>Ga0209698_10002206_pt1 | contig 22224 bp, 19 predicted proteins | sample LitLauG_LLR_2012_FD_187203 | JGI IMG/M metagenome (GOLD analysis project Ga0209698, IMG submission 187203) | Freshwater sediment microbial communities from Pennsylvania, USA - Little Laurel Run_MetaG_LLR_2012 (SPAdes) (version 2) | ecosystem: Environmental > Aquatic > Freshwater > Creek >...
TTGCGGAATCTGCGTGGACTTCCCCGATCCCGTCGGCGCCTGCAGGATGAGCCGGTTATCCGCTGTGAGCGCTTCAACAACGGCTAATTCAAGTTCGTAAATTGGCAGGTCAGCTTTCGGCACCGCTGCGCTCTACACGGTCGCCGCGCGCGCGCAAAGGGAAGTCCTCACCGACTTGCACGCATCAGGATTCATCGCCGATTACGGCGATGGTGGGGTTCCGGACTCGGGATTCCTTGCTTCCCATTGACCGCACCGCGGCTTTCCATCTTTATCCCGCTTATGGAAACAAATCTGACACGGGAGGCGAAAAGCAACCGCACGCGGGGATGGCTTCTGATCGTTCTCGGACTGATGCTCAGCATCGGGATGGCCGGCCTCTCGTTTTTCCTCTGGCGAACGATTCACTATCTCGGCCAATCGGGAAGCACGTCCCGCTGGACCGGCAGCGCCGAAATGACTGCCCGCACGTTCCAGCTCTTCGGCACCATTTTTGTCTTTGGCCTCGTCTGTCTGGCGACCGGCGTTTTTCAAGTGCGGACCGGACGGCGGAATGTGATTTCTCTGGTGCTTCTGCTTTTGCTCGTCGGACTCATGATCGTCCTCGGAAATCAGATCATGCAACTGGCGCACTGAAGGTCTGCCGCGTCACGCCACCGTCACGAGACTCGATGATGCAGGTCAGAAAAGTTCGCTTTGCGGCTTGGCGGGCTTCGTCGTGTTGCCGCCAAGGAGCGTGAAAAACTCCGCCTCGTCGAGGATGCGCACGCCAAGTTCGCGGGCTTCTTCGAGTTTGCTTCCAGCACCGGGGCCGGCGATCACGAAATCGGTTTTCTTGCTCACGCTGCTGCTAACGTTCCCGCCGAGGCTGCGGATCCTTTCCTGCGCCTCCCCACGGCTCATGGTTTCGAGCGTGCCGGTAAGCACGCAGGTCTTGCCTGCGAATCGTGAATCGCCAGCCGACGCGCTGGTACCTTTCGGACGGATGCCAAGCTCACCGAGCCTCTTCAAGACGTCGCGCCCCGTCTCACTCGCGAACCAATCCAGCGCGGTTCGCGCGGCCACGGGGCCGACGATTACGGTGGCGTCCATTTCCGTCGCGCCTTTCTTTTTCGCCGGCGCGGCGAAATCGGCTGCAATGAGCCGCTGGCCGATCGCCTTCGCTTCCTCGAGCAACGCCGCGTGCTGTGTGGCGAGCTGCTGCTTTTCGAGTTCGCTCTTGCCCTTGTTGATGCGTGCGCGCGGGCTGCTTGCCTCGATGCGTTCGCGCAATTCGGCAAGCGAGACCACATCGCGCAGCAGCTTCGAATCGGCGACGGCGGTGATGTCGTTGTGAAACTTCGCGAGGTCGTGCGAGGTCTCCTCGCCGATTTCCGGAATGGCGAGTGCGTATAGCCAGCGCGAGAGGGGCTGCGTTTTTGCGCGCGCAATTCCCTCGATGACTTTCGTGGCGTTCTTCTCGCCGAAGATGCGAGGCTCTTCGTCGGTACCGAGATTCAGTTTCGCGAGCGCATCGAGTTGCAAGTCGAAAAGGTCCAGCGGCGCTTTCACCAGTCCGCGCTCAACGACCTTTTCAGCGACGACTCCGCCGACACCCTCGATGTCGAGCGCGCTGCGCTGCCCGAAGAACTCCACGCGCCGCACGAGCTGCGCGGGGCAGCCGGAGATGTTATCGCAGCGCCACGCGACCTCGGCCTTCTTGCCCGTGGAAACCTGCGAGCGGGAAATCGGCCCGCCGCACGCGGGGCATTTTCCTCCGACGTATTCGAAAAGATCGAACGGCTTTGCCGATTTGGAGCGCTTTGATTTCAGCACCTCCAGCACCTCGGGAATCACCATACCGGCCTTGCGGATGATGACCGTGTCACCGATGCGGATGTCCTTGCGCTTGATCTCGTCGTCGTTGTGCAGCGTCGCTCGTGAGACGGTGGAACCTTGCACGAAGATCGGTTTCAGCTCAGCAACCGGCGTGAGCACGCCGGTGCGGCCGACTTGGATCGTGATGCCGAGCAGCTCCGTCACCGCGCCGGAAATCCATGGCACGGGCTTGTGGACAACGGCGTAGCCGGGTGCCTTCGCCTTCGCGGGGATGCGCTCCCATGCGGTGCGGTCGTTCACCTTGATCACGATGCCATCAATCTCGTAGTGGACGCGCGAGCGGAGATCGCGGCGCTCGTCGTATTCGCTCACTACCTCGCGCTGATACTTCGTGATGACCTCTTCCATGCTGTCGCACTCCCACCAGATTTCCTGCACGGGCAGGCCGATTTTTTTCAGCCCGCACAGCGTGTCGGCGTGCGTGGCGAAGCTGATGCCGTCGAGCACGCCGACGGCGTAGAAGACGGCGCGGACGGGGCGCTTAGCGACAGCGGCGGAATCAAGTTGCTTGAGCGTGCCCGCCGTGGCGTTGCGCGCGTTCGGCAGCGTCTTCTCGCCAGCGGCTTCCAACGCGGCGTTCATCGCCTCGAATTCCTTCACCGGCATGTAAGCCTCGCCGCGGACTTCGAGCAGCGCGGGCGGATTCGGCATGTCGAGACGCAGGGGGATGGCCTTCACCGCGCGGAGATTTGCCGTAATGTCGTCACCCGTCGTGCCGTCGCCACGCGTGACGCCGAGTGCGAGCAGGCCCTCGCGGTAGTGCACGGAAATCGAGACGCCATCCACTTTCGGCTCCATCACGTAGCCGACAGACTCCACGCCGAGCTGCTTGCGGATCGTCTGATCAAACCAGCGCAGTTCGTCGACCGTTCGCTCGTCCTGCAGCCGCACACGCTTCGCAAACTCCAGCTCTGCGTCCGCTCCCGTGAGCGTCGGCGGCTCGATTTTTTCCAGCGAGAGCATCGGCACCTCGTGACGTACCTGCCTGAAACCCTTCGACGGCGCTCCGCCCACGCGCTGTGTCGGCGAATCGGGCGTGACGAGTTCCGGATGCGCGGTCTCCAGCTCGCGCAACTCGCGGTAAAGCTCGTCGTAGGCCGCGTCGCTGATCACCGGCTGCGCCTCGACGTAGTAGCGCCGGTCGTGCTCCGCGATTTTCCTGCGCAGTTCTGCGATTCGTTTCTTCGCGGATTTGGAGTCCATCGTTGTGCGGCCATGTTTCATGCGCCGGCAGAAGCAGGAAAGCAGAAAGCTCCGAAAAGCTGTCCGACTTTCTCCCTATCTTTTGTACGTCCGCGGGTTTTCCTATGCATTCGCAGTGAAGAGCATTTTCCCATCCATTGCATTTGCAGCGCTCGTCTCGTGCGCTGCCGCCGCCGTGAAGACACCGGACGCGGTGGATTTTCGCACGGATGTGATGGCCGTGCTGAGCAAGGGAGGGTGCAACGCGGGCACGTGCCACGGAAATGCGATGGGCAAGGGTGGCTTCAAGCTCTCGATGCGCGGGCAGGATCCGGATCTCGACTGGAAGGCCATCGCACGCGAGCAGGGCGAGCGGCGCGTGAACCTGATCGAGCCGGCGCAGAGCCTCATGCTGATGAAGGCGCTCGGCACTATCGCGCACGAGGGCGGGCAACGGTTTGACCTAGCCGCGCCGGAATACGACATCCTGCTGCGATGGATTCGCAGCGGCGCTCGCGATACGGGCACCAGCAGGAAAGTCGTGAAACTCGACGTGATGCCGCGCGAACAGGTGCTCATTGAGCCTGCGGGCGAGGTGTGCATCAAGGCAATCGCGACTTTCTCCGACGGCACGGTGCGCGATGTCACGCGGCTCGCGGTCTTTGATCCGAACAACCTCGGTGTGAAGGTGAGCGTGGACGGGCGCGTGACGCGCGAAAAGTTTGGTGAGACGACGGTGCTCGTGCGCTTTCTCAGCGAGCAGGTGCCGGTGCGGCTCGCGTTCGCGCCCGCGAGGCCGGACTTCGTGTGGAACGCACCACCCGAAGCAAACTTCATTGACACGCACGTCTTCAAAAAGCTGCGCACGTTGCGGACGAATCCCGCGGACGTGTGCGACGATGCCACCTTCTTGCGCCGCGCGTGGCTCGATCTACTCGGCATCGTGCCATCCGCGGAGGAAGTTGCGCGCATTCCTCGCCGACACCGCGCCGGACAAGCGCACGAGGCTCGCGGACTCGCTCATGCAACGCGGGGAATTCGCGACGTTCTGGGCGCTGAAGTGGGCGGACCTGCTGAAAATCGAGGAGCGGCAGCTTGACACGAAGGGCATGGAGGTTTTCCACGGCTGGATTCGCAAGGCCGTCGCGGAGAACAAGCCGCTCGACAAATTCGCCACCGAACTCATCGCGGCGCGCGGCAGCACCTATGAAAATCCAGCTGCGAACTGGTGGCGTGCGAACCGTGATCCCGTGACGCGCGCGGAGAACACGGCGCGGATTTTCCTCGGCACGCAGCTCACGTGCGCGCAGTGCCACAACCATCCGTTCGAGCGCTGGACGCAGGACGACTACTACGACTGGACGAGCGTCTTCGCGCGCGTGGACTACAAGATCGTCGAGAACAAGAAGCGCGACAAAAGCGACACGCGCGAGTTCAAGGGCGACCAGATCGTGCAGTTCAAACCCGGCAAGGCCAGCGTGCCGAATCCACGCACGGGCACGGATGCAAAGGCTCGGTTCCTCGGCATGGCCTCACAGGTGAACACGGCGGACCGCGACGAACTGCAAGCGCTCGCCGAATGGCTGCCGCATTCGCCGATGTTTGCGCGCACGCAGGTGAACCGTATCTGGGCGCAACTCATGGGCCGCGGCATTGTGGATCCGCTCGATGATTTCCGGGCGAGCAACCCGCCAACGCACCCGGAGTTGCTCGACACGCTCGTGAAGGAATTCACCTCGCACGGCTACGACCTGCGGCATCTCATCCGCACGATCATGGCGTCGCGCACCTACCAGCTCGCGAGCGACGGCGGCGATGCGGGCGACGAGCTGAATTACTCCCACGCGCTCATCCGCCTCCTCTGTGCGGAGCAGATTCTCGACTCGATGAGCACCGCTCTTGCAGCGCCGCTGATTTTTCCCGAATGGCCGCAGGCGAAGCGCCTCGCAGAAATTCCCGAGGGGCGGAAGCACTATCATCCCATCACGTCGAACCTCAACCGTTTCGCACTCGCCTTCGGCAAACCGCCGCGGCTCATCGCGAGCGATTGCGAGCGCACAAACGAGCCGACCGTCGCGCAGGCATTCCAGCTTCTCAGCGGCCCGGTCTCGAATGATCTGCTCACTCGGAAGGACAACCGCATCGGCGCACTGCTCGCGAACACGCGACCGGACGCGGAAATTATCACCGAGCTTTACCTCGCCGCGCTCTCCCGCGAGCCGTCCGCGGCGGAACTTGAGCGTGAAAATGCTATCTCACTTCCAACAAGGACAGGCAAAGCGTGCTCGAAGATCTTGCGTGGGCACTTCTGAACGCGAAGCAATTCCTTTTCCGCCACTGACCATGAATCCGTTTGCCCGCAAAAATTTTCGCAGCACGATTTCGCGCCGCCACGCGCTGAAAGTCGGCGGACTCGGACTGCTCGGTTTCAACATACCAGGCATCCTGCGCGCGCTGGAGGAGCCGCAGCGCGTCAAGCCGCGCGCAAAGTCGGTGATCTTTCTTTTTCAATAGGGCGGGCCGTCGCACGTGGACATGTTCGACATGAAGCCAGACGCGCCCGAAGGAATCCGCGGGCCGCACAAACCGATCGCGAGCAAAGCTCACAGGCATCCAGGTGAGCGAGAAGCTGCCGCGCATGGCGCAGGTGATGGACAAGGTCACGCTCATCCGCTCGATGCACCACACGATGAAGAATCACAATTCCGCGGGCTACTACGCGCTCACGGGACACGCGCCGCTCACGGATGATCGGTGGCTGCGCGATTCGCTCGATCTTTTCCCCGGTTATGCCTCGCTCGTGGACAAACTCGCACCATCACCTGCGGGCGGCGCGATGCCGACGGCGGTTTCGTATCCGCATGTGATCAGCGACGGCTCGGTCACGCCCGGCCAGCACGCAAGTTTCCTCGGCAAAAAAACGACCCGCTGCTCGTGCTCCAAGATCCGAATGCGTCGTCGTTTTCACTGCCGGAACTCAGCCTGCCCGAAGGCATCTCCATTGAGCAAATGCAGGCGCGGCGCGAATTGCAGAAACTCGTGGACGCGCAGGCGCGCGTGATGGATCGCTCGGCGAGTGCGCGCGGATTCGACAGCTACTACGGGCAGGCGATGGCGATGCTCCAGTCGCCAAAGCTGCGCGATGCGTTCAACATTTCCGCCGAGCCGCAAAGGGTGCGCGATTCGTACGGCCGCACGACCGAGGGCGGTTGGGACACGCATGGCTTCAACAACACGCGGATGTTTCCCATTATCGAAAAATACCATCTGCCGATCACCGAACAGACGCTGCCGACGCTGCTCACCGAACTCGACGAGCGCGGTCTGCTCGACACGACGCTCGTAGTGTGAATGGGCGAATTTGGCCGAACGCCGAACATCAACTAGAACGCGAGCCGCGACCACTGGCCGCAGTGCTACACGACGCTGCTCGCCGGCGGCGGTGTGAAGCGCGGCTTCGTTTACGGTGCGAGCGACAAGACCGCGACCTATCCCGCCGAGGATCCGGTGCGACCCGACGATCTTGCGGCGACCATCTATCACGCGCTCGGCATTGACCCGCAGACGGAACTCCACACAGCAGACGCACGCCCTGTGCATGCGGCGGACGGAAAGCCGATCAGTGCGATCTTCGCGTAAGCCAGCGACTGCTGATTCGGCACGGCGGTGAAGCGCGTTAGCCACGTCGCGCAATCGAGGCTCCAGATGATCACTTCGCCGTCGGCACTGCCACTGGCGATCCATTCGCTGCGTGGTGCGACGGCGAGCGATTGCACGGCGTCGTGGTGGCCGGTGAGTGTGAGCCACGGGAGTTTACCGTCGCCCTGGTAGATGCGCACCGCGCCGTCGCTGCATCCGGCTGCGACGCCGAATGGGCCGGCTGCGAATTGCCGCACGTCGTCGCCGAGTTCCTCAAGGTCGCCGCGCTTGTTCGCCTTTTCCGGATGCCACACGTGGCCGGCACCGCGCGCGGCGGTGAAGATACGCGAGCCGTCCGCGGAAAATGTCGCGGCGAGCACGGGGTGTCGTGACCCTCGTGGGCCGCGTCGAGTTCCCACGTCACTGTGTCGAAGACGCGCGCGGTGCGGTCGCGGCTCACGGAAACGAGGCTCGTGCCTTTGGGATTGAATACGACGGCCTGCACCCAGTCGGCGTGCTGGCGCAGGATGCGAGTCTGCTTTCCACCGGAAACATTGAAGATGCGCATCGTGCGATTCCCGCAGCCGGCGACGAGCGTGTCGCCGTTGTGATCGAACACGACGCTCAGCACCATCTCCAGCAGATCGCAGAGGAAGCGAATCGCGTAGCCGTGCGACACATCCACAAGCGCGACGGTGCCCCACTGGCCCGGCGTGCCGCCGGCGACTGCGAGCAAGTTGCGCTTCGGATGCCAAGCGAGGACGCTGATGCGCTCGGGCATTCCGCCGAGCCGCCGTTCGAGCGTGCCGATCGCGGGATCCCAGATCATCACTTCGCGATAGCCGCTCACCGCAAGCCGCTTTCCGTCGCCGTTAAATGCGAGCGCCGTGATCGGCTCCGGACGCGCGTAGTGCGCAGGCGCGGGGCGCAGGAAAGTCTCGCGCACGAGTTCGGCAAGCGGACGCGCCGGATCACCGCCGTCGAATGTGGCGCCCGCGTTCAGCCAGCGCTCGACGAACGCGATTTCCGAGGCCGGCAGCGCATTGGCTTTCTGCGGCATCCGATCCTCGGGATCTTTTTCGAGGAGCAGTTTGAAAAGTGCGGACTCCTTCGCCTTGCCCGCGATCACCGGCGCATCGCCGCCATCGCCCGCCTTTTGCAAAAGCCGAAATGAATCCAGCCGGTATCCGCTTTTCGCGCTCTCCTCGCAGTGGCACGCGGCGCGACGGCGCTGGAGCAACGGCGCGATCTCGGTGCGAAAAATCACGGGCCGCGCTTCCGCCTCCACGCCGGAAACCGGGCGCACACACAGGACGGCAAGGAGGAAAATTAAGCGCAACATAAGGGACACTGCTCTCTCCACCATGCGCGATGCGGCACCTTGGCCGCAACGGTACAGTCAGGGCATTCCTGAAATGCGGACCGCCCGTGTCAGAGCTTCTCGACGATCCGCGCGACGTTCACGTGCTGCTCGACGAGGCTTTGGATGCGCTGGATTTTTTCATTGTCGCCGGGGAGTGTTTTAACGGTCATCGAGTGCAGCGTGCTGGCGATGCTGTAGCTGTCGAGCGGGGAACTGATGACCGGGAGTTCGCTTTCGTGTAGAAGATTCATCACGCTCTCGTGCGGCTGATGGCCGGAACTCAGCACGAGCCCGCAAATTCCGCGCGGGTGTTTGCCGCTGTGCGAAAGTGCGGCGAGCACGACGTCGTCGCGATCACCGGGCGTGATGAGGAGTGGGCCGGGACGGAACAACGTGAGCAGGTGGCCGGTGCCCATATCGCCGATGAGCACGTGGCGCACGAGCCGGCGCGAGCTTGCCCGCGCGTTGATAAATTCGCCCTTCACCGCCTTGCAAACCTGCCCGAGCGTCGGGTGGGTGAGCAATGGGTCGGCGGGAATCGCGCCGAGTAGCTCGATGCCGAGCCGCTCGAAACCGCGGCGGGCAAAATCTACGGTGTGCTCGAGTTTTTCCGGCAGCACTTTGTTCATGATGACGCCGAGAATCTCGACGCCTTCCTTCTCGAAGACGGCGCGGTTGAGAGCGATTTCGTCAATGGGTTTGCCGATGCCGCCCTGGGTGATGAGAATGACTTTGCTGTCGAGAAGCTTTGCGACGCGCGCATTCGAGAGATCGAAAACCGAGCCGACGCCCGCGTGGCCCGTGCCCTCGATGATCACGAAATCCTTTTCCCACGCGGCACGATCGAAGGAATTCTGGATGCGCCGGACGAGCAGATCGGTGTTCGACTGCTGGATGAATTTGCGCGTGAAATCCGGCTCGACGGCAATGGGGCTGATCGCTTCGAGCGGTGAGCCGATGCCGTAGGTCTGATCAATGAGCACCGTGTCCTCGTCAATTTTGTGCCCCTCGATTTCGACGAAGCGCTGGCCGACCGGCTTGATGAATCCGATGCGCCCTTGCAACTTGCGCAGCGCGCCGAAAATGCCGAGCGAGACGGTGGTCTTGCCGTCGTTCTGCTGCGTGGCGGCGATGAAGAGCCGCTTCGTAATGCTGTTCATCGGCCCCTGCGTTAACTCGCGGCGTGCTCGGGGTAAAGCGTGCGGTACTGGATCGCGAGCAGGCCGGCTGTCGCGGCGACGCCGAGGATTTCCTCATCCGTCGCGCCGCGCGAAACGTCCACGCAGGGGCGCGACAGGCCGAGCAGCAACTGGCCGTACACTTCGGCACCCGCAAGGTGCTTCACGAGTTTCGATGAGATGTTCGCACTGTTGAGGTCGGGGAAAATGAGCACGTTCGCTTTTCCGGCGACGAGGCTTTCGTGGGCCTTGATCGCAGCGAGGTCGGGCACGATCGCGGCGTCGGCCTGCATTTCGCCGTCAATTTCCATTTCGAGCCCGGCATCAAAGGTGCGCTGTTTTGCGAGAGCAGTGGCCGCGGCCATTTTCTGCACGGCCGGAAGCTGCGAACCACCCCTGTTTGAGAAGCTGAGAAAGGCGATGCGCGGCTTGTTGCCGGTGAGTTGGCGGCAGATCTTGCCGGTCTCGATGGCGATGTTTGCGAGCTGTTCCACGGTGGGCTCGGGAATGACCGCGCAGTCCGCAAAGAAAATCACGCCACGCTCGCCGTAGCGCTTGTTGCTCAGGTCGAGCATCTGGCAGCTCGATATCGTGGAGATGCCGGGCAGCGGCTGGATAAGTTGAATGAGCGGACGCAGCGTGCTCACGGGCGTAAGGCCAGCGCCGACGACAAGCCCGTCCACAAGGTTATACTGCACCATCATCGCCGCGAAATAATTCGGCTGGCAGAGAATCTCGCGCGCCTGCTTCGGTCCCATGTCGCGGTAGCGCTTCAGCTTTTCGAGTCGCGGGATGAAAGTCTCCATCTCGGAAGAATGCGCAGGGTCCACTATGCCGACGTGGTTCAGATCGACCTTTTCCGCGGTTGCCGCCTTCTCGACGCCCGCACGCGGACCGAGCAGCACGGGTGTCCCGAGTCCCATCCGGGCAAAACGCCCGGCAGCACGCACGACCGCAGGCTCGGTTCCTTCCGGAAAAACGATCCGCTTGGGGTGCCGTTTCAGCTTTTCAAATACCGTCTCTACGAAACGCAGCATAGTCTTATAGTTTCAATGCGTATGACTCGGGTGACTAGTGAATTTTGTGTGGCTTTCAACCGGGGTACCCGTGCAGACATGCGCCAGTGTCCGCCACCCCACTCGCATCGCTCGCCGACTACCATACGCACACACCGCTCTGTCGCCACGCCGAAGGATGGCCGGTGGACTTCGCGCGGGCGGCCATCCAGCGCGGGCTGGGCGAACTCGGCTTTGCGGATCACAATCCCATGCCGGAATATTTCGATGACTGGCGGATGCTGCGCGACGAGCTGCCCCGCTACCTCGCCGAAGTCACCCGCGCACGCGCCGAATTTCCGCAACTCAACATCAAGCTCGGCATCGAGTGTGATTTCATCCCCGGCTACGAGTGGTGGATCGAGGAACTCGCAGACATGGCGGAATGGGATTACCTCATCGGCAGTGTGCATTACCTGCGGCAGGGATGGGAAGTGGATCACCCGCAATACGTCGCACGGCACGAGGGACACGCGGATGACATCTGGCGCGACTACTGGGATCTGTACGGGCTGTGCATTCGCAGCGGCCTGTTCGATTTCGTAGCGCATCCGGACCTGCCGAAAAAATTTGGCATCACTCCGGCCGGCGATCTGCACAGGTTTTACGAACCCGCCGTCGTGGCGCTCGCGGAGACGGGCACGGCGTTTGAGATCAACACAGCCGGACTGCGGCGCGACTGTCGCGAGGTTTATCCCGCACGTGGCTTTCTCGAACTTGCGCACGCGGCCCGCGTGCCACTGCTGATCAATTCTGATGCGCACACGCCGCAGGATGTCGCCGCCGGCTTCGGAGAAGCCATCGCGCTAGCGAAGGATGCTGGCTTTACGCAGACACTGCGATTCACCCGGCGACAGCGCTCTTCAGTAGCGTTCGCATGAAGCTCGTCGCCCGGAGATTCAGGTTCGAGTTTCCACGACCCGCGCTCGTGATGGGCATCGTGAACCTCACCGCGGATTCATTTTCCGGCGACGGCATCACGGAAATTGACGCAGCACTCGCGCACGCGCGTGAAGTCGTCGCGCAAGGCGCAGACATCGTGGACATCGGTGCGGAAAGCGCGCGAACAAATCGGGAAGCGCTACCCGCTGACGAGGAAACAGAGCAACTCGTCCGCTTCATTGAACGATGGGACAATAGAATTCCGCTCTCGATCAATACGTGGCGTCCCGAAGTCGCGCGCGTCGCGCTTGCAGCGGGCGGCGACATCCTGAACGACATTGGCGGCCTTCCGACGGATCAGAATGCGCGCATTTGCGCCGAGACCGGCGTTGCGCTGCTGATCATGCACACCATAGGTGCGCCGAAAGTTCCGCACACGCATGTCGGCTACGGGGACGTGCTGCAGAGCCTCGATGAATTTTTTACGGAGAAAATTGCGCTCGCCGAATGCGCAGGTGTACCGCGTGACGCCATCATCCTCGATCCCGGAATAGATTTTGCGAAGCAGCGCGACGACAACCTGCGCATTTATCGCGAAATCGGACGGTTGCACCGCTTCGACCGTCCCATCCTGCTCCCAGTCTCGCGCAAGACCGTCATCGGCGACGTGCTCGGCATCCCGCCCGCCAAACGCGACGCTGGCACGGTCGCGTGCATCACAGCGGGCTTCCTGCGAGGTGCGCAGATTTTCCGCGTTCACAATGTCCGTGCCGCCGTGCAGTCGCTGCGGATGCTCGAAGCCGTGGAGGGATACGCTCTGTCGTGTCCCTGAAATGCGGAAAGCATGGGTTTCAAAAAAGGAAGCGCCGCCAGTCAGACGAACGGCGGCGCTTGAAAACCCGCTTTTGTTGAACTCAGATCTGGCGGCAGAATTCCTCGAACCGGTCGAGACCCTTCTTGATGATGTCGAGGCTAGTCGCATAGCTGAGACGCACGGTGCGGTCATCACCAAAGGCGACGCCTGGCACAACGGCCACGTGGTGCTTGCTCAGCAGGCGGTCGGCGAAATTCGTCGAACTCAAGCCGAGTCCGCTGATGTTCGCCAGAACATAGAACGCGCCCTGCGGCACGACGACACTCACACGGTTGATCTTCTTGAGACGATCCACCATGTACTGACGGCGGATGTCGAACTCCTGACGCATATCCTCGACCGGCTGCTGGTCGCCCTTCAGCGCGGCAAGCGCGCCTTTCTGCGCGAAGCTCGTGGCACCGCTCGTCGAATGGCTTTGGATGGCGTCAATCGCTTTTGCGATTTGCTCCGGTGCACCGAGGTAGCCGAGACGCCAGCCGGTCATCGCGTAGCTCTTGCTGAAACCGTTCACGGTAATTGTGAAATTGTAGAGTTCCTTGCTCAGCGAGGCAATGGAGACGTGCTTTACGTCGTCGTAGGTGAGCTTCTCGTAGATTTCATCGCTGAGGATGAGGATGTCTTCGCCGAGCGCGACTTCGCCGATGGCGCGCAGTTCCTCCTCGGTGTAAACCGCGCCGGTCGGATTGCCGGGCGAGTTCAAAATCACCAGCTTCGTGCGCGGCGACATTGCGTCCTCGAATTCCTCGGCGGTCATCTTCCAACCGTTCGATTCCTTCGTCGAAACGATGACAGGCTCGCCGCCTGCGAGACGCACCATCTCGGGATAGCTCAGCCAGTACGGCGCGGGGATGACCACCTCGTCGCCCGGGCCGACACACGCGAGGATGGCGTTGAGGCAGGAGTGCTTCGCGCCATTGCTGACGATGATCTGGTTCGCCGAGTATTCGAGACCGTTGTCGGCCTTGAATTTTTCGCTGATCGCCTGGCGCAGATCGGGAATGCCGCTCGACGGTGTGTATTTCGTAAAGCCAGCGTTCAGTGCGGCGATTGCGGCGGCCTTGATGTGCTCCGGCGTGTCGAAGTCGGGCTCTCCCGCGCCGAAGCTGCACACGTCAATGCCCTCGGCTTTCATCGCCTTGGCTTTGCTGTCAATGGAGAGCGTGAGGGACGGAGTGAGAATGGTTGCGCGTTCGGCGAGTTCCATGGTTGGTGTTTTCAGGTTGTCGGTTGTCGGTTGAGTTCGGGCGGCTTACTTTTTCGCAAGCGATGCCTCGATCAGGGTTCGGAAATTGTTTTCCTCGATGCGGATGATGCTCATCTCGCGTTGCGCATTTTCCGGCGCATCCGATGCGTGCGCGGCGTTGACCATGATGGTCTGGCCAAATTCGCGGCGGATCGTACCGACGGGTGCCTTCGAGGGATCGGTCGGCCCGAGGACTTCGCGGATTTTGCGCACGGCGTCTTCGCCCTGATAGATCAGCGCGAGACACTTCTCGGTACCGGGCTGGTTGCGGAGATCGGCAGGGCATTCGCTCGGGCGGCGACCGCTCATGAATTCCACAATGCCCTCCCAATTTTCGCGCCCATTGATCGGGCCGAGAATTTCACCGAACGCCTTTTCCACCTCGTGGGTGAACGTCATTTCAAATATTGGCTCCAGCGCCTTCTTTGCAACTTCGCCCGCACGACCGCGCAGCTTGTCCTGCAGCACGGCGAGCACGGGACCGTAGAATTCCTCCGCCTGCGCGACGCTCATGTGAAGTACCTTGCACGCGATGATGTAGAGGCCCGTGCGGCTGAAAAGATCGATCACGCCGCCGGGACGCGCGTTTGGAAAACGGAAGTTGTCCGGCTTGATGAGCACAAGCGTCTTCTGCACAGATGCAGTCGGCGGATAATCAATCGCCTTCTCCAGCAGGCCGCCGTTGCTGTCGGAATACTCCGCCCAAAGTTTCAGATCCGCGCGCGCGCTCGCCGCATCCGGCGCGGTGAGCACGGCCGGCTCGAAGTAAATCACGCGCCCTTCCTTGTCCGTAATGTAGTCGCCGAACGTGTCGCGAATCGTCTCGCCGGACGTGCGCTCGTTCAGGATGTGCCCCGCGACTTCGCGCAGTTTCTTCACCGCATCCTCGCCGCGGAAAACGAGCATGAGCACACGCCGCTTTGTGCCTGCGGCCTTTGCGGAAAAATGGGTCAGCACGTATTTCCGGATCGTTTCCTGCGCGGCACGGTGCGTCGGGTCCGGATCCGTCACCATTCCGGCGGCGTATTTTTCCACCAGCTCGGCACTCGGCGAAAACATGCGCGCGGCGACGAGTTCGAGACCCGTGCGCGAAAGCAGGCGCGAAACTATGCCTCCGGTCCTCGACTTGCGAATCGAGTAAGGTGTGAGAAGGACGTAGGAAAGTTCGACTGCCATGGACTAAAAAGCCCACGTTGCCCGCTGAAATCGCTCAGCAATCAACGTAGGCTGCATGTTTTGATAATTTGGTTCAGCTTGCGGGGCGGAGAAAGTAGAGGGTCATCATGGAGCGTCAACGATATTTTCAGTGCGGAAAATGCGCAGCAGCAAAATGCTGAACGGTTCACCCGCCGAGATAAGCCTCGCGCACCTTCGGGTTCGCGCGCAAAGTGGCAGCGCTGTCTTCGAGCAGGATCCGTCCGGTTTCCAGCACGTAGCCGTAGTGACTCACTTCGAGCGCCAGATTGGCATTCTGCTCAATGAGCAAAATGGTCATCTTCAGGTCACGGTTGATGGCGACGATCTGCTCGAAAATCGTCCTCGTCAGCAGCGGCGCGATACCGAGCGAAGGTTCGTCGAGCAACAGCAGCTTCGGCTTGCTCATGAGCGCACGGCCGATGGCGAGCATCTGCTGTTCGCCGCCGCTGAGCGTGCCGGCAGTCTGCTTCACGCGCTCCTTCAGGCGCGGGAAAATCGTAAAGATGAAACCCAGTTCCTTCGCAAAGTTCGCCTTGTCGCGGCGCAGGTACGCACCCATCCGCAGGTTCTCGCGCACAGTGAGATTCGCAAAGACCATCCGGCCTTCCGGCGAGTGCGCGATGCCGCGGCTCACTATACGATGCGGCGGCTGGTTTGTAATGTCTTCCCCCTCAAACGTGACATGTCCGCATTTCGCCCGAACAAGGCCGCTGACGGCTCGCAACGTCGTCGTCTTGCCCGCACCGTTCGCGCCGATGAGCGTGACGATTGTGCCTTGCTCCACTTTCAGATGGATGCCGTGCAGAGCGGTAATGCCACCGTAGCCCACGGTGAGATCGGTCAGTTCAAGCATGCTCCGCCTCCTGTCCGAGATACGCGGCGATGACTTTTGGATTCCGCTGGATTTCCATAGGCGTACCTTCGCCGATTTTCTGTCCATAATCGAGCACCGCAATGCGCTCGCAGATGCCCATGACGACCTTCATATCGTGCTCCACAAGCAGCACGGCGAGGCCGAATTTTTCCTGCACAAAACGGATCAGCTTCATCAGTTCGACCTTCTCGGTCGGGTTCATGCCGGCAGCGGGTTCGTCAAGCAGCAGCAGTTTCGGGCGCGTCGCGAGGGCACGGACGATTTCGAGCCGTCGCTGATCTCCATACGGCAGGTTGCGGCAAGGCCAGTCGCGCTCTGCGGCAAGGCCGAAGATGCCGAGTAATTCCATGACCTGACCTTCGATTTCCCGCTCCTCGGTGACGACTCCCTTTCCGCGCCAGAGCGCATGCGAGATACCGTGGCTGAGATGCATGTTGCAAGCGCAGCGCACATTGTCGAAGACGCTCATTGAGCCAAAGAGCCGGATGTTTTGGAAAGTACGTGCAATGCCACGCGCGGTGATCGCATAGGGGCGCCGTCCGGTGACCGACTGGCCGTCAAAGGTGATGCGCCCCTCGGCCGGCTGATAGACGCCGGTAATGGCATTGAAGATCGTTGTTTTGCCCGCGCCATTCGGGCCGATGAGGCCGAAAAGCTCGCGCTCGCAGAGGTGGAAAGTCACGTCCGAAACCGCCTTCAGACCGCCGAACTGCACCGTCACGTTATCAAGCAGGAGGAGCGGTTTCATTTGCGCACCACCTTTCTGCCCCAACCGACGAAAAGCCCCTGCGGACGCAGCAGCATGAGAGCGATGAGCAGGAGCGAGTAGAGAATCATGCGATTCTGCAGCAGGTCCACGATTCGCGGCGGGAGCTTCACGACGAAATTCCCGGGCAGCCAGCCGAGGTGGTGGAGCGCGGCGGTCCCGCCCTTCTCTATCCACTGTGGAAGCAGTCGCAGCATCTCGGGCAAAATCGTGAGCAGCGCGGCGGCAACGCAAACGCCGACGGTGCTCCCCATGCCGCCGAGGATGACCATCACCACGATGTCCACCGACTTCATGAATCCAAATCCGTCAGGCGTGACGAACTGTTTGAAGTGTGCGTATAACCCGCCCGCGAGGCCCGCGAAAAATGCGGCGGTCGCGAATGCGAGCACCTTGTATTTCGTCGTGTTGATGCCCATCGCCTCCGCGGCGATTTCGTCGTCGCGCACGGCGACAAAGCCGCGGCCGTACGTTGAGTTCACGAGATTCCACACGACGTAGATCGTGAGCGCGGCGGTGCTGAACGTCCAAAACACATTCGTCGCCAGCGGCATTCCGCCGAGGCCGCGCTGTGCGCCGAGCGGTTCGGCATTTTGAATGACGACGCGGATGATTTCGTTAAAGCCCAGCGTGACGATGGCGAGGTAGTCGCCCTTCAGCCGCAGCGACGGCACGCCAACGAGCAGCCCCGCGAGCGCAGCCGCAAGTCCGCCGACAAAAAGCGCGGCGACGAATTGCACAGGATGGGGAAGTTCATGCGCTGCGCCGACCCATGTATTGAGCAGGCTGAGCAAGGAATTTACCGCAAGCGCAAGCGCCCAGCCGATTCCTTTCAGCGCCGCGAGCCAGACGGGTGCGCCGGCAAACACCGGATACGGCACGAGCGGAAGCTGCACCCCTAGCGTAACCATGCTCGCGAAGTAAGCGCCCAGCCCCATGAAGCCCGCGTGCCCGAGTGAAAACTGGCCCGTGTGGCCGTTCACAAGGTTCAGGCTCGACGCGAGAATGATCGCGATGCCGATGCCGATAAGGATGTCGTAGTAGTACGCGTAGGCCTCGATGATCGTGACCATCTTCCCCGCACTGTCCGGCACGTGAAAATGCCCGAGCGCCCATGAAGCCACGGCGAAGAGGATCACCGAAATCACCAGCGAGATTTTTGTGCGCTCAAACATGGCTACACCTTCTCCCGCACGTTTTTCCCGAGCAGCCCGGCGGGTCGCAGCAGGAGGATGAGAATGAGCACGGCGAACGCGACCGCATCGCGGTACGTCGGCGACACGTAACCGACCACGAGTGTCTCCACGATGCCGAGGATGATGCCGCCGAGCACTGCGCCGCCAAGATTGCCGATGCCTCCGAGCACCGCCGCGACGAACGCCTTCAGTCCCGGCAAAATTCCCATGAGCGGATCAATGCTCGGCTGCTGGATGCTCGTTAGGATTCCCGCCGCACCCGCGAGCGCCGAGCCGAGGCCGAACGTGAACGAGATCACAAAATTGTTGTTCACGCCCATGAGCGCGCACGCCGTGGGATTGTATGCGAGTGCGCGCATCGCCATGCCGATCTTCGTTTTCAAAACGATGACCGTCAGAATCAGCATGAGCGCCAGCGTGGTGCCGAGGACGATCACCTGCCCCGTCGTCACCGTGAGCGCCGTGAAGTTGCCCCACGACTGCGGCAGATCGATCGCAACATCCTCGATGAGCGTCGGGAATGCCTGCGGATTCGCGCCGAAAATGTACTGCCCGAAACTTTCGAGAAACAGCGACACGCCGATGGCCGTGATGAGCACGGTGATTTTCGGACGCTCGCGCAGCGGCTTGTAGCAGAGCTTCTCGATGATGACACCGAGCACCGCGCAGATGAGCATCGAAACCAGCAGCACAACAGCCGCGGCGCCGTAGCCCGGCTTGTTTCCAAAAAACAAAAGCACGCGCGGCCCGACGTAAAAACCCGAGAACGCCCCGAGCATGAAGACGTCGCCGTGCGCAAAATTGATGAACCGCAGCACGCCGAACACCATCGTGTAGCCAAGCGCGATGAGCGCATAGATCGCCCCGAGCGAAAGCCCGTTGATCAATTGCTGGATGAACTCAATCGCTTGTTCGCTCACGTATGGCCAGCGAAACAACCCGACCCGCCCAAGAATGGCAATCGCAGACTACGGCGCGACCGTGTCGAGGAACTTCATCGCACCGTTCTCGATCGTCATGATCACGGCGGACTTCGAAGCGTTCCGCTTTTCATCAATCGTGATCACGCCGGTGATTCCCTTGAAGCTCTTCGTCGCCGCTATGGCGTCGCGCAGTTTCGCGCCGTCGGTGCCGCCGGCGCGCTTGATCGCCTCGGCGAGAATCATCGCGCTGTCGTATCCGAGCGCGGCCATGTCATCCGGCACGGCGGAATATTTCGCCTGATACTTTTTCACGAACTCCTGCGTGGCCGGCGACTTGTCCTCGGCGGAAAAGTGCGAGGAGAAAAACGAGCCGTCGAGCGCGTTGCCCGCGACCTTCAGCAGCGAATCACCGACCCAGCCGTCGCCGCCGAGCAGCGGCACCTTGATGCCGAGTTGCTTCGCCTGCCGCGCGATGAGCGCGACCTCGCCGTAGTAGCCGGGGACAAAAATCGCGTCTGGCTTCCCGGCCTTGATCGAGGTAAGCTGGCCCTTGAAGTCCTTGTCGCCGGTCGAGTACTTCTGCTCCTTCGTGATCGTGCCGCCATTGGCCGTGAAGTGCTTCGTAAAGAATTCCGCGAGGCCGACCGCGTAGTCCTGCTTAACATCCGTCAGCACGGCGACTTTCTTGTAGCCATTTGACAGCGCGAATTTCGACATCACGGTGCCCTGGAATGGGTCAATGAAGCAGATGCGGAAAATGAAATCGCCGACCTCCGTGACCTTCGGATTCGTCGAGGCGGGCGAAATCATCGGCACCTTGTTTTCCTGGCAGATGGGCGCGGCTTCGAGCGACTTCGACGACGCGACCTCGCCGAGCACGGCCACGACTTTGTCCTGCGAGATCAGCTTGCGCATGATCGTCGCCGGCTGACCTGCGAGCGACTGATCGTCCTCCGCGATGAGCCTCAATTTTTTGCCGAGCACTCCGCCTGCCGCGTTGATTTCGTCCACCGCGAGTTGCGTGCCCTTGTGCGACGACTGGCCGAAACTCGCGCTGCCGCCCGTGAGCGATGCGAATTCTCCGACGGGGATTTCATTTTGCGCGCGCGCGGCGAAATTTGCGGTGAGCGTGAGGATACCGGTGAGTAAAATGGAAAGACGCATGATGCTGCGATGAAGCGGCGGAATCGCGGAAAGTGCAAGGCGCGGCTTCAACTCGCGCGCGCCGCAAGTTTCGCGGCGGCCTGTTCGAGCCACGCGGCATCCGGCGTCGCGTAGGGGCGGAAGGTTTCCAGCGTGCCGGCCTGCTCGTTGTGCAGCAGCGCGCGGTGCAGGCCGAGACCGCTGGCCTTCGGCGAATCAATGAGGCTCGCGGAGTCGTTCGCGCTCATCTGGAAGACGATCCGCATTTCAAATTCCGAGAGCGCCTTCCGGTTCATCGCGCGGTTGACGTTGTTGAACGAGTCCACGGTCGCGACGATGTGGATTCCGAGTGCGCTGCCCTCGGTGATGATCTCGTTGAACGCCGCGCCGGGGCTCGCCTCGCTGTCGCCGCCGCCGAAGTTGAAATCGTCCTCGTGCCGCAGCTTTTTGAATTTGTGCAGGCCGTGCACGAAAAGGAAAACCGACGGCGCGCCCGCGACCGGCGTCTCACCGCTGGTACGCGCCTTCATCTCGGCGGAGAGGCCCGTGATCACGTCGGGAATCTCCGGCGAGGTGGCGAGCGTGACGGACTGCGAATTCATCGCGGCGACCTGCTCGAACAGCACGGCCTCCGGTGTGCCGGGCGTCGCGGCGTGGATCAAAATGCAGCGCACGCCTCCGGGCGGATGCTGCGCGATGAGGGCGATGATCGAAAGCGCGACCATCGTGAGGGCGGCCTCCTCGCGCTGGCCGACGATGAGCAGATGATTTCCGCTCTGCCGGAGAAATGCGGCCTCGGTCGGCCCCTTGATCGAATTCGGCGCGCCGAACCAGCAGCGCGCGGCGGACAGCGCTGTCGCCGGACGCGAATCGAGCGCCGCGGCGAGCAGATCGTTTTCGCGGATGTTCGCGGGCGCGTTGCCCTCAAAGACAATCGCGCTGCGCTGCGGAAGATGCCGCTGCTCGGCGAGCGCGCTGACTTTGTCGAGCCACACATCGCGCTCCTCATCGGAAAGCCACACGACCTGGAACGGGCTGTTGCCCTCGATCGCGCCGCCTGCGTCGTTGTAGATGCCTTCGCCGGGACGCGAGAGCAGGCGCGGCGCGGAGTTCGTGTCGTCCATGATGAGATACGCGTCGGCCTCGTTGCATTGCAGCGCGACGCGAATGACCATCTGCCCGAGCGTCGCGCGGGCGAGCGAATACGCGCCGCCGAGACTCTGCGAGCCGAGCAGTACATGGATGCCGAATGCGCGGCCCTGCCTCACGATGCGATCAAACAGCAACGACGCCGTCTGCGCGATGCTGTCGTCCTCGACGAAAAATTCCTGAAACTCGTCAATGAGCAGCAGCGCGCGCGGCATCGGCTCCGTGCCGCCCTCGCGCTTGTAGCCCGCAACATCCTGCACGCCAAGTTTGCGGAACATGTCGCCGCGCCGCTTCAGTTCCTCGTCCACGCGCTGGAGCACGCTGAGCGCAAACTCGCGATCGCTCTCGATGGCGACGACGCGCGCGTGCGGCAGGCGCTTGCTCGCGTAGCATTTGAATTCGACGCCCTTCTTAAAATCTATGAGGTAAAACTCCACCTGGTCCGGCGAGCACGCAAGCGCGAGGTTCGTAATGATGACGTGGAAGAGCGTGGATTTTCCCGAGCCGGTCTTGCCTGCAAAAAGCGCGTGCTGGCGCGTGCCTTTGCCGATGGCGAGGATTTGGTGCTTCGTCGCGCCGGTGCGGCCGATGGCGATGCGCAGCTCGTTCGTGGTTTCGCCCTTCCAAAGCTCGTCCGGCTTCGGCGCGATCTGCTCGAACGGCACCTGCACGCGGTTCGAGTCCACGCTGCTCTTGCCGATTTTTTCCACGAGGCTCATCGCGAGCGCGGCAGTCGGCGGGGGATCGAACACGAGCGCCGCGCCGGATTCGGCCTGCACGGGGCCGACGGAAAATGAGCCGTGCTCCGAGCGCAGACACACGCTGCTTTTGCGCAGCTCTTCCGCGGAAAATCCGTCCGGCAACGGCTGCCGCTGATCCCAGTGGATGAGCGTGAACACGCCGCAGCGCGGCCCGCTGATGGCGATGCTTTGAAGCCGCTTCGCCGCCGTCTCGCTGAAGCCTGACGGAAAATCGGCGACGACAAGAAAATAGTATTTTTCCGCAACGCTGCCCGCCTGCTCGTTGTACGCAGTGATGTTCGCGTACTCGTTGCGCAGGTACATCTGGATGACCTTTTCGATGTGCTCGTTGATCTCGCCAAGCCGCTCGTCAATCTGTTCCCGCTGCGTCCAGATGCGACGGTTGATGATCGCCTCCTCGTAGTCGCCGAGGTGCATGAGCCCGGCGAAATTTTCGCCGAGGCCGACGGGATCAATGATCGTGAACGCGAGTTTTCCCGGCGGAGTCGTCGTGAGCAGGCGGAGGATGACGTTGTTCAGCACGCTCATCGTCGCGCCGCCGCACGATTCCTTCGTTTCAAAAAGCAGCGAGCCCTGCTGCGGATACGTGAGCGCGAGCGGAATGGAAACGAGCGGCGCACCCGGCAGCGCGAGACGCGACACTGCGGTGGACGAGCCTTCGCGCTTCGCGAGATCGAGCGTAAGCTGCGCAAATTTCGTCGCGGGCGTGAACTTCACGCGCGGCTCCCACGAGACGACCATCGCCTCGCTCCACTCGGGAAAATCCGGCGCGAGCGCGGAATTGAGCGCGGTGATTTCGTCCCATAGCGGCGTGATCGCCGTCTTCCACGCGGCGTCGAGCTTGTCCCAGCGCGCCTTTTCGTTCGCGAGGATTTCCGTCATCGCGGCCTGATGCGTGGCGTCGATCTGCTGCCGCTGTTC
>Ga0209698_10002207_pt1 | contig 22223 bp, 14 predicted proteins | sample LitLauG_LLR_2012_FD_187203 | JGI IMG/M metagenome (GOLD analysis project Ga0209698, IMG submission 187203) | Freshwater sediment microbial communities from Pennsylvania, USA - Little Laurel Run_MetaG_LLR_2012 (SPAdes) (version 2) | ecosystem: Environmental > Aquatic > Freshwater > Creek >...
CGAGACCGACGCCACCAGGATTGCGTCGCAGATCATCCCGGGCATCGGCTTCATTGGCGCGGGCTCGATCCTGCACTCACGGGGTTCGGTAACCGGCTTAACCACAGCGGCGACGCTGTTTGTCGTGGCCTCGGTCGGCATGGCGACCGGCGGCGGCTTGTATCTGACCGCCTGCTTCGCGACGGCGATCATTCTAATTGCACTGGCCCTGCTGGGACGGCTGGAGCGTACTTTCTCGCTACGCACGGCCCTCACCACGTACGAGGTGACCGGGCGCAATGTGGACTCCATGCTGCGTGAGGTGAACCGGATTCTGGATGAAGAAAAACTCACCATGCAATGCGTGCATCTCGCCTCGGCCGAGCCGGATTTCCGCATTGTCTTCGCCGTTGATTGTGAGCGCGACGAGCAAAATGTCTTTTCCCTTCGCCTGCACGAATCGAACGTGTTTGCTTCCGTGAACAACCTGGGAACCACGGAACACGAATGAGCGCGACCGCGCAGGGCATTCCATTTACGAAAGCCTCGGCTTGCGGCAATGACTTTCTCATCATCGACGCTGTCCATGCTCCGGCGGACCTGGCGGCCATCAGCCGGCGCTTGTGTGACCGGCATAATGGCGTGGGGGCCGATGGCGTGGAATGGCTCTTCCGCGATAACGAGGCGGACGTCTCCGCGCGCCTGTTCAACGCGGATGGCTCTGAGGCGGAGATTTCGGGCAACGGCACGCGCTGTGTTGCGGCCGAGTTGTGCGCGCGCACTGGCAAAGAGCAACTCATCATCCGCACCGGGGCTGGCCTGAAGACCTGCCGGCTTACTGGACGGCGGGGCAGTACGTTCGAATTTGAAGCCGATATGGGCGAGCCCACAGTCGGCCAACAGGTGTCGATTGATACGACGTCAGTGCGTGCCGTGGGCACAAATGTTTCGATGGGCAATCCGCACTTTGTGATTTTCGTTGATAGATTTCCAGAAGGCTGGCGACAAGAGGCGTCCTTGGTCGGTGCCCAGCCTTTATTTCCACAGGGCACCAACGTGGAGTATGTCGTCGTGCGTGGGCCAAATGAGATCGAGATCCGCCTGTTCGAGCGCGGCGTCGGAGAAACTGAATCTTCCGGCACGGGATCGTGCGCCGCGGCAATCGCAGCCATCGCCAGCCACCGAGTTTCGTCCCCAGTGACCGTGATTGCTCCCGGAGGGCCACAAACGGTGCGCTGGCAGAAGCGCGTATTTCTGACGGGTCCGGCGACGCTTATTTGCCGGGGAGAGTTCATCGTTTAAGATCGATTTCACATGGCTTGCATTTCTCGACCGCGCACCAAACCGCTAACGCTTCGCACTGGAGACAAGGTCGGCATTGTTGCGCCTGCTTCGAACATCAAATTGGAACTGCTGGAAGCGGGTTGCGACGGTCTTCGCCACGCCGGTTATGAGCCGTTTTATTTCGACTCGATTTTGGATCGGGATTTGTACTTTGCCGGATCCGTCGAACGCAGGGCACGCGAACTGGAAGAGATGTTCGTGCGCGACGACATTCGTGCGATCGTCTGCGCCCGCGGGGGATACGGGGCCAACTATCTTCTCCAGGTTCTCGATCCGGCGAAGATCGCCCCCCATCCCAAGATTATTGTCGGCTACAGCGACCTTACTGCGCTGCTGACCTGCTTCGCGGACAATGCCAGGTTCGTGACGTTTCACGGGCCCATGGTGACCAAGGATTTCGCCGTCTCGGGAGGAGTCGATTTCGAGTCCTGGCACAAGGCGGTTGGCGGGTCCGCGGAGTGGCGGATTGGCGAAGGCTCCGGTGCAACGCCGCTGGTGGCAGGCGAAGCGGAGGGCATTCTCTACGGAGGATGCCTCTCGATTCTGGTTGCCTCTCTGGGCACGCCGCACGAGATTCGTCCGGCTGGAACGATTTTGTTTCTCGAAGACATTGCGGCCAAGCCCTACCAGATCGACCGCATGCTGATGCAGTTGAAACTGGGAGGCAGACTGAAAGACGTGCGTGGAATCGTCTTCGGCGAGATGCTGGATTGCCGTCAGACCGCAGAGCAGGATTACACGCTCGAAGAGGTAATTCTGCGCATTGTCGGCGATCTAGGAATTCCTGTGGCGTTCGGGCTGCGGTCTGGTCACGTTTCGCGCGCCAACATTACGTTGCCGTTTGGAGTGCAGGCGCGTTTGGAAGTGGGTTCGCGTGTGAACCTGCACATCATGGAATCCGCCACCGAGAATCGATGACCACAGAGGGCACAGACACAGAGGAGACGGAACCCGCAAGAACGCAGAACTAGAAGCCAGAAGCCAGCCGCATGAACTTCAAACACATCCATCTCATTGGCATCTGCGGCACGGCGATGGCGTCGCTGGCCGGCATGCTGAAAGAGCGCGGCTTCCGCGTTACGGGCTCCGACGCGGCTGCTTACCCGCCGATGTCCACGTTTCTCGGGTCGCTCGGAATCCCCGTTGCACAGCCGTTTGCCGAAGCCAACTTGGATCCGCGACCCGATCTGGTCGTGGTCGGCAACGCACTTTCCCGCGGCAACGTCGAACTGGAGTGCCTGCTCGATGAGCGCATTCCGTTCTGCTCGCTGCCGCAGATTCTGCATGACGAATTTCTGGTTGGAAAAGAAGTGGTGGTTGTTGCCGGGACACATGGTAAGACGACCACGACCTCGATGCTGGCGTGGATTTTTGAAAGCGCCGGGCTTCAGCCCTCGTTCCTGATCGGGGGAATCGCCGAGAACTTTGGCAGCAGCTTCGGGCTGGGCCAGGGCAAGCATTTTATTCTCGAGGGCGACGAGTACGACACCGCGTTCTTCGATAAAGGGCCAAAGTTTCTGCACTATTTTCCCGACTCGGTGATTCTGACTTCGGTGGAATTCGATCACGCCGATATCTACAAAGATCTCGACGCGGTGGAAACAGCCTTCAAGCGCCTGGTAAATCTGGTGCCGCGCCGCGGACGCATTGTCGGGTTCGACCGTGGCGACAGCATCCAACGTTGCCTGAGCAAGGCGTTCTGCCCGGTCGAGCGTTATGGCACGACTGAACGCGCGGCCTGGAAAGTTGCCAACCTGAAATTTGGAGCGGAGCGCACGTCGTGGTCGGTGCTGCGCGACGGCAAGCCGTGGGCGGATTTCCAATTCTCGCTGGCGGGCGAATATAACGTCTGGAACGCGACTGCGGCCACGGCCGTGGCCGCCAATCATGGGGTTTCTCCGGTGGCTATCGCCCAGGCGTTGGCAACTTTCCGCAGCGTCAAGCGACGGCTCGAGGTGAAAGCACAGGTGAACGGAATTACCATCGTGGACGACTTCGCCCATCATCCAACTGCGATCGAGCAAACGCTTGGTGCGTTGCGCGAACGCTATCGTGGAGCGCGTCTGTGGGTGGTGCTGGAGCCGCGTTCAAACACTTTGCGCCGCAATGTGTTGCAGGACGCGCTCGCCCGAAGTCTGGCGCAGGCCGACGAAGTGGTGGTGGCGGGCATCTTCAGGTCGGACGCGATTCCGGAAGCCGAGCGGCTCGACCTGAACTGGGTGGCCAGTGAAATCCATAAACGCGGCAAGCCGGCCCGCGTGCTGGCCGATGCCGACGCTATCGTGAACACGATCGCACCGGAGTTGCGCGCGGGGGACGTGGTTGCCATTCTATCCAATGGCGGATTTGGAGGCATTTATGAGAAGCTACCCGAGCGTTTGCACAAGCTCGGGGTGAGTGCATAAAGGCCCTGGGGCTCGATCGGGGAGAAGCGCTTCCTTGTTCCGCACCATCCTCATGCTGCTGTTCTGGGCCATCGCATTGCCGCTGGCGGTGCTGACCGGATTTCCTTGGACCTTCCTCACCAAAGACGTCACCTTCCTTTATCGCACCTGCATGTGGGGAGCGTTCACGGGCGTGCGCATCGCAGGTGTGCGGGTGCAGACGCTGGGGCTCGACAAACTGGATCCGGCTCGCTCGTACATTTTTATGTCCAACCACATCTCGAATCTCGATCCCCCGATCACATTACCTTTGATCCCACGCCGCACTTCGGTGATGGTCAAGAAGGAACTGTTCAGCTACCCGCTGTTGGGCAGCGTGATGCGGATCGGTTCTCTCGTGCCGGTGGACCGCGGCAACCGCGATGCCGGTATCTCGGCCGTGCGCGAGGCTGTCAAGGTGATCGACCAGGGGCTCAACATGACGATTTACGTGGAAGGGAAACGCTCGTTCGACGGGCGGCTGCTGTCTTTCAAGAAGGGTCCGTTCTATCTGGCGCAGGAGTGCAAGGTTCCGGTCGTGCCGATCACGATTTCCGGTACCGAAGAGGTCATGCCCAAAGCGCGTTTTGCGATCCAGCCGGGAACGGTCACCGTCCAATTTCACGATCCGATTGAGCCCGCCGACTTCGGCGATCGGGAATGCCTGATGGCGAGGGTCCGCGCCGTGATCGATAGCGGGTTGCCGCTGGAGCTGCAGGAAAACAGTAGCCAGAAGTCAGTCGCCAGTAGTCAGCAGGGCTTGCTTCACAACACGGGCGGGACGTGACCCTCAGGGGCTAAAGCCCGCATTTCTTGCGGGTCTAAGCGGCACGGCTGAAGCTGTGCCCTTCCCAAAACCAGCGCGAGCCAGAGTTCTGGGGCAGCCCGAGACGGGGCAAGCCCCGTCTCTACACGAAGTAAGCCAGCCGTTCCTGCTCACATTCAAATGTGATCCCCGTCACGCATTGGAGACCATGGCCCACGCTACGCTTTGGTTCCGGAGCATGCTACCGATGCGAGCTTGCCCGGGGGGCTGCCGATCGACGGCTGCCCTCTTTCCAGGTGTCGTCATGAGCGAGCAAAACAAGAATGACCGTGCGGCATGGCTGCAAGGACCTGCCTCCGAGTGTTTACTTCCTGAACGCCAGGCGAGCCCGTGGCGGCTGGTCCTGCTGGGGGCGCCGGGCGTGGGTAAAGGCACACAGGCCGATCTGCTGCACCAGCGTCTGGGCGCGTGCCATCTCTCGACCGGAGACGTCTTCCGCGCCGCCACCCGAACCGACTGCAGCCCCTCGCCGGCCATGAAAGAGGCGCTCGAATACATGCGCCGCGGCGCGCTCGTTCCCGACGCCACCGTCTGGGAGATGGTGCGCGAACGCCGGAGTTGTTTTCGCTGTCATGGCGGCTTTGTGCTCGATGGATTTCCCCGCACGCTGGCCCAGGCCGAGTCGCTCCAGCAGTTGCTGCATGACGAAAAGCTCGCGCTGGCGGCGGTCGTGAACTACGAATTACCGCTCCATGAAATTGTCGACCGCCTGAGTGGCCGTCGCACCTGCGAAAAGTGCAAGGCCGTCTTTCATGTCACCGGGCAGCCGTCCCAAAGCGGTGATTTCTGTGATCGCTGCGGCGGCCGCTTGTTTCAGCGGGAGGACGATTGTCCCGAATCCATCACTGTTCGCATGGAGACCTACGAGCGGAGTACCGCGCCCCTGATCCAGTTCTACCGGGATCTCGGCCTGCTGCTGCCGATTGCCGCCGATGGGTCTCCAGAAAAGATTTTTGCCCGTACACTCACCGCGCTCGGGGCGCGCCAGAACGGGAAGTTGGAACAAGCCAGTTGAAGTGCGGTAACGCCGGCACTGGCCGGCTGTCGCGAGGGCAAGTTGCCCTTGCCGGAGGGCTCATTTTTCTTCGGTGAGCTTTCGCACCGCCTTGGCAATCTCGGGCAACTTCGGATACACCGCGCAGTATCGCAACCACAATTTGTGATCAATGGCGGGCGAACCGCTGACCATCGACCCCGGGGCCACGTCCTGCGGAATACCGCTCTGCGCGATCGCAATGGCTCCGTCGCCGATCTTCACATGCCCCGCCACGCCGACCTGGCCTGCGAGAACGACGTTGTTACCCACGTCGGTTGTTCCGGCAAGGCCGACCTGCGCACACAGCAGCGTGTCGTGGCCGATGGTACAGCTATGGCCGACGTGCACCATATTGTCGAGCTTCGCGCCGCGTCCGATCCGCGTTTCGCCCACGCTGGCGCGGTCGATGCAGGCGTTGGCCTGGATTTCGACATCGCTTTCGACGGCGACGATCCCTCCCTGCGCGATCTTGTGCCAGTGTCCGGCGTCGTCTTTCGCAAAGCCGAAGCCGTCTGAGCCCACGACGGCGCCATTCTGCAATATTACGTCATCGCCCAGTTCGCAGAACTCGCGCACCACGGCGTGGGCATGCGCAAAGAAGTTGTTGCCAATTCGGGCGCCGCTATAGATCACCACGTGGGCCAGCAGCACGGCGTTGTCCCCAATCGCGGCATCCTGGTCGACCACGACGTAAGGGCCGACGTGCGCGTTCTTTCCAATTCTGGCGGTCGGATGAATCACGGCCGTCGGATGTACGCCCGGCGTATAGCGCGGCCCCTGATAGAACAGCGCTACCGCCGTCGCCCAGGCCAGATACGGATTCTTGCTGCGCAGCATTCCGGTCGAGATAGCGGGAAAGTTTTCTGCCACGATGACGGCCGACGCTTTCGTGGTTTTTGCCGCATTCGCGTACTTGACATTGGCCACGAAAGTAATCTGGCCCGGACCGGCGTGTTCAATGCCAGCTACGCCGGTGATTTCGGTGTCCGGGGGCGCGTTGTCGAGCGTTGTGCCGAGGACTTCGGAGATCTGGGAAAGTTTCATAAGATTGCACCCATACGCAGATGGTGATTGTAAATGGAAGGTGATCCGGAGGTTGTTCGAGAGCTGACGTGAAATGGTTTCAAAAACACGATTGAGGGGTTAAGAAAGCGAACCCTCAGGGGCTTGAAAGCCGGCGCTGAAAGGAAGCCAGTTATCGCAGCGCTTCGGTGTGTCCGGGAGCATCTTTCTTTCGCCACTCCGCGGCTCTCAGCGGCACGACTGAAGCCGGGCCCTTAACAAAACCGATCTTGTAACCAGTTCCATAATTACTGATCTCACTCTTCAAACATGGGCACTTGCCGGGTGTCGGTGAGTTTGCGTCGCCGACGCGCGGCTCCAATCACTGCCAGCACGGTCACCGATGCCAAAGCGGTGCGCGGCACGAAGACCCTCTGCGTGTTCGAGCGCAGGTCCGGAGGGTTCATCAGAAATCCCTCGGGGGGATTCTGCGTGAGGTCATTCGGCAGGATGCCTTCGATCACTTCGCTGTCCTTGAACTTCAGCCGTACCCAGAGGCCTTCGGTCCTTGGCCGCGTGGTGAAAGTTTTGCGCGTGAGAACGTCCGAGTCCGTAAACTCGCGGACAAAGTAAACCGCCTTGATATCCCGCAGATCGATGGCGACTACATTGCCTGTGGTGTTGAGCAACTCCAGCTTTCCGTCCACCACAAAACTCGCCGGAGCCACGAATCCGTTGACGGTATCGCGGTCGGCCTTGTGAACGATCACTTTTTTGTGGGTTGAAGACATTTAGCAGTCTGCGGAAAACCCTTTCGCGACCGAATATCTTGAGCTCAGCGGCTCAAAGCCGCCGATGGAAACAAATGCTTGATCGCAGCGCTGAAGCGCTGCGCCACCCAAACTCAAGTTTTCCTACCTGTTAGAGACAACAAACCTCAAACTCCACGAGGAACACGCGACCAAACAGCGGACTGTTGGCTCGCATGGCGATTCTCGCACTTTCGCCTTGGATTAAGCGAGGTTGTCCCGCGCGCAGTAGCCAAACGGGTAAACGTTGTGTTAACTTCTCTAGCTTGCTACCACGCGAAAGTTGCGGTATAAGTCTAATGTATAGATAGAGTTAGATTCCGCAGATCGAGGAAGCCGGGGTTTGGTAGGCGTCCCCCTGTGGAAAACCTGTGAATAACGCCCCGGTCCAGCCACGGCACGGCGACTAGGAAGGCATGGCCGATTACATCTACACCTTGGAAACCCGGCTCTCGCCGGACCAACTCAAAGCAGTCACTCTGGTCCAGGATGCCGCCAAAGCGGCAGAAATGAATCTGTATCTGACCGGTGGCGCTATTCGCGACATTATCACCGGGTTCCCGATCCGCGACTTGGATTTCACGGTGCAAGGCAACGCGCTCAAACTGCAGAAGGATCTGGAGCGCGCGGGCGCCGTGGTGAGCCATTCGGACGACGAAACCAGAACGTTGCTGCTCACCTTCAAAGGCGGAGTGCGCGCCGAGCTTGCCATGGCGCGTTCCGAGCGTTACGACAAGGCTGGCAAGCCTCCGCAGATTTCGCCTGCCACCATCATCGAAGATCTTCGCCGCCGGGATTTCACCGTGAATGCCATGGCGTTGTCGATGAACGAGGGGTCGCGCGGTCTTTTTATGGACCCGTTCAACGGCGCTGCGGATATCGAGGCCAAGGTCATCCGCGTGCTGCACAACTACGCGTTTCTGGAAGATCCTTCCCGGTTGATCCGCGCGTCTCGATTTACGACTCGTTTCCACTGGCCGCTGGAGGAGCGTACACAAGCGCGCTATGTGTCGGCCAAGGAAAACAACTACATCGAGTACATCCGCAGTTCGGCGATCGGATACGAGATCGAACAACTGGCCTACGAGGACGATGCGCTCAGCGTGCTGAAGGTCTACGAGAAAGAAGGGTGGCTGAAGGTCCTGAACCCGCGCTGGAACACGGCCAAGGCGGACGGCGCCGGCCTGGGCACGCTGATGAAGACGCGCCAGCAGATGAACGAACTCGGGTACGCGCCCGATGCGGCTCCGGCGGTGCTGTATTTCCTGACCGACCGGATGGGTGAGAAAGACATTTCTGACTTACGCCGTGCCATTCCACGCAAGGATCTGGTCGAAGCGTGGAAAGACCTGGAAGATCACGCGCAGCATCTGGCCAAGCGGCTGGCGGGGAAAGAGGCGGCCACGCCGTCGCGCACCTGGCAGTTGCTGTCGGGGGCACGTCCGGAGATGATTCTGTTCCTGGCGATTACCGCGCGGCAGCAGGCGGTGGCGCAGAAGATCAAGAACTTCTTCACCAAGTGGCGCCAGGTGCAGCAGAAGATTCCGCTTCCCGAAATGACGGAGTTGCACATTACGCCGCAGCTGCCGGAGTATTCCAAGATTTCGAATGACGTGTTCCTTCTCTTGCTTGACGGCAAACTGCGGTCGCGGACAGAAACGCTGAAATACCTGAAGCCGCTGGCGCCTCCGCCGCCTCCGCCGCCTCCGCCGCCCTCGGCTAAACGCGGTCGAGCTGCCAAGGCCGCCGCCGCCGCTGCTGCGGCTACGGCAACTGCGATCGCGGCCAGCGCGAAAGGCAAAGGGAAGGGGCAACCCGCGGTCGTAGCCGTCGTCGCCCCAAAGCCAGAAGGCAAGGGAAAGCCCGCTCCGCCGGTGCCCAAAGCGGCGCCCCACCCCGCACCTCCCGCGAAGCCAGCCAAGTCTCAGACGCCGGCGGCAAAGAAACCCGCCGCCAAGCCCAAAGCGAAGCCTGCCGCCAAGAAAAATTCACCGAAGAAGGCCAAAGACAAGAAGAGATAATCGCGGCCGGGCGGGGCAGTCCGAGCCTGTCAGGAGGCCGCTGGTCTTGGGCGTGTGCGTTGCTCTTTCTCTCTCTGTAGCCCAGGAAAGGAAACAGCCGTCCATGTTCCGTGTAACAGTGCTCCAGCTGCGCAGAGTTTTGTGTTTGACCAGTTGGTAGCGCTGCAGCAGACTGTGGGGGCCAGTATGGCGTGCAACGGCGAAGGTCGCGAGATGGGCACAGTGTGGCTCACGAGAGCTTTAGCCGTCGTGTATTGTCTGGTCGCAAGTGCGGCGCTGGGTCAGCAGGCGCCGAACGCGGATCGTATTTCCGATTCCCTAAATCCGCAGAATACGACGGTGTACCTCACCGCTCCTGGGACCGGCGTCGTGGTCTTCCGGGTCTCGGGCGAAAAGTCGATGGATCCACTTGACCGCCAGGCGCTGCTCAAAATGGTGAACGTCGCCGATCAGACCACTACCTGGCAGACGACGGAAGATGATTCACGGGGAAGGTTCACCAATATTCCTTACGGAAACTACGATGTCGAAGTGAGTGCGGTGGGCTATCTGAGCGTGCATAAAGAGGTGCGCGTGATGGACTCACAACTGGCACAGTTCGAAGTGGTGCTGGACCGCGACCCAGCAGCAATCAATCTCGACGTGGTCGATGGCGTCTTATCTGCCAAAGCGCGTAAAGAAATGAAACGCGCGGTATCGGCGCTGAAGTCCAAGAATTTCAGGGATGCGCAAAGGCATCTGGACGAGGCCTACCAATCAGCACCCTCGAGCCCTGAACTCAATTTCCTGCTGGGATATTTGTATTTGCAGAAGAGCGACTACGAGCGGGCTTCGAAGTACCTGGGCGTTGCCACCACGCTGAGTCCGCAGAATGCAAAAGCACTGACGCTGCTCGGAAGGGCATCTCTAGAGCGGGAGGATTTCGCGACCGCACAATCGGCGCTGGAGCGGGCCGTGGCGTCCGACGGCGAAAGCTGGCTTCCGCACGATCTGCTCGCCGACGCGTACTTCCGTCTGAAGAATTACGGCAAAGCCCGAGACGAAGCTCAAGTCGCGATCAGCAAAGGGAAGACGGAGGCCAGTCCGGCACAGCTGGTTCTGGGTGAGGCTCTGATTAACCTGGGACTCGACCAGGAGGGCATCCAGGCGCTAGATAATTTCCTGCAGGAGTCGCCGAGTCACGCCATGGCCGAGCAGGTGCTCCGTCTGATCGCCGAAGTACGGGAGCATGACTCCAGCGCCCCATTCACAGAAAATGCGGCCCAGAGCGGCAGGCGCCTAGCCGGCGTTGACCCGTTGCCGGCGCTCCCGGTGCCGGAACTGTCGGTAACGTCCTGGCAACCACCCGGAATCGATGAGACCAAAGTTGCACTAGCCCCCGGCATCGTCTGCCCGTCCGAGAGAGTGTTGGAAGAAACGGGAAAGCATGTCGGGGAACTGGCGGACCACGTAGCGCGCTTTTCGGCAGTCGAAGATCTGCTTCACCAGAGCCTCGATGCCTTTGGCATCCCGATCCGTACCGAAACTCGGAAATACAATTACGTGGCCTTGATCTCCGAACCGGAGCCCGGATTTCTTGCGGTTGAGGAGTCGCGCGCCGATAAGTTGGAACTAGAGGGCTATCCCGACAAGATTGCCAGCACGGGTTTCGCGGCGCTGGCGCTCGTCTTTCATCCGCACATGCGCGATAACTTCGACATGAAGTGTGAGGGCTTGGGTGACTGGCATGGTCAGGCGAGCTGGGTGGTGAACTTCAGACAGCGAGACGACAAACCCAGCCGAATGCATAGTTATAAGGTCGGCAAAATGGTGTATCCGGTAAAGCTGAAGGGGCGCGCTTGGATCACCGCGGACAAGTTCCAGATCGTGCGCATCGAGTCCGAGATGATTCGACCCATCCCAGAGATTAAGCTCCTGAGCGAGCATCAGGTCGTGGAGTACGGACCGATCCGGTTCGACAAAAAGAATACGTCCCTCTGGCTGCCGAAAAGCGCGGAGATCTATTTCGATTTTCGGCAGCACCGGTACTACCGGCGGCACAGTTTTGACCACTACATGCTGTTTGCGGTGGATGCAGACGAAAAACGCAAGGAGCCAGTCAGCAAGCCCGCAGAAAAGCCGGTCGCCGCGGAAAAAAAGAAATCGCAATGATCCCCGAGCGCTCGGATTTTCCCGGACGGCCGATACAATTTGGAAGGGCACGACTGATCGCCATCCCCGCAAGGCATTGACCTGCCGCTGGTTGGCCGCGAGAGCCCGACGAGGCAGCGGAGGTTTTGCCTCGAGTTCATTGCAATGCCACCTACGGGTTGCCATCGGGCTTATAATTTGGCCATGAAACGTCTAATGACCCTGGCGGCGTTTGTCGCCCTCCTAGTCCTGGTGCCGGCCTCAGCCCAGCGTGGCGGCATGCGGGGTTACGCGAGCGGGCACGGCATTGCGGTTGGGCACCCCTCCGGCGGCCGCTCCGTCGGCGGAATGCACGCGGGACCGAGTGGGAATTCTTTCTTCCACGGCGGCGGTTTTGGCGGAGTGCACATACGCACGAGCGGGTTTCATCGCTGCTTCGGGTGCCGCAGGAGCTTCGGGTATCCCTGGTATGGCGGCTACGGCTATGCGGGCTACTATACTCCGCTCTGGTGGTGGGACTCGTCTTCGTCCTATGACTATGACGTAGAGAATCAGCAGCAAATCATGGTTGCCAATCAGATGAACGCGCTCAACATTCAGGAGCAGAACCTGCGCGAGCGCGAAGATTGGCTGCGGGAACGGGAAGAGCAGGATGATTATGCGCGGCGGGAGCCGGTGCGCGAGGAAGAACATGTTGCGACATCGCCCGCGACGGTGCTGGTATTCCGCGATCAGCATCGGCAGGAAATCATGAACTATGCGATTTCAGGGGGCACGCTGTGGGTGTTGAACGATCACGTTGCAGCCAAGAAGATCCCGCTCAACGAACTCGATCTCGCCGCCACTGCCAAAGCGAATGACGAACGCGGCGTGGAATTTCAGGTCCCGAGATAACTGATCAGCACGGATTCAGAGAGACACCCCCAGAGCGGCCTCTTTGGTGGAAAGCGACCTGGCTGCACCACTTTCAGGCATTGCGCGAATTTCACCAGTCGATACAATGATGGCACCTGTCATTTCCTGGGCGTGCCGTCACCAGCCACGAGCCACTAGAAACGAGCGACCGGGTTTTCATGTCAGAATTCGTCCACCTGCATTTACACAGTGACTATTCTCTGCTGGATGGAGCTTGCGACGTCGAGAAGCTCGTCCAACGCGTCCAGGAACTCGGCATGCCCGCCGTGGCCATGACTGACCACGGCAATATTTTTGGGGCCGTGCATTTTGTCAACGCGGCGAACAAAGCTGGCGTCAAGCCGATTGTCGGATGCGAGCTCTACGTCTGCAAGAAAGACGACCACAACATCGAACGTACGCCTCCGGAAGGTGATACCTACAACCACCTGCTCGTGCTCGCCGAAAACGAAGAAGGCTACCGGAACCTGGTGAAGATCACTTCTGAGGCGTCGCTCCACGGTTTCTATTACAAGCCGCGTGTCAGCAAGAAGTTTCTGGCCGAGCATTCGAAAGGATTGATCGGTCTTTCCGGCTGTCTAAAGGGAGAAGTTGCCGAGCGCCTGGTGGAAGGGAACTACGACGCGGCTCGCAGCGCTGCCGGTTTCTATAGTGATCTGTTCGGCAAGGAAAACTTCTTTCTCGAAATCCAGGATCAGGGACTCGAACTTGAGCACCGCATCCACGCTGGGCTGTTCAAACTGGAGAAGGATCTCGGACTGCCGCTGGTGGCGACCAATGACAGCCACTACCTCTGCGAAGACGATGCCCATGCGCAGGATGTGATGGTCTGCATACAGACCGGCAAGTCCATCCAGGACACCAACCGGATGAAGTTCGAGGGCTCGCAGTTCTACGTCAAGAACGGCGATGAGATGTACAAGGTTTTCAAGGATTCGCCTGACGTTGTCGCGCGCACGCTGGACATCGCCGAGCGCTGCAGCCTGCGCCTGGAAAAAGTTCCCAGCCCGTTTCCGCGGTTTGATGTTCCCGTCGGGTTCACGATCGACAGCTATTTCGAGCACATCACGCGCGAAGGTTTTGCGCGCCGTCTGGACAGTTTGCGCCGGTTGAGCGAGCAGGGACGTTTGAAGCATTCGCTCGCAGACTACGAGCAGCGCCTTTCGCGCGAGATCGCCATCATCCAGCAGATGAAATTCCCGGGATACTTCCTGATTGTGTGGGACTTCATCCGCTATGCCAAAGAGCACAACATTCCTGTCGGCCCCGGTCGCGGTTCAGCCGCGGGGGCGCTGGTGGCCTATTCGCTCGGCATCACCGATATCGACCCGCTGCAGCATGAGTTGCTGTTCGAGCGCTTCCTGAACCCGGAGCGGATTTCGATGCCTGATATTGACATCGATTTCTGCATGAACCGGCGGGGCGAGGTGATCAATTACGTCACGCAGAAATACGGGCGTGAGAACGTTGCCCAGATCATCACCTTCGGCACGATGGCTGCGAAGGCCGCCATTAAAGACGTCGGCCGCGCCATGGATATGCCCTACAGCGATGTGGACCGCATCGCGAAAATGGTTCCGACCACGCTCAACATCAAGCTGGACGATGCCATCAAAGAGTCTCCGCAACTGCAGGAGGCCTACGACAAAGATGCGCAGGTACGCCAGTTGCTCGACACCGCGCGGAAACTGGAAGGACTAGTACGGAACTCGGGCGTGCACGCGGCCGGGGTCGTGATTTCGCCGCGTCCGCTGATCGAGTTGGTGCCACTGCATAAGACCAAGAACGACGAAATCGTCACTGCCTTCGACATGGTGGCCATCGAAAAGATGGGACTGTTGAAGATGGATTTTCTTGGGCTCACGACGCTGACGATTCTTGATGACGCCCTGAAGCTGATCAATCAGGCGCAGGCAGGCGCGGACAAGAGTGTCCGCGCAACACCTCTCACGCTGGACGACATTCCACTGGAAGACCATGAGACGTACGAAAAAGTGTTTCACCGGGGATTAACTTCGGGCGTGTTCCAGTTTGAATCGGGCGGCATGCGCGACGTGTTGCGCCGCTACCAGCCCAATTCCATCGAAGACCTGACCGCGCTGAACGCACTTTACCGCCCCGGCCCGATCCAGGGTGGAATGATCGACGATTTCATTGAGCGCAAGCATGGGCGCAAGCGGATTGAATTCGAACTGCCTGAACTTGGCGAAATCCTCAAGGAGACGCTGGGCGTCATCGTCTACCAGGAGCAGGTGATGCAAGCGGCCCACCGGCTCGCGGGCTACTCGCTCGGGGAAGCGGATCTGCTACGCCGCGCGATGGGCAAGAAAAACGCAGAAGAAATGGCCAAGCAGCGCGAACGCTTCGTGCAGGGCGCGACGAAGAACGGTTTCCCTCCGAAGAAGATCGAAAAAATCTTCGACCTGATGGCGCAATTTGCCGGATACGGCTTCAACAAGTCGCACTCCGCTGCCTACGCTCTGCTCGCTTATCACACGGCCTATCTGAAGACGCACTATCCAATTGAGTTCATGGCGGCGCTGTTGACGTCGGTCACCGGCAGCACCGATGACGTCGTGAAGTACATCAACGAGTGCCGCGAGATGGGGATCGCCGTGGAGCCACCCGACATCAACGTGAGCGACGCCAACTTCACGCCGCACGGACAGGCGATCCGTTTCGGCCTGGCCGCGGTGAAGAATATCGGCGCCCATGCGATCGAATCGATTGTTGCGGCGCGCAAGAAACTCGGCCGCAACTTTCGATCACTCTATGAATTCTGTGAAGAGGTCGACCTTCGCTTGCTCAACAAGCGCGTGCTCGAATCGCTGATCAAGAGTGGCGCTATGGACTCACTTGGCCGCCGGGCGCAACTCATGCAGGCGCTTGACAAAGCCATGGATCGCGCGCAAAAAACGCAGCGTGATGCCGAATCGGGGCAGCACGGCTTGTTTGGCGTGTTTGCCGACGAGGCTACCCAACCGGCGAACGACGCACTCCCCAACACGCCCGACTGGGACGAGCACACTCGCCTTTCCGCTGAAAAGGAAATTCTCGGCTTCTTCATCACCGGCCACCCGCTGGAGAAGTACAAAGACAAGCTGAGCGACCTGAATGCCAAGACGGTCGAAGAGATTGCGGCGATGAAGAATTCCACGGCGAAGGAGGAAGTCATCACCACCGCGGGGATCATTACCGGGGTGCGCGTGCTGAAGTCGAAGCGCGGAGATTTCTACGCGCAAGCCGCGCTGGAAGACATGACCGGCAAAATCGACATGATTGTGTTTCCCGAGGCGTACAAACGCCTCCAGGACAAAGTCAAACTTGAAGTACCCGTGCTGGTGCGGGCGGGTGTGCGGGTCGAGGAAGGTGCGAATCCCAAGATTACCGCCGCTGAGATCGTCCCGCTCGACGAAGCGAAGGTGCCGCTGCCCAAGGCCCTGCGCGTCCGCATTCCGCTCGACGGCGCCACTGACGGCACGGTGGACGCCCTTCATAATCTCTTCAACGAGCGCAAAGGCGAGGCCAGAGTTCTGTTCGATGTCGAGCGGCCGGGCGATTTTATGGTCGTGATGGAGGCCGAGGGCTATAATGTCATGCCGGACCGGAGTTTCATTGGCCGGGTGGAAGAATTGTGCGGCCGCGGCAGCGTGCGCATTATCAGTTGACGCGAACGAGTTAAGCGATTCGACGGATGAGTCGACCGAAAATAACGCGAGCCGAGGCGCCCTGGGACGGCGCGGAACACCCTGCGCTGGCAGGAACCGAATTTCTTCTCGCGATGGTGGAAGCGCATCATACTCGCAGGAATGGAAGCGTCGTCAAAATGAATTCCGCAGTCAAGGCGCAAGAGGAACTGCTAAAGATTGAGCAGCAGATCGAACGGCTGCGAGCGCTCGAAGGACAGAACGACGATACCCGCCGCCAGATCGAGCAACTGCACGACCGCGTGAATGATCTGCGCCGCGAGGTTTCTTCACAACTCAATGCTTGGCAAAGAACGGAACTGGCGCGCCACCCGCAACGTCCCTACACGCTGGATTACGTTGAACGCCTTTTTACGGACTGGAGCGAAATTCACGGCGACCGCGGATTCCGGGACGATCCCGCCATCGTCTGCGGCATGGCTCGCTTCCACGGCGAGGAAGTCATCGTGGTCGGGCAGCAGAAGGCACGGGATGCCAAGCAGAGGGTGTACCGGAACTTTGGGATGCCTCACCCGGAAGGCTATCGCAAGGCGCTGCGGGTGATGAAGATCGCGGAGAAGTTCAAGCGCCCGATTCTCACCTTTGTGGACACTGACGGGGCTTATCCTGGTCTGCATGCCGAAGAGCGTGGGCAGGGCGAGGCGATCGCGCACAATTTGCGGGAGATGGCGCGGTTGGAAGTGCCGATCATCGCGACCGTGATCGGAGTAGGCGGCAGCGGCGGCGCACTGGCGATTGCCGTGGCCGACCGTGTTCTGATGATGGAGAACGCGGTCTACTCGGTGATTTCGCCCGAGGGCTGCGCCTCGATCATGTGGCGCGACGCCAGCAAGAAAGACCTGGCCGCGCAGGCGATGAAGATCACCGCCAAGGACCTGAGCGAATTGGGCTGCATCGACGATATCGTCCCGGAACCGGCCGGCGGGGCGCATACCGACCACGCGCAAGCGGCGGAGTTGCTGGATACCGCTCTGCAGAAGCATTTGTCAGAAATCCAGCGACACCCGGTTCGCGATCTGCTCGAATCTCGCTACCAGAAATTCCGCACGATGGCGCAGTTCTTCCAGGTGGAAGCATAGCTTCAGTTCGAATCGTGACACTTCAATCTAACGACGGGCGAGGGCGCCCGTCGCTCCATTTACAGGATCGGCAAGTGCAGGCACGGCTGCACCAGGAAATCCAGCGAGTTGATCTGGTGTAATGCCCGTTCTACCAGCGCTGCTTTGCATTCTTCCAGCGTAATCAGAAACGGCAAGTGTGATTTTGGGCAGCCCGGTTTCTGGAGCACCGAATCGATGTTGATGCCGCACTGGGACAGAATCGTGGCGAGGCTGGCAATGATGCCGGGCCGGTCTTTCACGAGGAAGCGGAGATAGTGCTTGGTGGTGAAATCGGCGGTAACAGTGGGCGTTTTCTCGGCCGGCTTTCCGGCGTAACTCTTCGCACCTTGCTTGGCGCGAGCGATGGCGAGAATGTCGGAGACAACCGCGACCGCGGTGGGATGTCCGCCTGCGCCGTGGCCCCCAAACACGGTCTCACCGCCGTACGTTCCGGTCGCCATCACCAGGTTTTGACTGCCGTCCACACGCGCTAACGGCGACGAGAGTTGAACCAGGGCCGGCTGGACGGCGGCAAACAATTCGTCGCCTTTCAACTCTGCCCAGGAAATCTGACGGATCGTACAGCCCAGCTGATTCGCGTATTCAAAATCCACCGAGTCGATCGCCGAGATCGAGCGCGCCACGATGCCCGCTGGCGTGACGTTGCAGTGCAGTCCGACGCGTGCCAGGATGGCGAGCTTGGCGCGCGCGTCCAGGCCGTCGATGTCTTCGGTTGGATCGGCCTCGGCGAAACCAAGCTTTTGCGCCTCGCGGAGAGCCGTGGCGAACGACACGCCGTTGCTCTCGATCTGGCTGAGAATGTAGTTGCATGTGCCGTTGAGGATGCCGCAGATCTTGAACAGTTCATCGCCGGCCAACCCCTCGTGCAATCCGGAAATGACCGGCACGCCGCCCGCTACCGATGCGCCAAACTCGATCTGTTGCTTCATCTGGCGCGCCAGTCCGATCAGTTCGGGGCCGCACTGTGCGATCAACTGCTTGTTGGCGGTGACTACAGATTTCCCCGACGCGAGCGCGCGCCGGATCCAGTCTTCGGTGGGCTGAAGTCCTCCCATCACCTCGACCACGATATCCACGTCTGAAGATAGAACTTCGTCGATACTCTCAGTCCATTTCACGGACGAGGGAAGCCAGTCCACCTTCTTGCGCGCCACGTTGCGGTTGAGGACATGGGTCAGGCGCAGGTGGGTGTTGGAGCGCTCGCAAAGAATCTTCGCCACGGAACTTCCCACTGTGCCGAAGCCAACCAGAGCCACTTTGCAATTTTGTGCGCCATCGACAACACCTTTGGACGTTGAAGCGCGTTCCGAGGTACCCATTCCGTCTCCCGTGGTTCAGAATCTGGTTCGGGCGGCAGCTTGCTTCCCGCCTCTTCCATCTATTATCACCGAAGCGGTGTCGCGGCCGGGTTCCTTGCGTCTTTGCGCCGGTTGGTTGACTTGCCCGATGACCACCCGTAAGATTTCAGCCCAGTTCGGGAGTTGGGATGATCGGTCAGGTGGTTTCGCATTACCGCATCGTCGAGAAACTCGGCGGGGGCGGTATGGGGGTGGTGTACAAGGCGGAAGACACGCGGCTCGACCGCTTCGTCGCCCTGAAGTTCCTTCCTGAAAATGTGGCGCAAGACCGGCAGGCGCTGGAGCGCTTTCGGCGCGAGGCGAAGGCTGCGTCGGCACTGAATCATCCGAACATCTGCACCATTCACGACATCGGCGAGCAGGGCGGCCAGGCCTTTATCGTGATGGAGTACCTGGACGGGGCGACGCTCAAGCACCTGATCGGGACCCGTCCGATGGAATTGGATGCTCTGCTATCGCTGGGCATTGAGATTGCGGATGCACTGGATGCAGCGCACGCGCAGGGCATTGTTCATCGCGATATCAAGCCGGCAAATATTTTTGTGACCAAGCGCGGGCACGCCAAGATTCTGGATTTTGGGTTAGCGAAGGTGACACAAACGCCGGGCCGGCCCTCGGAGCCATCGGGCGTGACAGTGGAGGCCACGGTCGCCGAGGAGCATCTGACCAGCCCCGGCTCTGCCATCGGCACGGTCGCGTACATGTCTCCCGAGCAGGCGAAGGGGAAGGAACTGGATGCGCGGACCGACCTGTTCTCGTTCGGGGCCGTGCTTTACGAGATGGCTACTGGGACGTTGCCGTTCCGGGGAGATACGTCGGCGCTGATTTTTCAGGCGATCCTGGACCGCGCACCGACTTCACCGGTCCGGCTGAATCCGGACTTGCCGGCGAAGCTCGAAGACATCATCAACAAGGCGCTGGAGAAGGATCGAAATCTGCGCTACCAGCACGCGGCGGATATGCGGGCCGACCTGCAGCGATTGAAGCGCGATACCGATACGGGGCGAGCGGTGGCGGCGAGTTCGGGCTCGGTAGCGGCAGCGCAGGAATCGGGGTCGAAACCGGTTTCGCAGGCAGTTTCACCGAGTTCTGGCTCGGCAGTAGCAGTGGCGGGTTCGTCGGCCGCGGTGGCGCATGTGAGCGGGACTGCTCCCGCGACGCTTGGAAAGAGATCGTGGAAGACGCTGACGGTTGTTGCCGCCGTGCTGATCGCCGCCGCGATTGGCGGAGGCTTGTTCTTTCGCTCGCGGAGGGCGAGCGCGATTACCGAGAAGGATACGGTCGTACTCGCTGACTTCGTGAACACAACCGGAGATGCCGTGTTTGACGGCACGCTAAAGCAGGCGCTGGCCGTGCAACTGGAGCAGTCTCCGTACCTCAACCTGCTGCCGGAGTCGCGCATCCACGAAGCGCTGCGCTTCATGGGGCGGCAACCCGACGAACGAATCACCAACGACGTGGCGCGCGAGATCTGCGTGCGCGAAGGCGCCAAGGCCCTGCTGACGGGCTCCATCGCCAGCCTGGGCACACACTACGTGATCACCGTGTCCGCGCTGAATGCACAGAATGATGACGTGTTGGCCCGGGAAGAGGTCGAGGCCGAAAGCAAGGAGCAGGTTCTGAAGTCGCTCGACAAGGCGGCTTCCAGCCTGCGAGGCAAGCTGGGCGAGTCCATTGGCTCCGTGCAGAAGTTCGCTACGCCGCTCGAACAGGCCACCACGGCGTCACTCGAGGCCCTGCAGTCGTTCAGCCTCGGCCAAGCCGAACATCTTAGGGGTGAAGACGACAAAGCCCTCCCGCATCTCAAGCGTGCCGTCGAACTCGATCCCAACTTCGCCATGGCGCAGGCGACCCTGGGCGTGTGCTACAGCAATCTCACGCAGAGCGCGCTGGCCACGACTTATATCACCAAGGCCTTTGACCTGAAGGACAGAGCCAGCGAGCGCGAAAAATTCTACATATCGGCGCACTACTACGACCTGGTCACTCTGGACCTGGAGAAGGCGCTGGAAGTCTACCAGCAATGGGTGCAAACCTATCCGCGTGAGACTACGCCTCGCGACAACCTGGCGTTGCGCTACGAGGCCGTTGGACAGGATGAGAAGGCACTAGCGAGTTCCAGTGAAGCGCTGCGCCTCGACCCCAAGGACGGCTACGGCATTCAGAATATTGCCGATACCTACGCGCGCCTGAATCGTTTCGACGAGGCCCGGGCGCTTGCGGAGAAGGCGAACTCGCATCCCTGGTCGGTCAACTTCACACTCTACGAACTCGCCTGTATTCGTGGCGATGAAGCCGCTGCCCACCACGTATTGGAATTGGCGTCCGGAAGGCCGGAAGAACCGATCCTGATGTGGTTCCACGCTCGCCACGAGCTGTCGCTGGGCAAGCTGGAGTCCGGCCGCGTCATTTACGCGCAAAGTGAAAGTAGCGCGCGGAGCCTGGGATACAAGGAATTCGGCGGCGTCATTCTTGCGATTCAGGCCGCGGATGAAGCCGACCTCGACAACCTCAGGGAGTCTCGGCAGAAAATTTCCGAAGCACTCGCCGTTTCGCAGGACCGGGGTACCCGCCAGATTGTCATGGTCACGCTGGCCCGGACGGGAGATGCCGCGCGCAGCCAGAAAATGGCGGAGGAATTGGTCCGTCAGTATCCTACCGATACCTTGCTCAACAAGGTATGGGTTCCTGTGGCAAAGGCGTTCACCGACCTGCAGCATAACCAGCCGGTGCAAGCGGTGGCGCGGCTGGAAACGGCCGTCCCCTACGAATTCGGTAATGGCCCAGGCGCCGCGTCCTACACCGTCAACTCCGTTCGTGCGGAAGCCTACCTGCGTTTGAAAGACGGCGCGAAGGCGGTGGCCGAGTACCAGAAGATTCTGGCCCACCGCGGCACGAACCCTATCGATGTCGCCTACAACCTGGCTCACCTGGGACTGGGGCGCGCCTACGCTCTGGAAGGCAACACGACCGGCGCAAGGTCCGCCTACCAGGACTTCTTTGCTGCATGGAAAGATGCCGATCCTGAACTCCCGGTTCTCAAGCAGGCCAAGGTCGAATACGCGAAGTTGCAGTAGCTAACACCTACCGCGTTATCGGATTGTGGAAAACCTGCTTGTTGCTGTTCTGATTACCCCCTGCCGAGATGGAGCGCGTATAATAAGGGTTCTCCTGCTTCACTCCGCAAGAATTCCCGGGCGCGAGGGGTTGGCCCGGTCACAACAAGGGAAGGTACAAAGGGATGGCCACTACGGATGTAGTGCTCCAGCAATCATCCGGCCAGCTGGGGCATAAGCGTGTTGCCAACGACATGAGTATCCAGGTTGCGACCGTGAACGGTTCGGGGTCGCAGAGTTCCAACACAGTTCTCCTCCGCAGCATTTTTCAGATGGGCGTTCCGGTTTCGGGGAAGAATCTGTTTCCGTCGAATATCGCCGGGCTGCCCACCTGGTTCACAATCCGGGCCAATAGGGATGGATACATTGCTCGCAAGAAGGAAATCGACCTTCTGGTGGCGATGAATGCCGAAACCGCGCAAGACGACGTGAAGAC
>Ga0209698_10002209_pt1 | contig 22215 bp, 19 predicted proteins | sample LitLauG_LLR_2012_FD_187203 | JGI IMG/M metagenome (GOLD analysis project Ga0209698, IMG submission 187203) | Freshwater sediment microbial communities from Pennsylvania, USA - Little Laurel Run_MetaG_LLR_2012 (SPAdes) (version 2) | ecosystem: Environmental > Aquatic > Freshwater > Creek >...
CCTCCGAAGCCGACAGTTCAGGGTCGAACGGCATCCGGCGACGCGATAGCCTCAACTGCGGACGCGGTGGGCACGACCGCCAAACGTCGGTCAGGGCCATAACCGGCCGCCACAAAATACAGATGATCCGTGGTGCGGTGTTCTCCGAGTCGCATAGTTCGACGCGGGAATGCAGTTTGGATGCCAACATCTAATCCTTCCAGTTACACAAGTGTCCGCCAACGCGCGCCGCAAATAGCCGGGTGGGCAATAACCAACGCGGTATCGCCGGACGTTGCTATCTAGCCGGATGACAGCAGCGCGTCGGCCTCCGCCCCTCCACGAGGTCATCCTTGGCGGCCGCGAGCCATTCGTGCGGCTTCTGATCGAGCTCCACGCGCGATTGCCACTCTACATCCACAGTTTGAACAACGCCCGGCGATCATAACCGAGGCCGAAAATCGGGGCAGGTCACATTGCGCAACCGTGCTGTCCGAAACCCGCGCTGGAGAGCCGGCGGGCATCACTTGCGCGAAAGCTTCACCTTGACGACCTTGAAGACGGCGTTCTGGAAACCGACCTTCCCTTCGGCCGTGCTCATGAAATAAATCCTGGGCTCTGAGCCCGCGATACTCGGCTCGCCGGTTTCGCCGAGCATCGTGAAGTAAGAGACTGCGCGTTTGCCGTCGTCGATCGGGGGCCCGATGGGCTCCGACCAGTGGATCAGATCCGTGGAGGTTCTAATCACGATAGAGGGATGGCCGGTCGCGAAGCTCATCGAAGCCCCGAGATAAACGTCGAAGGCTCGATCGTAGATGACGATGCCGATCCCGGGGCCTTGATAAAGAGGGGAGAATGTTCCCCCTCCGATCGACAGATCGGGAGAGGCTCCCGAGCCGGGCTCGCCCCAAGGGTCAGGCGATGACTGGTCGTACTTCCGAAACAGCTTCGCGACCGCGTATGGATTTCCCGAGAGCACGGCCGAAACCAAATCGTCATATCGCGCACGCGCGACACCGGCGCATTGCGCGACGGTGCAGGCTCCGGGCAGGTCCTTTCCGGAGCTTACGAAAAAGAGGTAGACGTACGCCTTCTTTGAGTCTTGCAGCGGGTGACCCAAATATCGGCCGTTTGCGTCGGCGACGACCAGCGATCCGTAACCGATGTTCCGGCTCGTGTCGGTGCCCTTCGAGGCAGTCAGCGGATCGGTGAGTTGGAGGCTCTCGCCTGCGACCCTGAAGGTATTACCGCCATCGGTCGAAACGGCCAGCCCTAGCGTCGAGTAATAGCAAGGGACGCCGCCAGCGAAAGCCGGGTTTGCGCCGCCGCCACACAATCCGTCGGCTCTTGCGGGGTTCTTCCAATGATATTCGCCTCGGAAGGTCATGAGCCATAGGCGCTTGCCGTGGTGGTCCTCCAGGGGAATGACCTGGCCGCCCCCTGAGTAGTTGGCGTTGAAAAGCCATCCGGGGGCCCCATCGCCCCTGCCAAACAGCGCCCTGCAGCCGTCGCCTCCTGTCACCCGATCGAGCGTGCCGGTGAAGCCGAATACGCCTTCCTTGCGGGCATTGAGCGGACACTTGGCCCCGGCCCATGCGGTTCCCAGGAAGCGGTAGCGGTCCTCCCCGAGGGGAATTGCGCCAAAAGGACCGTCCGAGGGACCTGCGACGAATCCATAACGCCTCATCTCCTGCTGCGCCATGAACACGGTCGGCACACTCGGCGTGTACGTAAGGTCAACTTTCCCGGCCGGGGGCCCATCTGCGCGCCCTCCAAGCTGTGGTTGCGCTGCAAGACACGCCGTCTTGAGCTGGGGATCGATGACCGGGAAACGTTTAGTCGAAGTGGGCTGTGCCACGTCTCGCAAAAGGAGGGCGACGCAATCCTGCCACGGGCCCTTTCCCCCGTCGCCTCCGCCCTGAACGAAACCCGCGCTCTCGCAGGCGACCGCTATCTTCTCGCAGGGGCCGAGCGGCCTCCGCGCCGCGGTTTGCGCAAGGGCCGCTGAGCAACACACATTGACAATCGCGACAGAAGCGAGGGCGGCTGCGAAAGTGCTCCTGGATCTAAGCATCTGCCATCTCCAACATGAAGGAGACCTCGCGCCCGTTTGGTAGCCAATCTAACCGCCGATCCAGGCGTTCCGCAACAATTGGACCGCCGGAAAGGCCGTTGGCGACAAACTCGCGCTCCCGCGCAAGGGGGATACGAACGATCTCGGGGAAATCCGAGCCGCCGGCCTCCACGCCACGATCCGCCGGGCCTTCGTGGTGTTGAGCGCCTCAAACCGCCGGAAGTTTTCGCGATACGGGGCCGGTTTCCCGCGAGTACCTGACTGACGAGCTTCCCTGCCATAATCGTTTAAAGTCGTCCTGCATCGGAATAGAAATAGCTGCGGATCTCGAATCAAGTTGCTAATGTTCTCGCAAAGGCTTCTGCCCAGTCCATAGTGGTTCACATGCGGACGTCGCGGACCAGGCTTATTGGCGTGATTGCGGCCGTAATCGGTGCGGGGGCCTTGCTTGCGTCTGCCGTTGCCGCCCGCGCCGATTGCAGCGTCGGCGACCTCTGGAACGCGATAGAGAATTCGGTTTCGTCCATTGCAGACCAGTGCGCTGCTATCTGCGCCGATACCGGTGGAGCGGGGTGCGTGGCGGCCGGCGCCATCACGGCCGGACTAGGAGGGGTTTCGGCCGAAGCCGGATCCGGCAAGGTCGCCGACTTCTGCAACGAGGTGAGCACCATCGGTGGCGACGTCAACGCGCTGCAGCAGTGGGCGAACGCGGCGGGCATCTCCATCGACCTGTCCAGCCTGCAAGACAGCGGCATACCGGACCCGCTGAGCGTGCTCCAGTGCAGCTGCTCGCTGGAACAGGGCATCAGTCAACTCGGCGGCGATGTCGTGTCATGCATGCAGGCCGCTATCTGTGGACTCCAGGAGGATATAGGTTTGGGTCCATGCCAGTGCCAGCCGCCACCGCCGGTGGCCGCTAATTGCACGCCGCCGCCCGACTGCGTGAACAACAATCAGTTGCCGGGCTGCGATACCGCGATTTATGGCTCGCCAAGCAATCCTCCCGGGCAGATCGTCAAGCAGCTATTGAACGGCACGATCGTCATCGACGTGACTGGAGGGTGCGCCGGAGACTCCTATTGTTTCTGCCCGAGCCCCATGCAGCTCGTCGCAGTGCCCAACGCCTACGAGAACGGCGGCACCCCCAGCAACGGCAACGTCATCTATTACTGCCAGTGCCCGAACCTCGGTCCCGGCCAGACCACGCATCCGGCGGCACCATCCGGACCGATGGCAATGGTCTGCATCTGCGACAGCACAGGCCAGCCCGCGGTGCCGCCCATTGCAACGGTCAACGGACCCAACAGCAACAATACCAATCCGACCGGATCGATTTGCCCAACAGGTCTGACGGGCAAGAACTGCCCAGCGGGACAAGTCAACGTCGGCGGCAACTGCGTCGTCCCATGCTCGAGCGGTCAGGTCATGACGCCGGACGGCACCTGCTGCAATCCCAACAGCGTGACGTCGTGTGGAACCTGCTGCCCGCCGGGAACGTCACCCAATCTTTCGAACGGAACCTGCAGCCCGAACCAGATCATCCAATAGGCCGTTCATGGCGATGGAGCGGAAACGAGGATTGAGTGGACGCCCGCCGCGGCAGGGGGCAAGGGCATCGATTTTGGCGCTGCTCGTCGTCCTGACAGCTGCGACCGGAGCGACCTGGGTTAAGGCGCAGCAGTCGGATGCCGGGGGGCTCTTGGCAAACGGCAATGCCGCCGTGACCGGGTTCTCGGGTGCGCAGCCGCCAACTCAGATAGCACCTGGTGAAGATCCTGCCCCGTCGACCTTCATCGACCTCAAGGGACCATCACTACGTGTCGTCGACTTGCACCACATGGACGGACCTGCCGACGCCCAACTCGTCGCCGCGCAGAAGCCCTTCAGCGTGCCGGCGGCCCTGATCGGACAGGTCTTTGCCGTCGCGCTGGACGACAGCCAGCCGCCCAACATTTTTGTGGCGGCGAGCTCGACCTATGGCCTTCCGATCGTCGCGCCGGGCCCCGACGGGCGGCCGAGGCACGTGCGTACCGGTACTCCGGGAGCAACCTTCATGCCGGGCCTTTGGGGGCCGCGAGGTGGTCCGGGGTCGATCTGGAGGATCGACGGTGTCACCGGGCATATCGATCTCCTTGCCGACATCGGGACCAACGGCCGGCCGAATTCGGGCGCAGCGCTCGGCGGGCTCGCGTTCGACCCGGCCTCGAGGTCCCTGTTCGTTGCCGACCGGGAGAGCGGATTCATCAAGCGGCTGTCGCTCAAAGGGCGAGAGCTTGGCGGGTACAACCACGGCGTAACCGGCCGGGCCGCCGTCGGCTTCACGCCGCGGCGCTGGACCGAGCGCGCGCCGCTCGACATCACCAGCCCGGCGTTCGACAGCACGCGGCCGGAAACCTGGAACCTCGCCGAGCCGGAGCGGCGTGTGTTCGGCCTCGCGGTCCATGACGGACGCCTCTACTACGCGGTCGCCGACAGCCTTCAGATCTGGTCGGTGGGGCTGCTTCCCGACGGCGCGACCGGCGCCGACGCGATGATCGAGCTCGCCCTGCCGCCGGCTGCCGGGCCAACGGAGATCTCCAAGATCACCTTCGACGACGATAACCACATGATCCTTGCCGAGCGGCCGGCCGTGACCGGCGCGTTCGACATGGAGTCGCTTGCGGTTCCCGCCATCGGCCGGGTCTTGCGTTACGCGATCAAGGGCAAGGCTTCGGATGGCCACCGGGATTGGCAGCAGGTACCCGACGAGTATGCGATCGGATTCCCGAACGACTATCGCAATGCCAACGGCGGCGTAGCGCTCGGCTACAACTACGACCACGACGGCAACGTTTTGCCCGGGTCCTGCGGCGGGTTCCTGTGGTCGACGGGTGAGGATTTGCGCCACTCTGACGACCCCGAGACGGCCAAGCAGCTCGCCCAATCCGGCCCCCTGCACGTCGACGGATTACAGGGCAATGGTGCGTGGCTGATCCGGCGCGGCGACCAGCCGCCATTCGATAGCTACTTCGTCAACTACATCGACGGATTTCCCGACGAAGCCGCGAGCGGACATATGGGCGATGTCGCGATCGAGCGCCGGTGTACGCCGTCGAGACGCGCGAGCTTGCCCCTTGGCGGACCTCCACCGCCGCACGTCGACAAGCCGCCGCCGCCTCCCGGCCGTCCCCATCATCCGGGGCCGCCCGTGAAACACCCGCCGCAGCCACCACTTCCTCCTCCACCTCCTCCGCCGTGTGGCCCCAACGAGGTGCGCAGAGTGGACACTGGCCAGTGCACTCCAGGCTGCCAGCGGCCGGATATCCAGATCGGTGGCCGGTGCTGTAAGCCCGGCACACTCGCCGCGGGAGGTCCATGCTCGAATTCGAGCTGCCAACCGGGTCAGACCGCAATCGGTCCCAGCAACTTCTGCTGCAACAGCGGCAACGTCTACACCGGCACCAACGGAGCCCCGGCCTGCTGCAGCGGGACGGTCGTGAACGGCCAGTGCCAGCCGCCAGCACCACCGAATTGTCCGTCGGGCTCGCATAACCCGAACTGTCCCGTCTGCGCGAGCGGCTATGTCCAGGCCGGCAGCAGCTGCTGTCTCGCAGGCACTGTCACATCGAATGGCACATGCTGTCCGGCCGGTCAGGCACCGGGCGGCACAGACAACAGCCTTTGTGTGCCCGTCCTTCACATTCCAAACGGTCCCTCTTGCTGCGCTTCCGGCCTCATCCCGACCGCGAGCGGCGCTTGCTGCGCACCAGCCAACGTGACAACGGCGGGCGTTTGTTGCGCGCATCCGATTACGTCCGCCGATCGTTCGCAGTGCCCGGCAACGCTGCAGCTGATTCCGCCGGTGGAACGCCAGTGCGCCGCCGGGTATCAGCGAATGCCGGACGGCTCGTGCTGCAATCGCCGCTACGTCAGCGAGGATGGGCGTATCTGCCGGACCGGCCGGCCGCCATGCCCTTCCGGCGAGATCCGCGACGCACAAGGCTCTTGCGTTCCGGTCCCGGTGCCCGTTCCAATCCCGGTCCCCGCGCCCTTGTGCCCGCCGGGAACTACGCTCGCTCGCGATGGCGCCTGCGTTGTGGGCCGCGAGCCATGCCCGCAAGGTGAGCACCGCAATCGCGACGGCGTATGCACGACGGCCCACGAGCCATGTCCGCGCGGCGAGCATCATGGTCAAAATGGCGAATGCGTTCCTACTTCCTGCCCCAATGGGCGGACCCGCGGCGGCAATGGAAAGTGCGTGACCGGACCGGTACGGTGCCCCGAACGCGAACACCGCGATGCCGATGGCGTGTGCGTGAAGGGTGAGCATCCGTCGAAGTGCCGGGAGGGCTGGCGCCAGAACGATCGCGGCATCTGCGTGAAGAGCGCTCCGCCAGTTCCCAGGAACGGCCCCTCGAAAACCGGAGGCGGTGACAAGAACGGCCATACAGCAGGGAAGGGCGCTGCTGATAAGGGTGGCACGCACCACATTATCAAGCGCAAACCCATCAAACGCCGCCACGATGAGAAACGGAAATGACGATCCCCCAAGACACTTTGCCCCAGGCACTTCGCGTTCGCGGCACCCGGCGAAAGGGGGCCGCCTCATGCCGGTAACCCGCTTCCTATTGCTTTTTGCCGCCGCGGGACTGCTGGCATGGCCCTCGACCGGGCGAAGCGAAGACATATCTCCTGCGCAAATTCAGGAAGTTATCAAAGACTATATCGCGACCCATCCCGACGAGATCGGTGCTATCGCGAAGGATTATCTGGTGAAGCACCCCGAGTTTCTGAAGGAGGTGTTCATCGAGCTAGCGAAGCGCAAGCAGGCGGTAAGGGGTGCTACCCAAAGCAAAGACACTGCGATGGCCGCCAAGTCCCCACGGGGGCATGAGGAAGCGATTGGGAAGAATGCCGATGCTCTCTTTAATTCACCCCATCAGGTCGTTCTGGGCAACCCCACGGGTAACGTGACGCTCGTCGAGTTCTTCGATTACAGCTGCGGGTTCTGCAAACGGGGGCTCGCCGATCTTCTAGCGCTGATCGCCAGCGACCCGCAGCTTCGCGTGGTGCTTAAGGAACTCCCGATCCTGGGGCCGGGATCGGCGGACGCGGCCAGGGTTGCCATCGCCGTGCGGATGCAGGACGCAGAGGGCAGTCGCGAACTCGCCTTCCACAAGGCTTTGCTCGGCAAACCGGGACCCGCGAGCAAAGAAACCGCGCTTGCCGTCGCGCGAGATCTTGCCTTCGACATAGAGCGCATCGAGCAAGAACTGGATAGCGTCGAGGTCCGGCAGACGCTGGAAGAGACCTCGCGAGTAGCGGGCGCCCTCGGCATCCGCGGCACGCCAGCCTACGTGATCGGTGACAAGGTTGTCTTTGGCGCGGTCGGCGTCAAGTTGCTGACGAACGAGATCGCTGTCGCTCACGCGCTCAAATCAAAGTAAGTCATTTGTGGTACCGCCACTGCCGGTGATGTATCGGCTACGGTCAGCTCCTTCCGTCCTACCCGCCCGCGAAGCAAGTCTGGCGCTCCACTCTCACCGGCATCCAAGACAACCGAGCAAGTCGTCGGGTTAGCCACGGCTTCGATTTCAGTCCAGTCTGTGGAGGTTTTGCGGACCCCTTTGACGCCCAGCGGCATGCGAGCAGATGCGTCTGTCAGCTCGGCCCGCCAACGAGAACGAAGAGGGTCTAGGGCAAAGCTGGCACACTGGTCGGGCTAGACCGTATCGAGCGAATAATGCAGCGCACAATCTGCTCGCCCAGCCACATCATTGCCGCCTACGCTTCTTGCAACTCCAGTGTTGCTTATCGGCACGAGGACTGGTCAGGGTCAGAAGCGCCAGTGGCGCCAGTTGGACATACTGTCCGGTCCACCCCCGAGACCCGACTTTTCTCAGGATGATTCCCGCAAAACTCCCGCAACGGCTCGTGCTTGTCAGGGACCTAGTTCGTTGGGGATTGAAAAGACTGACAAAATTCTGTCTGGGTCGTCTCCAGGCAACGGATTTATAATCAGGGGGTCGGTTTCAATCTTCTTGGCGTCAGGCTAATCCTCAGATCGCTCATACAGTCGGAACTTGGCTGCGATACCGACGGCCCAAGCCTGCTGAAGCTGATCGTTGTGCTCCCGGAGGCGCTCGTATGTCGCCCAGCGCATGCCTTTCGGCTTCTTGGGGAACGACTCATCTAGGCCGCCATCGGCGCCCAGGCGGGACCGAATTTTCAATGCGCGGGTCGCGGCGCGGGCAAAGGCTGGCTCGTACTGGGTCTCATATTTGAGCCGATGACACTTGCGGCAGCGGAAATAAGCGCCACCGTATAGGATACGGCATTTGTTTCGGCATGACAGACACTGGAACCACTGGCGGTTGCCGTCAAACCGCGTGGGGGTTTCGATCAGTGGCACAAACTCGCTGACGTCCTTCCAGTCCCCACCGCGAGGACACGTTCGATAAACAAGACGGACGCCGCCTACCAGGCACTCTATCCGGATTGACCCCGTCGAACTGCCACCTCGCGACCAATTGAGGGAGGACCAGCGCCCAATATTGAGCAGCTTCTTGTGCCGGAGCCAAGCGAGGTCAATCGAGTAGTATTCGTGGCATTTGTCGACGGTCAGACCGAAGCTTGCCTGACGTCCGGATCCGCGCCCGCCCATTTTTTTCCGGCTCCGATTTTCCCGAAATCATATGGGAAGTTGATGGATCGCGCCCCTGACTGGGTGCTCGTGATGCGATTTTGCGAAACGAACCCAACGCTTCAGACTGCCACCAGTGCCTCAGCCGTCGCTGCCACTTCGTCGGGAGCAGAGTTTGTTTCCAGCGACTTCAAGCGCCACTCCTGCGCTTCTCGGAGTGCGCGCAGCAACTTGAACATCTGGTTGTCGAGCGTGGTTTGGTAACGCGAAATCAATTCCAAGGTATCGGCCGGCAGTACCAGCCGCTTAGCGCGGACCTGTTCGGCAAGCGCCAAAACGTGTGGCCGAGCTTCCGCTTCGCGGATCTGCTCACGACACCAGTTCGAGAGCTCGACGATATATCCGACCAACCCACCTTCGTGGCTCGCGATGAATGCGGTCGGAGATTCCTGATCTTCCTCGGCGTCTGAGGTAAGCTGTTCAAAGACAAGTGGAGCCAAATTTTCGATCGTTGCCAAGTTGAGTTCTTCGAGGGCATCGATTTCACCAAGGGCTCGACGACTCCAGTCCTCCTGTTCTCGGTCGAATGGCACGAGCTCGCCGTGTTTGAGTTCCGAACTATAGCTCCGTCCAAGCTCGGATGAGACGCCTTTGGCGATCTGCCACGGCTGGCGGGTGAGCGAGAGGCGGCCGGTCTCGCTGATCACAAGCCGCCGTTGCCGCCAGATCGTGACCGCCATGCGTTCGACCAGCGTCTCCTCGAGCGCACCGACAGGAGCCAAGGATTGCGCTAGTTGCCCTAAGAGGTCCTCAAAGTCGGCCGGATTTTCGTCATCAAGAAAGAGCCTACCGCTGAGGAGCCCGTGACGTGTCGCGTTTCGGCCGGTGACAGCTTTGCCTGCCGCCGACGTTGGGCCAGTGCTAAGCGCGGCGTTTGCGCGATTGGCAGCAAGGCGTTGTTCGGTCGCGCTCATCGTCCTTCCCCGTATCTGCAAATCACGTGCTGAGTTTAAGCTCAGGCATCCACAACGTCAGCTGTGCGGGGGTGGGCAGGTTCGTTGCGACGCGCTAGTGTCCTTTGCGAATGTTGGGCGGGATCGGGGACTCTGGAGCGCGTGGACAAGAAATTACTCACCGAACGCGACATTTGCACAAAGTACATTCTGCCCGCTTTGAAGCAAACAGGATGGGATGACCTCTCGCAAATCCGCGAAGAGGTTTACTTCACCGCTGGCCGCATTATCGTTCGCGGGAAGCTGGTGACGCGTGGCAAGGGCAAGAAGGCGGACTTCGTCCTCTACTACAAGCCCAATATCCCAATCGCGATCATCGAAGCAAAGGACAACAATCACAGCGTTGGCGAGGGCATGCAACAAGGCCTCGAATACGCAGCGACGCTCGACATTCCGTTCGTGTTCTCGTCGAATGGCGACGGCTTCGTGTTCCACGACAGGACCGGCACAGCGACGTCAACCGAAACAAATCTTGGGCTCGATGACTTCCCATCGCCAGCCGACCTATGGAGGCGCTACAGCGCTTGGAAGGGGCTAAACCCGGAAGCGGAAAAAATCGTTCTGCAGGACTACTATGACGACGGCAGCAAGAAGTCGCCTCGGTATTATCAGGTCAACGCAATCAACGCGACTATCGAAGCCATTGCCAAGGGACGCGACCGCGTTCTGCTCGTGATGGCGACAGGCACCGGCAAAACCTACACCGCGTTCCAGATCATCTGGCGGCTTTGGAAATCCGGCCGAAAAGAACGTATCCTTTTTCTCGCGGATCGCAATGTATTGATCGACCAGACGATGGTGAACGACTTCCGCCCGTTCCGAGCGGCGATGGCGAAGCTCTCGACCAACTCCAAGACAATCGAACGCAGCGACGGCACTAAGGTTGACCTCAATTTGGCGCTCGACAAGAATCGCCGCATCGACACGGCGTTCGAAATCTACCTTGGCCTCTATCAGGCGATCACCGGCCCGGAAGAACACCAGAAGATCTACAAGGAGTTCTCGCGAGATTTCTTTGACCTGATCGTGATCGATGAGTGCCATCGCGGCAGCGCGGCGGACGACTCCGCGTGGCGTGAAATCCTCACCCATTTTTCGAGCGCGACGCAGATCGGCCTCACCGCTACGCCGAAGGAAACCGCATACGCTTCCAATATCGACTATTTCGGCCCGCCCGCCTTCACCTATTCGCTTCGACAAGGCATCAGCGACGGCTTTCTTGCCCCCTACAAGGTCATCAAAGTCCACATCGACATCGACGTGCAAGGGTATGTACCGGCCCGAGAAAGGCCAGCTCGACCGCGACGGCAACGAAGTCGAAGATCGCATTTACAATGTCAAAGACTTCGACCGGAACATCGTGATCGATGACCGAACCAAGCTCGTTGCCCGCAAAATCACAGATTTCCTGAAAGAGAGCGGCGACCGCTACCAGAAGACGATCGTGTTCTGTGTCGACACGGAACACGCCGCATCGATGCGCCAAGCGCTCATCAACGAAAACGCCGATCTGGTCTCGATAAACCATCGGTACGTGATGCGCATCACCGGGAACGACAAGGAAGGCCAAGAACAGATCGGCAATTTCATAGACCCGGAATCAACCTATCCCGTCATCGTCACGACCTCGCGCCTGCTATCAACGGGCGTTGACGCTCAGACGTGCCGCCTGATCGTGCTCGATCGCGAAATCGGCTCGATGACTGAATTCAAGCAGATCGTCGGGCGCGGCTCCCGCGTTCATGCCGACACCAAGAAATTCTATTTCACGCTGATGGATTTTCGCGGCGCGACGAACCACTTCGCCGACCCCGACTTCGACGGCGACCCCGTGCAAATCTATGAACCGGGCGAGGATGACCCGATCACGCCGCCCGACGATGCCCCTCAACCTGACACCACAGATAGCGATCCGCCCATCCCGCGAACGCCCGGCGAGGATGAAACCATTGTCGACGGCGAACCGCCAGACATCAACATTCCGCCAGGTGGCGGTGAAAAGCGCAAAAAGATCTACGTCGACGGCATACCGGCTGAAATTGTTGCCGAGCGTGTCGAATATCTCGACGAGAACGGGAAGCTCGTCACCGAATCCTTGCGCGATTTCACCAAAGCGGCCCTCAAGCGCCGTTTTTCAAACTTGGAGGAATTCCTTCAACGCTGGAAGGTCGCGGAACGCAAGCAAGCGATCATCGAGGAAATCGAAGAAGGGGGGCTTCCCCTGGACGCTATCCGCGAGGAAGTCGGCAAAGACTTTGATCCCTTCGACTTGATCCTCCACGTCGCCTTCGACCGCAAGCCGTTGACGCGGCGCGATCGCGCAGAGAACGTCAAAAAGCAAGACGTGTTCGCCAAGTATGGCGATCAGGCCCGCGCGGTGCTTGATGCGCTGTTGGTTAAGTACGCAGACGAGGGCGTGTTGAATCTTGATGACACTGGGATGCTGCGAATCGCACCATTCAACACAATGGGAACGCCCCTCGAACTCGTGCGCGCGTTCGGCGGCAAGCCGGCCTTCGAGCGGGCCGTTCATGACCTTCAAGACGCCCTCTATCAGGAAACCGTTTAAGCCCCATGTCCGTTCGAACTCTCGTTAAATCGATCCAAGACATCATGCGGCAAGATAGCGGCGTCGATGGCGACGCCCAGCGCATAAGCCAATTATGCTGGATGTTTTTCCTCAAGATCATCGACGATCAGGATCAGGAATTCGAGATCACCCAGCCCGGTTACCGCTCGCCGATCCCACCTAAACTGCAATGGCGTACATGGGCGGCAAACCCTGAAGGCATCACCGGCGACGCCCTTCTCGACTTCATCAACGGCACGCTGTTTCCCGACCTCAAGGAACTGACGACCACAGGCAAAGCCGGCGACCGCCGCAAGGTTGTGCGCGACGTGTTCGAAGACGCTTACAACTACATGAAGTCCGGCCAGCTCATGCGGCAGGTGGTCAACAAGATCAACGCCGTCGACTTCAATAATCTGGTCGAGCGTCAGCACTTCGGCGACATCTACGAGCAAATCCTCACCGACCTGCAATCGGCGGGCAACGCGGGCGAATACTACACGCCGCGCGCCGTCACGGCGTTCATGGTCGACCGCATCGACCCGCGCCCCGGCGAACGCCTGTTCGATCCCGCGTGCGGCACGGGTGGCTTCCTCACCTGCTCCATTCGGCACATGCGCGACCGCTACGTGAAGAAGCCGGAACACGAAAAAGCTATGCAAGGCGCTCTGAGCGCGGTCGAAAAGAAGCAGCTTCCGCACATGCTGTGCGTCACCAACATGCTTTTGCACGGCATCGAAGACCCGAGCTTCGTGCGCCACGACAACACCCTCGCCCGCCCGCTCATCAGTTGGGGCTTGGACGAGCGCGTCGACATCGTGTTGACGAACCCGCCGTTTGGCGGGCGCGAGGAAGACGGGATCGAAAACAACTACCCGACCTTCCGCACCAAGGAGACGGCGGACCTGTTTTTGGCCCTCATCGTTCGGCTGCTCAAGAAAGATGGCCGCGCAGCCGTGGTCTTGCCCGATGGCACGCTTTTCGGCGAAGGCGTCAAGACGCGGTTGAAAGAACACCTGATGGAAGAGTGCAATCTGCACACTATCGTTCGCCTGCCGAACTCAGTGTTCAAGCCATACGCCTCTATCGGCACCAACCTGCTGTTCTTCGAAAAGGGCACGCCGACGCGCGACATCTGGTTCTACGAGCACCGCGTGCCGGACGGCCAGAGGGCCTATTCGATGACGAAGCCGATCCGGCCTGAACATTTTCAAGCTTGCATCGATTGGTGGGGAGGCAAGTCGCGTAAAGGCCGAGAGGAAACGCCGCAAGCCTGGAAGGTTTCAGCCAATGACATCAAGGCGCGCGGCTATAACCTCGACATCAAGAACCCGCACACCATCGCCGACGATCACGGCGACCCGGAAACACTCCTCAAAGACTTGAGCGCCGCCGAGGCCGAGACGGCCAATTTGCGCGACCAGTTGAAGGCGATCCTCGCCGAGGCGTTGGCCCGATGAACGCGGAACGCCTACTCCTAGCGCTATCAATGATGGGCGACGCTCCCGATCGCATCCTTCAATTGCGCAAGGTTGCAGTGGCTCTTGCTATTTCTGGGAGGCTTAGCGCAAGTACGGCTCCCCTATCAGCACGCGAAATTAAAGAGGCCGTAAGCCGCGCGAAAGCTGACCTCGTTGAACAAGGGCAACTATCTAAGCAGAAGCAGTATTCCGCTGTTAGCGAAGCGGCACTTCCCGAAGGTTTCAGGGGCCCATCGCGATTTGCACCGCTTGGAGAAATTGCTCGGGTAGAGAAAGGAAAGACCGGCATTCAGCAAGCGCAACCCGGACGATACCCTTTGGTTGTGACCTCTGCCGATAGATCCACTTGCGATCACTACGATTACGAAGGGGCGGCTGCTATCATACCGCTTGTGTCGTCGACGGGGCACGGCAACGCCAGCTTAAACCGATTGCACTATCAGGAGGGTAAATTCGCTCTTGGGACTATCTTGGTGGCCGTTTTTCCGCATGATCCGCAAGTAATCTCGGCTCGCTTCATTTTCGAATACCTATCAGCATTCAAAGACGAGTTGCTCGTCTCAAGAATGACCGGGACGGCAAACGTAACCTTGACCATTGGCAGCATTGCCGAAGTGCCTATCCCTCTCGTCTGTCCAGAGGTCCAGAAAATACTCGATGTGTTGATGGCGCTATGCGACCAGCTTGAAGCGGCGCGGACGGCACGGGAGGCAACGCGGGACCGGCTGGCGGCATCGAGCCTCGCCCGCCTCAACGCCCCCGATCCCGAGACATTTCAGAGCGACGCCCGCTTCGCCCTCAACGTGCTGCCCGCCCTCACCACGCGCCCCGACCAGATCAAGCAACTCCGCCAAACCATCCTCAACCTCGCCGTTCGCGGCAAACTCGTGCCGCAGGATGCGAACGACGAACCCGCGGCGGAATTGTTGAGGCGGATCGCGAAGGAGCGGACAGGGCCTCAAGCCGTTAAGAAGGCCCGCCGAAACGGCGAGACCGATGTTTCCAACCTGCGGACGGATACGCCTTTGCCGGTAGGTTGGCTTTGGACAAACATCGACGAGATCGCCCTTTCGATGCGGTATGGCACTTCGACCAAGTGCGAGTATGCAGTGCCCGGCGTTCCGGTGCTGCGGATTCCAAATGTATCCGATGGAGTCGTCTCACTAGATGACATCAAGTTCGGACCGCTCACTGATGGCGAGATTCGCGACCTGGCGTTGAATGCTGGCGACCTTTTGATGATCCGGTCGAATGGTAGCCTCGACATCGTAGGGCGTTCGGCAGTTGTGACGGCTGAAGCCGAAGGGATGGCCTTTGCTGGCTACCTAGTACGCCTTCGGATGAGCTTGGCGAATATCAAGCCGGAATACATCTGGCTGGCGATGAACTCGACCGACGTTCGCGACCAGATAGAAAGGCCAATTCGATCTGCCGTTGGTTTGAAGAACGTCAACCTCACCGAGTTTGGCGCATTGACTATTCCCCTCCCACCGCTCGCCGAACAACACCGCATCGTCGCCAAGGTTGATGCGCTGATGGCGCTCTGCGACCGGCTGGAGGCCAGCCTCACCACCACCGCCGCCACCCGCCACCGCCTCCTCGATGCGCTGTTGGCCGAGGCGCTGGAGCCGGTAGACGGTTCAGCCGTCAAAGCGGCAGCTGCGGAGTAAGGCGCAATGGGGCACGTCCGCCTTGGTGTCTTGCCGAAGTCTCGGGAATGGAACCATGTTGTCGCCCTTCTAACGGAAGGGGCCAACTCCTCCGACTTGGCCGCAGCTGTCGCCACGGCAGCCGAAAAGGAACTGATGGCGGCGAGGGGCGATCCCGCCGTCGCCAGCACAGTCTGGCTTCTGACGCAGCTTCCGCTCGCCGCTCGGAGCGAGCGGTTCGCCGCTGAACTGACTGCGCTGGGTTTTGCCGCTGGTAGCGAGCAATCACTCGTCGCAATTATTTCCGGTTTTTCCGGCGCAGTCGACAGCCAGACCAGGGGCAACACTGGCCGGACCGACCTCGGAGATCTGGCCAGGCAGGCTGCAACTGAGTCTCTCGCCAGCCTGGTTGGTTCGCAGTCGCCTAGCCTTTTCGGCGTGAGCGCGGACGACGTTCGCATCGAACTTGGCAAGTTCGCAACGAAAGACCGCTTCGCCACTCTAGCGCGCGACTTCTTCACCCGCCTAACCCAGAAGACACTCGACTATTACCTGAGCCGGGTTCTCGACGATCATGTCGGCCCGGGCCGACCTCTTGGGAATCTGCATCAGCGCGACAAATTTCAGAAGGCCCTCGACCAGCATTGCCGCGAAGCGTCTTTGATCGTTGAGCAGTTTGCGGGCGGCTGGTTTTCAAAGGCTATTTTTCACGGACGACTGACCCGCGAGTCGGCGCAAAACTTCACGGACTACGCCCTCAAGAAGATGCGCGATGAGTTGCGCGCACGGAGGGCGGACGATGCGTGAGCGCGTCTTCCTATGTGGCTTGGAGCCAAAGCAAACAGCTGAATACCCCGACGGTACCTTTCTCAGCCATAACCCCCAGACGGGTAACCTGACTCTGCGGCTTGAGCGGATGAGGCGACGGCTTTCCGGGAGCGAACCGGAGAGATTAACGGACTTGATCGAAATCGCGAGCTACGTGTTCGCTGCCGATCGAAACGTGTCGCGAGGGTCTGCAGAGGATCGTGCCTACAGCGCGAACTGGAGAAGGACGTTCCGCCTAGTTGTGGCGGTTCAGGAGTTGGAATTCTGGCAACGTCACGATGTGAAGGCGGCGCTTTGTGAAGCGCTGGGCTTTTTGAGTGAGGACGACTGGAACTTCGATTTCGTTCCAAATTTGCAACCGAGACCTTTGCAGGGAAGTATGCACTTGACATAGATGGCCGACTACGACATATTAGCCTCAGAAATGAGGTCTCACAATGTCAGTCGATCCCACCGACAAGATGTTCCACGACGAAGATGCCGCCCGCGCCTATTTCGAAGGGCAGCGCTGGCCGGACGGTAAGGCTGTCTGCCCGCATTGCGGCTCAGACCACACGCATCGCCTTCAGGGCAAGTCGCAGCGCGACGGCCTGATTCAGTGCAACGATTGCCTCGGTAACTTCACGGTCATGACCAAGACCGTGATGGAAAGCTCGCACCTCCCGCTGACGAAGTGGGCGCTCGCCTTCCACAAGATGGCGGCGAGCAAGAAGGGTATTTCCGCGAAGCAAATGCAGCGGGAGTTGAACCTTGGCAGCTACCGTACGGCTTGGTTCATGTGCCACCGCATTCGTGAGGCTATGGGCCTTGATGACACCGCTGGCCCGATTGGCGGTGAAGGCAAGACCGTGGAAAGCGATGAAACCTTCGTCGGCGGAAAGGCCAAGAACGTTCACAAGGGCAAGCCGATCCCGAAGAAGCACGCCGTTCATGCGCTCGTTGAGCGAGGCGGCGAGGTTCGTGCGGCTCACGTCCCGAACGTTTCGGCCAAGACGCTTCGCAAGACCATTGCGAAGCACGTTGCCAAGGGCACGACGATGAACACCGATGACGCGCTGGCTTACTATCACATGAGTAAGGAGTTTGCGGCTCATGGCGTCGTGAATCACTCCAAGGACGAGTACGTGAGCAAGGACGGTAAGACCCACATTCAGAGCGCGGAAGCCTTCTTTGCGATCCTAAAGCGTGGCGTTATCGGATCGTTCCACTCGATCTCAGAGCAGCACTTGCAGCGCTACGTTGATGAGTTCGCCTTCCGCTGGAACAACCGTTCGGCACTCGGGGTTGAGGATGGGGAGCGCGCAGCCAAGATGGTCAAGGGCGCCGCTGGCAAGCGATTGAAATATCGAAATCCTGGTTCAACAGTGCGTGGTTGCTAGCCACGCTTCTCGACGGAAGCGGTAGGGTGATCGTCCTGCTGCTTCTTCTTTCCCTTCTTCATGTCTTTGAGTGGCTTCGGAGGGGTGCTGAGCGCACGCCGCACTGCCTCGTCTCGGCGCTCGGCAACTTCTCGGTTGGAAAACTCAACGCTTCTTGAAGTTCGTTTGCTCATGTCCAAACCTCAGCGCCTGTGCATCTTCTGTGATGGTAAGCCGGTCACTAAAGAGCACATTTGGTCGGAATGGACCAGAGACCTGATTGGTCGTCCGTCCGCAAGGTCACACCTCAACATTGTTTCCAAGAATCTGGACCGCTCCATAATCGCAGCACGACGAACAAACGGCGGCCTAGATACGGCGAAAATCAAGGTCGTGTGCGGAAGTTGCAATAATGGCTGGATGAGCCGCCTTGATACCGGCGTTAAGAATGAGGCAAGCGCTTTAATTACAGGAGACAGCGCTCACATTGAACGTAACCAACAGCAGTTGTTGGCCCGTTGGCTGATCATGAAAATGATGGTGACTGAGCACTCGAAAGGCATGTCTGTCGTATCCTCGAAGGAGGATAGATCGGCGATCATGGGCGGAGGCTGGCCAGCCAACCACTTGTGGTCCCTTTGGTTAGGAACCCAAGGCGCAAACAGTAGAACAAGAAGTTACGTGCGGCACTATTTGCCTTTGCAGCAATCATTTCAAGCTGCCGCGAACGATCTTGGCATTAAGGCCAGCACGCCTGAGCACTTCAAAAAAGATGGTCAGATCTTTGTATTCAGAATCGGCAGGATGATCGTTGTGGCCACCTGCTTTGACCGCGTTGTCAAATTCAACTTGAAACAGCCAAGCGTTCCCTGCTTCCTGCGCCTGTTTCCGTCCGACTCCGACATGATGTCTTGGCCCCTTGATCGCCAGCTTTCTGAGGCGGAAATAGCCCTTCTGGAATCTAGCGCCGCTCCATTTCTTAGAAAGTAGTTCGTCACCCATGGCTCACCTCGCCATGGCAGTCGCCGCCCTGTCCTGCGCATGATGGCGCCGTCTGAGCGTCTATGTCAAGTGCATACTTCCCCCTTTGCAGCTTTATTTGGGAATTAAGGAGGCGGATGTTGACACAACGGGTGGCACCTCGATCGTGCTGTTTTCTGGCGGTTTAGACTCCCTTGCCGGTGCGGTGCATGAGCTGCTTCACACCAACCGTCACGTCGTTCTTGTGAGCCACCGCCATCTGCAGGGCATGGGCACACGACAGAAGGAACTTGCGAAGGGCTTGGCTGCAAAGCACTCACGACGAGTTACGCATGTTTGGGTAGACAACAGTCTTAAGGCGCCTCTGTCAGATCCCGAGGAGACGCAGCGGACCAGAAGTTTCTTCTTCGCGTCCATGGCGGCGGTCGCGGCACATATTGAAACGTCCGACCGCATTCAATTTTTTGAGAATGGCGTCATGAGCGTCAATCTGCCCTTCGCCACTCAAATAGTAGGCACGAAGGCTAGTCGATCGACTCATCCCCGCTCGCTAGAATTGATTGCGCGTTTTCTGCGATTGGTGTCCCATCACGAGATCGCTGTCGAGAACCCGTTTCTATGGAAGACCAAAGTGGAGGTCGTCCGCGAGTTGGCAGCCACGCCCTTTGCCCAGTTGATCACGCGCTCGGTCAGCTGCTCTTCGTCCCAGTACGCAAATAGCACATATCAGCCTCATTGCGGTGCGTGCATTCAATGTCTTCAACGGCGTATTTCGACCGTGGGAGCGGGTGTTGGGCACCTGGATGAAAGTGCAGGGTACGCCGTCGACTTCCTAACGAGCGCCCGAGAGGATGGACGCCAACGAGCGATGGCGCTGGGCACGATGAAGTTGGCGCTAGATTGTGCCACGATAAGCGACCGTGATTTTTTTGGGCGGTTCGCGGACCAGTTGTCATCGATTTTGCAAGGTTACCCCGTCTCTGAAAAAGGCGATGTCATAAAGGCAGTCGCTGATCTCTACCGCCGCCATGGAACTGACGTTCGGAAGCTCCTGAGCGAAGCGACGCAGCCTCAGGCGATGGCCGTTTTGGACCGAACGCTGCCGCCGAGTTCGTTGTTGGCATTGGTCTTGGCGAACTCGTTGTCAGCAACTCCCGTGACAACAAGCGACCCGGCGCCGACTAAACTTCTAGATTCGACCTCTGAGAAATTGGCAGCGGCAGACCGCGGCGACGACATCTTCATTGCTGTCGATGAAAAGAGGGGACGAATCCTGGTCTCCGATCGGCTGGACCATGGAGGCCCCGTGGTTTTTGGCATCATGAAGTTGCTGATTCAAAATTCAATGACAGATCGGGGCGAAGGTCGAGCACCGAAAAACCATCGCGGCATGATGGCCAAGGAAATCGCCGACGCCTTGTCTCTAACCGATGACGAAGCCGTAAGGTCTGCCATCAAGCGCGCACGTGCAGATTTGGTCGTGGCCGAACGTCAACTGGGCGTCGATGCTGATACTAGCGCCATCATCGAGAGCGTTCCCAGGAAGGGCTATCGGATTAATCCGCGTGTCAACGTCGTCACCTTGGATGAATACTACAAGCGCTAGCGTCACGCCGCCAGACCGTAGCCGTCACGGAAGCACTCCCGATTTCGTTGATTTGCTGGAGAAATTGACGACGGGGGCGTCACGTCAAGCCGCGCTCAGCACCATGGAGAAGGACGCGCTTTCAATCGACACTGCTCGCTGTCGCGCAGCTTGGCTGCGCATCCACGAGGAGGTCGTCCAGCGCTATGAAAGACAATTCAGATCTACCCGAAGACGATGATAGGCAGCCAACTTCCAATCCCTTTGACCCCAAGCGACTTCGGCTATCACAGCGCTTTGCTCAGGGCGCAGACGTTAAGCGGGCACTAGTGACGGTGCCGGTGCGAAAGCCCAGCCCGCAAGAGTTTTTTCGGGTCCATCCAGATGAGGACTGGCGGCTAGACACTGCGCTGATTGAGATCAAGGCCGATCGAGAGGTCTACCTCGTCGATCCGAAGATTTGGCCACTGTTCCCGAACGAATGTAAGCCGAAGACGCTCTATACGACGATCGACCGACGCAATGTGATCACTCTTTGGCCGGTGCGATTGCCTGATGAACATGGTCGACTCGACGACCGGAGCCGATCGGCGCACGAAGCGGCGCAACTCGCGACCGAGAAATGGGTCCGCCTGTCGGCGGACATGGCTCTCGGAGCCTACCGGATCGACGTGGCAATGGGAGTCTTCCCTGATCCGGTCTGGCCGAACGACGTGACATTCCAGGATCTGCTTAAAATCGCATTCAAGAGCAAGATGATCGAGGACCTCGACCATCCTGCTCTGCGCCGGCTGCGGGGTGAAATCTGATGCCCAGCGCCCATCAAATGTTTTCCAGCGTGTGGTGCATCGTCTTCGCGGTCGAGCATCTACCCGGCGAGCAGGTTAAGCCGATTGCGCTGGCAGCCTTGGACATTTCCCAACCAAGCGAAGTTCAGATCGGCACACCTAAGCTAATGAACGTTCGCTTTCCGCCCTATTCGACCGGGCCGCAGGCCCTGATTGTAACATGGGGGGCCTGCGATTTGCTCGGAGCGCATCTCGTGCTCGGATGGAGACGACCGGAACGCATCGTTGATCTGAAGATTGAGTTCCAAACTTTGACAAACGGCGATCGGAGAGTGACCGTCGGAGGCTTGGCCGGCGCGCTGCTGTGGTTCGGCTGTTCGACGGCAGGTGCCTTAACCACCGACACCCAGACCCACCAAATGCGCCAGCGGCTCGAAGCCGTCAGCCGACTATTCGGCGCGATGCGGAGTATCCTCTCAACAGGCCACGCTCTGTTGCGCGGTCGTTACCTCGCTGCCGTTGCCTGTATTGAGGCGGCCGGACTGCCTGCAGACGAAGGGCTGATCGAACAGCTACGTCAGCACTGGAGATCGATTCATCAGCGAGTCATCGAGATCGTCGATTTTGAAAGCGGAACTTATCGCAACGGCCGCTTTGACCAGGCGGCATTTCGAAATTGGCTATGCCGACGCAACATAGTTTGGCCAACGCAGCAAGCCGACCGATTTGACCTAAGCGATGACGCCTTTCGCGAAATGGCTCGCGTCTACCCGGAGGTCCGGCCACTTAAGGAGCTACGGACAACGCTGACGGGGTTCAACCCGCTGGCTCTGACAATTGGCCGGGATGGGCGCAATCGCGTTCCCCTTCGCCCATTCTCAAGTTCAACGGGACGCAATCAACCCAGCGCGAAGGCCTCCCTATTAGGAACGGCAGCATGGGTTCGACATCTGATCAAGCCGGACCTCGGCACCGGGCTTGCGGTTATAGATTGGCGCCATCAGGAATTCGGCATCGCGGCGGCTCTGTCCGACGATACTGCAATGATGGCGGCCTATCGCTCCGGTGATCCTTACTTGGCGCTCGCGGTGGCCGCGGGAGCAGCGCCCCAGGGTGCAACAAAAGCCACCCATCCTGACGTCCGCGATAAATTTAAAGCGACTGCGCTGGGTCTCCAGTACGGCATGGAAGCGCCGCGATTGGCGCGCCAGACGGGAATCAGCGAGGCCGAAGCCTGTCAGCTGATAGCCGCGCACAAGGCAAAGTTTGCAACCTTCTGGCGGTGGTC
>Ga0209698_10002210_pt1 | contig 22215 bp, 19 predicted proteins | sample LitLauG_LLR_2012_FD_187203 | JGI IMG/M metagenome (GOLD analysis project Ga0209698, IMG submission 187203) | Freshwater sediment microbial communities from Pennsylvania, USA - Little Laurel Run_MetaG_LLR_2012 (SPAdes) (version 2) | ecosystem: Environmental > Aquatic > Freshwater > Creek >...
GCTTGGGGCGATCAAGGCCGTGTCGGCGGCGAGCCTCGCGCTGCGCGGCGACGGCCAGCATTTCATGCCGCTCGACAATTGCATCGAAACCATGCGCCAGACCGGCATCGATATGAACATGAAATACAAGGAAACGTCGACCGGCGGCTTGGCCGTCAATCTTCCCGAATGCTGATGACCAGCCAGTCTGGCCGCTACGACCGAGAAGCGTCCCGGCGCCCTTTCCGCCGCAGAGGTCTTGTCGGACCGGCGCCCGGCGCATCCGTTCGTCGAGCGGCTTCAACCCTGAAGTTGAGCGATCATGAAACGATTGAAGAAGGCGGTGAGCGCCTCGTACGCGTCGAGCGGCAGCACGTTGGCGACATGCTGGTCCGGGCGCACTACCACCACCACGCCCCTACGGTCGATCCCGCGCAGTTCGAAGATGTCGGGGCCGGTCTTGAAATCGGGCGCGAACGCCTTTTCGTAGTCGATCAACCCGAACTTGCCCTTGCGCGGCAGAAGCAGCGGCGGCAAATCCTCCACCCTGAGATCGCGATGGCCTTGCTGGAAGATGGCCCTAACGTCGATAACGCTGTCGACGTCCGCTCCCGGCGGCGTGAAGCGGCGAACCGGTGAGCGATCCGATTCCGCCAACCAACGCATGAGCGACCGTAAGGCGTCGCCGCTCTCGTCGGCGAAGGCGTAGAGCCGCCAGGCGCCGTCGGCGCGCGCCGCATGGGCCAGTTGCATCGGCTTGGCGTCGGCGAGGCGCACGACAGGGCCGGAATGGAAACGCATGCCGATGGTCAGGCCCTTCGCCAACTCCTGGTGCGTCGCCGGGGCCGTCAGATAGGTCGCGGGCGGGTAATGCGTGCCGACGCCCGCCGTGTAGCGGCCCGAACGCACGAAATAGGCCTGAAGCTCCGCAGGATCGACGCCGCCGAGGTCGGGGCGACCCGGAACCTTGGGCGGCGAGGCCATGATCTTCGACCATTCCTTGTCGAAGTCGATGAGCCCCTGCGCGATGACCTGGCGTTCGACGGTGTAGGTGCGCAGCAACTCAGGACGCGCGCGACCTTCGAGAACGGCGGCAAGCTTCCAGCCGAGGTTGTAGGCGTCCTGCATGGAGACGTTCATGCCCTGTCCGGCCTTGGCGCTGTGGGTGTGGCAGGCGTCTCCGGCGATGAACACACGCGGGTTGCGTTCGCTGATCTGAGCCGGCGGCACGTCGTCGAAGCGGTCAGTCACGCGCTGGCCGACCTGATAGACGGCGAACCACGCGACGCTGCGCACGTCGAGCGTGTAGGGGCGCAAAACCCGCTGCGCAGTCTCGATCACTTGGGCCTGCGTGATGCTCTTGACGGCGTCGCGGTTGGCCGGATCGATCTCGCCCAGATCGACGTAGAGGCGCACCATGTAGCCGCCTTCGCGCGGGATCAGCAGGATGTTGCCCGCCTCGGCCGACTGGATCGCCGCCTTCAGCCTTATGTCGGGAAAGTCCGTGACGGCGAGCATGTCAACTACGCCCCAGGCGTGATTGGCGAAATCGCCGCGCAATTCGGCGCCAATGGAATCGCGCACGCGGCTGCGCGCACCGTCGCAGCCAACGACATATTTGGCGTTGACCGTTCGGCCCCGTCCCGCGCTGGACTTCAGCGTGACCGTGACGGGATGATCGCCCTGCGGGTTTACCGTGAGCGTCTCGAATTCCCAGCCATAATCGACCGTCAGCCGCGACGGCGATTTCTGCATGCAGTCTTCCAGATAGCTCAGCAGCCGCGCCTGATTGACGATCACATGCGGGAATTCGGAGAGATCGTCGGCGACGTCCTGCACGCGTCCGGTGCGCACGATTTTCGACCGGTCGTCGGGCGCGGGGCGCCAGAACGCGGTTTCGTTGACGCCATAGGCTTCGCGCACCAGCTTTTCGCTCAAGCCGAAGGCGTCGAACATCTCGACTGTGCGGCAAGCTACGCCGTCCGCCTGGCCGACCTGCAACGGGCCGTCGCGCCGCTCGACGATGCGGGTGGATATGGCCGGAAAGGCCGCAAGTTGCGCGGCCAGCAGCATACCCGCCGGCCCTGTGCCGACGATGAGAACGTCAACCGTCTCGGGTATCTCCGCAGAGCGAACGCCTGCGGCGGGATGGATGTCGGGATCGCCGGGAGCGTAGCCGTTGAGGTAGAATTGCACGCCTGATCCCCCCTGATTGCCGACGGGACCCGGTCGAGCCGTCGCTGGCGGATTGGTTGTCAGGGCGCTGCGCCCGCGTCGATCCGTTAAATACTCCGTACACTGTCATTCAGTATGCTGTCAAATTGCCTTGAAAATTGCGGACGCCATGCTAGACAGCGCAGGGGGGCGGCAGGTCTTCATCGAGTCCTTTCAGCGTTTCCCGCACGAGCGTTCCCGGCCAACAAAGGCTTTCGTGGTGAGCAGAAGAAAACGCGATGCGAGCGCTGAAGTCGAGACCGCCTCATCCCGGCCTGCGCCGGAAGGTGGACTGTTCGGGATGCCGGGACACCTCGTGCGGCGGATCAACCAGATATCCACTGCCATCTTCAGCGAGGAATGCGCCGAGCCCGGCATGACATCCGTCCAGTTTGCGGCCTTGATGGCGATTCAGGAGAACCCGGATGTCGACGCCACGCGCCTGTCGTCACTGATCGCCTTCGACAGATCGACGCTTGGGGATGTGTTGGAGCGTCTGGAGGCGCGAGGCTGGATCGCGCGCAACCCCAGCGCTCACGACAAGCGAGTCAAGTTGCTGCGTCTGAAGCCGGCGGGGCACGCCGCGCTGGAAGACGTAGAGCCGAAGGTGCGGCGTGTGCAGCGCCGATTGCTCGAACCTCTGGCGCATAAGGACCGCATCGCGTTGATGCGCATTCTCTCGCAACTCGTTCAGCTTCACGAGCAGACGCCGATGGACGCGGCGCCGTGACGACGCCTTCAAGGCTCACGTGACGACCTCGGCCGTCGCCGAGCGGCCGATCGGCAGCCCGTAGGTTGGGCTGCCTCATCCAGCGCCACCCGCGCCGGCGCACGTTGCGCCAGGCGGAGACCGCATCAAGTCGGGTTGACGTTCGCCAGCCGTTTGGCGTCCTCCTCCCTTTCCCGGTAACCGCATAGACGCTCAACTTCACGTAGGCGGCGGATCGTCGCCTGCCTTCGCCTATCTTCGAGATAGGTGCGGTCCCGCGCGATCCCATTCTAGCTGCCTTCATGGTCTCGCCTGTCGCGAACGGACGGACCGCAGGGAGGAATTTATGGACGCGTCACTCACGCGCCGCGTGCTCTTGCAGAGCGCGGCCGCCTCTACCTTCGCCGCCGGTTTGCCGGTACGCGCCCTCGCGAGTGGACAGCCCGTCAAAATTGGGGTTGTAGCGCCGCTAACGGGCCCGCTCGCGTTGTTCTCCGAGCACGTCAACTTTGTCCTCGCCCAGATCGCGAAGCAATACGGCGGCGCCATCGAAATCGACGGCGCAAAGCGTCCGTTGCAGATCCTGGTGAAGGACAGCCAGTCGAATCCCAATCGCGCGTCGGAGGTCGCCTCCGAGCTGATCCTCTCCGACAAGGTCCACATCATGACGTCGTTCGGAACTCCGGAGACGGCCAATCCGGTGTCGGATCAGTGCGATCTCAACGGCGTTCCCAGCGTGTCCACGGATACGCCGCTGGAATCCTGGTTCTTCGGCCGGCGCGGCGATCCCAAGGTCGGCTTCGAATGGTCCTTCAACTTCTTTCTCAACGTCCCGGATTTGGTGACCACCTACATGGGTATCTGGAACAAGGTGCCCGGAAATGCACGCAAGATCGGGTTCCTGTTCGCCAATGACAGCGACGGCAACGCCTTCGCAGGATTGATGCCGTCGCCGCTCAAGACCGCGAAATACGCCATTGTCGATCCCGGCCGATTCGACCTCCCGGCGAGCAACTACAACGCGCAAATCGGCGCTTTCAAATCCGGAGGCGTCGATGGCGTCGTGATGTCGCTTCCTCCGCCGGAAATCGCGGCTTTCTGGAACGAGGCGGCGCAACAGGGCTTCCAACCGAAATTCATGACGCCGGGCAAGGGCGGCGAATTTCCGCCTGGCGTCTATCCCTTCGGCAAACGGGGCGCCAATCTCTCGGTCGAGGTATGGTGGGATCGAACCTTCCCCTACAGTTCCTCGCTAACCGGGCAGACTTCGGCCCAACTCGCCGACGCCTACGAAACGGCGAGCGGTCAGCAGGCTTCGATGGCTCTGGGCTACACCCACGCTCTGTTCGAAGTCGCCATCGCCGCGCTCAAGAGCGCCGCGAAGGTCGATAGCCCCGCGAGCGTGCGCGACGCCTTGCGCGACACCGCCCATCGCACCGTGGTCGGCCCGATCAACTTCACAAAGGGACCGCTGCCCAATTGCTGGAACACGCCGCTGGTCGGCGGACAATGGCGTCCCGGCAAGAAATGGCCGCTCGAACTCGTCATCGTCGACAATTCGGCGTCTCCCGCCATCCCGGTTGGCAGCAGCGTCGAGGCGATCTCCTATTCCTGAGCTGTCGAAACCATGAACACGCAAGCGCCCCTGCTGCGGTTGACGAATGTATCGCGCAGCTTCGGAGGCCTTCGCGTCCTTTCCGAGCTCAATCTTGAGGTCGGCAGGGGCGAGATTCTCGGCATTCTCGGCCCCAATGGCGCCGGCAAGAGCACGCTGTTCAATATCGTCTCCGGCGTGCTCGCCCCGAGTTCCGGCGCCATCCTCTATGCGGGCAAGAACATCACCCTCATGAAGGCCTGGGACCGCTGCAAGGCGGGCATAGGCCGGACCTACCAAATCCCAAAGCCGTTCTCGCACATGAGCGTGTTTGAGAACGTGCTGGTGGCGGCGGTGCATGGCGCCGGGCGCTCGCTCAGATCCGCACGCCGGCAGGCGCTCGATGTCTTGCGCCGCACCGATCTGGCGTCGTTGGCCGAGCAAACGGCGGGAGAGCTTCGGCTTCTCGACTTGAAACGCCTGGAGCTAGCGCGCGCGCTCGCGTCCGATCCCGATCTGTTGCTGCTCGATGAAATCGCCGGCGGACTCACCGAAGACGAATGCCTTTTGCTGGTCGATATCATTCTCAGCCTGCGCGACGAAGGCCGGACCGTCGTGTGGGTCGAGCACGTCATGACGGCGTTGCGGCGGGCGTGTTCTTCGCTGGCGGTCGTTTATGGCGGCGCCATTCTGACGAGCGGGCTTCCCGACGCCGTGCTCTCGGATCCCGAGGTGCGCGCCGTGTATCTGGGAGCGGACGATGACGACTGAACCCGTTCTGGCTGTCTCGTCGTTGTCGGCATCCTACGGCAAATTCCGGGCGCTTACCGATGTCGACTTCGATATTGCTCCGGGCGAGATCGTCGCCGTCATCGGCGCGAACGGCGCCGGCAAATCGACCTTGCTGCGCTCCCTCATCAATCAAGCGGGCTCGGCGACCGGGTCCGTGCGGCTCGACGGCAAGGAAATTCTGGGGCTGCCGACTGCGGAAATCATCCACCGCGGGATCGCGCTGGTTCCAGAAGGTCGGCGCCTCTTCCCATCGCTGACGGTCGATGAAAATCTGCGGCTGGGATGGGAGGTCGGTCGGCGCGCCAGCGCTCGCGCCGAGGATTTTTTCAACCTGTTCCCCATCGCCGCAGAACTGCGCCCTCGCCAGGCTGGCGCCCTATCGGGTGGGCAGCAACAAATCGTCGCCTTCGGCCGCGCATTGATGGCCGATCCGCGCGTGCTGCTTTGCGACGAGATCAGCCTGGGTCTGGCGCCGCGCGTCGTCGATGAAATCTACGCCGTGTTGCCGAAACTGCAGGCGCGGGGCCTCGCCATTGTCATCGTCGAACGAGATGTGAAGCGCGCGCTCAAGGCTGCAAGCAGATTCTACTGCCTGCTTGAAGGGCGCGTCTCGCTGGCGGGAAGCTGCCGCGATAATACCCGCGCCGATGTCTCCCACGCCTATTTCGGATCGCACTGATGACGGCGCTGCTTCTGAACATCCTCATACAGGGCGTGCTGCTCGGTGGGCTCTACGCGCTGTTTGCGATCGGCCTCGCCTTATCCGTGGGCGTCGTTCGGCTGGTAAATATCGCCCATGGCGATCTCATCGTTCTGGCGTCCTTCGGGCTGCTTTGGCTCACGCAATACGCGGGTCTTCCGCTGTGGGCCGCCTTCTTGGCGCTGGTCCCCGTTATGAGCGGCCTTGGCTATGGGCTCCAGCAGGGCCTGCTGCGACGCGTCGCCGACAAGGGGTTGCTGCCGCCTTTGCTCGTAACTTTCGGGATTTCGATCATTATACAAAACGGCCTGCTGGAGGCCTTTGGCGCCGATACGCGCTCGTTCGCCAGCGGCGCGCTGCAAACGGCGTCGTGGCGTCTGACCGAGGGCGTCTACGTCGGCGCGCTGCCGCTGCTGACGCTGGCGGTCGCAGTGTGTCTGATCTTCGCCATAGATCGGTTGATTTACGCCAGCCATTTCGGCGCCCGCCTGCGCGCCGTCTCCGAGGGGCCGGCGACGGCCTCGCTGATCGGCCTGCCGGTTGACCGCGTCTATGGCCTCGCGCTGGCCTTGGTCGGCGCGACGATCAGCATCGCCGCGCTGTTTCTGGGTCTGCGGATGAATTTCGATCCGCTGAGCGGGCCGGCGCGGCTGATCGTCGCCTTCGAGGTCATCGTGCTGGGCGGCCTCGGCAATCTCTGGGGAATATTGGCGGGAGGGATTCTGCTCGGCGTCGCTCAGAGCGTCGGCGGCGCGGTCGATGCGCCGCTCCAGGTCCTCGCCGGTCATTTGGTTTTTCTTTTCCTCATCCTCTTGCGCCCGCAAGGGTTGTTCCGAAAGAACTGAGAGCATGGACGTCGCTTCAACCATCGCCGCCGACCCCTCGCCCCGCCTGGCGCCTGTGGCGCTCGGCCGCGCGGTCGTCGGCGCGTTAATTGTGGTCGCGGTCGTCGCGCCCTGGACTCTGTACGCCAACGCCTTGCAACTGGGCGTTCAGTTCCTTTGTCTGCTCACGGTCGCGTTGATGTGGAATCTGCTGGCGGGCTATGCCGACATTCTGTCCCTGGGCCAGCACATGTTCGTCGGCGTCGGCGCCTATGCTTGCTACGGCTTCGTGCGCGACGGCGTCATGGCGCCTCAAGTGGCCGTGCCGCTCGCCGGCGCAATTGCGCTCGCCGCCGCTGTCCCCGTAACCTTCGTCGTCTTCCGTCTGCGCGCCGCCTATCTCGCCGTCGGCACCTGGGTCGTGGCGGAGGTTTTCATGCTCGTCGCCGGTCGGATTCCCGGCTTCGGCCTGGGCACGGGCACGAGCCTTCCGCTCGCCGCCGCCCGGGCGATGGGCAGGACAGCCGACAGCCGCGCCGTTTCCATCTATCTGCTTGCGCTCGGCGTCTGCGCGCTGGCGTGGGTGGGAAGCTGGCTTCTCCTGCGCTCACGGCACGGACTGGCCCTGATGGCGGTGCGCGACAACGAGGAAGCGGCGAGTTCGCTCGGCGTGAACCTTCTTCGCACGCGCATCGGCGTGTTTCTCTGGACGACGCCGTTTCTCGGGATGATCGGGGCCATCGCCGCGCTCCAGAAGATGCGCATTTCCCCGCCGGCCTCATTCGGCTTTCTGGACTGGACCGTGTACGTTATATTCGTCGTCGTGATCGGGGGGATAGGCAGCTTTGAAGGTCCGCTGATCGGAACCGTCGTCTACTTCGGTTTGCGTCAGATGCTGGGCGACTACGGAACATGGTATCTCATCTTGCTGGGGGCGCTCTCGGTCGCTGTGATGCTGGTGGAGCCGCGCGGACTTTGGGCATTGCTCAGACGCTGGATCGGTCGCGACATCATCCCCATCGCGCACGGCGTTCCCAGGCTATGACGGCAAGGCCGAAGCGGCTGCGTCGCTTGCGCGCGACATAGGGGGCCTATGGATCTGATCCGGACGCTTCTTCGCCCTCCCACCCGAGGAACCGGGCTCATCGCCCGCTCGAAGCTCGACCGCATCGCCGGCCGCATCCTGCATCGCCGCCTCTCGTTCGTGAAGGCGCCGGCGGGCTACGGCAAGTCCAGCCTCCTGCACCGATGGCACATGACCCTGAGCGACCGCGGCGCCCTTGCCGCATGGCTGAGCCTCGATCAAGGCGCCAACGATCTGCGCTCGTTCTTCAGCTACGCCGCGGCGGCCATTCGCGAAAGTGCGGAGGGCTTTGGAACCGAACTGCTCGAATTCCTCGAGTCCGCGCGCAATCCGACGCCTACCCGAGTGGCCGGCGCCTTCATCAACGCCTTGGCGGAGCAGACGCGCGACGTCGTCCTGTTCATCGACGATTTCCATCTGCTGACGGACAAACCGACGATCCGCGCGGTCGAAATCGTCCTGCGCGACGCGCCCAGGACTTTCCACATCGTCGTCGCGAGCCGCCAAAACCTCGGCTTCTCGCTCGCACGATTGCGAATGCTCGGCGAGGCGGACGAGATCGATGTCGAGGATCTGCGTTTTGACGCCGACGAACTCGACCATTTCACGCGCCTGTTCGGCCGCGAGCCCCTGGCGAGCCCTGAGACCGAGCGGCTTCTCGACGTGACGGAGGGGTGGGCGGCCGGCATTCAGCTCGCCCTGATCTCGCTTGATCAGCACAACGACATTCGCCCGCTGCTTGACCGGTTTTCCGGTGAGAACCGCATGGTGTCGGAGTTTCTGCTCGACGACGTCATAGCCTCCTTGCCGAGCGAAACCGTCGATTTTCTCCTCGCCACGTCGATACTCGAAAGCTTCAACCGCGACCTCTGTAATACCGTGGCTGGCATAGATAACGCCGACGCTGAGATCGCGGAGTTGAGAGCGCGCAGCCTGTTCGTGTTTTCGCTCGACGACGAAGACCTCTGGTTCCGCTATCATCATTTGTTCGCCGAAATGCTGCAACGCATGTTGCGCGATCGCAAACCGCAGCTCGCCCCCGAACTCCATCGCCGCGCCAGCCAGTGGTACGCGCGCAACAATCATACCGAGCAGGCCTTCGCACACGCGACGCGCGCGCAAGACTGGAGCGCGGCCGCTCGGATCCTCGACGCCAATTGCACCAATTTGTTCTACGGCGGCAAGCTGGGCGCGTTGACGCGCATGGCCGGACTCTTGCCGCCCGAATTCCTGAACGCGGTTCCTCGCGTGCAACTTGAGCTTGCTTGGTCGATTATCCTTGAATGGCGCTTCGAGGACGCGTCCGAAATCTTGCGCCGGGTCGAGCGAACGCTGGGGCAATGGAAGTCGTCGGGCGTCGCCGCCGAACTTATCGACGAGGTCACCCGCATCGTGCTGCATCGCCGGATGATGCTTGCGCTTTTCATGGACGATGTCGTCGAGCTTGAGCGCCGGGTTCTGGAGCTGCTGCACGACTTTCCCAGCGATGACCCGTATCTGCGCGGCACGCTGGAAAACTGTCTGATCTATGCCCGACGTGAGATGTTCAGGCTCGATCGGGTCGATCGCATGGACAGGGTCGGGCGCGACTTCTTTGCGCGGTCGGGCAGCAAGTTCGTTCTCGTCTGGCACGAGTCGATCCTCGGCCCAACTTTTCATCTGCGCGGCGATGCCGTGGCGGCGCAGACCGTGCTGCGCTCGGCGATTGAAACGGCGGCCTATGTCGAAGGGCCGGCGACGCCCTTGCAGGCCATGCCGGCCATGCTCCTGGCGGAAGTGCTCTACGACGCCAACGAAATCGACGAGGCGGCTCGTCTGATTGGCGCCCTGGGACCTTTGACCGAAAGGTTGGGCTTCGTCGACAATCTGTCGGCCTATTTCGTCACGAAATGCCGCCTTCTCCAACGCCGCGACGCGCTGGAAGAGGCGCGGGCCGTCGTGGCCGAGGGCGAGGCCTGCGCGGATTATAGAGGTTTCGAGCGTTTGCGGCAGCGTCTTTGGCTTGAGCGCATCCGGTTGGCGGTTCGCGCGGCCGACCTTTCTTATCTACGCGCCGAGTTGGAGAAAACAGCGCAGGACACCTTGCAGCAACGTCGGCTGACGCCGGGACCGCACACGATTGGCAAGGACGAATATTTTGTTCTGGGCTGGGCGATGGCGGCGTCGCAGATCGGTCAGGCCCGCGCCGCCGCCGACACCCTGCGCCGCTGGGTCTCTTTCACCATGGCGAGAGGCGCCTTGCGCAGTGAGGTCCGGTTTCTGATCGCGCTGTCCTGCGCGCTATCGCTCGGCGGAGAGCGCGGCGAGGCGCTGCGCAAATTGCGTCAAGCGGTGCAAAAGGCCGCAGCCCCGCGTTTCCTGGCGCCATTCCTCGACGGGGGCGCTTTGGTGCTCGGCATGTTGCAGGAATTGTTCGATCCGCAAGATGTCCATGCCGGCTTCGCGGGGGAGCTGCTGAGCGCGTTTTCGGACTCGCGAGCCCCTGGGTTGCCGGCGCCGGCCAATGTCGTCAGAGACGTTGCGCCCGCCGATCAGGCGTTGGTGGAGGTGCTCAACGAGCGGGAAAGGGAGGTGCTGCGGTTGGCCTCTCATGGCAAAGCCAACAAAGACATCGCGCGCGCGCTCGGCATGACGGAGGGGACCGTGAAATGGTACATGCAGCAGGTATTCGCAAAGCTTGACGTGCGCCGCCGGTCGCTGGCCGTGCAGCGGGCGCGCCAATTCGGCCTGATCTGAGCGCGGACCGCGGGCGTCGCTGGACCGGCGCGCTCGTTTGATCGCGGCGCGAAAAAGATAGGCGTCGAAAGATAGGCGAAAGCCGTCCCGCGATCCCCTATCTGTTTCCTGGCCGATCTTGAAAGCAGATCGCCACGGGAGGAACGCATGAAACGTCTGTCGGGGCGCGTCGCCGTCATCACCGGAGGCGCCAGCGGTATCGGTCAAGCCTTTGCGAAGCGGCTTGCGGAAGACGGGGCCGCCGTCGCGGTCGCCGACATAAAGCCCGCAACGGACACCGGCGCGATGGTCGAGGCGGCCGGCGGCAGGTTCTTCTGTCAAATCTGCGACGTCACCGATCCCGCCGCGATTGCGGCTTTCGCCACCGCACTGCGCGCGGCGCTCGGCGAACCCGACATTCTCGTCAACAACGTTGGCATCTTCCCGCTGAAGCCCTTCGCGGACATCAGCTTCGCGGATTGGCGTCAGATACAGTCGATAAACGTCGACTCTATGTTTCTTTTCGCCAAGGAATTCGCGCCGGCCATGCAGGCGAAAGGGTGGGGACGGATCGTCAACATGACCTCAACGGTTAACTGGTTGATGATCCCCAACTACGTTCACTACATCACCACCAAGGCGGCTGTGATTGGTTTCACGCGCGGGCTCGCCAATGAGTTGGGGCGCTTCGGCGTCACGGTCAACGCCATCGCTCCGGCGCTCGTGCGTAACGCGACCACCGAAGCCTCGGAACTGGCCGGGATGTTCGAGGCGATCCCCGCAATGCAGGCGATTCCTCGGCTTGAGGAGCCCGCCGATCTGGTGGGCGCCCTGTCCTTCCTCGTCTCCGACGACGCCGCCTTCGTGACGGGTCAGACATTGGCGGTCGATGGCGGGCTGACCAAGGGCTGATCGTGCTCGCCGAACGCCGCGAACTCTTAGCGCCCGGCGGGCGCGGCGCAAACAGGATGTAAGCTGTGACCATCGATCTCGAAGTGCTTGCGGCCGTCGTCCGTCTTCTGAAAGAAGCGGAGTTTTCAGAGTTTCGCTACGCTAAAGGAGATGTCTCCTTCGTCGTGCGGCGCGGCGATGTTTCTGAAGGCCCGACGCCGCCTCCATCAACAATCGCACCAGCGCCGGCGCCCGTCGCCGCCCCGGTCTCGCCGTCCGCGCCCGTTGTCGAAACCGATGGGGCCAAGGTGCGCGCGCCCCTGCTCGGCACGTTCTATTCCAGACCTAAGCCGGGCGAAGCGGTCTTCGTCAAGATCGGCGACCGCGTCGAGCCGGACACGGTTGTTTGCATCGTCGAGGTGATGAAGCTGATGAACTCCGTCAGCGCGGGCGTGCGCGGCGTCGTCGCCGCCATTCACGCCCGCGATGGCGATCTCGTCGAGTTCGGTCAGGCCCTGTTCACCGTGGTGGAGGCGGCATGACCGCCCGCCGCATTTATGTCGCCAATCGCGGCGAGATCGCGCTCAGGATTGTCGAGGCCTGCGAAAGGCTTGGCTACGAGACCGTGCTCGGCGTCTCCGCCGCCGATCGGGAGACCCTCGCCGCCCGCCGCGCCACGCGAACCGTCGTTCTTGGCGCCGCCCGCTCGCAGGAGTCTTACCTGAACCAACAGGCCGTGATTCACGCCGCTGTTTCGACAGGTTGCGACGCGGTTCACCCCGGCTACGGCTTCTTGTCGGAAAAGGCGTCATTCGCGCGCGCTTGCGCCGAGAACGGGCTCATCTTCATCGGCCCCACGCCGGAACAGCTTGAAACCCTTGGCGACAAGCTGAGCGCGCGGGCGTTTGCGCAATCGGTCGGCGTGCCGGTCTCGCCCGGCGGGCCGACGGAGACGCTGGAGCAGGCGCTGGCGCTTGCCGACCGCATCGGCTTTCCCATTCTCGTGAAGGCGGCTAATGGCGGGGGTGGGCGGGGCATGAAACTCGTCAACCGGGCCGAAGATTTGGCGCCGGCGTGGCAGGTTGCGTCGTCGGAAGCGGCCGCCGCGTTTGGCGACGGCACGGTGTTCCTGGAACGGTTCGTCGCCGCCGCCAAACATATCGAAGTGCAGATTCTCGGCGACAGTCACGGGCATTGCGTGCATCTGGGCGAACGCGAATGCACGTTGCAGTTCCGCTATCAGAAGATTCTCGAAGAGGCGCCATCGACGGCGCTGAACGCCGAAGATCGCCTTCGCCTGCACGCCTATGCGTTAAAGATCGGCAAGGGGCTCGGCTATCAGGGGCTCGGAACTGTCGAGTTTCTTTATGACGTGCAGACGCGGGATATTTGTTTTCTTGAAGTGAACCCGCGCGTGCAGGTCGAACATCCGGTGACCGAATCCGTCACCGGCGTGGATCTCGTGCGCGAGCAGATCCTCGTCGCTTTCGGCGCCGCGCTGTCGTTCCGCCAAGAAGACATCGTCCTGAAAGGTCACGCCATCGAGTTGCGGCTGACCGCGCAAGACCCCGCGCAAGGCCTACGGCCTTCGCCGGGCCGGTTGAGGCGGTGGCGGCCGGCGCCGCTCGGGGGCGTGCGCGTCGATAGCCACCTCTACGAAGGCTATCTTTTCCCGCCCTACTACGACGCGTTGATGGCCAAGCTCATTGTGTCCGGCGCCGACCGAAGCGCCGCACTCGCCCTGGCTGTCAGCGCCCTCTCGCGGCTTGAGGTCGAAGGCCCCGCCACCAATCGCGATCTTCTGGTCAAGCTGGTGAACCATCCCGACGTCGCGGCCAATTCCATCACGACGCGCTGGCTTGAAGAGAAATTCGACGAGGGAAGCTTGCCATGACCGAGGTCAAGCTGATCGACGTTTCGCTACGCGATGGCAATCAAAGCGTCTGGGGCGCGACCGGCGTCACCGACCGCACGGTGCGCGAAATGGCGCCGTTGCTTGACCGTTGCGGTTACGAGGCCATCGAACTTCTGACGAGCACGATCATCGCCGTCGCCGTGCGCTACCACAGCCAAGACCCTTTCGATCGGCTCGACATGGCTCGCCGCCTCGCGCCGCGCGCGAAGCTCGGCTTCCTCACCACAGGCCGGCGATTCATCAGCTTCGGACAGACTCCGAAGTCCGTGCTGGGCCTCGCTTACGAGTTGCTACGCCGCCACGGCGTCACCCGCATGTGGGTCGTCGATCCCATGTCGGACATGGACTCGACGCGGGAAAACGCGCGTATGGCCAAGGCGGCCGGTTTCGAGGACGTGGTCGCGGGGCTGTGTTTCACGCTGAGCCCTGTGCATACGGATGAATTCTACGCTGAGCGGGTCGCGCGTCTCGACGATTGCACTGACATCGACTCGATCTATCTGAAGGACCCCTCCGGTCTTCTCACGCCAAAGCGGTTGGAGACCCTGCTTCCCAAGCTGCGGGCGCGTCTGAAACGCCTGAAGATCGACGAGATACATACCCATTGCAATACGGGCGTGGCGCCCTTGACCCTGCTCACGGCGGCTGATCTCGGCATGACCCGGCTGCACTGCGCCCTGCCACCCGTCGCCAATGGCAGTTCGCACAGCAACGCGCTGCAACTCGTCAAGAACCTCGAAGCGCGCGGACACTCGGTCTCGGCAGACCCTGTGGCGATGCGCGCGGCGTCGGATCGGCTCAAGCGAGAGGCGACGCTGTTCAACCTGCCGGAGGCCGCGCCGGTTGAATACGACGAAGACTTCTATCGCCATACGCTCGCAGGCGGCGTGTTGACGACAACGCGGCGCCAGCTCGCCGAAATGGGTCGTGCCGATCTCGCGCCGCGCATCACGGAGGAGGCAGTTCGCGTGCGCGAAGACCTCGGATGGCCCATCGTGGTGACGCCGTTCGCGCAATATATCGTTGCGCAGGCGACCTTGAATCTCATTTCCGGCGAACGCTACGCCCGTATTTCCGACGAAGTGGTCGATCTCATTCTCGGCGAATTCGGCCCGATGCCCGGCGCGGTTGACGCCAATCTGCGCGACCGCGCCTTGCAGACGCCGCGTTCGCGCCAACGCGAGGCGACGCCGCGCGAGGAGCCGACCCTCGATCAGATTCGCGCGCGCTTCGGCGCCGGTGTGTCGGATGAGGATTTGCTCCTGCGCGCCGTGATGCCGGCCGAGCAGGTGGATCGCATGTGCGCGCGACGCGCCCGAGCCGGCGACGGCGGGCTTGCTGAACTCTTGGAGACGCTTTCCGCGCAGGATCGGCCATGGTCGGTTTCCCTGCGGTCGGCCGCCGGAAGCCTGGACGTCTCCGGCGCGAGGGGCGGCGCATGATTTCCGCGACGCTCGCCCGCATCGCCGCCGCGCCTGGCTGGGTGCTGGATGTCGATGGGTGTTTCGTACGCACCGCGACGCCCGGCGGCGCCGGCGGCGCGCCCATCGAAGGCGCTGCGCAATTTCTTGGTTGGTTGCGCGATGGCGGCCGCAATGTCGTCATCTGCACCAACGCCTCGCAACGCCCTGCGTCGAGATACGCGGCCAATTTGCGTGCAATCGGCCTCGATGTCGCCGATAACGAAATGATGACCGCTGCGATGGCGGCTGCGCTATATATCCGCAGGCTTCATGGTCAGGGTCCAGTCGTGGCGCTGGGCGAGGACGGCCTGTTCGAAGCGCTCGACGCCGCGGGCGTTAGGCGGGCCGGGGCGGGCGATATAGCGGCAGCCGTTATTGTCGGAGCGGCGGATCGTTACGAGAGTCGCGATATCAACGCTGCGTGCCTGGCCATCGCCGATCACGGCGCGGCCTTTTACGTGACGGTCGACACGCCCTGGTTCCATGGCGGCGCCGGCCGCTCGGTCGCCAGCTCCACCGCCATAGCGCGCGCGATCCAGGGAATCGTCGGCGTCGCACCCATCACTTGCGGCAAGCCCTCGGGGGCATTGGCCGAAGTGTTGCGCGAGCGCCTGGGAGGCGCAGGCAGGGATATCGTCGTCGTCGGCGACATGGCCTCCATCGAGATTCGCATGGCGCGCGAAATGGGCGCCCTCGGCGTCCTGGTGCTCAGCGGCGGCACGGCGGCAAGCGAGGTGGCGGACCTGCCCGCCGCAGATAACCCGCATCTCGTCGTCGAAGACGTTGGAGCGCTTCTTCATACACTCAACAAAGTTCAAAACAGGGAGGACGACAAATGAATGCGAAGCCGCGATTCCATTTCTTCCACGAAGCCGCCCCGCCGAAGGGCGCGGAAGGTTGGGAGAGGATGTACCCCTATTATCTGGTGTCGCAGCCCGAGGGCCGCAGCGCCGAGGACAGCCGGTTCTGGTTCGCGGATTCGATGCACTGGTCGCGCGCCGTCCATCCGTTCGACAGCATCGGCGCCGAGGCGGTCTATCTCGGCGTCGGCGTCAACAGCGCCCGTTCGATCGCGCTTCCAACCGCGCTCGGCCTCGACGTGCGGATGGTCAACGGCTTCGTCTATATCTGCCCGCTGCCGGTCACCGACCCCGCCGAAATCGGTCGCCGCGCCGCTGTTTTCGGCGAGCGTGCGGGTCATTATTTCCAGAATTGGCAGGAACTCTACGCGCAGTGGAAAACAAAGATGCTCGCCTCCATTGAGGTGATGAAGGGCGTCAGTTTCGAGCCGTTTCCCGAGTTCGAACCCCTGGAGGTCGTCAAACAAGGTTGGGGCAAATCGGCTTCGTGGAAGACCATCGAGGGCTATCACAAGCTGATCGACGAGTTCTTCCTCATCTGGCAGTACCATTTCGAGATGCTGGGCCTCGGCTACGGCGCCTATATGGTGTTTTTCCAGTTCTGCAAGGAGGCGTTCCCCGAGATCGAGGATCAGACCATCGCTCGCATGGTGGCGGGCGTCAAAGGCATCATGTTTCGTCCGGACGAAGAGTTACGGCGGCTCGCCAAGGCGGGCGTCGATGCGGGTCTTGGTCCCGTTCTCACGAAGGGCGGCGCTCCGGAGCGCGTCTTCGCCGAACTCGATCAGAGCGCGGCAGGCCGCGCCTGGACGGCGGATTTCGAAAAGACGCGCGATCCTTGGTTCAACTATTTCGCTGAATACGGCTTCCTGCACGATCAGGAGACGTGGAACGATAATCTCGCCATCCCGCTCCAGGGCGTCGCACGCTATGCGGAACGGTTGACAGCGGGCGAGAACATTGACCGTCCCGCCGAGCGACTCGCGCGTGAGCAGGACGAACTCGCCTCCGAATACCGCGAGTTACTAAACCCGTCGGAGGCCAAGCGGTTCGACGACGCGCTTCAGCTATCGCGCGCCGTGTTCCCCTATATCGAGGAGCACAACATCTATGTCGAACATTGGACGCATGCGGTGTTCTGGCGCAAGATTCGCGAACTCTCGCGCATGATGGTTCAGATCGGCTTCTTTAAGGACGAGGAAGATCTCTATCACCTGAACCGGTTCGAACTCGACGCCGCGCTCGCCGACGCGCTGCAGTCCTGGGCCATCGGCGTTCCCGCGCGCGGCGTCGAGCATTGGCAGACGGAGATCGCCGCGCGCCGCAAGATCATGGCCGCCCTTCGGCAGGCTTCGATCACGCCCGCTTACGGCATTCCGCCCGAGAAAGTGACCGATCCCTTCGCCGTGATGAATTACGGCGTGACCACGGAGCGGGTGGCCGAATGGCTCGGCCAGTCCGCTTCGGACGGGCTCAGCTTCAAGGGCATTCCCGCCTCGCCCGGCGTCGTGGAAGGTCCGGTTCGCGTCATCCGCCACGAAAACGAGTTGGCCGATCTGCAACCGGGTGAAATCCTGGTCGCGCCGATCACGGCGCCGTCCTGGGCCTCGGCCTTCTCCGTGGTCGTGGGCGTCGTCACCGACATCGGCGGCATGATGAGCCACGCCGCCATCGTCTGCCGCGAATACGGAATGCCGGCCGTCGTCTCCACCGGCTTCGCCTCCGCCCGGCTGAAGACCGGGCAACGCATCCGCATCGACGGCCGCACCGGCCTCGTCGAAGTTTTGTGAGGCTGTCGATGTTCACCATCCGCTTCGATGAGGAGGCCAGCCTGGATGTCGGGCTGGTTGGCGGCAAGGCGCTCGGCCTCGCCCACATGACGCAATCCGGCCTGCCGGTCGCGCCTGGCTTCACGGTCTCAACGCGCGCCTACCGCCAGCATCTGGCCGACAGCGGGCTTGGGCCCCGTATCGGCGATCTGCTGCGGACGTTGGACCACAACGGCGTCGGCGCGCTGGAGGCCGCCGAGGCTGCCATCCGCGGCTGGTTCGAAGAGGGGGAATTTCCCCCTTCGCTGCGGGCCGAAATCGAAGCCGCCTATGGCGAATTGTGCAGTCGCTGCGGGGGACAAGTCATCGCGGTCGCCGTGCGTTCGAGCGCGACGGCGGAAGATGCGGAGGGGGCAAGCTTCGCCGGCGAATACGACACGTTCGTCGGCATGCGCGGCGCCGACGAGGTCGCGCTTCACATCCGGCGCTGCTGGGCCAGCGCCTTCACGGCGCGGTCGATGACCTACGCCTGGAAGAACGGCGTCTCGCCTATGCAAGTGGAAATGGCGGTGGTGGTGCAGAAGGCCGTCCGAGCGCGCGCGGCCGGGGTGATGTTCACCTTGAGCCCGCTGACCGGCGACCGCTCGCGCATCACGATCGAGGCGGCTTATGGACTTGGCCTGTCCGTCGTCGGCGGAGAGGTCACGCCCGACCGCTATGTCGTCTCGAAGATCGGCCTCGGGCTGGTGCAGAAGACGCTCGGCGACAAGGCGGTTGAATATCTCAACGGCGCGGCGGCGCGCGAAGTCGAGCCCGAACGCCGCGCGCAATTCTGCTTGTCCGACGAGGAGGCTGTCGCGCTCGCCCGGCTCGGCAAATCGCTGGAACGCCAGAACCGGCGCCCCGTCGATATCGAATTCGCCATCGACGCCGATCTCGATCCGGGCGCGAACGTGATCCTGCTGCAATGCCGTCCTGAAACCTATTGGTCCCGCCGGCACGCCGCCGCCACGGCGGCGCCTATCGACGATCCCGCCAAGGCCGTGCTCGCCAACACCCTTCGCAACGTTCAACCCTGAGAGAAAAGATCCAATGAGCCTTCAGGACATTTTCGGTTTGGCGGGCCAGATCGCCTTCGTCACCGGCGGCGGCTCCGGCCTCGGCAGGGCGATGGCGGAAGCGGTGGCCGAGGCGGGCGCAACGGCGATCTGTTTCGATCGGGACGCCAACGGGCTTCAGGAAACTTCCGCCGCGCTCGCTGCGAAGCGTCTACGATGCGAGACCATCGTCGGCGACGTGACCGACGAAGCCGCCGTCGACGCCGCCATCGCCGACGTCTACCGCCGCTTCGGGCGGCTCGATATTTTGTTCAACAACGCCGGAATCGGCGATCCTACTCCAAGCCTGATGCACGAATGCCAGACCGAGAACTGGATGAAGGTGGTTGAGATCAACCTGAATGGCGCCTTCTACTGCGCGCGCGCCGCGCTGCGCGTCATAGTCCGGCAGGGATCGGGCAAGATCGTCAACACCGCTTCGATGTGGGGACTGGCGGGCTCCTCCAGCGTTTTCCCGATGCCGGGCTATGCGGCGACCAAAGGCGCCGTCGTCAACCTCACACGCGAACTCGCGCTGCAATACGCCGACAAGAACATTCAGGTAAACGCGATCTGTCCCGGCTTTTTCGTCACCAAGCTCGGGCCTTATCATGAAAACGAATTTGTCGAGCTCACCACCAATTTTACGCCGATGAAGCGCCTCGCCCAACCCTCGGAGATGAAGGGAACGGCTCTCTATCTGGCTTCCTCGGCGTCTTCCTTCGTCACCGGCGCCTGCCTCGTCATCGACGGCGGCTGCATGGCCAAATGAGGACGCGATGAGCAAGACCAATAAGGTGATCGTCACCGTCGCGCCCACCGGCGGCATGGCGAAAAAGACTGACAATCCCCACCTGCCGACTCAGCCCGCCGAGATCGCCGCTTGCGTCAAGCGTTGTTGCGACGAGGGGGCAAGCATCGTCGCGGTCCACGCACGCCGCCCCGACGACGCCGCGACCTGCGACCCCGCCATCTATCGCGATATCAACGCCCGCATCCGCGACGCCTGCGACATCATCATCAACAACTCGACGGGCGGCGGGATCGACGGCGATATGACGCGCGAGATCGAACCCGGCCTGCACGAGATCATGTTTGCCGAGCGCATGAAGGGCCTCGACGCCGGCGCCGAAATGGCGACGTTTGACGCTCATACGGTGCTCGCGTCCTTCGGGGGCCGGGAAATTCTCGTCAATACCTCGCCGCGACGCTGCGATCTTATGGCCGAGCGCTTTGTTGAAACCGGAATCAAGCCGGAATGGGAATGCTTCTGCCTGCCGCATCTCTTGCAAGACCCTCTGCGTCTCATCAAAGGCGGTTTCGACAAGCCGCCCTATTGGATCAACTTTGTGCTCGGCGGGGATCGCGGTTTTCAGAACGCCTCGCCTTACACGCCGGATGTGCTGACCCATCTGGTCGCGCACCTGCCGGAAGGGGCCTTGTTTTGCGTTTCAGGCATCGGCCGGGCGCAATTCCCTGCGACAACCCACGCGGTACTCGCCGGAGGTCACGTCAGGGTTGGACTTGAGGACAATCTCTATCTCTCCTCGGGTCAACTCGCGACGAATGAGCAACTCGTCGCCAAGATGGTTCGCATCATGCGCGAACTCGGCTACGAACCCGCCACCCCCGACGAGGCACGGGACATGTTGGGCCTGCCGCAGCTTGCGAGGTGAACGATGAGCCTGTTCCAACACAGCGTGGACATATCGTTCGGGGACTGCGATCCAGCAGGGCTCGTATTTTACCCGAACTACTTTCGTTGGATGGATGCAACCTTTCACGCCTTCCTTCACATCCGCGCCGGCGGGCATGCGAGCCTGTGCAAGTCGCTGGGCGCACGCGGCATCGGTTTGATGGAGAGCCGCCTCATGTTCCGCTCACCTGCCAATGAGGGCGAGCGTTTGCTTTATGAGATCGACAACATATCCTGGGAACCTCGCAGTCTTACGCTCACGTATTCAGCCAGCGCCGAAGGACGGCACGTCCTCGAAGGCATGGAACGGAGAGGCGTTTTCGTCATGGACGGCGCTCGCATGAAGGCGGCCGATCTTTGCAGTCTCAAAGACTCGTTGCAATGATCGGCCATGAGGGCCGTCTTCTGAGCTTAAGCGCTGGGTCGACATCTCGACGTAAACCATCTGCGCTGCCCTACCGCACATTGCTTCTATAGATCTCTTGGACATGACATTGGGGCACTGCCCGCAGTAACAGTATGTCCGCCTTTGGCGCAAGGCCCAGGTTTGGCCAATGCTCCCTCGCTCCGCAACCGGACGTAGCCGGCGGCTATCGATTCCGTGCCGGGTCTCCGCCTCGGCGATTCCGTCCGCCAACGACATCCGACTCCACGTTCAGCGGGCCTGAGATATGATCGGTCGCCCGCTACCTGTGGGCGCTGTGGCGGGAGAGGTCGGGCGTGGAGAAGTATCCATGTCCAGCGACAAGTCCGAGAGAAGCAATTATTCCCGCACTCCCTGGAACAAGGGCCGCCGCGTCGGCCAGAAGCGTCCCCTCCGTCCGAAAGATGTCTGGGCCATTCGAGTTAGACTGGAGGTCGATGGCCGCACTCGCGACCTCGCAATGTTCAACCTAGCCATCGACAGTAAGCTACGCGGCTGCGATCTCGTCGGGCTACGGGTCGAGGACGTCACTGTCGCCGGCAGGGTGAGGGATCGAGCGACGATCATCCAACGGAAAACCGGGCGACCCGACCAATTCGAGATTACCGAGCCAACCCGGGCCTCGGTCCATGCTTGGCTAGCCGTGCGGCCAAGCGACCAGGGCGCTGCGGTTTTCCCCAGCCGCGGAAGCGCCCCGGTGCGACTCTATGCAGCGAAATGGCGCCGTGTCGTCAAGACGCGTCGATATCGCTTCATTTGGCGTTGCGGCAATCATTGGCCAGCACGGCCATCAATAACGCCGGGGCGCCGCCGCGATTGATCCAGGCGTGATTGGTTCCGCGCTGGACAACGCAGTCGATGTTTTGCGAATACACAAATGCTTGGCCAGGACCACCAGCACGAACGCTAACTAAGCGGGCTGCGTGTAGCGCAGTTGGTCGCGGCGGCGCTCCCGCCAGCTCGCACGCCGCAGCGCGAGCGGGTCTTCGACGGCGCTAGGCGAACGCGATTCGATGATGCTCGAGCGCGAGGCCGAGCTGTAGCGGGTGCGCCGCCCCGCGACCTTCGCCCGCATCAATCACATGCTCGCCACCGGAACGGCGCCGCGCAATTGACCGAGCTGCAGCGGCGTTTGGGTTGGCGGGCGGCAGGTGCGTTCGGAAGTTAAATGAAGCGGCGTCACGCTGCGCAAGAGCGCGACGCCAACTGAGATCCGCTGTAGCTGCGTCATCGAGGGCTCAAGCGCAAGCATACATCGATAGGCGAAAGAACGCTGATTTCGACGCGTCGGCGGGCGCGACCCTCACGGCTTGCCAAGTTGCCGATCCGTATGGGAAAAGCGCGCTGCTTTATTTATGCGAATTGCAGGGTTGCGGCTTGGGGCCGCCGTAAGGGGGCGTGTCGATGCTTACGCAGCAGAACCGCATCGGCCGTCTGACGACGCCGCTCGGGGCGGACGTCTTGTGTCTGGTCGAACTTCACGCCCGCG
>Ga0209698_10002211_pt1 | contig 22200 bp, 14 predicted proteins | sample LitLauG_LLR_2012_FD_187203 | JGI IMG/M metagenome (GOLD analysis project Ga0209698, IMG submission 187203) | Freshwater sediment microbial communities from Pennsylvania, USA - Little Laurel Run_MetaG_LLR_2012 (SPAdes) (version 2) | ecosystem: Environmental > Aquatic > Freshwater > Creek >...
ATGGCGGTGATTTTGTTGATCGACCGCTGCGCGAGAAACAGGTAATTATAAAGCCCGGCGGCAAGCTGGCGGATATATCCAGCGCGCAGCAGCAGGCGGTGGCTGGCGACTTCAGCCTCAGCAGGGTCCTCACGCAGGGTGGGGATGAAGAGTTTACTCCAGTACATGGCGGGTGTTCTGTGAGTTTAGCAGAAGGAGTTGGAAGGCAGAAGTCAGTGCCGCATCATCCATAATGAAAATATGGCGGAATCCTCCGACACTGGATCGGCGATGGGCGCGCTGGGCCTGGTATTTCTGGCTATCGTTGGGTTTGCCGTCCTCGATACGTTCCTGGCGCGCATGGAGCACAACGAAAACCGCGCCAAGGCCGATCGTCTGACGGCGGCTGGGCTGGATCTGATGCGGCAGGGCAAGCCGGTGGAGGCGGTGGAGCAGTTCAAGGCGGCCATCGGCGTGGATCGGGAGAATACCGCCGTCTGGCTCGATTTGGGCCAGGCGCAACTGGCCGCCGGAGCGCTGGCCGAGGCGGAGACCACGCTTGGCGAGCTCTTGCGCCGCGATTCCACCTCGGGTGAGGCCAATTTGACGCTGGCCCGCGTCCTGGCGAAGGAAGGCCGCGTTCCCGAGGCGATCTCCACCTATCACCGGTCGATCTATGGGCGCTGGTCTGGCAACGCGGAAGCGCGCCGCGTCGCGGTGCGGCTGGAATTGGTGGAGATTCTCGCGCAGCACGGTTCGAAAGAGGAGCTATTGGCTGAACTACTGCCCCTGCTGGACGTCGCGCCAGACGATCGGGAGGAGCGCAGGCATCTCGCGATTCTCTTCTTGAAGGCTGGCTCCGGCCAGCGTGCGGGCGAGCTGTTTCGCGACATTCTGAAGCATCATCCACAGGACGCCGATGCGTACGACGGGCTGGGGCAAGCCGAATTTCTGAGGGGCAATTATCAGACGGCTCTGATCGATTTCGAAGACGCCTCGAACGTCCGTCCTTTGGACAAGGAGATATCCGCGCACCTTCGTCTTTGCTCGGAGGTGTTGGCGCTGGATCCCATGCGCCGCGGCATCGGTCCGGAGGAGCAAGTGCGGCGCAGTTCGAAAATGCTCGAGATGGCGTCCGCCGCTGCGGCGCGGTGCGGCGTCGCGGTGCCGGAGACCAAGCCGAAACGAGGCGCGCGTCCCAGCGAGGCAATGGATGAAAATCTTCGGCTCGCCGAGGAGTTGTGGAAGGCGCGGGAGCAGCAGTGTGGTCAGCCGCCCTCCGCCGAGGAGGAGCCCTTGCGTCTGGTTCTGGCGCGGATCGCCCAGTAAAACGGCTTCAGAGGAAAATTACCGTTATACTTTTCTGCATGAGAATGTTTCTGGGTCTTGTTCTGATCGCTGCGCCCGCCTTCGCCGATGGGATTCCGCGCGAGGAGTATCAAGGGCGCCGCGCGGAACTGCGCAAGAGCCTGGACGGAGTCCTGGTACTCTTCGCCAGGACCGACGACGATCTGCGGGATTACATCCAGGAGCCGAATTTCCTTTACCTGACGGGCTGGCGCGATCCTGGCGCGGCGCTGCTCATGACTGCAAATGAGGAAATCCTGCTGATTCCCAAGCGCAACCGCACGTCCGAAATCTTCTACGGACGCGTGACCGATCCTTCGGACAAAGACGTTTCAGAGAAGACGGGCTTCAAGACCGTGCTGCCGATTTCTGCCGCCGAGACCACGTTTCTGCGGCTGATCGAATCCACGCCCAAGGTTTACACGTTACGCGGCGATGTTCTCTCAGAAAAGCTGAAGGCGCTCGCGCCTCTGCATGAGGAAGGCAACGCGACGGCGCTGATCGCCAAACTGCGCGAAATGAAATCGCCGGCTGAGCTCGGGTTGATGCAGAAGGCTGCCGACGCCTCGGTCGCCGCGCATCTGGCCGCTTGGCATGCGATGAAGGCCGGCAAAAGCGAATACGAAATCGCGGCGGTGATGACCAACACATACTACAGCATGGGCTGCGAGCGCAGCGCGTACGCGCCCATCGTCGGCAGCGGTCCCAACAGCGTGATCCTGCATTATTCGGCCAATAAGCGCAAGATGGATTCAGGCGAGGTGGTGGTGATGGATGTAGCCGCCGAATGCAGCGATTACGGCATGGATGTCACGCGCACGGTTCCGGTCAACGGCAAGTTCACGGCGCGGCAGCGTGAGATTTATGAGATCGTGCTGGGGGCGCAGAAGGCCGCCATCGCCGCGATCAAGCCGGGGATGAAAGCCGGACGCGGACCGGGCACGCTGCAACAGATCGCCCACGATTACATCAACACGCACGGCAAGGATCTGCACGGCGCTCCGCTGGGCAAATATTTCACGCACGGGCTGAGCCATCACGTCGGGCTGGACGTTCACGATCCATCGGAGCCGGGCGTGGAACTGAAGCCGGGCATGGTGATCACCATCGAGCCGGGCATTTATATACCGGAAGAAAACATCGGCGTGCGGATTGAAGATACGATCCTGGTGACGGAGACGGGCTGCAAGCTTCTGAGCGGCGCTCTGCCGCGGGAAGTGGACGAGATCGAGAGGCTGGTTGGCAAGTAATCGAGGGGCCGGGGGCCGGGGGCCTGCGGCCAGAAAGAATACGGTTCTCTACGTCGCGATTCTGGCCGGGTCTTTGTTGGTGGGCCTCGGCGCGGGATGGACGCCGTTCGGAGTGCGCTTCAACCACTCGATTTACGACGTGCTGAGTACGTTCTTCGCGCGTGGTGAGGCGGTTCAGGCCGAAGATGTGGTTGTCGTGTCCATCGATTCTCCTACTTTGAACCAGCGCGGAGGCATGCATAGCATCCGCACCATCATCGCGGGCGTGCTCAAGGATTTGGCGGAGGCTCGGCCGCGCGTGGTGGTGAGCGACGTGATCCTGGCCGATCCCCAGGATCCCGAGGAAGACGCGTTGCTGGCCGAGGCGATGAAGGCGACCAGAAACTTGATTCTGCCGTGCGAGATCGCCGAAGGTAAATGGGAGGATCCCATTCCGGCCTTCCGCCAAAGCGCCGTCGCGCTAGGGCACGTGTTTCATCAGGATCCTCTGAATCAGGCCAATTCGGACGGCGTGATCCGCAGCATTCCCCTGGAACAGATGGCCGAGGGCGACCGCCGCTGGGCGTTGTCACTGGCGGCGCTGGCGGCGTACCGGGGCCAGTTTGTCGAGGAATCGCCAGAGGAGTTGCGCCTCGGCAAGACGGTCATCCCAGCGCCGCGTAGTGGCGACGGACGCGCCATGCTGATCCGCTACCTGCCTCCGCACGCCATCCGCGTCGTCTCCGCGCTCGATCTTCCGAAGGAGAAAGACCACTTGCGCGACCGCACCGTTTTTCTCGGCATCACCGCGAATTACGACCGGCAGACGAATCCTTTCGGGGACACGATGCCGGGCGTGGAGGTTCACGCGCACGCGTTCGAAACGCTGGCCAGCGGGAGGTTCCTGACTCCGGCGAGCGACTCGGTTGTCCTGCTGCTGTGCCTCTCGTTCGCGGCGGCGGTGGGATTGATCTTCGGCTATTTTTCCGGTTGGATCGCCTATGGTCTTGATGTTCTTCTGATCGCCGGGGCGCACGCGATTCTGGTGATCGCGTTCCAGCATGGAACTGTGTTTCCTTACTCGGGTCCCGTGTCGGTGGCGTGGCTGGCGAGCGCGGGTGCGGCTATTTTTCAGGACTTTTTCGTCCGCCGCCAGTTGCGTACCTCCGAGTCCGAAAAATCGCGCTACCAGCAGGCGATTCATTGGGTGGCTCATGAAATGCGCTCGCCTTTGACCGCCATTCAGGGGTCGAGCGAGATCATGACGCGCTACAAACTGCCCGAGGAAAAAGGCAGGCAATTGAGCGAAATGATTAACGCCGAATCGAAGCGCATGGCTCGCATGATCCAGACATTTTTGGATATTGAGCGGCTGGCCGACGGGCAAATGGAGCTGAAGCAGGAGCCGTTCGAGGCCCGCCACATGGTGGATGCGTGCCTGAAGCGCGTGGCGCCCATCGCCGAGCGCAAGAGCATTCAGGTGTTTCTCGATACGCCGATTGACGCGCGCTTGACCGGCGATCGCGAATTGATGGAGTACGCATTTTACAATTTGCTGACCAATGCCGTGAAATATTCGCCCGCCGAGACGGAAATTCACGTGGGCGCGGAGGTTGCGGGCGGGGAACTGCGGCTTTCCGTTCGCGACCAGGGCATGGGCATGGACGAGCACGAGTTGAAGAACATCTTCAAAAAATTTTACCGCACCAAGCGCGCGGAGGCTTCCGGAGAAGTTGGAACCGGAATTGGCCTATCCATCGTCGAACAAATTGTTACGCATCATAGGGGGCGCATGGAAGTGACCAGCAAGCCTGGGAAGGGGAGTTGTTTTACTATAGTATTGTCCGCGTCCAACACAAAGGTTCCGCCGGCGGCGGAAAATACCGCCGATTTGCCTAATGCAGAAACTTTTAATCGTTGAGGACGACGCGTCGGTTCGCAGCACCATGGTTACCGTGCTGGAACTGGAAGGATACGCCGTGGAAGCAGTCTCGTCCACGCGCGAGGCGATTCACCGGTTGGAAGCGCAACCATACCCGATCGTGATTTCGGACATTTATCTGGACGACCGCACCGGCATCGACGTGTTGAAGACCGCGCGCCTGCATAATCCTTTGGGCGCGGTGATTCTGATGTCGGGTCGCGGCAGCATGGAAACCGTGATGCAGGCGACCTCCGGGGGCGCGTTCGATTATCTGGCGAAGCCGTTCGAAATGTCGCAGATGATCGACACGATTAAGCGGGCCGAAAAATCGTTCTCGGGCGAGGAAGAAGAGGACGAGGCCGCGTCGATCGATGACCTGCCGGAGACGGACATGATCGGCAGTTCGCCGCGCATGGTCGAGATTTATAAGCAAATCTCCAAGGTGGCGCCGACCGACGCCACGGTGCTGATCGAGGGCGAAACCGGGACCGGTAAGGACTTGATCGCGCGCATGATCCATCGCAACAGCAAGCGCGAGCAGCAGCCGATGGTGCCTGTCGATTGCGGAGCCATCGCGCCATCACTGCTGGAAAGTGAACTGTTCGGCACGTTGAAGGGCGCCTATACCGGTGCGGATCGGGACCGCATGGGGGTGTTCGAAGCCGCGAACAACGGGACCATCTTTTTAGACGAAATCGGGGATATTGACTTCGGATTCCAGCTGAAACTGCTGCGTTTTTTGCAGGAGCGCGAGATTCGTCCGCTGGGCTCGCCCAGGGCCAAGAAGATCGACGTGCGCGTGGTGGCCGCCACCAATCGCGACATGCAGAAGCTGGTGGACGAGGGCAAGTTCCGCGAAGACCTGTGGTATCGCCTGAACACTGTGCGCATCGCCGTGCCGCCTTTGTGCGAGCGGACGGGAGATATTCCGCTGCTGGTCCATTATTTCCTTACGCGCTACAACTCGCGGTATTCGCTGGATACCAAGCTGACCGAGTCGGGCCTGAAAGCCATGGAAGAGTATAGCTGGCCGGGCAACATCCGCCAGTTGCAGCACATGATGGAGCGGCTGACCATCCTGGCTCCGCAGGGCCGCATCGACGCGGCGGCGGTGAAGCAGGGCATCGAACAGATGGATTCGCGCGACGCGGCGAGCGAATCGCTGGCGGATACGGAAGCGGACCAGATCCGCCGGGTGCTGGCCGCGACCAACAACAATAAGAGCCGCGCGGCGAAGATCCTGGGGATCGAGCGCAAGACGCTCTACCGGAAGCTCGAACGCATGGGGCTGTAGCGGCTTCCGGCAACCCGGCGGTCGCGCGCGGCGCGCGCCACGTTTTGGACACGTTAACAATCGTCTAGGGGCTTCCCTTCAGTTAAAAATAGGTGTATCCTTCCGGTAGCTGAAGATCGTAACTTTATAACGTTCTCATTTTTGAAGGGGGAAGTTCCATGTTTGACAGCCTCGACGATCAGATGCGTAAGGACGAAGATAAGGTCAGTTCCAGTAAAGAACGAATCATGCGATGGGCGCTGTATGTGCTTGCCGCAGGCATTGTATTTGGCGGGCTCATCGTTGGCGTCCATTTCATGGGCTAACGGGAAGCCCGTTAACATTCGCGCTTCCCCTGACTGACGCCAGGGGGTTGTAACGGCTGCCCCTACAACCCCGCGCGTAAGTGCGGGGAAAACTATTTCACGCTGGCCTGCGTTTTGGCCTCCGCGGGGAGCAGAACGATCTGGTTGCGCGGAAAAGCGAACTTACGTCCCGTCTCATCGATGACGGTGACCTGAGACACATACTGGCCCGGAGCCAGCTTAGCCAGAGGAATCTGGAAGCTAAATTGCGCCACCCCAGGCCGCTTATCGACGAGCTTGTTCTGACGAACAGGCGCGGAGGAGAAGATTTTTCTCCCGCCGGACAATAAATCCACTTCAGCCGATAGGCTCGGCAGGCTGCGATCCGGGTCGAGGCTCGGATCATAGACTTCGAAAAACACGTACATCGTCTGATCCTTGCGGAACACGCGTGTGATGCTGGGGACGGTCTTCTGCCCGTCATGAACCAGCGGATGCGCAGCGATCAGCTTCTTGTTCGTTTCGGCTGCGCCCACGGCAGACGCCATCGCTTCCTTCTGGCTGCTCCAAATTACGGAGCTGACTCGCAAGGTTTTGGCCGCGCTCAAATCGGGAATGGTGAACTTCGTCTCGAACGTGCCCATTTTGCCGCTCGAGTTTTCGCGGGCTAAAAAGCGCAGCGAATACGTTCCGGGAGACAGCGCCAGCACAGTGTCGTATTGCAGATTCTTGTGGCCCATCTGCGCCGCGTCACCTTCGCCGATTTTCACCGTGATGTTGTCTCGCACGCCGCCGACGAGCTTGCCTTTTTCGTCGCGCACCTGGCCGATAAAATCGAGCTCCGCGGTCTGACGCGCGCCCTTTTTTTGCAGCCCGATGGCGGAACCGGGAATCTTCACCGAAATCGGCACCGAATAACGTTCCTTCGCTACGCGGAAGTAATCGACTTCGAGTGCCATCGGCAGTTCACTCACCGGATCGCCCAGGGTCAGGGCCTCTTCCAGTTGACGTTCCTTGTCGGACGAATTGAACTTGGCGAACGTCTTGTTGGCGTAATAGGCCTTACGGAAATCGAGTTTGGCGTTCAGCGATTTGTTGGCCAGCCGGACGTCGATCCTGCGCAGCTTGCCATCGTCGGCATTGTTCTTCGGCGAATAGGCGACGATGTAGTAGCTGTTGATATCTTCCTGCGCCTGGCGGATGCCCATGGTCAGGTCGTTCGTGTCGAGCATCGCCTTGCCACCGGTGTCGGCGGACAGCGTCGTGAGCGTTTCCTGCGAGTCCTGGAAACTGGCTTTCATGCCGGCCTGCTTGGTTCCGGTGATGATGCCGGTGCCGCGCGGCGAGGCCGACGACGCGTCGCCTCCGGGGGGCGTGGCGACCAGTCCGCGCGCATCGACAGAGTAAATCGCAACGTTCGCTCGAACCGCTGCGTTCGTCGTGGCCTTGATCTGCGACTGATTTTCGACGCCCGTTTTGCCGATACCGCTGGTGAAATAAATCAGCGCTTTTTTCTCTGGGAAAGCGCCCAGCTTGCGCGACGCGTCTTCCAGAGCGCTGAGCTTGCGGTCGGTGTTGAAGATGTTGAACTCGGTATCGTCGGCGGCGAAGCTGCCGCTGTCGTCGCCTTCGTCGGCGGAGGTGGACGCCATGTCGGCGAAGTCGGAGCCTGCGCCGACAGTTAGTTTTTTGAGCGACGTAATCACGCGCTCGCGGTCGTTGGTGAACTCCTCCACAACCTTGATATTCGAGTTAAACGTCATGATCTCCACCAGATCGTTCGAGGTCATCTGCGTCTCGACAAATTTGATCGCGGCTTCCTGCGCGCGCAACTGCTCGGGCGGCTGCATGGAGGTCATATCGAACAGCAGGCACAGCAGGCGGCGGTCCTGATACTTGATCACGCTGTCTTTGGTCGGCGCGACGTAAGTTTTGGGCACTTCTTTGGCGGCGATTTTTTCTTCGATGGTCTTACCCTTGGCGATGTCCGCGTCGGCGATGGCGGGTAATGCCTCGCCTTCCAGTTTCTGGAGTTCGAACACGCGGATGTCCTGCTTCACGCCGTCTTCATAGACTTCGATGTCTTCCTTCTTGAGCGTGAGGATCGGCCGGCCGGACTTGTCCTTGACGGACAGATTCACGATCACCAGGCGCGTTTCCGCACTAAACTGCGCGTCAAGCGACGAGACAACGATGCAAGCCAGAATGAGCGCCAGCAGTGACTTCTTCATAATTTAAAATCTCAATCTCAGGGTAGCGGTGACCGCGCGCATCCCGCCCGCGCTGGTGATTTCACCGTATTGCGACGAGTTCACCACCGTAATCAATCCAGAAGGATTCACGTGGTTCAAAAAGTTGGTGGTATCGACGCGGAACTCCAGGCGGCGGCGCTCCGACTTCAAATTGATGCTGCGCGACAGCGACAAGTTCAGCACCACCGAACCCGGTCCGATGATGGTGTCGCGCCCGGCGTTGCCGAACGTGGCCGCGGGGGGAATCGAAAACGCCGCCAGGTTGAAGTAGCCGGAGCCAGCGTTGACGGGCTCGCCCGTGGCGTTGGCGCGCAGGGCCGCGCTCGATCCGGTGCCGTCCAGGTTGCCGCTGACGGTAGCCGTTTGCGGCAGGCCAGATTGCGCCGTGACCGATCCAGAGAGCGACCAGTCCTTCAAGGCCTTCGCCAGGAACACGGGGTGAGACAAGAAGCCCTTGGTTGCATCGACGGGCGATGCGGCCACGAAGTTCAGGGTCAGCACGTGGGTTCGGTTAAACGAAGAAATCGCGCGCTCGGCTGCTTGATCGTAGAAGTTCTGTGCGAGCACCGCGTCGTCCATGGCCTTGGAATAGGTGTACAGCAGGTTGCCCGAGACGCCCCGGCTGAAGCGCCGCGTCAGGCGAGCCGTGCCGGCGTGATAGATTGAATTGCCCACCGGCGTGTCGTAGGTGAAGTTGCCGACGTTGGCGATCGGGTAGCGCTGCTCCGAGGTCAGCGCCGATCCGAGCGGCGCCTGATTGGGCGATTCTGGCACGTCGAGCCGGGTGCCCTTGGTGCCCTGATACGCCACTTCGAGCACCAGTTGCCTGGGCAGATCGCGCTGCACGCCGACGTTCCAGCTCTGCGCGTACATGTCCAGATAATTCAGTGCGACAGCGTATGTATTGGTGACCGATTTGCCGGATAATTGCGTCAGGCCCGAGGCGAGGCTCAGCGGCGCGGCGCTGCTGGTGGTAACGGTGTTGGTCACCGCGAACGGTGGCTGCGCCGCCAGCGACGTTTCGAACTTATTGTACTGGCTGGGATTGTAATACCAGCCATAGCCCGCGCGAATCAGGAATTTGCTCTTGGGCGTCGGCTTCCAGGCCAGGGCCAGGCGCGGCGCGAAGTTATTCTTGTCGGATTTGAGCAGCGCCGCGGGATACGGCACGCCATACGCTGTGCCGCCGGGCAGCACCGGCTCGACCGACGAGAAGTTGGGACCTACGGCCAGGTTCGCGGCGTGCCCATATTTCTCCTTCCACGGCTCGAAATACTCATAGCGGATGCCCAAGTTTAGGCTGAGGCCCGTGGTGACGCGGAAGTCGTCCACCGCGTAGCCGTTGAACCCGTTGCTGCGGTAATAAGTGCTGGTGTCGCCGAAGCGTATGGAACTGGTTTCAGGCAAGCCGAGAAGAAAGTCGGCAAAGTCGAAGCCGGTCGCGTTCGTCTGCACACCGTTGACGTACTGGGCGGTGCCGAGGCCGGTGAAGCTGAACGATCCGCGGCCATTCGAATCGGTATAAAGGTTGTTCAGATAATGCGTGACGCCTCCGCCGAAGCTGAAGTTGTGCTTGCCCTTGTGCCACGTCAATGTATCGGTGATGCCGAAATTCTCGACCGCGGAGTGCGAGGCGACCTGGTCGCTGAGGCCGCTGAAGTTGGTGAAGCTCAGGCTGGGAGGACCGTAATTGGCTGGGGTCTGGGCGGTTCCGGCGATGCCCAACTGGGCCGCGACATTCTGTCCCAGCGTTTCAAAATATGGCGTTGAAATGCTGGTGCTGCGATTAAACGTGACCTGTATCGATTCGAAGCTGCGCGTCGCGATGCGATGGCGCCACGTCAGGCTGCCGTTGAAGCCGTTGCCCGTGGTCGCGTCGCAGCAGCCGAAATATTGATCGTTGTGCGCGTTGCGCCCCTGCCAGTTCATGACGAACGCCAGATTGTCTTTCGGCGTCACCGTTGCGTTGAGGCGGGTGTTCAGGGCCTGAAAATTATTCGGATTTGCGGTGATGAGGCGGTAATCCTGATTCGTGGAGCCCACCGCCTGGTTCGGCAGTGGAATGAACTGCAGCAAGCCGAGTGAAATGGGGCTGATGCGGTTCGTCGGCACGATGTTCCCTGGAAACGGTGCGCCGGAAAGAGGGTCATAAATGGTTTGCGTGATGCCGGAAAAGTTGCCTGCCCGCTGCGCCGCATTGGGAAGGCTCGAAGGTTGATCCACGCCGCTGCGCAGCAGGTTTCCCGTGTAATTGAAGAACCAGGTAATCTTATCCCAGTTGAATAATTTCGGGATAAACAAGGGGCCGCCGGCCGTCACGCCGAACCGGTTCTGCGAATACGCGGCCTTGGGCGCCAGGAGGCCGTCCACGGAGAAGGGCCGGGCGTTGAGCGCGGAATTTCCAAACGTATAAAACAACGATCCGGTGATTCGGTTGGTGTTGCCGCGGGCGCGATTGCCGATGAAAGCCGCGTTGCCATTGCGGTCGCGAGGTCCGCGTCCGCCTGGTCCACCAGGCCCGCCGCGTCCACCGCCGCCTCCACCGCCGCGTCCGCCAAAGCCACCACCGCCGCGTCCACCGCCACCACCCATGCCGGGGGGCGCGCCGCCGCCCTGATCCACACCCATGCCGCCGGGCCCGCCAGGGATTCCCGGGAATCCGCCGCGTCCGAAGCCGGGGCCGTCGTCAGGACGCATATCGCCCGCCGTGGTGGTGACGCCTTGCGCCATGCTGCCTTGCGCGATCAGCGATTGATCCGCGCCGCCTGTGGCCGCCAACGCTGCGCCTCCGGCAGCCTCCGGGGTAGCCGAAGCGTCGATCGTGGGAGTTTCGTCGGTAGCCTGTGTTTGTGCGCCGCCGCGCCCGCCACCGCCGCGTCCGCCGAACTGCTGGCGTTCGCGCAGAGTGAGGGCAAAATCGATTTTTGAGGGGGTCGCGCCGATGGTGACTTCCTTGCGCGCGGTGGTAAAGCCGAACATTTCGACCGTCATGATCCAGTTGCCTGGAGCCATGCCGTCGAGCTGAAACGTCCCGTCGTCGCCGGTGAGCGTCGAGAGCATTTTATCGCCCTGCGCCGCCTTCACTGTGGCGCCCGGAACGGGCTGGTTTTCCGCCTTCACCACACCCGATTGCGCGGATGCGATGGAAGGGAAAGAAACGGCCGCAATCCACACGCCGGCTAGCAAAAGATGTTTCACGTTAAGAATAACGACCCCCTGATAACCGGCGAGCGGAGCGGAATGTTGAAAACTTACTGCTTAGTCAGCGTGATGTCGCGCGGATTGCCGCGGCCGTTGTCCATGCTGAGAGTCATGGTGGTCCCGGAGACGGTGCCAGTGTACTTGGCGGTGAACTTGCCCTTGTCGCCCATGTCACGGGTCACTTCGAAGTAGACCTTATCGCCGTCGACCTTGCCGTTGGAGATTTCGATTTCGCCGCCGCGGCCAGTGGTGGTGCCGGTGAGCGCGGAACCGCTCTGCTTCAGGGTAAAGGTCGGAGGTCCGCCTTTGCCGTTCGGATTCGCCTCGCCCTTCCAAGTACCGGAAATGTCGGCCGCCAGGGCCATCACCGTAGTGAGCGCGAACAAAGCGCACACAGATAGAATTTTCTTCATAGTTTTTTCTCCCTAATTTGCTTCAAACCTTACGAACGCACGTTGTAATGATGACCCCCGACCCCATTGAGGTTACACCTTCAATTTCAACAACTCCGGGGCCCCGCTACGGCTATTTGGATAAAGACGGAGGTTCGCCCCGCCGGGATGACACGGTTTGCGGATTTTTGTGACTCTCGATGGCACTTGATCCTTCCGCCCCCTGTCGAGTATGCTGGCGGTGAACCGTGAAGTTAAATCTGGACTCCCTTCGTGCCGAGATCGAGAACTACCTCGAATCCCACGGCCTCGTGATTTTTCATAGCCATCCTCGCAGCGCGGACGCGTCCGCTCCTGTTTACTGGGACACGGAGGCGTATCCCGACTACAAGCAGTTTCTGGCCGCTGCCGTTTCCGCCGGGGCGAAAATGGTCGCCATCCACGCCCGGGAATTTAATGAGGATATTTTGGAGGATGCGCTCGACCACGCCACCAGCGCCAATCTGCCTCGCGAAGAACGCCGGGCGATCGAGCTGCGCATTAAGGAAATGCGCGCCTACGCCGGCTTCACTTGCCAGATCGAGCTGTCGTTCGATCTGGCGCCGCGCGTGTACATTTTCGACCTCCGCACCGAGTGGTTCGACGATCTCAACGACCTGCTCGACCGGGTGGACGACGCCGCGCAGAAGCCCGAGCCGCCGTTGAGTGGCGGCTATTTTTCGCGCAACTAGTGGCCCGTCCCAGCTATCTCGTTACCGGTGCGAAGTTGGAGGGATCCCTCCTCACCCACCATGCGCCAAAATAACTCGTCAGCCATCCTTAACATGGAGGGCAGGCTGCCGCTTCCTTCGCTCCCCTCGATGGACACTAAGGAAGAGAATGGTAACGTAGCCAGATGAAAGGAAAGGGCTTGACGCAGCACTCGCAAAATTACGAAACGAACCCAAGCGGTCCTTTGGCGGGGAAAACAATTTGCGGAACGAACCCAAAACGGAGCGCGGTCCCCTTCGTTCCCGGGATGCCCGTCGGGCGGCGAGTTTTCGTGCCGGTTCGTCCGCATCGGGATTCCCGATGAATTGGTCCCTTCTGTCCGCCGATCCCGGCGCGACGGCGGAGCTGGCTCGCGCTCTGAAACTGTCGCTTCCCGCGGCGCGCGTGCTGTGGGCTCGCGGCTATCGCACCGTGGATAAGGCGAAGAAGTTTTTCGCGCCCTCCATTGACGATTTGCATAATCCGTATCTTCTGAAATCGATGCCCGAGGCGGTCGCGCGCGTGCGCCGCGCCATCGCGCAAAACGAACCCATTCTGCTCTATGGCGATTATGACGTGGACGGGACGTCTGCGGTGGTTATCCTGAAAAAAGGCCTGGAGCTGCTCGGCGGCAACGTGTCCTTCCACGTCCCCCACCGTCTGCGCGACGGCTATGGCATGCGCGCCGACGTCGTGGAAGACGCGGCGAAGCGCGGTGTCAAGTTGATTGTCAGTGTCGATACCGGCATTCGCGCGGCTGAGGTGGTGCGCACCGCCTCAGCGCTGGGCATCGACACCATCGTCACGGATCATCACTTGCCCGAAGCGGAACTTCCGCCCGCCGTCGCGGTGTTGAATCCCAACCGGCCCGATTGCGTGTATCCAGAGAAAAATCTGTGCGGCGCAGGGGTCGCGCTGAAGTTGATCCAGGCGCTGCTCGAAAGGCATCCGAAGCGCGCGGCGTTTATCGAGTCGTTTCTGAAACTCGTCGCCATCGCCACCGTGGCCGACGTTGTGCCGCTGACCGGCGAGAACCGCGTGATCGTCAAGCGAGGCTTGGAAGGTCTGCGCGATGTTCGCAACCTGGGCTTGCGCGCGTTGCTCGATGTAAGCGAGTTGGGCGAAGGCGCACCCACGGCGCGTGAAATCGCCTTTCGTGTCGCGCCCCGCATCAACGCCGCCGGACGCATGGCCAGCGCCTCCGACGTGATCGAGTTGTTTTCGACGAACGATGCCGCGCGCGCCCGCGCAATTGCGGCGCAGTTGCACGAATTGAACAAAGACCGCCAGCAAACCGAGCAGGCCATGGTTGAGACGATTCTCAAAGCGTGCCCCGATGTCTCCGCCGGCGATACCGCGCTCGTGTTCGCGGGCGAAGGCTGGCATCGCGGCGTCGTGGGGATCGTGGCCAGCAGAGTGGTGGAGCGTCATTACCGTCCGGTGTTCGTGCTGGGGATCGAAAATGGGCTGGCACAAGGCTCCGGGCGCAGCATCGCGCCATTTCATTTGCTCGAAGCCCTGGAATCGATGCCGGATTTATTTGCCAAGTTCGGAGGGCATCGCCAAGCCGCCGGCGTGACGCTGGACGCCGCGCGCATCGAAGAATTCCGCGAGCGTTTCCGCGCCTACGCAGCGTCAGCGCTCACGGCCGAGGATTACGTCCGCACGCTGGAAATCGACGCTGCGGTCGCGCTGCGCGAAATCGATGATACGGCGGCGATGGACGTGCTGCGACTGGCTCCGTTCGGCATGGGCAATCCCGCTCCGGTGTTTGTCGCCCGCGGTGTCGAAGTGGTTTCGCGCGAGATCAAGAAAGAAAAGCACCTGTTCGTGAAGTTGAAGACTGCCGGACGTCCTCTGCAAGCCAAGGCATGGAACTGGGCCGACCGCGCCTCCGAGTTCGAACCGGGCGCGCTCATTGATCTGGCATTCACCATCGAAGACGACGCATACTCCGCCGCGCGAGGCTACGCGCCATGGCAGATCATCATGAAAGACGCAAAATCTGCCGCCAAAACGGCCACTTTTGGGTGAGAAGTTGCGTCACTCCACGCATTTTCTGGGTTAGCCATAACGGCATATTCAGGGCTAGGGTATGACGGAAAATGGCTGCATAATTGCCCTCCTCCCTTCCTAAAGAGGGTGCCGCCCTCGGGAGTTGCTTGCGGGCGGCAAGGAGGTGCACCATGTTGTGTGTCCGAGCTGTCTCTCTGTCTTTGTTGGGGTTCGCAATGATCGTCGAAGGAGCGAATCCCACGGGTTACTGGCAATACGTCAAAACCGATAGCTACATCAATTTGTACGCGAATCAGACGGGCGGCAACCCAGCCAAGCCGTATCCAGATACGTACACCGGCAGCGAAGGTAATCTGACGGTGGTGGTCGGCACCGGTTCGCAGACGTTCCGCTTCGGGGCGAACTTTCTGTGGAGCCGTCCGCCCTCGATTTTGATCCCCGGCACGGCCCTGTTTTGGCCAGCGACGGCGACCATCACGCAGAACACCGGTAACAATCCGCCGTACCTGGGATTCGGGTTTAGCGCGAACCTGTATCCGTATGCATCGGTGGAGGACTTAACGGCGTCGCCGGGATATTCGTCACCGTACCTGATCGAGTTTACCCCTGATAGCGGGCTGGGTTCGGGCAATCCGGCGGGCACCGTGCTGAACTACAACAACGCGACGCTCGCCAGTCCAACGCTGATCCCCGTGGGCGGTGGCCCTCTGACGGACATTAACGGCCAGATGTCGATTCTGCTGGTCGTTTCCAGCAGTTCGTATTTTTATTGGAACTACGTCTACCAATGGGTGCCGACGCCGCAGGGCGCCTGCGGCGGCACATGCACGCTGGCGTCGTCCGGCCAGGCGGTCGGCGTGTCCGGCGGCCCAGGCAGCATAGCGATCACGGCCAGCGGGACCTGGAACGTGGTCTCGCCCGATGGCTGGATCACGGTGACCTCTGCCACATCGGGCGCGGGGAACAGCACGGTGACGTTTACGGTGAGTCCCAACACGGGAGGGCAGCGCAGCGGATCGCTGATCATCGGCGGACAACAATACACCATCTCGCAGGCTGGAACGGCGTCCAGCACGGGCAGCGGAGGAGGAGCGGGGCTCGGGACCACCAACATCGCGCTCAGCAAACCGGTGACGGTGAGTTCGCAGTATCCGACGATCACCGGCAATCCCGCGAATATCACGGCGAATCCGTTCGCTTCGCAGTGGTTCGCCTATCAGGGCATGCCCAGTTATTGCTCCATTGTAGTGGACTTAGGACAGATCTACAAAATCGGTGCGATTGAGATTCAGCCGCTGCAGACGTTCGATTATCAGGTCTACGGCTCGACCGACGGCACGACGTACACGCAGATCGCGACGCACACCTGGCCAGCGTGGGTAAACCTGCCCGTGTCGATCCCGGTGAACGGAGCGTCTTCGGCGCGCTACATCAAATACACGGCCCATACGGCGTGGAACCAGTACATCGGCTTGGGCGGTATGCGCATCTTCGAATGGCTTGCCAGCGCGCCCGTTCCGCAGCCCTCCAGCGCCTACGGCACAACGGACGTGGCGCAGGGCAAGACGGTGCAGAACCTCACGGGCTACACCTCGGACCCGGCGAATCCGCCGTCAAACGTGGTGGACGGCAGTTTGACTTCGGCGTGGTATGGCACCAACTCAACGCCATACAACGCGACCACGAATTACAACTACGATATGTCGGCCGGGGGCGTATTGATCGATCTTGGACAGCAAATTTCCATCGGCAAGATCGTGGTGACGCCAGCTAAGGCGCAGGGCTTCGGAATGTACCTCACCAACGACACGACGACGCCCGCAAATTTCCTGTTCGCCTCCGATCAGACGATGTTCACCACGGCAAACACGGGTCTGGCCGCGCAGACGTTTACCGTGGACGGCAGAATCACTGCACGGTATGTCTGGCTATACGCGTGGAATCTGGTGCCGGGTTCGACGCCGGTCAATGCCGGGCTGAATGAGATTCAGGTTTACGCTTTCAATGGATCGAGCAGCACGTGCTCGTATAGCTTGAGCCCGACGTCGGCATCGCCGGCGGCCGCCGGAGGGTCGGCCACGGTTACCGTGACGGCGGGCTCAGGCTGCACCTGGACCGCGAACAGCAACGCCAGTTGGATCACCATCACGGCGGGCGCGAGCGGCACTGGCAACGGTACCGTCAGCTATAACGTCGCGGCGAACACCGGCGCGGCGCGCTCGGGAACGATGACCATTGCAGGTGCGACGTTCACGGTGAATCAGGCGGCGGCGAGCGTCAGCACAGGATCGTGTGCGGGGACATGCAGCATCAATGCGCCGGGCCAGACCATCGGCGTGTCGGGAGGCACTGGGAGCATCGTGGTGACGGCCACGTCCGCTTGGACGGCGGTGTCGCAGAATAGTTGGATAACCATCAGTTCCGGCGCAAGCGGCAGCGGCAATGGAACAGTCAGCTTCACGGTGGCGGCCAACACCGGGCCTCCGCAGACCGGAACCATCGCCGTGGCGGGGTTCACGTACACCATCTTCCAGAACGGCACCGCCACGGGCGTGACGGCGGGCTGCAGTTACTTGATCCAGTCGAACACCACGCAGGAGGTGCCAGCCGGCGGTACCTCCAGCGGATTTATCCAGATCGTGACGGCGCAGAACTGCGCCTGGACGGCGAGCTCGACTGTGAGCTGGATCAGTATTATTTCGGGTTCGGCCGTGACAGGCAATGGCGCAGTCGCGTACACGGTTCCGGCGAACACCACCGGCATTCCGCGCAGCGGAGGGATCGTCATCGATGGACAAATGGTGGCGATCAATCAGGACGGAGGCGTAGCGGCAGGAACGCCGGTGATTTCCGCCGGAGGTATTGTCAACACGGCCAGCTACGCGGGTCCGCCTCTGGCGCAGGGGTCGTACTTCAGCATTTACGGATCGTCGCTGGGGCCGGCGACGGGCGTCAAGGCGAGCGCGTATCCTCTGCCGACCAGCTTGGGCGGGGTGGGCGTCCACATCACGTCGGGATCGAGCGGCTATGACGCGTATATGGTCTACGCGGGCGCGGGACAGATCAACGCGATTCTGCCGTCGAACGTGCCAGTGGGTTCAGCGCAGGTGACGGTGACGTATAACAATCTGACCAGCGCGCCCGCGACGATCACGGTGGCGGCCACGGCTCTGGGCATCTTCTATCAGGTGACAAACGGCGCGAACATGGCCATCGCGCAGAACTATGTGAATTCGACCAGTGCTCCGCTGAACCTGCCGGCGGTTCCGGCGACGCCTGGGCAGATCGTGATTCTTTGGGGCACGGGCATGGGCGCGGTGACGGGAGGCGACAACATCGCTCCTCCAGCCGGCGATATGACGAACGTTCCCATGACCATCACGGTGGGCGGCGTGACGGCCGCGCGGCTATATGCCGGACGTCAGCCGCAGACGGCGGGCGTGGATAACGTGTACTTCACCGTGCCGTCAGGCGTGCCATATGGATGCAATGTGCCGGTGGCCATTACGGCGGGAGGAGTGGCGGCGAACACGACCAACATCGCGATCACGGCCGACGGGTCGGCGTGCCATTGAGTGGCCCTATTTCAGACGCTTGTCGGCGAAGTCCAGGAAGCGGTCCCAATCGTAGGTCGTGACTTCGTGCTTGCCGGGGCGGATGTGGAAGCCCACCGTATTCATGATCGGTTTTTCGAGCGCCGGCATGTCCGCGCCCTCCACGCTCTGCTTGCCGAATAATTTGTAGACCGGGCCGGCCGCGATGGCGGACAGAAATTCGCCGCGCGGATCGGCCCAGCGGTCTTCTTCTGCGGCGGCCAGGTACAAGGGGCGCGGCGCGATCAGCGAGAGCAGCTCGTGTTGATCGAACGGCAGCTTGCTGGCGTCATTCGAATATTTCTTGTAATTGGCGCAGGTCCAGTGCGGGAAGCGCTGGTTCACCAGCAATATGGTTTCCCCATAATCGCGCCTGGCCAGAGCCGCGCCGCCTTCGCCGGAGCCCGCAGCAACCACCATGGCGAAGCGCGTGTCCTCGGCGCCAGCCCACAGCGCGGTTTTGCCCAGCCGCGAATGGCCCATCACAGCGACGCGCTTGGGGTCCACGTCGCGATCCGTCACCAGATAGTCCATTGCGCGGCTCAATCCATGGGCCCACGCCGCCATCGCTCCCCACTCATCGGCGGCAGGCTTTGGATAGAGCGAGCGGATGCCAAACTCGACGCCTCCGTCGAAATCGGGCTCGATTTCGTTGTAGTAAATGGTGGCGAGTCCGTAGCCGCGCGCGATCATCGCCGGCACCTGCCACTGATTCGACGCCGTGCGCGACGTCGCGTGCGCAGTGTGGTGTGTTTTCGTCTTGGCGTCCCAAATTTCCGGCAGCAGAATGGCGGGGTCAGGCTGGATGGTATGATTGCCGGTGAAATTCAGTGCCAGAAATACCGGCGCGGGCAGGGAAGCCGCGGGCAGGTACATCAGGATGGTGACGTCGTGACCGGCGCCGAAATGCATCCGCACCTGCTTGCGGATCGCCTTGCCCCCGAGGGCGTCGCGCGAGCTTTCCACCACTTCATAAGTCACCTTGGCGCGGCGGGCGGCCTCCGGCACGCGGCCGTGCATATTTGTTTCAAACAATTTGATGAGTTCCGGGCGGCGCTTTTTCTCCCAGTCCGAGGAAGTGCGCACAGGCTGCCCGTTTTCCATCTTCAAAGGGTCGGGCAGGGTGTAGGTCCCCACCTTCGATTCGTCGTAATTGACGGGCGGGGCGGTTTGGCCGAGAAAGAGCGCGAGCAACAGGGTATGCACGAAAAATATCCTACCGCTATCGGCCGTGCTCCGGGAGCCACCGCGCCGCGTTGTCCAGACGCGCAGGTTCCGTGGACCGCGGTGGCGGGAGTAATCCATGGGGTAAATGCATGGGTGACTACGCGGGGCGGACCGAAAGGTTCGAAGGAAATCTAGAGAATCTGAAGAATGACGGCGGTAACGTTATCGGGACCGCCGTGGGACCTGGCGGCTGCGATCAGGCGGTCGCATTTTTCCTGAAGGGGCTCGCTGGAGCGGAGCACCTCGACAATTTCGGTTTCCGGCGCGACGCCATGCAAGCCGTCGCTGCACAGCAGGATCTGGGTGCCTTTTGCCGGATGCAATTCGTAGGTGTGAACCCGCAACTGCTCGGATACGCCGATAGCCATGGTGAGGACGTGACGCATGGGGTGCGTCCTCAGGCTGTCCTCGTCGATGCCCAGGCGGCGGCCCACCTCATTCACCCAGGTCTGGTCCTCAGAGATGAGGCTCAGTTTTCCGTCGTAGAGATACGCACGGCTGTCGCCGACGCTGACGATCATCAATCCGTCGGTGCATTCGATGGCGGCGATCATGGTCGTGCCCATGCCTTCGAGGCTGGGATCGTTCGACGCGGCGTCCATCACGCGGCGGTTAGCCTCTTCGAACGCGGTCACGAGTTCTTCCGTGATCGCGGCGCAATCCCGCCTCGCCGGCTCAATCTTGATTTTTTGAACCAGATCGTAAAGCGTCTCTACCGCGAGCTTGGATGCGTGTTCGCCAGCCTGCGCCCCGCCCATACCGTCCGCCACAACATAGAGGCCAGCGGTGGGAGCTACCAGGAAATAGTCTTCATTATTTGTGCGAACACATCCGACGTTGGATGCGCCGTAGGTTTCGATCATGAGCTTTTCGATTATACCCGTTTCCCGAGGCGCAACCGGAGGCAATGTTTCCACGGCGGGTTGTGCGTCGATTTGTGGCTCCGGTGCCGGTGCGAGTGGTACTGAGGGAAGCACGGCGGCAGGCGCTACGGAGCGTCGCCAGCGAATGCGCACCTTCATGGAATAGCCGCCCCTTCCGGCGCTAGCAGCGACTTCAACTGCATGTACGCGCGCTCTTCAAAATTGGTTTTCAAACGTTCTAGATTATCAAGACGCGGATCGGGAGCGGTGCGCGGACCCTGCTTCTTCTGGCAGCGGGCGAGCAGCAGCGGAGCGGTTGGATCGTCAGGGTGCACCTCGAGAACCGCGCGAAAGTCGTCGGCGGCTGCTGCAAAATCGCCCTTTTTCCAAAGCGCGTAGCCCAGATTAAATCGATACATGGCGTCGTTCGGGTCGCCCTCGTGAGCTTTGTTCAAATCGTCGAGCGCGGGCTGCAGCATATTCGCGCGGCTTTCCGCTGCGCCCAGGTTATTGTAGACCTCGCTTAACGGCACCACTGCCGCAATCATCTGAAACGTCTTCTGCGCGCCCTTGTAATCACCCGATTGAAATAGGGCGAGGCCCAGCAGGAAGCTGGCTTCATGCGAATGGATGTCCCCAAGGCCGACTTTTTCGAGCCACGTCACGGCTTGTTTGTAATCCTTGCGCTGGTAATGGATTTGTCCGAGCTGATAATAAGCATGCGCAAATCGCGGGTCCAGATGAGCGGCTTGCAGAAAATACTTTTCCTTCTGCTCCGGCGACGACGCCAGCAGCCCGCGTACATAGTTTTCCTCGGCATCCAGACGCACCGGTGGGCGCAGTGACAAAAAATCCGATTCAGGCGGAGCCATCGACGGAGCGATGGTCTTCAGCGTTCTCCACGCCAGATGCGCTTCGAGCGTGGCGAGATCCTGAAGCGCGGCCGTTTCCGTGAACTCAGGGCTGGCCCGCATGTGACGCCGGTCCAGCACCCGCGCCGTCACCCGCAGGGAGCCGCCGGTGGCTGGCCCCGAAACGGGCGCGACATATTCGAACCATCCATACACCACGTCCTCGGCGTCCAGCGACTCGCCGATCTTCATTTTGGACGCTTCTGTAAGAGGCATGTCCGCGCGCAAACTCAACCGGCGGTACGCTTCCTGAATCTCCTTGCGGTCCAGCGTCATGATGCCGGTCATCCCGAGCGCTTCCCTCACAGTTTCGGCGACGCTTTCCCCGATCCAATCCAGGTTGGGCGAGCCTTTGGTCTTATTCGCGAAGGGGAGAACTGCGGCGGTATCGGCGGAGAGGGGAGTTAGCGCGGCGAATCCGAGCAAACCTACGGCTAGCCAGCGCTGCATTGGATTCTATTGTACCAAGCAATGTTAAGGCCCGGCTCAGGTCTTACTGAGGGATTATGGGAGGACAAGGGGGTTTGAAAATACAAAAAGGCCGGATGAGCATGCTTCATGCCGGCCTTTGACTAATTGATTTTAATTAGTTGTTGAAAACTAACTTGGTTTTGGTCCCGCCGAGGCGGATTTCCTGCACCGACATCTTGCCGTCAGCGCTGGTATAACGAACGGAGGTCTCAGAGAACTTCTCGGTGCCGCTCTCCACCTTCACGGTGGCTTCCAGGACTTGCTTGCCGACCTTGATGGTGGCCTTATCTCCATTCAATTCAATCTTATAGTCACCCGGCTTCAGATCTTTGCCAGCCAGAACCGACGGCTGGAAGATCGAGAAGTGGTAGCTGGAGGCGGCGCTCGCGACGGCCAAGGCGAGAGTAGCGAAGGAGAACATCAGTTTTTTCATATTAGGTCTTTTCCTCATGGTTTGGCTGTCACGA
>Ga0209698_10002212_pt1 | contig 22194 bp, 20 predicted proteins | sample LitLauG_LLR_2012_FD_187203 | JGI IMG/M metagenome (GOLD analysis project Ga0209698, IMG submission 187203) | Freshwater sediment microbial communities from Pennsylvania, USA - Little Laurel Run_MetaG_LLR_2012 (SPAdes) (version 2) | ecosystem: Environmental > Aquatic > Freshwater > Creek >...
CGGCCCGCCGGCAGCGTCACGATCTGCCCGCTGATGCTCGCGCCGTGCACCGGCTCGGTGAGCGGCTCGAGCGTCACGGCTCCCCACTGCACGCGGCGCTGGCGCCGCTCGGCCTCGCGCATCACCGAGACTTCGGGCAGCACGCGCGGCTCGACCAGCGTCGCGGGGCGCAGGCCCAGCGCGCGCGCGATCCGGCCCAGCGCGCCGATCGTGGGCGAGGCCTTGCCGCGCTCGATCTCGGAGACGTGCGTCGCCGAGATGCCGCCGCGCTCTTCGAGATCCTTGAGCGTGAGCCCGCGCTCGATGCGCAGCATCTTGATGCGCCGCCCCAGCTCGCGCGGGGATGGATCGCGCGGCTGGAACGCGCCGCCCACGCGATCGAGGGGCTCTTCGCGAACGCGTTCGCGCGGGGCGGCCGGAGCGGGCGGTCGCATGCTCAGGGCGTCTCCTCGAGCGAGCGCGTCAGCATCGCGAGCACTTCGGCGGGTTTGTCGCCGCGTCCGCGCAGCCGATGCCGGAGCGCGAGCGAGGCCTGCGCCGCGTCGCCCTCGGACAGCGTGCAGCGCGAGTCGCCGAACTCCGCCTCGAGCGTGCCGCGCTCGACGAGGTAGACGGCCTCACCGTCGGTGGGACAAGCCTCGAGCTCGAGCTGGCCCGCCACGCGCAGCCGATAGGCGAACACCTGACTGCCCGGGATGCCGCGGGTCAGCACCTCCCCGGTAACGCCCGGGGCCGGCGAAAAGGCGCGCGCGCGCTCGCGCGTCACGTGCGCCGCATCGGGGCGCTCGTCCAGCTCGATGAAATAGGACGCGTCCTTGCCGAGCGAGCGGGCGATGCGCACCAGCGCCCCGATCGTCGGCGAGGTGCGCCCGCGCTCGATCTCGGAGAGGTGGGTGGCCGAAAGTCCGCAGGCCTCTTCCACCTGCTTGAGCGTCAGCCGGCACTCCATGCGCAGCTTGCGGATGCGTCGTCCCAGCTCCGCCACATCCACGATCGTCGTGGTCGCCATGCCGCAGTTCCCGGTCGCGTCAGGACCTTGGTCGGACCGCTTCCCTCAAGGCGGCGAGAAGCCCGTGCGGGGGCCACCCTGTCGCCCCGACAAAGCTGAGTCGGTTGCCTTATCTCGCAGAATCGGGACGGCCCGGAAACGTGGACCGAGTATCCCATGCGCGCGGCGAAAACGGCACGATTCCTCGCGCGGCGCCAACAAGGCTTTCACAGCATCGCCGGAATCGTCAAGCCCGATGACCGGAGCGGACCGGCCCGTCATCTCGCGCGACCGCATCTCCCGAGCCGAAATCCGCGCGATGAAATTCGCGCTTCGCGGCCGGCTTGACACTCCCGGCCGCGGACGACAAACTGCGCTGATCGTCCATGGTTCTGTCTGCGCCGCCTCGACTTGGGCGCGACTTTGTGAAAGTTGGCGCAAAGTAAAACGTGCCGAGCGGCCGCGCGGCCGAAAGGTCGAAATTGATCCAGGTGGTATGCATCAAGCAGGTGGCCGACACCGAAACCCGGGTCAAGATCGCGCCGGATGGCAAGAGCCTCGATCCCGTGGGCGTCACCTGGATTCTGAACCCCTACGACGAATTCGCCATCGAGCAGGCGCTGCGCGTGAAGGAGCAGGCGGGCGGCGAGGTGATCGCCGTGAGCCTGGGACCCGCCGGGGTTCAGACCGCGCTGCGCGGGGTGCTGGCCCTGGGTGCGGATCGCGCGATTCACGTTCGTCACGACGGCCCCGCGCTCGATTCCCTGGCCGTGGCCCGCGCGCTCGCCGAGGCCGTCAAGCCGCTGGCCCCAGGCCTGGTGTGGTTCGGCAAGCAGGCGGTGGATGACGACGCCGCGCAAGTCGGGCCGATGCTGGCGACGCTGCTGTCGATGCCGTGCGTCACGGTGGTGGCGGCCTTCGCGCTCGAGGGCGGCAAGGCCACGCTCGAGCGCGAGATCGAGGGCGGACGCGAGGTGATCGAGGTCGTGCTGCCGGCCGTGCTCACCACGGACAAGGGCTTGAACGAGCCGCGCTACGCCTCGCTCAAGGGCATCATGGCCGCGAAGAAGAAGCCGATCGAGGAGCGTCCCGCGGCGAGTGGCGAGGCGGCGCTCGAGGTCGTCTCGCTGTCGCTACCGCCCGCGCGCGGCGCCGGCAGGATCGTCGGTGAGGGTCCCGCGGCGGTGCCCGAATTGGTGCGGCTCCTGCGCGAAGAAGCGCGCGTCATCTGAGAGTGCGATGAGCGTTCTGGTTTTCATCGAGCAGCGCGAGGGACGCGTGCGTCCGGTCACCCGTGAGGTGCTGGGCGAGGCGACACGCATCGCCGCGGCGCTCGGCGGCCCGGTGGTGGGCGTCGCCGCGGCTGCGGGTGACGCCGATCTCGCCGCGCTCGCAGAAGCGGGAGCGGAGCGCGTGCTGCTCGCGCAGCATCCGCGCTTCGCGACCTACGACGGCGAGGGCTACGCGGCCGCGGTCGAGGCCGCGGTGCGTGTGTGCTCACCCCAGGCGGTGCTGTTCGCGGCCTCCGCGATGGGGAAGGACCTCGCGCCGCGCGTCGCGGCCCGGCTCGGCGTCGGCCAGGCCTCGGACTGCACGCACGTCCAGGCGGGCGGTGGAGCGCTGATCGCGACGCGGCCGGTCTACGCCGGCAAGGCGATCCAGCGCGTGCGTTTTCCGAAGTCGCCGGCGCTCCTGACGCTCCGGCCGAAAGTCTTCGCCGCGACTCCCAAGCCCGGCGCGCGCGCCGCGGTCGAGCCGCTCGCTGTCGATCTCAGCGGCCCCGCGCGCGAGCGCGTGCTGCGCGTCGCGGCCGCCGCGGGCGGCAAGGTGGACCTCACCGAGTCCGAGATCATCGTCTCGGGCGGGCGCGGCCTCAAGGGGCCCGAGAATTTCCGGCTCGTCGAGGAGCTGGCGAAATCGCTGGGCGCGACCGTCGGCGCCTCGCGCGCCGTGGTGGACGCCGGCTGGCGTCCGCATCACGATCAGGTCGGGCAGACCGGCAAGACGGTTTCGCCCAAGCTCTACGTGGCGGTCGGCATCTCGGGCGCGATCCAGCACCTCGCGGGCATGTCGTCCTCGCGCTGCATCGTCGCGATCAACAAGGATCCCGAGGCCCCGATTTTCAAGGTGGCGGATTACGGCATCGTCGGCGATCTGTTCGAGATCGTTCCGGCGCTGACGGCCGAGGTCGAGAAGCTGAACGCGCACGCCTGAGCGCGCGGGCCGGATGCGCGGCGCGCGGCGGCGCGACAACGAGGAGACGAGGCGATCGAGATGCGAGAATACCTGGCGATCCTGGTGTTCCTGATCACCGCGGCGCTCTTCGCGGGCAGCACGATCGGGCTCTCCACGTTCATCGTGCCGCGCCGCCACAACGCGCGGAAGGATTCGGCTTACGAGTGCGGCGTCGATCCGGTCGGCAACGCGCGCTCGCGCTTCAACGTCAAGTTCTACCTGGTGGCGGTGCTCTTCATCCTGTTCGACATCGAGGCCGTGTTCCTCTATCCGTGGGCCGTGACGTTCCGCTCGCTCGGGCTCTACGGACTCGTCGAGATGCTGCTGTTCATCCTGATCCTGCTGGTGGGCTACGTGTACCTGCTGAAGAAGAAGGCGCTCGAGTGGGACTGACGGGCGCGAGGCGGGCCGCAGGGGAGAACCACCCATGACCGAGAGCAAGACGCCCAATCCGTATCGGCCGCTCGTGCCGTCCGGCGCGCCGGAGGTGCCGCCGGTCTCGGACGCGCTCGAGCCCATCAGCGAGGAGCAGAGGATGCGCGAGGAGGTCGAGCGCGGCGTGCTCTTCACCTCGGTGGGCTCGATGGTGAACTGGGCCGTGAATCAGTCGCGCGCGAACGCGATCTGGCCGCTCGGCTTCGGCCTCGCGTGCTGCGCGATCGAGATGATGGCGATCGCGGGGCCGCGCTTCGACATCTCGCGCTTCGGCGCCGAGGTGTTCCGCGGCTCGCCGCGCCAGGCGGATCTCATGATCGTGGCCGGCCGCGTGAGCGTGAAGATGGCGCCGGTGCTGCGCCAGCTCTACGACCAGATGCCGAGCCCCAAGTACGTGATCTCGATGGGCGCCTGTGCCTCGTGCGGCGGCATCTTCAACAACTACGCGATCCTCCAGGGCGTCGACAAGATCGTGCCGGTGGACGTCTATGTGCCGGGCTGCCCACCCCGTCCCGAGGCGCTGATCCACGGCATCATGAAGCTCCAGGAGAAGATCCTGGCCTCCCCGGTCGAGGTCGGCACCCTCACGTTCCGCCCGCGGCGCAAGAAGGGCGTCGCGTGAGCGCGACGCTCGCGGGAACCGCGCCCCTGACGGCCGAGCGTGTGGCCGAACGCCTGCGCGAGAAATTCCCCGGCGCCGCGGTCCGCCCCGTCACCGGCGAGGCGATGCGCGACGTCGGCATCGAGGTGAGCGCCGATCGCCTGGTCGAGATCGCGACCTTCCTGCGCGATGAGCGTGAGTTCGAGTTCGCGTTCCTGTCCTGGATCGCGGGCGTGGACTGGCTTCCCGCCGAGCCACGCTTCGAGGTGGTGTACGGGCTCTTGTCGCTCGCCCACAACGCCCGGCTCAACCTGCGCGTGCGTGTACCCGAGGAGAATCCGCGCCTGCCGAGCGTGGTCGCCGTGTGGCCGACCGCGAACTGGCACGAGCGCGAGACCTACGACTTCTACGGGATCGAGTTCACCGGACATCCCGACCTGCGCCGCATCCTGCTGCCCGAGGATTGGGTGGGCTGGCCGCTGCGCAAGGACTCGCCGCTCGGCTACGAAGAGGTGGCATTCACCCACAACACGCCCGGCCGCCGCCTGCCGTCGCCCGATCTCACGCGCCTGAAACCCAAGAAGGTGACCTACCGTGCGCAGTGAGACCATGACGCTCAACATGGGGCCGCAGCACCCCTCGACGCACGGCGTGCTGCGCGTCGCGCTCGAGCTCGATGGCGAGACCGTGGTGCGCTGCCAGCCGATCATCGGCTACCTGCACACCGGAATGGAGAAGCAGGCGGAGTACAAGACCTACACCCAGTCCATTCCCCAGACCGACCGTATGGATTACCTCTCGCCGCTCAGCAACAACCTCGCGCTGTGCCTGGCGGCCGAGAAGCTGCTCGGCATCGAGCCGCCGCCGCGCGTGCAGGCGATCCGCGTGCTCCTCACCGAGCTGACGCGCATCAGCTCGCACTGTGTATGGCTCGGAACGCACGCCATCGACATCGGCGCGATGACGGTGTTCTGGTATTGCTTCCGGGAGCGCGAGAAGGTGCTCTCGATCTACGATCAGGTGTGTGGCGCGCGCATGACGGCCAGCTACTTCCGGGTCGGCGGGCTCGCGAGCGACATTCCTGCCGGCCTGCTGGATCGCTGCCAGAAGTTCGTGGACGAGATGCCGGCTCACGTCGACGAATACGAAAAGTTGCTGACCCGCAATCCCATCTGGCTCGCGCGCACGAAGGACGTCGCGCCGCTCTCGGCGCGGTACGCCGTGGCGCTCGGCGCGAGCGGCCCGGTGTTGCGCGGCTCGGGCGTGAGTTGGGATCTGCGCAAGGCGCAACCCTACTCCGGCTACGAGCAATACCAGTTCGATGTGCCGGTCGGCACCGTGGGCGACGCCTACGACCGCTATCAGGTGCGCGTCCAGGAGATGCGCCAGAGCACGCGCATCGCGAACCAGGCGATCGCGAAGGTGCGCGAGTACGGCGAGAGCGGCGACTACCGCTTGCGCGACTACAAATACGTGCTGCCACCCAAGGAAGAAGTGAAGACCTCGATGGAGGCGCTGATCCACCACTTCAAGATCGTGGCGCACGGCTTCTTCCCGCCGAAGGGCGAGGCCTATCAGGCGGTCGAGGCGCCGAAGGGCGAGCTGGGCTTCTACTTCATCTCGGACGGCACGCCGCGCCCCTGGCGCATGAAGGTGCGCTCGCCGTCGTTCGTGAACCTCCAGACGCTCCCGACCATGGTCGAGGGCAGGCTCGTGGCCGACGTGATCGCGGCGATCGGCAGCATCGACATCGTGCTGGGCGAGGTGGATCGATGAGCGCGCACGTCGCGGTGATGTCCGCCGAGTCGCTGAGCTCCCCCACGCTCTCGGCTGCGACCCGCGCCGAAATCACGCGCTCGCTCGCGTGCTATCCCAACCGGCGCTCGGCGATCCTGCCGGTGTTGTGGGCGATGCAGCGCGAGTTGGGCTGGCTCTCGCCCGGCGCCCTGCGCGAGGCGGCCCGCATCATCGGCCTCTCCGACTCGGAGGTGTTCGGCATCGCCACCTTCTACACCATGTTCAACCTGAAGCCGGTGGGTCGGCACCACCTCCAAGTTTGCATGACGCTGTCGTGCTCGCTGATGGGCGCCGACCGGCTGTTCCGCCACCTCGAGAACAAGCTCGGCATCGGCCATGGCGAGACCACGCGCGACGGCCGCTTCACGCTGCGCCGCGTCGAGTGCCTCGCGGCCTGTGGCGGCGCGCCCTGCCTCCAGTCCAACTTCGACTACCACGAGAACCTCGATGAGCGGGCGGTGGATCGCCTGCTGGAGACGCTGGAGTGAGGGGCCCCCTGCTGTTCGCCGACATCGACACGCCCGGGCTCCCCACGATCGACGTTTACAAAAAGGGCGGCGGCTACGCGATGCCGGCCGCGGTGCTCGGCAAGAAAACCGCGGACGAGGTGATCGAGATCGTGAAGCTGTCGGGGCTGCGCGGCCGCGGCGGCGCGGGCTTCCCGGCCGGCCTCAAATGGAGCTTCGTTCCCAAGGCCTCGCCCAAGCCGCGCTACCTGGTGTGCAACGCGGACGAGAGCGAGCCCGGCACGTTCAAGGATCGCGAGCTGATGGAGAAGAATCCGCACCTGCTCATCGAGGGCATGATCCTCGCCGGCTACGCGATCGGCTCTCACGTCGGCTACATCTACCTGCGCGGCGAGTTCGACTACATCCAGCGCATCCTCGATCGCGCGATCGCGGAGGCGCGCGCCGCGGGCCTCCTCGGCGCGAACGTCGCGGGCAGTGGCTACGCGTTCGACATTCACACCCACCTGGGCGCCGGCGCCTATATCTGCGGCGAAGAGACGGCGCTGCTCTCCTCGCTCGAGGGCTATCGCGGGCAGCCGCGCCTGAAGCCGCCTTTCCCCGCGGTCGAGGGCCTCTATGCCTGCCCGACCGTCGTGAACAACACCGAGACCCTGATGAACGTGCCGCACATCCTGAAGCACGGCGCCGCGTGGTACCGCCAGTGGGGGACGGAGAAGAGCCCCGGCACCAAGATCTTCAGCGTCTCGGGGCCGGTGGTGCGCCCCGGCAACTACGAGGTCGCGCTCGGCACGCCGCTCCGCAATCTGATCGACGAGACGTGCGGCGGGATGAAGCCCGGCTTCAAGCTCAAGGCGGTGATTCCCGGCGGCTCGAGCGTGCCGCTCTTGCCGGCCTCACAGGCAGACACGCCGCTCGATTACGAGTCCATGAACGCGGTGGGCACCTTCCTCGGTTCGGGCGGCGTGATCGTGATCGACGAGGGGACGTGCATCGTGGACGCGCTCTGGAACATCACGCGCTTCTACGAGCACGAGTCGTGCGGCAAGTGCACGCCCTGCCGTGAGGGCACGTACTGGATGAGCGAGGTGCTGGAGCGTCTCGAGCACGGCAAGGGCAAAGCCTCCGACATCACGCTGCTCGCCGATCTCGCCGACAACATCCTCGGCAAATCGTTCTGCGCGCTCGGCGATGCCGCCGCCATGCCGGTGCAGGGCGCGCTCAACCACTTCCGCGCCGAGTTCGAGCACCACGTCACGCATCACGGCTGCCTCGCGAACCGCCGCCGCGACGAGATCGCCGCGATGGCCGGAGCCGCCTCGTGAGCGCCTCCGTGCGGGTGAACGTGAACGGGATCGCGGTCGAGGTGCCGGCCGGCACCCTCGTGACCGACGCCGCGAAGGCCGCCGGCGTCCACGTTCCGATCTTCTGCTCACACTCCAAGCTGCCGCCGCTCGGCGCCTGCCGCATCTGCGTGGTCGAGGTCGGCACGCCGCGCCTCGGCCCGGATCGCAAGCCGGTGATGGCCGCCGACGGCCAACCCGAGATCGCGTGGATGCCAAAGGTCCAGACCGGCTGCACCACGCCGGTGAGCGAGGGCATGCACGTGCGCACCGAGTCGCCGACCGCGGTGGCGGCGCGCAAGGGCGTGATGGAGTTCCTGCTCGTCAACCACCCGCTGGATTGTCCGGTGTGCGACGAGGGTGGCGAGTGCCAGTTGCAAGACCTGGCGTTCGCCTTTGGCGCCGACTTCTCGCGCATGGACGACGCCAAGCGCACGTTTGTCTCCGAGGACCTGGGCCCGATCGTCAAGAAGGAAGCGAACCGCTGCATCATGTGCATGCGCTGTGTCCGCTATTGCGACGAGATCATGGGCGAGGACGCGCTGACCGCGCACCAGCGCGGCGTGCGCAGCGAGATTTCCTCGTTCAACCGCCAGCCGCTCGAGTGCGAGCAGTGCGGCAATTGCATCGAGGTCTGCCCGGTCGGCGCGCTCACCGCGCTGCCGTATCGCTTCAAGGCCCGGCCCTGGGACCTCAGGCAGTTCGTGACGATCTGCCCCTACTGCTCGAACGGCTGCTCGGTCCGCCTGGGCGTGCGGGGCATGGAGATCCTGCGCGCGCGCGGCACCGAGGCGCGCGGCGTCAATCAGGAGTACCTGTGCGCGCGCGGGCGCTTCGGATACGAATTCGTGGACCGCGAGGACCGCCTGAGCTCGCCCATGATGCGCTCGGGCGGCACGCTCGCGCCGGCCGGCTTCGATGAGGCGGTCACCTACGTCGCCGCGCGATTGCGGGAGATCGCGAGCGCGCACGGGCCCGGCGCGATCGCGTTCCTGGGCGGCGAGAAGCTCAATCTCGAGGAGCAGTACCTGTTCCAGAAGCTCGCGCGCGCCGTGCTCGGCACGTCGAACGTGGACGCGCGAACGCGCCATACCGCGCGCGTGGGCGGCGACGCCGTGCTGCGCGCGACCGGCGGCGGACGGCCGCTCATCACGCTCGAGGAGCTGGGTCGCGCTTCGGAGGTCCTCGTGCTCGGTGAGGACCTGCAGGGCGAGGCGCCGCTCGCCCAGGCCGAGATCATCCAGGGCCAGCACCAGAACCACCTGCACGTGACGGTCGCGCACGCGCGGCGCGTCAAGCTCGCGCGCGAGAAGTTCGGCGGCGATCACCTCCCGGTGCGGCCGGGCGGCGAGCTCGCGTTCGCGATGTCGCTCGCGGTCGCGGCGCTCGAGCTGGGCGCGCCCGACGGCCTGCCCGCCGAGGTTTCCGCCTGGCTCGCGAGCTGGAAGGGCGCGGCGCGCGAGTGGGCTCCCGAGAAGATCGCGGGTGCGAGCGGGGTCGCGGCGGCCGCCGTGCGCGCCGCGGCGAGCCGGCTGCGCGAGGCGCCCCGCAAGGCGGTGCTGTTCGGCCGCGCGATCCTCGAGCATCCGCACGCGGCCGATCTGCTTGCCGCGATCGAGGTGATCGGGTGGGCGAGCGGCGCGATCACGGCCGAGAAATCGGGCGTGATGTTCCTCGGGCCCCAGCACAACAGCCAGGGCGCGCTCGACATGGCGCTCGCGCCCGGCGGGCTGCCGGGGTACGTGGATGCCGCCGACGCGGAGGCGCGCCGTCCGTTCGAGCAGCAGTGGGGCGCCGCACTGGATCTGCCGGCCGCGCTGTCCGCGCCCGAGGTGCTCGAGGCAGCGGCGGCCGGCCGCGTGCGCGCGCTGTGGATCACCTCCGACGAATGGCTCGCGAGCGCGCCCGATCGCGCACTCGCCGAGCGCGCACTCGAGCGCTGTGAGCTGGTGATCGTGAACGAGATGTTCGCGACCGAAACCGCGCGGCGCGCTCACGTAGTCTTCCCGGTCGCCTCGTTCGCCGAGAAGGAGGGCACCGTCGTCAACTGTGAGCGCCGGCTGCAGCGCTCGGTGCGCGCGATCTCTCCGCGCCGCGGAACGCGCGCGGACTGGGAGATCTTCTCGGCGGTCGCGCGCTCGCTCGGCGCCGCGTGGAGCTACCGCACCAGCGACGACGTGCTGCGCGAGATCGCGCGGCTCGTCCCGGGATTCCAGGGAATGAGCGCCGCCACCCTGATTCCGGACGGCGCGCGGTGGCATCGCGCGACGCCGCTCGGACCGAGCGGCCGCGCGCCGGCCGCGAGCGTGCCCGCCGCCGGCCAGACCGACGGCTTGAGCCTGCTGTCGGGCGGCACGCTGTTCCTCCAGGGCAGCCTCTCGCGCCGCAGCCCCACGCTGATGAAGCTCGCCGGCGCCGCGCGTGCCTACCTCCATCCCGACGAGGCGCGCCGGATCTCGGTCAAGGCCGGCGAGCGCATCGCGCTCACGGGCGGAAGTGGCGCGATCGAGTTGCCGGTCGAGTTGGACGATGCGGTGCCGCCGGGCAGCGTGTTCGTTCCCTACGCGCAAGCCCAGGTGGAGCTGGGCCGCCTCGGGGCCTCGGCCGCCGCGGGCGGGCGCGTGCGAGTCACGCGCGCGGCGCTCCAGACGGCGGGAGTCTGACCCTCGATGGCCGCTCTCTGGAGCCAGCCCGACGTTCAGACCGCGGTGTGGGCGTTCATCAAGGTGTTCATCATCCTGAACGGCATGCTCGGGCTCGTCTCTTACATGATCTTCGCCGAGCGCAAGATCGCCGGTCATATGCAGGCGCGCACCGGCCCGAATCGCGTGGGGCCCTTCGGCCTGCTGCAGCCGATCGCCGACGTCCTCAAGCTCTTCTTCAAGGAAGAGTTCATGCCGGCCGAGGCGAACAAGGTGATCTTCACGATCGCGCCGATGTTGGCCGTGATCCCCGCGCTCGTGACGTTCTCGGTGGTGCCGTTCGGTCCCGGCCCCGCGCTGGTCGGCAGTGACGTCAACGTCGGGCTGCTGGTCTTCCTCGCGATGTCGAGCCTCGGCGTCTACGCGATCACGCTCGGGGGCTGGGCGTCGAACAACAAGTACGCGCTCCTGGGCGGGCTGCGCTCCTCGGCGCAGATGATCTCGTACGAGCTGGCGATGGGCCTCTCGACTGTGGGCGTGCTGATGCTGGCGGGCTCGCTCTCGCTGGTGGACATCGTGCACGCGCAGCAGAAGATGTGGTTCGTCGTGTTCCAGCCGGTGGCGTTCGCGATCTTCATGATCACCGCGCTGGCCGAGACCAACCGCGCGCCATTCGATCTGCCCGAGGCCGAGGGCGAGCTGGTGGCCGGGTTCCACACCGAGTACTCCAGCATGAAGTTCGGTCTCTTCTTCCTCGGCGAGTTCATGAACGTGATCTCGATCAGCTGCATCGCGGTCACCCTGTTCCTGGGCGGGTGGAACGGACCGGGGCCCGCCCTCCTCGGGATCGTGTGGTTCATGCTGAAGCTCGCGGTGCTGCTGTTCTTCTTCATCTGGGTGCGCTGGACGTATCCGCGCCTGCGCTACGACCAGCTCATGAACCTGGGGTGGAAGGTGCTGCTGCCGCTCACGCTCGCCAACATCGTCGTCACCGGGATCGTGATGCAGGTGCTGGGAGGGCCCCGGTGATCTACGTGTTCGCCGCGCTGGCCGCGACCCTGCTCACCTCGGCGCTGCTGGTGGTGCTGCACCGCAATCCGGTCACCAGCGCGCTCTTCCTGGTGCTGGCGTTCTGCTCGCTGGGCGGCATCTACCTGCTGCTGGGAGCCGAGTTCGTGGGGCTGGTTCAGGTGATCGTCTATGCCGGCGCGATCATGGTGCTGTTCCTGTTCGTCATCATGTACCTCAACCTCCAGCACGACACCGAGAGCGGCGTGCCCACGGCGCTGCGGCGCGGGTTGGGCTGGATCATGGGCGCCGTGCTCCTCGCCGAAGGGCTCGCGCTCATGGGGCGCCGCTGGCAGCCGGGGCCGGCGTCCGAGGCTCCCGCGTATCTCCAGGGCAACACGCAGGCGGTGGGACAGGCGCTCTACACGCGCTATCTCTTCCCGTTCGAGATCACCTCGATGGTGCTGCTGGTGGCGATGGTCGGCGTGATCGTGATCGCGCGCGGGCGCGGCGCCGCGCGCCTGGGCGGCGCCGAGGAGGAGTCGTGAGCGCCGGTCTGCCGCTTTCGTACAGCCTGGTCCTGAGCGCGGTGCTGTTCACGATCGGCGTCGCCGGCGTGCTGGTGCGGCGCAATGCGCTCGTGATCTTCATGTCGATCGAGTTGATGCTGAACGCGGCGAACCTGGCGTTCGTCGCCTTCGCGCGCCAGATGCGTTCGGTGGACGGCCAGATCCTGGTGTTCTTCGTGATGACGGTGGCGGCGGCCGAGGTCGCGGTGGGCCTCGCGATCATCGTCAATCTGTTCCGCCTGCGCGAGACCGTGTTCGTGGACGAAGTGAACCTCCTCAAGGGCTGACGTGACCTCCGCCTGGCTGTGGGCCATTCCCGCGCTGCCGCTCGCTGCGGTCGCGCTGAATTTGCTGATCGGCGGCCGGTTGGGCCGGCGCGGCATCGCCTGGCTCTCGTGCGGCGCCGTCGGCGCCTCGTTCCTGCTCGCCCTGCGCGCCGTGGTGCTGCTGGCGGCGCTGCCGCAGAGCCAGCGCGTGCTGAGCGAGACCGCGTGGGCGTGGATCCACGTCGGCGATTTCTCGGCCAACGTGTCGTTCCTGCTCGATCCGCTCTCGGCGGTGATGATCCTGGTGGTGACCGGCGTGGGGTTCCTGATCCACGTCTACTCCACCGGCTACATGGCGCACGATCCATCGTTTCGGCGCTTCTTCCTCTACCTCAACCTCTTCATGTTCGCCATGCTCACGCTGGTGCTGGCGGACAACTTCCTGCTGATGTTCGTGGGCTGGGAGGGCGTCGGCCTGTGCTCCTACCTGCTGATCGGGTTCTGGTATGAGCGGCCGGCGGCCGCCGAGGCCGGCAAGAAGGCGTTCGTCGTCAACCGCATCGGTGACTTCGGCTTCATCCTCGGCATGTTCGTGCTGTTCGCGTTCACGCGCAGCCTCAACTTCCGCGACGTGTTCGCGGCGGCGCCGCAGGCGTTCGCGAGCGCGCCCGAGGCGATCACGCTCGCCACCCTGCTGCTGTTCCTGGGGGCGACCGGCAAGAGCGCGCAGATTCCGCTCTACGTGTGGCTGCCGGACGCGATGGAGGGCCCGACGCCGGTCTCGGCGCTGATCCATGCCGCCACGATGGTGACGGCGGGCGTCTACATGGTGGCGCGTTGCCACGTGCTCTACCAGCTCGCCCCGGCCTCGCTCATGGTGGTGGCCGTGGTGGGAGCCGCGACCGCGCTGATGGCCGCCACCATCGGCCTCGCGCAGAACGACATCAAGCGTGTGCTCGCCTACTCGACGGTGAGTCAGCTCGGCTACATGTTCATGGCGTGCGGGGTCGGCGCGTTTTCCGCCGGCATCTTCCACCTCATGACCCACGCGTTCTTCAAGGCCCTGCTGTTCCTCGGCGCCGGCTCGGTGATTCACGCGCTCTCGGACGAGCAGGACCTTCGCAAGATGGGCGGCCTCGCGCACCGGCTGCCGTGGACGCACGCCACGGTGCTGATCGCGACGCTCGCGATCGCCGGCGTGCCACCGCTCGCGGGCTTCTTCAGCAAGGACGAAATCCTCTCGAGCGCGTTCGCCTCGGGCCACATCGGCGTGTGGGCCGTCGGCCTGACCGGCGCGGTCCTCACCGCGTTCTACATGTTCCGGCTCTACATCCTCTGCTTCCGCGGCCCCTCGCGACTCTCGCACGAGGCCGAGCACCACCTGCACGAATCGCCGCCCAGCATGATCGTCCCGCTCGTGGCGCTTGCGTTTCTCTCGATCGTGGGCGGCTGGGTGAACCTGCCGTTCCCGGCCGGCGCGCAGGCGTTCGAGCGCTGGCTCGCGCCGGTCTTCGAGGGCGGGCCGCCACTCCCGGCGCGCGCGCCGCTCTCACCCGGCGTCGAGTGGATCCTGATCGAGCTCTCGATCGGCGCCGCGCTGCTCGGCATTGGCCTGGCGTTCCGGCTCTACCTGCGCAAGCCCGAAGCGGCGACCGCGCTCGCGACGCGCTGGTCGCGACTGCGCGAGCTGCTGGTGCACAAGTACTGGGTGGACGAGTTCTACGACGCCGGCGTGGTGCGCCCGCTCGCCGCCATCGCGGGCTGGCTGTGGCGGTTCTGGGACGAGACCATCGTGGATGGCGCCGTGAACGCGGTGAGCTACGCGTTCGAGGGCGCCTCGGCAGTGCTGCGCCTCTTCCAGACCGGCTTCGTCGGCACCTACGCGCTGTTCCTGGTGCTGGGCGTGGCCGCGCTCCTCCTCCACGTGCTGAGGCACTGACGTGCACCTGCCCTGGCTGAGCCTGCTGATCTTCCTGCCGCTCGCGGGGGCGGTCGCGCTCGCGCTGCTGCCCCCGACGGCGCACCGCACCATTCGCGTGCTCGCGACGGCGATCGCGGGCGTGGAGTTCGCGATCTCGCTGCCGCTGTGGTGGCGCGTGGTGCCGCAGCAGCCGGGCTGGCAGTTCGCCGAGCAACGCGAGTGGCTGCACTCGCTGGGCGCGAGCTATCACCTCGGCGTGGATGGCATCAGCATGCTGCTCGCGCTGCTCACCACGCTGCTCACGCTCATCGCGGTGATCGGCTCGTTCACGGCGGTCGAGAAGCGCGCGCGCGAGTTCTACGCGCTGTTGCTCGCGCTCGAGGCCGGCATGCTGGGCACGTTCTTCTCGCTCGATCTGCTGCTGTTCTACGTGTTCTGGGAGGCGATGCTGGTTCCGATGTACCTGCTGATCGGCGTGTGGGGCGGCCCGCGCCGCATCTACGCGGCGCTCAAGTTCTTCCTCTACACCATGGCCGGCAGCGTGCTCATGCTGGTCGCGATCCTGTGGCTCTACGGCATGCAGCGCGCGGCGACCGGCACGCCGAGCTTCGATCTCGACGCGTTCTACGCGCTCGCCATCCCGGGCGGCGTCCAGACCTGGCTGTTCCTCGCGTTCGCGCTCGCGTTCGCGATCAAGGTGCCGATGTTCCCGCTGCACACCTGGCTGCCGGACGCGCACGTCGAGGCGCCCACCGCGGGCTCGGTGATCCTCGCGGCCGTGCTGCTCAAGATGGGCACCTACGGCTTCGTGCGCTTCGCGATGCCGCTCTTCCCGGTGGCCTCGGCGCACTTCGCCCCGTGGATCGCGGGGCTGGCGATCTTCGGCATCCTCTATGGCGCGCTGGTGGCGATGGTGCAGCCGGACCTGAAGAAGCTGGTCGCGTACTCGTCGGTGAGCCACCTCGGCTTCTGCATGCTCGGCCTCTACGCGCTCAACTCGCAGGGCATGGCGGGCGGCATGCTGCAGATGATCAATCATGGCATCTCGACCGGCGCGCTGTTCCTGCTGGTGGGGGTGATTTACGAGCGCCGCCACACCCGCCAGATTTCGGAGTTTGGCGGCTTGTGGAAGACGATGCCGGTCTATGGCGCGGTGTTCCTGGTCGTGATGCTGTCGTCGATCGGACTGCCCGGCACGAACGGTTTCGTCAGCGAGTTCCTGGTGCTCCTCGGCGCGTTCCGCAACGAATGGTCGTGGGCCGCATTCGCGGCGTTGGGCGTGGTGCTGGGGGCGCTCTACATGCTGTGGATGTTCCAGCGCGTGATGTTCGGGCCGCTCAAGAACCCCGCCAATCAGCGACTTGCCGATCTCTCGCTGCGCGAGCGGCTGGTGTTCGTCCCACTGGTGGCCTTGATCTTCTGGATCGGCTTCGCGCCGCAGCCCATCCTCGACCGCGCGCAGCCGGCGCTCGAGCGCACGATGCGCCTGGTCGAGCGGCGCGCGGCCATGAGCATCGATTCGCACGCCGCGCTGCCGGGCGCGGTGCGGGTCGAAGGAGCCATCGCCGGCGCGGCCGCGGCGCCGCTCGGAGGAGAGCGGCCATGAACTTCGCCGCGGCCCCGACGCCGCTCGACTGGTGGGCGCTCGGGCCCGTTCTCGCGCTCTCGATCGGCCTGCTCGCGCTGCTGCTCTTCGAGCTCGTTCCCGCGCCCGCGGGCTCCGCGCGCGCCCCGGCGCTCACGCTCGTCATCTTTGCGGTGGCGGCCGCGCTGGCCTGGAACGTGCGCGGCGTCGCGCGCGCCCCCTTTGGCGGGATGTTCGTCCACGACGGCTTCACGCTCTTCTTTACGCTGCTCTTTTGCGGCATCGGAGCGCTCGGCACGCTGATCTCATGGGACTACGCGCGGCGCACCGGCATCGGGCGCGCCGAGTACTACGCGCTGCTGGTGGGTTCGACGCTCGGCATGGTGCTGATGGCGGCCTCCAACGATCTCATCACGATCTTCCTCGGCCTCGAGCTGATGTCGCTCGCGCTCTACGTGCTGGTGGGCTTCCGGCGCTCGCGGCTCGACTCCAACGAGGCGGCGGTCAAGTACTTCCTGCTCGGCGCGTTCGCGAGCGGATTCCTGCTGTACGGCATCGCGCTGTGCTACGGCGCGACCGGCACCACGAATCTCGGCCGCATGAGCGAATTTCTGGCCGGCTCGCCGATCCAGAACAACGCGCTGCTGGTGACGGGCGGGCTGCTGCTCCTGACCGGTCTCGCGTTCAAGATCTCGGCCGTGCCCTTTCACATGTGGACTCCCGACGCCTACGAGGGCGCGCCGACCGCGGTGACCGGTTTCATGTCGGCGGGCGCGAAGGCGGCCGGGTTCGCGGCGCTGCTGCGCGTGGCGCTCCACCCGCTCGCGGGGCTGCACGAGAGCTGGGGGACGATCATCACCGTGGTCGCGATCCTGACGATGACGGTCGGGAACGTGACCGCGCTGCTCCAGCTCAACCTCAAGCGCATGCTGGCGTATTCCAGCATCGCGCACGCCGGCTACCTGCTGGTGGCGGTGGTCGCCGGCGGCCCGGACGGCGCGGCGGCGGCGCTCCTCTACCTCGCGGTCTACTCGGTGATGAACTTGGGCGCCTTCGGCGTGCTCACCCTGCTCGGCCGCGAGCACGAGGAGCGGGTGCTCCTCGGCGACGTCGCGGGGCTCGGGTTCCGCCGCCCGTGGATCGGGCTCGCGATGGCGATCTTCATGCTCTCGCTCGCGGGCATTCCGCCCACCGCTGGCTTCATGGCGAAGGCCTACCTGTTCGGCGTCGCGGTGCGAACCGGCCACGTGCCGCTCGTCATCGTGGCGGTGCTGAACAGCGTGGTGTCGGTCTTCTACTACCTGCGCGTCACGGTCGCGATGTACATGGAGGAGCCGCAGGGCGAGCCGGCCGCGCTGTCGCGCTCGATTCCCGGCGCGATCGCGCTGGTGGCGGCGGTCGCGCTCACGCTGTGGTGGGGCGTGCAGGCGCACGCTCTGCTCGTGATGGCGCAGCGCTCGGTTCAGGGCCTGCTGTAGCCCGCGCGGCGCGGCGCTTCAGCGCGCGCCGTTCAGCGCGTCGCCGCCGAGTCCAGCGCTGCGAGCGCGGCGATCGCGCGCGCATCTCCCGGCTCGCGCTCGAGGAAGCTCCGGTACGCCGCGCGCGCGCCCGTCAGGTCGCCGAGCGCGCGGCGCGCGTCGCCGATCCGCAGCTCGAGATCCGGCGAGCCGGTGCCGGCGCGCGCCTCGCGCTCGAAGTCCGCGAGCGCCTCCCGCGCATTGCCGGCCGCGAGCGCGATCATGCCGAGGCGCTCGTGCCCGGCGGGCAGATCGGGCTCGACCGCGAGCGCGTGCGTCACGAGCGCGCGCGCATCGGAGGCGCGGCCCTCGATGAGAGCGATGTTGGCGAGCAGGGAGGTCGCGCGCGAGTTCCACGGCGACGAGGCGGCCTGCCGCTCGAGCTCGGCGCGCGTTTCGGTCCGCAGCGAGGAATCACGCTGGCACGCGGCGCCGAGTCCCGCGAGGCGCGCCGTTCCCCCCGGCACACAGCGATACGCCTCGCGCGCGATCACACCGTCGTTGACGCCGCCCCGCCGCGCGTACAGGCAGGCCTCGTCGTCCCGGAACACCAGGGCCCAGGTCGAATCCGCGTCGAGTAGATCCGGCAGGCGGTTCCCGGCCACCGGCCGAATCGATCCATCCACGAGCAGCAGCTCGAAGTGGCGGCGGGCATCGAGCTCCCGCCAGGCCGAGGCGTCGCGAAAGATGAACGGGTAGAGCGCGCGATCCGCGGCCGTGCCGCTCTGATGGACGTCCATGAATGGCAGGCGCGCGCGATCGGGCCAGAAGCGCCACAGGACGTAGCCGCCGTAGTAGTACTCGTTGAACATCGGCCCCGTGAGCGAGCGCGCCGAAATGAAGTCGCACGCGCCCACCGGGTATTGTCGCCAGTCGATCCCGATGCCGAGCGGAACATCGCTTCGCATCCACTCGAGCGCCGAGAGGGCGAGCGTGGCGAGCGCGGCGAGCGCAAAGCCCCGCCACGCGTGGGTCTCCGAATCGGCCGGCGCGCGCGCGCCCTCCGTCGCGCGTGCGCGCGCCGGCGATCCGGCTTGAGCGAGGTCCCGCGCCACGAACGGCGCCGCCGCCACCGCGTAGAGGCCCGCGAAGCGCTGCGAGGTGACCGCGAGGACGGTGAAGAGGGCGCACGACAGCAGCTCGGCGAGGTCGGCGCGCCGGCGCGCGATGCGAATCACGATCAGGATCGGCCAGCCGAGGATCAGGAGCTCGATCCCGGTTTTCCAGTGGACGGACCACATCAGGGGCTGAAGCTCGGCGATGTTGTCGTAGAGCGGCGAGCTGCGGCCGCCGAACACGAATGCGAACGGCTCGGCCAGCGTGCGCCAGCCGGAAGGGTTGACGAACCCGAGCGCGGCGCCCGCGAGCCCGGCCGTGAGATGGGGAAGGAGCGCCGCCGCCGGTCGGCCGCGCCGCGTGGCGCGCCATTCGGCATCGAGCCCGAACGCGGCCAGCAGCAGGAATCCGAGCGGCCACGAGACGTGCGCGTTCACCCACGCCCATAGCAGAACGGCGAGCGCCGCGCGGCGCGGCCGCCCGTCTTCGCGCCACGAAACGAGCAGCCACAGCTCCATCGCCAGCAGCACGGCGACCAGCGTGTCCGGCCGCACCTGCGAGCGATGACGGAAGCTGAGCGCCGCGAGCGCGAGGACCGCGAGTGCCGAGAACCCGCGCGCTCCCATGCGGCGCGCGCTGGCCCACAGCAGCGCGAAGGCGAGCGCCACGGTGATCCAGCGCCAGAGGTAGAGGCCGAGCACGCCCCCGGTCGCGTAAAGCGGCCAGAGCAACGCGCGAAACAGCCACGAAGGGCAGACGGCGGGCGTGCCGTACGTCGGCCACACCCACACCTGCGTGGTGGGGACCGCGTGCAGCTGCCAGATGGCGCGCCCGACGGCGAGGTGCTGCCAGAGATCGGCGTCGTACAAACGGAACGTGACGCCGAAGAGAATCGCGAGCGCGCTGAAGAGCGCCGCCGCGATCATGGCGGGATGTCGGAGCGGCCAACCGCCCGCAGCGCCGGCCGAGGGCGGCCTCCTCAAGCGCCCGGACCCTCGGGCCAGCGCAGCAGCAGGGCTTCCGCGGGCTCGCCGGGCGCGAGGGACGCCACCTCGTCGCCGAGGACGAGCAGCGCGTGCGCGCGCGACTGCGGCGCGAGGTGCCCGGAAACCTGCTCGCCCGCGAGCCGCGCCCACAGCTCGCGCTCGCGCCACTCAAGCGTGACCCGCGCGAAATCCGTGCGCCCGGCGCGCGAGGCCATCGCCTCCGCGGCGCGCACGCGCACGCGCGGACGATCGAGCGCGGCAAAGCCCTGCATCTGACGGAGGGCCGGCCGCACCAGCGCCTCGAACACGCATGCCACCGAGGCCGGATTGCCGGGCAGGCCGAAGAACACGCGGCCATGCGCGTCGCCGAATGCCTGCGGGCGGCCGGGCCGCATCGAGACGCGCCACAACGCCACGCGTCCGAGCGCCTCGCGGCCGGCCTTGACCGGATCGAAGTCGCCGGCCGAGACGCCGCCGATCGAAATCACGACGTCCGCGGCGGGCGCGAGCGCCGCGACGCGGCTCGCGAACGCGCGCGCATCGTCGCGCACGCGCTCCGAGGCGACCACGCGGGCGCCGCACTCCTCGAGCAGCATGCCGAGCATCGGGCGGTTGCTGTCGCGAATCGCGCCCGGCTTCAGGGCCTGATCGATCTCGAGCAGCTCGTCGCCGGTCGAGAGCACGGCGATGCGCGGCCGCGGCCCGACGCTGACGCGCGCCTCGCCGAGCGCGGCGAGCAACGCGAGATCGTGCGCCGAGAGCTCGCGGCCGATCGCGAGCGGCGTGTCGCCCTCGCGCACGTCGCGACCGGCCGGGCGGATGTTCTCGTCGTGGCGCGCGGGGCGCGTAAAGCGCGCCCGCTCGATCGTGCCGTTCAGCCGCTCGCAGTCCTCGAACGGCACGACCGCGTTCGCCCCATCCGGCACACGCGCCCCGGTCATGATCCGGATCGCCTGTCCGGGTTCGAGCGCGTGCGCGGCGAGCTGGCCGGCGGCCACGACCTCCACCACCTCGAGCTCGACCGCGGAGGCGGCCGAGGCGCGCGCCAGGTCGCGGGTCGCGACCGCGTAGCCGTCCATCGAGGAGTTGCGGAAGGGCGGCAGCGCGTGGCTGGCCGCGAACACGCGCCGCAAAGCGCGTCCGCGCGCCTCGGCGAGCGGCACGATCTCGGGCGCGAGCGGCCGGACCGCCGCCAGCACACGCGAGCGCGCCTCGGCGTACGAGATCAGCTCAGGCCCGGCGGCGCCAGACACCGCTGCGCCCTCCGCGCTTTTCCCACAAGGTGATTTCGCCCAGCACCATGCCTCGGTCGGCCGCCTTCAGCATGTCGTAGAGCGTCAGCGCCGCGGCCGTGACCGCGGTCAGCGCCTCCATCTCGACCCCGGTCCGCGCGCGCGTCGTGACCCGCGCCTCGATGCCGACCGAGGGCCCACGCGGATCGAGCGAGAAGTTCATCTCGATCCCCTCGATCGGGACCGGATGGGCGAGCGGGATGATCTCGCTGGTGCGCTTCGCCGCCATCACACCCGCGAGGTGGGCGGTGGCGAGCGCGTCGCCCTTCTTCCCGCCGCCCGAGCCGAGCAGCGCGAGGGTGGCGCGGTGCATGAACACGCGTCCGCGCGCGACCGCCACGCGCGCGGTGACCGGTTTGCGCGAGACGTTCACCATTCGTACGCGCCCATGGCGGTCGAGATGTGTGAGCGAACGAGGCATGAACCTTGACATTAGGGAGGGGTCTACCTAGTGTCAATGCGCTGCGCGCGCGCCCAGCGCACCCCATGTCCACCTCTCATTCGACGCTCGCTCCGATCTCGGCCCGCCACGCGTTTGCGCTGGCCTTCGACCTCACATTTCGCCGCGACCTGCTGCACTCGGTGATCGCGCCGTTCGCATTGCGCGCGCCGTGGATGGTGGCGTTCGCGCTCCTCGTGCGCGGCGGCGATGTCGAGCTGACGCCGCGCGTCTCGACGCTGGCGGGGCTCGCGCTGCTCGGCCAGTCGGTGACGTGGTGGGCGGTGGACGCGATGCTGCGCTTTCGCGCCCGCTCGGTGTTCAACACCCCCGCGGGGCAGGCGCCGGCCCGGGCGAAGTCGTGCTATGCGGCGGGGCTCAAGCGCCTGCCGTGGCTCTACCTCACCGAATCGCTGCGCAACATCGCGCTCACGTTCGCCTTCAGCTTCTTCGTTCTGCCGGGCGTGTTCCTCGCGTACCGTCTCGCGTTCTCGACCGAGGCGGTGGTGCTCGACGAGCGACACCTCGCCGACGCGTTTCGCAAGTCGTTCCGGCTCAGCCGCCGGCGCTTCGAGCGCTGGTTCGAGATGGTGGCCGTTTCGGTCGGGCTCGTGCTCGCGATCATGTTCGTGGCGGTGGCGCTCTATCTGGTGTTCGGTCCCACCGAGGCGTGGTGGGAGTGGGTGCTCGCGGGCTCGCTGCTCGCGGCGGCGCTCTGGCCCGTAATCCAGTACGCTTGGACGTTCTTCTATCTGCGCTTGGTCGAGATCGAGCCCGCGATCCCGAGCATCGCCGAGCGGCTGCGCGCGGGATCGCCCAGCCCTGCTCCCGCGGCGAGGCCGGCGCTCGCGCCGGTTCACTCCGAGCGCGAAGCGCCCGCGGAGCGCGAGCCCCATCCGAGCGAGCTTCAGTCGCGCTGAGTTGAACTTGCGGCCGGCCGGGGCGCCTTGACCGGCCCCCGGAAGCGTGGCATTTTGAAACAGATGGCGGATCCGCCGCCCTCGCCCTCCCGAAATTCCGTCCCGTATGCGGCCCCATCGATCACCC
>Ga0209698_10002214_pt1 | contig 22177 bp, 17 predicted proteins | sample LitLauG_LLR_2012_FD_187203 | JGI IMG/M metagenome (GOLD analysis project Ga0209698, IMG submission 187203) | Freshwater sediment microbial communities from Pennsylvania, USA - Little Laurel Run_MetaG_LLR_2012 (SPAdes) (version 2) | ecosystem: Environmental > Aquatic > Freshwater > Creek >...
TCCACCGAGGGATGGACTGGTCACGCCTACGATAATGGGAAGGTATTTGCGGTAAATACGGGGGGCATGGTCTACGCGTTTGATGCGGCGACCGGTAATTCGTTGTGGACCCGGCAGCTACAGCCGACCCAGACGTATAACGGATTTAGCGCGCCGCCAACCGCCATCAATGGCATCGTCTATGTGGCGGGCGCATCCATTGCAGGCTCGTCGGGGGGCTCGCTCAATGCTGTGGACGAGGCAAACGGGGAGGTCCTTTGGTCGGTATCACTCGCCGGCGGCGATCACAGTTCACCAACCGTTTCTGCTGACGGTGTGTTTCTGTCGACTGGCTGTCAAGTCTACAAATTCAACCCGCTTACGGGCGCGACGATCTGGACATTGGGAAACCTTTCTTGTGGCGCAACGGGCGGAGGGACCATTGCGCTAGCACCAAACAATCGCCTTTACGTACGAGGCATAACCGGGGGAGGTAATGGCGCCGGTGAAATCATCGACGGCGCTACCGGAACGGTGTTAGGAACCTTTAACTCCTACGTTCCGCCAGCCCTTACCTCTACGGTCGGTTACTTTCTGACCAGTAATGGCGGAACGCTCAACGCGATCGACAACGTAACCGGCAACGTCCTTTGGAGTACCTCCGGCAACGGCGCGCTAGAGACACCACCCATCGTCATTGATGGGATGATCATCGTTGGATCAAGCGTTGGCAATATCTACGCATACGATGCGCAAACGGGCGCAAGCAAGGGCAATGCATATACAGGGGCGATGATCAATTATCTCGATGAAATAAGCCTTGCCGCGCCGATGGTCGCTATGGGCGCGGGTGAGGGATACCTAGTTGTTCCGTCGGGCAACATTCTGACGGGTTGGAGGCTCTCACCATAAATCGCCTCCCGTCGATTGGTCGGCGAGTCCCGGATGTCCCGTTTGGGACGAATTTTCCAAAATTGGTTCGCGTACGGGATGCGAGAGCCGGGTCAGCGATGCCCCTATCGGCGCACATCGCGGCAAACGGATGGCAGCATTGCGCCGGACACCGGACCATCGCAAATTGGCGGAGCGGACGTGGAGGTACCGACTGGTCGGCCAGAATCGGCACCGCGCGGAAAGAGCTTCGCCGCCGTAAAGCAGTCTTGACAGGCTTAGCGACGAATTGGGTCCTGCTGACGAAGTAACACCCTAGCCGATCCCGGACTTTCCGTCGGGGGTAGAGGCCAAGTTTGTGTGCAACGACGACCTCAAAGTACTCTCCGAAGGGTAAATGAAAACTTGGCGTTCGACGATTGTTCTGACCGTTGTTGCTCTCGCAGGGTGCGGAGGGGGCGGGGGAGGAGGCGGTTCCCCACCCGTCTCATCTCCTTCGCCTGTGCCGACAGTGACATTTTCGGCGCTTCCCAGCGTGGTTGCGTCCGGATCGACCGCTACCCTGACCTGGAGTAGCACGAACGCCGCGAGATGCTCGGCGAGCAACGGTTGGGGCGGAGCGAAATCCACAGCGGGCACCGAGACGTCTGTCGCATTGACGGCAACCACGATCTTCACCCTGACTTGCAGCGGCAATGGTGGATCCGTTTCGCGAAGCGTTACCGTAAATCTCCAGGGCACGCTACCGCCGCCTCCCCCGCAAGGTGTGCAGGGGGCAACAGGTGACGGAAGTATCACGGTCACCTGGCAGTCCCTGGCGGGCAGCTTTTTTGAGGGATATGCGGTAACGAGCAACGTCTACGTCTCGACGCAACCGCATATCGACCCGGCTAGCTTCTCCGCGCCTGCAAGTGGCCAGGTGATGCGCGGGATCCCAGCGATGCAGCCAGTCGTATTTTCCGGCTTCGCAAATGGGGTCACCCTGTACGTGGTTGCAACGGACGTTGCCAACGGACACGAAAGCGGCGCGAGTCCAGAAATCAGCATTACGCCGCAACCGATCCCGCCGATCGTTGAGAGCCTTGCGGCGTTGAATGACACCGGCGTCACGGGTTGTACCGACGGCACAAATCTCAACCAAGCCTGTCCCATTGCACCGCTGCCGAACCAGGATGCGGAGACTGGACGAGATGCGGCTGCGCAAAGGGGTACGCTCACCAAGATCGGCTTCGGCCAAGCCGGATTTGATTTCACGAAGATCGATGGCAACGGGAAGGCCTTATCCAATAATGCGACCGCCTGGAATTGCATCAAGGACAACACGACAGGATTAACGTGGGAGGTTCCCGGCGTCGACACACTGACTGCCCTCGGCAATACCTATTCCTTTTCCCAGCCGGATCCCGCGCTCAATGGTGGGAATCCCGGTTGGCAGAACGGGGGTAGCTGTGGAGGCTCCGCTTGTGACACCTATGGCTACGTCGCCGCCCTGAACGCAGCCGGCCTTTGTGGCTACCACGACTGGCGATTGCCAACTCGGCGTGAGCTACTGAGCTTGGTCGACTACAAGTTCGGGGATGCGTCTCCAGCATTCGATGTCACCGCGTTTCCTAACCAGCCCACGTACTTCAACGCATTTTATTGGACCTCCACTGTGAGCTCGGGTACTGCAGCTGTCGGCGTGGGCGAATGGATTGTATATGTCTCTACCGGATCGACCGGCGTCTTGTTCAAACTCCCACTGGCACTCGAGCCACCGGTTGGCTCCGTAATGGCCGTTCGTTAGCCGCACAACGGGACTGCGGAATCCATGACGACAATGAAAATGGCCTATAGCTCGCTGCTGGGACTGCTGCTCCAGCATGCCCACGCAACCTGCCTTAACGCGCAGAACACTGCCGTTCCCATCAGTACTCCGACATCGTCATTCAATGTCCTGGCGGACGGTACCGTGCTTGCGCCAATGACAAAGTTGATGTGGATGCGCTGCCTAGTTGGGCAGACACTGGTCAATGGCGTGTGCACGGGAACACCATCGACCCTGACTTGGCCCGACGCCTTGAACGCTGCGAAGGCACAGAACTTCGCCGGACACAACGATTGGCGACTTCCTAATGTAAAGGAGTTGTTGTCGATCCAAGAGGACAGGTGCTCCTCGCCCTCCCTGAACGCCGACCTGTTCCCGATCCCCCAATATTTCTCCGCCTGGTCCTCGACGCCCTCCGCTGTGAACCTCGCGAACGCCTTCCTTGAGGCGTGGGTTGTGGACGCCAATGGTCTCGTTGTACGTATGTCGCCTGTTACACCCTTGAACGTCCTGCTGGTCCGGGATGCGCCGTAAAGGCGCGCGCCGGAAGCTGGGCTTCCCGCGTTTTCACGGACACTTCCCCATAGCGGACTTGTCGGGACGTCTGGAGGGGGCCGATTTTTCCAAAACAGGGACAGTTGCGGGACGGGGGCGCCAGGCCCGCTGGACCCCTGAAAGCGACCGCCGCCGGTTTCCTATGCCGGCGTTGCGCCGGAAAGCGTCCGTTGGCATCATGGTGGGGCGGTCCTGGCCGAACGTCGGTCACGGCCAGAATCGGACCAACGCACGTTGCGGCTTGATCTCTTGATAGAAAACCAAAGATTCTCGGATTTAGCCGTAACGCGGGTTAGGTTTTTCGTCCAACTATGATTACAGCATAGGGCTGTCTGACATGGCGAAGGCCAGCTCTGGGCGAGGGTCCATGGAAGAGGGACCAGAGAAACGCTCGAGTGCGCCACCGGAGCCGGGTGGCGCGCATGGCGTGGGCCACAACCATCACCATGCCTTTCCCATCCGCGTTCCTTTTTTTGAGGAATTCAAACGCCGCAACCTAGGACGCGTCGCGATCCTATACGTCATCGCTTGCTATTTGATTCTTGAGCCTTTCGAACTTTTCTTTCACCTTCTTGAATTGCCCGTATGGGCGGGGCGCGGAGTTGTTCTCATCATGGTGATGGGGTTTCCGGCGGTGCTCCTCTTTGCTTGGATCTACGAAGTTACTCCCGAGGGACTCAAACCCACGGCGGAAGTTAATCCTTCCCAATCCATAGCGCACAAAACGGGTCAAAGGCTCAACCGGGCAATTATCGCTGTACTGTCGATCGCTCTAGCTTATTTCATTGCGGATAAGTTCTGGATTTCCAAGTATCTTGGCGCCGGACGTCCCGAACATTTAATCAGCCAGCGCGTGGTCACGGTCGAAGACACAAACTCATCGGAGGGCTCGGGCAAGGCTGCCTCTCTTGGAGAAAAATCCATAGCTGTTCTACCTTTCACGGACATGAGTGAAAAGCACGACCAGGAGTATTTCTCCGATGGTCTAACAGAAGAGCTAATCGACCGGCTTGCCCATAGTCCGGACCTGATGGTGATTGCGCGTACGTCTGCCTTTGCCTTCAAGGGTAAGAACGAGGATATCCGAACGATTGCCGCAACGCTGGGTGTGGCCCATTTGTTGGAGGGCAGCGTGCGCAAGGCAGGAAATACATTGCGCATCACTGCGCAGCTCATCCGTGCTTCAGACGGCGTGCATTTGTGGTCGCAGTCATATGATCGCAATCTGGCCGACGTGCTCAAGATTCAGGATGAAATTTCGGCGACAGTTGCATCCGCGCTTAAGGTGGTCTTGAAAGCAACTTACATTGAACCGCAATCATCAAACCCCGACGCTTATAGCCTTTACTTGAAAGGCGAATATTTTAAAAAACGTTTTACAAAAGAAGACACAGATCGTGCAATCGACTATTTCAAGAGGGCTATAGATCTAGACCCAAGTTATGCGTCTGCATTGGTATCGATGGCGATTTGTTTTGAAGATGCAGCAATAATCGGTTGGATTCCGCCATTAGAAGGAAGAAAAATGGCGCGAGATGCAGCAGAAAAAGCGTTGAAGTTGAATCCAAATCTTGCAAGCGCATATTCCAATCTTGGTTTCATATCGATGGCATTGGATTGGGACTGGAACGCCGCGCGGGAAAATTATCGACGCGCCAAGGCATTGAATCCAGAAAGTTTGTCAATTGCCGCGGACCTTGCAGAAGTAGAGGCGATCGTGACTGGTCGATTCGATGAACGCATTTCGATCGAGAAAAAGCTTGTTTCGCGAGATCCGCTCGATGATTCAAGCTTATACAACTTGGCCGGGGACCTGTTTCTCGCGGGGCGTTTTAAAGAAGCAGTCGCGGTCGCGCGACAAGTAATATTGCTCAATCCCCAAATGGCCGGAGCACATTCCGGATTGGCATTTTCGCTCTTATCCCTTGGCAGGCTGGATGATGCGCTTGCCGAGGCAAAAATGGAAGCGGACGAAAGCTGGCGCCTGGCAACTCTGCCTGTGATTTATTGGGCTCTTGGTCGCAAAGCAGATTCTGACACGACGCTAAAGGAGTTAGAGGCCAAGCACGCTGACGGGTCCGCGTTCAACATTGCATGGACGCATGCGTATAGAGGCGAGGTTGATCTGGCGTTTCAATGGCTGGAACGCGCCTACCGACAGCAGGAATTCGGAATGGCATTTCTCCTAAGCGATCCTTATCTTCAAAACATTCGCAAAGATCCCCGCTTCCATGAGCTACTCGTACGAATGAAGCTTGACGGCGAGCCAATATCTTCTCCTCAATAATTGGCCGATTCTCAAAATGGGCAGTATTTGAATTAACTTTCGACTACGAAAGATCCGCGCATCTACAAAGGCCGTTTTCGCAGCGCCTGATGCCTGGCTCCGAGTAACGGTAAGCGCCGCGTCGGGTCGATTATTCAATTTCGGGTCGGCTTACAGGGCCGCCGCGCCAGGTCCGCTGGACCTCTGAAAGCAACCGCCGCCCTTATCTCATGCCAGCATTGCGCTGAATAGCGTCCCTTGGCATCATAGGGGAGCGGGCCTGGCCGGACGGCGGTCACGCCCGACTGCGGTCACTGGGCGAACAAGTCGGAGTGCCACTTACCTGACGTTTGTTGGGTGCAATACGCCTAGTAAATTGAGATAAAACAAACACGAAAATTTCTGGAGCGGGCTATGCGCGCAGCATTCGTAGGTGTTATTGCGGTTACCGCAGTTCTCTGCGGATGCGGCGGCGGTTCCGGGGGATCGGGTGGATCGGGTGGGTCCGGGGGTTCGGTTTCCCTTCCACAGTTGCTCACGGCCTCGCTCATCATCGATGTCAACGGCGACGGGCGCAATGACATTCTGCTCGGCGACGCGGACCACGCGAACAGCTCGGATGTCCTGCTCATTCACAACGCCGATGGCTCGTTTACGAAGAAGACCAACGCCTTGCCGGCGCACTACAAGGGAGTAAACGGTGCGACCACGTCGTTCGCGACCGGCGACTTCAACAAAGACGGGAAGATCGACGTTGTCGCCATCACTGTCGACGTGTCGCCGGGGAGCTTTTACGGGTCATCGCAGATCCAGCTCTATCTGGGCAATGGCGATGGCACGTTCACGGACGCCTCGGCGAACGTGAGTCACGGGCTGTGGCCGGATGCCTCGCTAAATACGCTGGCGTGGCCGGGCGGAGGCGTCAAGGTCGCGGATCTTGACGGGGATGGGTACCCTGATCTGGTTGTGGCGCCCGGGGGCTCCGCGAGCTCGAACACCGATGCGGTCATCTATCTCAATGACGGTACGGGACACTTCGCACCGGCACCGATTGCGATCACGACCGGCTCGCAGACCGTAACGGTGCCGGCAATACCGAATGTCGCCGTTACTCTGCTGGGGGATTTGAATGGAGACGGGCGCGTCGACATCCTGGCACTGCAATCGGGGAACCCAATTGTGGCCTATCTGAACACCTCGACGCCTGGCCACCTCAGCTTCGTTGCCAAGGCTTCGCCGTCAGTACCGCCATTGCTCACGGGGACCCTCGCGAACCTTAAGGGGGACGGCGTCCTTCACCTGATCGCATCTCCCGGTTTTTCCGGCACTCAGGCGCCTACCGCCCTTGTGTACGCGTTCCTTAACGACGGCACCGGAAATTTTCATGAAGATGACAGCGTATTCTCGAACGGCCAGCCAGGGCTCATCGAAGCTTCGGAGTTTGTTGCCGGCGATCTCACCGGCTCTGGAAGGGACAGTGTCTTCATCCCGGATGGCGGCTGGGATCAGGCGCCTTGGCCGGGGGCGCGAAGCTGGTATCTGAAGAACGACGGGACCGGAAACCTGGTGGACGCCACCGCGGCCAATTTCGGCGTGCTTCCGGGACGGCCTGCCAATGTAACTTTTGGTGATCTGACGGGCGGCGGTCACTTGGACGTGTTCCTGTCCAATAGCACACAGACCGGGCTCGGATTCAGCCAAGTGCCCCGGTTCTGGAAGAACGACGGAAAGGGAAATTTTGCGAGCTATACGCCGACCATAAATTGAATCCGAGTTTGTTTCGCAACGCGAATTCGCTGGTCGATCCTCAATAGTTTTGGTGGATAACGCTCCTGCAGACCTCAAAGCAGTGGCTCTGCGCGGGTCGCTAATTCCACCTGGGCTTTGCTCGCGATACCGGAAGGCCCAATTGCGGACCCAGCGCAAGGTCCGATTGGGGTCGTTGCGGAAAAGGTGCGATCGCTTTGGGCGGGGTTCGAAGGCGCCCGCGGTTGGAGTCATCGCGGCCATCGCCCATTGAGTCCTCCGACGGAATATTGCCGCAGGAATGGCCGATCCTTGCCAAATTGAGGATTTCCGACGGACTTTCCACCGCGGTCGCGAACCCTGCGCATCAATGACGTAGGCGCACCCGTCCCGACGGACACTATTTTTGCGAGAAACCGCACGGATCGATCCGGCCCGATCCGCAGCCCGGATCACCCGGCGGTTTCGGCGGGGGAGAATACGCCCGTGGAAAGGTAGCGATCGCCCCGGTCGCAGGCGACGAAGGCGATCGTGGATTGTTCGACCTGTGCGGCCAGGCGCAGGGCGACCTGCAGGGCCCCGCCGGAGGAGACCCCGGCGTGAATACCCTCTTCGCGCGCAAGCGCACGTGCCATTGCCTGCGCCTCCAACTGCGTCACGTGTTCGATGCGATCGATACGCGCAGGATCATAGATGCGCGGCAGGTACTGCTGCGGCCACTTGCGAATGCCGGGAATCTGCGAACCCTCGGCGGGCTGCACGCCGATGATTTGAACGGCCGGATTCTGTTCCTTGAGAAAACGCGAGACGCCCATGATCGTGCCGGTCGTACCCATGCTCGAGACAAAATGCGTCACGGTGCCACCGGTGTCCTGCCAGATCTCCGGACCGGTTGTCTCGTAATGAGCAAGGGGATTATCAAAATTGGCAAACTGATCCAGTACCCTGCCCTGCCCTTGCTCTTGCATCTGCAAGGCCAGATCACGGGCGTATTCCATCCCGCCCTTCTCGCCCGGGGTGAGGATCAGTTCTGCACCATAGGCCAGCATCGACGCGCGGCGCTCGGCCGAAAGGGTGTCGGGCATGATCAATGTCATGCGAAAGCCGCGCATGGCCGCGATCATGGCCAGGGCGATGCCCGTATTCCCGCTGGTGGCCTCGATCAGCCGATCGCCCGGCCGAATCTCCCCGCGCTCCTGGGCGCGGCGGATCATCGAGAGCGCCGGGCGGTCCTTGACCGAACCGCCCGGATTGTTGCCCTCGAGCTTGGCCAGAACGACATTGCCACGTGCCGCCAGCAGATCCGCGCCGATGCGCTGGAGCCGGACCAGCGGCGTGTTGCCGACGGTCGATTCGATCGTGGGCACGCGTCTCATGCGACGGCGTCCAGCTCCTCGATGCGTTTGGGCGAATAGCTGTCCCAGCTGGAGCAGCCGGGACATTGCCAGTGGAAGGTGCGCGTGCGAAAGCCGCAGCTGGCGCACCGATAGCGCGACAGGTTGCGCGCCTGCACGCTGATCAATCCACGCAGCAGATCCAGCTCGCGGTCGCCCTGCGCGGAGGCCGCGCGTATGGCCAGCAAGCGCTCAAAGCCCAGCAGTGACGGGTGTCGCTTGAGCTCTTCCCGCAGCATCGCCTCGCCGGCCGCCGGTCCCTCCCACTCCAGCGCACGCCGGTATCCCACGTCGAGCAAATCGATGGACGGATGATCGAGCAACTCACGGCGCAGGAGATTGAGGGCCTCGGCGCGCCGTCCCGCCGCATCCATCGCCAGGGTCAAGCGATCGGCGATCAACGGCAGGTATTCGGGCGCGTCGGTGGCAATGCGCAACCAGTGTTCGATCGCTTGGGCGTTGTTGCCGCAGCGCTGCGCGATGTCCCCAGCCAGGATGCTGGCCCGAACCGAGCTGCGGTTGGCCACCTGGGCTTCCTCCAGGCAGGCCTGCGCAGCCGGCAGGTCTTTGGCCGCGATGGCGCGTTCGGCCATCTCGCAATTGAAATGGGCCACGGCCACCCGATGGGTTTCGCCGGCTTCCCGTTCAAGCCGGCGCGCACAATCGATAGCGCCTTCCCAGTCGCGCTCCATGGCATGAATGCGCAACAACGCACGCAAGGCATCGAAACGGTGACGCGGATCCTCCAGGAGCTTGCCAAAACAATCTTCCGCGCGGTCGAGCAATCCGCCCTTGAGATAGTCCTGCGCAAGTTCGGCCAGCGCATTGGCGCGTTGGGCGGCGGGCAGGTCCGCACGGCTTAGCAGGTAATTGTGTATGCGCACCGCTCGCTCGAACTCCCCGCGCCGGCGGAACAAGTTGCCCAGGGCGTAGTGCAGTTCGATGGTTTCCGAATCAATCTTGGCGATCGCAATGAAGGCGTCGATGGCCTGGTCGGGCTGATCATTGAGCAGCAGATTCAGCCCACGAAACAGCGATTGGGGCGCGCCACCCTGATCGACCGCGCGCACCCGCGCCTCATAGCCACGCGCCCACCAACCCACGCCAAACAGCAGCGGCAGGGCCAGCAGATACCAAAGTTGCAGATCCATGGGCGTGGGAGGCGCAAGGGCAACGGCTTAGCGGTGCCGGCCCGTGCGCGTTTCGAGCTCCAGGTCGCCCGCGGCCCCTCCCTGGCGCGCAGCGCGGGTCAGTGCGAGTTCTGCCGCGGCCTGTTGGGCTGGCGCGGCGCGGCCCGCCGGCTGCACCAGTTGGCGCCGCAGCCGCAAGACGCGCGGCACCATCGCCAGTGTGCCGGCAAAGACCCCGGCGACAAAACACACCAGGATTACCGCCAGCAGCGGGACGTTCTGCCATTCGATCGATGAACTCAAGCGCAGGGGCACCGTGGCCGTGTTTTCCAGGGCAAGCCACAGGGCGAGCAGGAAAAATGCCAGGCGCCCGATCCAGGCAATCACGTCCATTTGGCCGACCCTTCCCCGTTGCCCCAGTGTTGCATCAGCGCAGTTCGCCGTCGGATGCGACCGCACCACTGGCGGCGGCGTCCACACGCTCGCGCAGCTCTTTGCCGGCCTTGAAATGCGGAACGTGCTTGGCCGGAACCTCCACGCGCTCGCCGGACTTGGGGTTGCGCCCCACGCGCGCCGGCCGATAGTTTAGGGAGAAACTGCCGAATCCCCGGATCTCTATGCGCCCTCCCTGCGCGAGTGCGGCGCCCAGCATGTCCAGGATCAGCTTCACGGTCTCGTCGGCATCGCGCGCGACCAGCCGCGGATTGCGCGCGGCCAGCCGGATAATCAACTCCGATTTGGTGAGGGCTCGATTCTCAGTCATGGAGAAGGGGGCGCAAGAACCCGGTGAACCGGCACCCGAGGGGCGCCGGTTCGGGTCCGTAACGCGCCTACTTTGTCTGCGGTTCGAGCTTGGCCTTGAGCAGCGCCCCGAGGTTGGTCGTGCCCGTCGTCGCCTCGGACTGCATGCGCGCCATTGTTTCGGCGGTCTCGGCACTGTCCTTGGCCTTGATCGACAGATTGATGTTGCGGTTCTTGCGATCGACATTGATGATCATCGCTTGAACCGTGTCCCCTTCCTTCAGGTGATTGCGGGCATCTTCGACGCGGTCCGGCGCGATCTCCGAAGCACGCAGGTAGCCTTCGACGTCGTCACCCAGGGCCACCACGGCGCCTTTGGCATCGACCGTCTTGACGGTACCGTTTACCAGCGAGCCCTTGTCGTGCGAATGGGCAAAGTTGTTGAAAGGATCGCCGCCCAGCTGCTTGACACCCAGGGAAATGCGTTCGCGCTCGACGTCAATTGCCAGCACCAGCGCCTCGAGCTCCTCGCCTTTCTTGAATTTGCGCACGGCATCCTCGCCCGTCTCGCTCCAGGAAAGGTCGGACAGGTGCACCAGGCCGTCGATACCACCGGGAAGCCCGATGAAAACGCCAAAGTCCGTGATGGATTTGATCGCGCCCTTGACCTTGTCGCCCTTCTTGTGGGCGATGGCAAAATCGTCCCAGGGATTGGGCCGGCACTGCTTCATACCCAGCGATATGCGGCGGCGGTCCTCGTCGATCTCCAGGACCATCACCTCGACCTCATCGCCCAGCTGCACGATCTTGCGCGGATCAACGTTCTTGTTGGTCCAATCCATCTCCGAGACGTGCACCAGGCCCTCGATGCCCGCCTCGATTTCGACAAAACTGCCGTAATCGGTGATGTTGGTCACCTTGCCAAACAGACGCGTACCCTGGGGATAGCGCCGGCCCAGGCCGACCCAGGGATCCTCGCCCAACTGCTTGACACCCAGCGAGACGCGGTTCTTGTCCTGGTCGAACTTGAGCACCTTGGCCGTGAGTTCCTGACCCACGCTGACGACTTCGCTCGGATGGCGCACACGGCGCCAGGCCAGATCGGTGATGTGCAACAGGCCGTCGATTCCCCCCAGGTCCACGAACGCGCCATAGTCAGTGATGTTCTTGACGGTGCCCTTGACGATCGAACCTTCCTTGAGGTTCTCGAGCAGCCGCGCACGCTCCTCGCCCATGCTCGCCTCCACAACGGCGCGGCGCGAGACCACCACGTTGTTGCGCTTGCGGTCGAGCTTGATGACCTTGAATTCCAGGGTCTTGCCCTCGTAGGGCGAGGTGTCCTTGACGGGACGCGTATCCACCAGGGAACCGGGAAGGAAGGCGCGAATGCCATTGGTCATGACCGTGAGGCCGCCCTTGACCTTGCCGCTGATCGTTCCCGTAACGAGTTCGCCGCTTTCCAGCGCCTTTTCCAGGTTCAGCCAGGCCGCCAGGCGCTTGGCCTTGTCGCGCGAAAGGATGGTGTCGCCGTGGCCGTTTTCCAGCGCTTCGATGGCAACGGAAACAAAATCGCCCGGCTTGACGTCGACATCGCCGACATCATTGCGGAACTCTTCCAGGGGTATGTACGCCTCGGACTTCAATCCGGCGTTGACGACCACGAAATTAAAATCGACACGAATGACTTCCGCCGTGATCACTTCACCGGCACGCATCTCGTTGCGCGCCAGGCTCTCCTCGAAGAGCGCGGCAAAGGATTCGGGGGCGGCTTCAGAACTGCTCAAGGTTGCTATTGAGGACATGAGGACCTTCGTTCTCGCCGAGGTATTGCACCCGGGCGGAGTTGAACCAATGCACGCGGGAGAATCCTCCGACGTGCCCCAATTACCCCGGCGGGTCACCCCGTCCGGGCCCAGCACAAACAACAAAACTGCCGGCGCCGCTAGGCACCGCGATACCAGCGCAGCACCTGCGCAACCACCTCGTCGATGGACAGCGCGCTGCTGTCGAGTACCTTGGCATCTTGCGCCGGCACCAAAGGCGCGCAATCACGCGTTTGATCGCGTTGGTCGCGCTCCTGCAGATCCCGCAAAAGGTCGGTGATGTTAGCAGAATAACCCTTATCGATCAACTGCTTAAGCCTGCGCTCGGCGCGCACCCGGACGTTAGCGAGCAAAAACACCTTGCAGCGCGCATCGGGAAATACCACCGTTCCCATGTCGCGCCCGTCAGCCACCAGGCCGGGCCAGCGGCGCTGGCGGCGCTGCAGCGCAAGCAGGGCCTCCCGCACCGGCGCCAGGGCCGCCACGCGCGACGCCGCTCGGCCCACGTCCTCGCGGCGGATCGCCTCGGTAATGTCGCGCTCGCCCAGCAGGACGCGACCGTCCGCAAAACTCGGATCCAGCGGCCCGGCCAGCAACGCCGTCGCCGCACCATCGTCCAGGTCCACGCCGGCCTCCAGCGCAAGCAGCGCGACGATGCGGTACAGGGCACCGCTGTCCAGGCAGGCAAACGCCAGTTCCCGGGCCAGGCGCTGCGCCACCGTGCCCTTGCCCGAGGCCGTAGGGCCGTCGATGGCAATTACCGGCGGCAACGGTGGGTCGGATGGCGCGGCGCTCATGCGCGCTCCGGCACGCGCAGGCGCGCCAATTGCGTGAAATAGTCCGGGTAGGTTTTGGCCACGCAGGCGGGATTGCGAATATGCACGCGCACGCCGCCGGCGGCGGCCAGCGAAAGGCACATCGCCATGCGGTGATCGTCGTAGGTGTCGATCCAGGCCTCGCGCAATTGCGCTGGCGGCGTAATGGCGATCCAGTCCGCGCCGCTTTGCACCCCGGCGCCCAATTTGGCGAGTTCCGTGGCCATGGCATGGATCCGATCCGTCTCCTTCACACGCCAGGACCCGATGCCATCCAGGCGTGTCGTGCCAGCGGCAAACAAGGCCAGTACCGCGGCCGTCATGGCCGCGTCCGGTATGGCCGTGGCATCGGCGTGCGCGGCTGCCAGACGCAGGAGCGAGGCCGGCCCTGCAGGCGCCGAGGTGCCGGCCGCAGCGGCGCTGGCCTGCACCCAGGTGTCGCCCACCTCCACATGCGCACCCATGGATTGGAGCAAATGCGTAAAGGCCAGGTCCCCCTGCAAGCTGTCGCGCCCGACGCCGTGCACGCGCACCGGCCCGCCGGCAATTGCGCCCAGCGCCAGAAAGTAGGATGCGCCCGAGGCGTCGCCCTCGATCGCATAACTGCCCGGCGCCCGATAGCCGCCGGCCTCCACCCGAAACACGTTGCCGCTTTGCTGCACGCGCGCGCCGAAGCTGCGCATCATGGCGACCGTCATGGCCACGTACGGCTGGGAGATCAGGGGTCCGTCCACGGTGATGATCAGACCCTGCTCCGGCGCGTGCAGCGGCGCCGCCATCAGCAATCCGCTTAGGAACTGACTGGAAACATCACCGCGCACCCGCACGCTCGGATCGGTCGTGCCGCGCTCGCCGGCCGCCGAGCGCTCGCGCCAGCCGGCGGCCGGCTCAATGAGAATCGGCGGAAACCCCGACGCGCCCAGGTAGCGGATGCGCGCACCGGCCGCGTTGAGCGCGTCGACCAGGTCGCCGATCGGGCGTTCCCGCATGCGCGCGACACCGTCGAGTTGATACTGCCCGCCGGCAAAGGCGAGCACAGCGGCCAGCGGGCGCATCGCGGTGCCGGCGTTGCCCAAATGCAGTTGCGCTTCGCGCACCGGGAAATTGCCGGCACAACCATGCACACGCGCGCGATCGGCATCGGTTAGGGAAATTGCCACGCCCAGCGTGCGCAAGGCTGCGATCATCGCCCGCGTGTCGTCGGCATCGAGCAGGCCGGAAAGCTGCGTGGGCCCATCGCACAAGGCCGCCAGCAGCAATGCGCGGTTGGACATGCTCTTGGATCCGGGCAGGCGCACTTCCCCCCGTGCCTGCGCGATGGGATCGATCGTGAGCACCTCGGGCCAGCGCCCGCCCGGCATTGCCTCAGTCGTCATATGCATTCGTTGCCCCTGGCGCAAAATTCTGGGCGCGGCGCGCGCGGCTGGCCTGCTCAAAAAGGGCATCCAGGGCGACGCCATCGCCTGCGGCCAGCGCCGCCTGCAGCTCATCAAGGCCGGATCGGAAGTTCTGGAGTTCACCCAGGAGGGCCTCCCGATTGGCGAGTGCGATATCGCGCCACATTGCCGGATCGCTCGCGGCAATCCGCGTGAAATCGCGAAAACCGGCCCCGGCAAAGCGCAACTTGCGCGCGCCATCGGCCTGGCAGGCAAGCTGGTGCATGAGGACAAAGGCAATGAGGTGCGGCAGGTGACTGACGGCGGCGAAGATGCGGTCGTGCTCGGCAGCGCTCATGCGCTCGATCGATGCGCCGCAGGCGCGCCAGCACAGCTCCACGCGCTCGAGCGCGGCGGGGTCGGTTGCGCCATCGGGGGTGGTAATCACCCAGCGCGCGTCGAACAGATCCTTGCGCGCCTGCTCGACACCCGGCAAGGCGCCCCCGGCGATGGGATGGCCGGGCACGAAAAGCGCGTAGCGGGAGCCCAGGCCCTGGCGCGCCGCAGCCAGAATGCCGACTTTGGTGCTGCCGACATCGGTACAGATCGCGCCGGGCGGCGCGTGTTGCGCAAGCTCGGCAAAGCTTGCGCTGATGGCGCACACCGGCAGGGCCAGCGCAATGCAATCGGCCGCGCCCACCGCAGCGGCCAGCGAAGGCGCCGCCCGATCGACGATGCCCAGTTCCACCGCGCGCGCAAGGGTCCGCGAATCCCGGTCATATCCGGTCACGCTGCCAACACAGCCCGCGTGGCGCCAGGCTGCGGCCAGCGATCCGCCCAGCAGGCCGCAGCCGATGATGGTCAGGTTCGGGAACGCGGGTGTGCGCAAGTTTGTCTGCCTGCGCCTACCTTGGCGCCCCCACGGGTGCCACTGCCCGTGCCGCGTGTAGCGCCGCCGCAAGCGCCTGCAGGAAACGCTGATTCTCCTCGGGCAAGCCAACGGTAACGCGCAGGAATTCGGGCAAATCGTAGCTGGCCACGGGACGAACGATCACCCCGCGTGCCAGCAGTTCCCGGTACACGCGATCCGCCGGCCCGACCTTTACCAGGATGAAGTTCGCACTGCTGTGCACGAACGCCAATCCCAGCGCCTGCAGCCCCTCCTCCAGGGTGCGCAGGCCGGCACGGTTGAGTTCGTAACTGCGGCGCAGGAAGTCCACGTCGGCGAGCGCGGCGCAGGCCGCCGCCTGAGCAAGGGTCGAAACGTTGAAGGGCAGTCGCACCCGGTTGAGCAGCGCCGCAAGGTCCGGTTGGGACACGGCATACCCGACGCGCAGACCCGCCAGCCCGTAGGCTTTGGAAAAGGTGCGCGATACGATCAAGTTGGGATAGCGCCGCACCCATTCGATGGCGTCGTAGCGCTGTGGCGGCGCAAGGTACTCGTTGTAGGCCTCGTCCAGGACGACGGCAACCGCGGCGGGCACCTCGCGCAAAAACGCCTCGAGCGCGCCGGCGTCGGCGAATGTGCCCGTGGGGTTGTTCGGATTGGCAAGATAGACCAGCCGGGTGTCCGCCGCGATGGCGCGCGCCATCGCGGGCAAATCATGGCCGAAGTTGCGCGCGCCAACGACGATGCCACGGGCGCCGCGCACCTGCGTCGCCAGTGGATAGACCGCAAAAGCGTATTGCGAGTACACGCAACTGCGGCCGGGCGCGAGCATGGCCGCCGCGGCCATCTCCAGGATCTCGTTGCTGCCGCTGCCGACCGTCACCCATTCCAGCGCAACGCCCAGGCGCTGCGCCAGGGCGCTGCGCAAGGCGAACGCATTGCCGTCGGGATAGCGGCCCAGATCCGCGGCGCGCGCGATCGCCCGGCGCGCCGATTCCGGCGCCCCCAGCGGATTTTCGTTGGACGCCAGTTTGACGATGCCGTCGGGTTCCAGGCCCAATTCGCGCGCCACCTCCTCGATGGGCTTGCCCGGCTGGTATGGGGCGATGGCGCGCACATGCGCCAGCGCATCGACGCTTGCCAACTGCGGATTCATCCTGTCCTTGCCCCCGCCCTTTTTGTTCTCGATATCTTCCGGCATGCGCGTGCCCGATCGGCCTCAAGCGTCCCGGGGATAGGACCCCAGGCAGCGGAAAAAGGTGCAGGTCTGCTGCAGTTCGCGCATCGCGGCGGCAATGTTGGCGTCTTCCTGATGCCCCTCCAGGTCGACGAAGAAGTGGTATTCCCAGGCCCCATTGCGGGCCGGCCGCGATTCAAAGCGGGTCATCGACACGCCGTTGCGCGCCAGCGGTGCGAGCATCTCGTAGACAGCGCCGGCGCGGTTGGCCACCGAGAGGATCAGCGAGGTCTTGTCCGTACCGCTGCGAGTCGTGGGGCGCCGGCCCAGCACGACAAAACGGGTGCGGTTGTGCGCATCGTCCTGGATCAGGGTAGCGATGGCCTGCAAGCCGTAGCGCACGGCGGCCTGGTCGCCGGCGATCGCCGCCACGGTTGGATCGAGGCTGGCAAGGCGCGCGGCCTCGGCATTGCTGGCCACGGCAACACGCTCCAGTGCCGGGGCATTTTGGTTGAGCCAGGCCACGCACTGGGCAAGCGCCTGCGGATGGGCCAGTACGCGCTGCAGCCCGGCCAGCGTCGGCGAGCGGGTCAGCAGGTGCAGGTGCACCGGGACGGACACCTCGGCCACGATGAGTAGCGGTGTCGCCAGCAACAGGTCGAGGGAACGCGATACCGCCCCTTCCGAGGAGTTTTCCACCGGCACCACGGCAAAGTCCGTGCGGTCGGACTCGGCGGCCCGGAAGACTTCGTCAATGGAGGCGCAGGACAGGGGCTGCGCCGAGCTGCCGAATTTGCGCAACAGCGCCAGCTCGGAAAATGTCCCCGGCGGCCCCAGGTAGGACACCGTCAAGGGCCGCTGCACGGCCCGGCCGGCCGACATGATCTCGCGATAGATCGCCTCGAGCGCGGTCTCGGGCAACGGGCCCTTGCTGGCCTGGACCACCTTGCGGATGACCTGGGCCTCGCGCTCGGGCTGAAAAACCGGAGCCCCGGATTCGTGCTTGAGGCGGCCGATCTCGCCCGCAAGGCGCGCCCGTTCGTTGAGCTTCTCGACCAGCTGCAGGTCAATGGCGTCGATGGCGTCGCGCAATTGCTGGATGGGTTCGTGCATGGTGCGGACGGTCCTGGGCGTACGAGAGGCGCGAGCGGCCGGACTATTCGTCGCCGCCAACATCGGCGGCGGGCGCTTCCTCGGCGCCGTTGGCCGGTGTCTCGGCGTCCGTTTCCACGACCCGCTGCAATCCGGACAAGGTGGTACCGGCATCCAGAGCGATGAGGGTTACGCCCTGCGTGGCGCGGCCCATGGCGCGGATTTCGGCCACGCGCGTGCGGATGAGCACGCCTCCGGTGGTTATGAGCATGATCTCGTCGTGCTCGCGCACCAGAGTCGCGGCGACCACGCGCCCATTGCGCTCCGAGGTGGCGATGGCGATCATGCCCTTGGTGCCGCGCCCGTGGCGCGTGTACTCGACGATGGGCGTGCGCTTGCCGTAGCCGTTTTGCGTGGCGGTGAGCACATTTTGCTCCTCGTCCTCGGCCACCAGCAAGGCGATCACGCGCGCCCCCGGATCCAGCTGCATGCCGCGCACCCCGCGCGCCTGGCGCCCCATGGGACGCACGTCGTCTTCGTCAAAGCGCACGGCCTTGCCCGAATCAGAGAACAACATGACGTCGTGGTGGCCGTCGGTGATGGCCGCGCCGATCAGATAGTCCTCGGCCTCGAGGTCCACGGCAATGATGCCGGCCTTGCGCGGATTGGAAAAGTCGGCGAGCGAAGTCTTCTTCACGGTACCAAAGGCCGTGGCCATGAACACGTAGTGGTCCGCATCGAAGGACTTGACCGGCAGGATCACCGTGATCTTCTCCGATTCGGTCAGCGGGAACATATTGACGATCGGCTTGCCCCGCGACGTGCGCGAGCCTTGCGGCACCTCCCAAACCTTGAGCCAGTACAGACGCCCGCGGTTGGAAAAACAAAGGATCGTGTCGTGCGTGTTGGCAATGAAGAGCTGGTCGATCCAGTCGTCTTCGCGGGCCGCGGCCGCCTGCTTCCCGCGGCCCCCGCGCCGCTGCGCGCGGTAGTCGGCCAGCGGCTGGCTCTTGATATAGCCGGTATGCGACAGGGTCACGGCCATGTCCTGCGGCGTTATCAAGTCTTCGGTAGCCAGCTCCTCGGCCGAGCGCACGATGAGCGAGCGGCGCGTGTCGCCCGCCGGGCTGCCGTAGTCCCGGCGCACCGCGACCAGTTCATCGTGGATGATGATGGTAATGCGCTCGGGACGCGCCAGCACGTCGATCAGGTCGCCGATGAGCGCCATCACGTCGCGATATTCGCCCACGATCTTGTCCTGCTCCAGGCCCGTGAGCCGTTGCAGACGCATCTGCAGGATTTGCTCGGCCTGCTCCTCCGAGAGGCGATAGCGGCCGTCGGCCTGCGGCCCCAGCGCCGGATCGAGCCCTTCGGGCCGATATTGGGTCACGGTTCCGGCGTGCGCGGCACGCGCCAGCATTTCGCGCACCAGCGGCGAATCCCAGCTGCGCGCCATCAGTTCGGTCTTGGCCACCGGGGGCGTGGGCGCGGCCTTGATGATGGCGATAAAGTCATCGATGCTGGCCAGGGCCACCGCCAGGCCCTCGAGCACGTGGCCGCGGCGGCGGGCCTCGCGCAGCTCGTATACCGTGCGCCGGGTGATGACCTCGCGCCGGTGCGACAGGAAGGACTCGAGGATCTGCTTGAGATTGAGCAGGCGCGGCTGGCCGTCGACCAGGGCCACCAGGTTCATGCCGAAAGTATCCTGCAGCTGCGTGAGCTTGAACAGGTTATTGAGCACGACTTCCGGCACCTCGCCGCGCTTGAGTTCGAACACCGCGCGCATCCCCGATTTGTCAGATTCGTCGCGGATATCGGAGATGCCCTCGATCTTCTTCTCATTGACCATCTCGGCGATGCGCTCGAGCAGCGCCCGCTTGTTCACCTGATAGGGAAGTTCATCGACGATGATCGCGTTGCGTGCGCCCTTGTCGATCTCCTCAAAGTGGGTCTTGGCGCGGATGACCACGCGGCCGCGGCCAGTGCGGTAACCCTCGCGCACGCCGTCGAGTCCGTAGATGATTCCGGCCGTGGGAAAATCGGGCGCGGGAATCAACTCGATGAGCTCGTCGATGGATGCGTCCGGATTGCGCAGCAACAGCAGGCACGCGTCGATGACTTCGCTCAGGTTGTGCGGCGGAATGTTGGTCGCCATGCCCACCGCGATGCCGCCCGAGCCGTTGATCAGCAGGTTGGGAACACGCGCGGGCAGCACCGTGGGCTCGCGCTCCTTGCCGTCGTAGTTGGCGACAAAGTCGACCGTTTCCTTCTCGATGTCGACCAGCAGCTCGGAGGCGAGACGGTTGAGGCGGCACTCGGTGTATCGGTATGCGGCTGCGTTGTCCCCGTCGACCGAGCCAAAGTTGCCCTGGCCGTCGATGAGCTGATAGCGCAGCGAGAAGTCCTGGGCCATGCGCACCAGGGCGTCGTAGGTCGCGGTATCGCCGTGGGGGTGGTACTTGCCCAGGACCTCGCCGACGACGCGGGCGCACTTGACGTAGGGCCGATTCCAGACGTTGTTGGCCTCGTGCATGGCAAAGAGCACGCGCCGGTGCACCGGCTTGAGCCCATCTCGCACATCCGGCAGCGCCCGACCGACGATCACGCTCATTGCGTAATCGAGATAGGAGCGGCGCATCTCCTCTTCCAGCGAGATTGGCAGTGTTTCCTTGGCAAACGAATCCATGGGGCGGCGCAGTCTAGGAGGAGTTTTCGGGCCCGAGGGCAACCGCGCATTTTACCAGCGCCCCTAGCTGCGTGCGGACAATCGGCGGCTGGCCCCGAACTTGGTATAACGCGGTGCCGGCCGGCCCGGGCCGCAATGCCCGGCACGTGCGAGGAGGGCGGGAATGAAGGCTGTAGATACTGTCATCGAGGCGCGCTGGCTGGTGCCCGTGCGGCCGCGCGGTGTGGTTCTGGAAAACCACGCGGTTGCAATTGCCGGCGGGCGCATCGTTGAGTTGACGCCGATCGCCCAGGCGCGCCAGCGCCATGGCGCGGCGCACCGGGTGCGCCTGGAGAACCACGCGCTGCTGCCCGGCCTGATCAATGCGCATGGGCACAGCGCCATGAGCCTGCTTCGCGGGGCCGGCGATGATCTGCCCCTGCAGCGCTGGTTGCAAGAGCGCATCTGGCCCCTGGAGCGCGCGCTGGTCGATGCGCAGTTCGTCTACGACGGCACACGCCTGGCGGCCGCCGAAATGTTGCGGGCCGGGATCACCTGCTGCAACGACATGTATTTTTTTCCCGCCGAGACCGCGCGGGCACTGCGCAACCTGGGCATGCGGGCCGTGGTGGGCATTCTGACGCTGGATTTTCCCAGCCGCTACGCCATCGACGCCGACGACTATCTGCGCCGCGGACTGGCCGCCCGCGATGCGCTGGCCGGCGATCCCTTGATTCAATTCACTCTTGCGCCGCATGCCCCGTACACGGTCAGTGATGCCACCTTGACGCGCATTGCCACCTTGGCCGAGGAGCTGGATCTACCGGTGCACATGCATGTGCACGAAACCGCACAGGAAGTCGAACAATCCCTGCGCGAGCACGGCGTGCGCCCCTTGGCGCGACTCGACGGTCTGGGCCTGGTGAGCGAGCGCCTGATCGCGGTGCATGCCACCCAGCTTCTGGATGCGGAAATCGAACTCCTGGCGCGCCGCGGTGCCGCGGTAGCCCACTGCCCCGCATCCAACTGCAAGCTTGCCAGCGGCATCGCGCCACTGGCCAAACTCCTGAATGCCGGGGTATGCGTGGGCATCGGAACCGACGGGGCGGCCAGCAACAATCGCCTGGACGTACTGGGGGAAACCGCGCTGGCAGCGCTGCTGGCCAAAGCGCTCGCGCTCGATGCCACCGCCGTGCCCTCCTGGCAGGCGCTCGAATGCGCCACCCTGGGCGGCGCACGGGCGCTCGGCCTGCAGGAGCGCGTGGGGTCTATCGAACCGGGCAAAGACGCTGACCTTGCCGCCGTCGATCTTTCGCCGGTGGAAACCCAGCCCTGTTATGACGTCATTTCCCAGCTTTTGCATTGCGCCGGACGCCACCAGGTCAGCCACGTGTGGATCGCTGGCAGCCCGGCACTGGCCGACCGGCGCATCGTTACCGGTGGCAATACCGGACTTTTGGAAGAAGTCCTCGCCTCGGCGGCGCCGTGGCACAATCACGTTCGCCAAGGCCTGCGGCAGGGGTCCGCGGCGGCGCACGATTGAAAAAAACCCGGCGCGCGAGGCTGCTGGATCGGCTCCGGGATACAAGCCAAACCCATTGGAAAGGGAAATGATGAAACGACAAGAGCGAAACGGCCTTGTCCTCGCAGCGCTGCTGGCCGCAACGGCCGGGGCCGCCTGGGCAGACGGTTATGCAACGATCAAAGGAACGCACCCCGTATCGGGATACGTACTGGATTCGAGCGGAAACATCGTGCGCGGCAATTTTGGACAATGCTGGCACGACGGTTATTACACGGATGCCATGGCCGTCGTCGGCTGTGACAAGAG
>Ga0209698_10002215_pt1 | contig 22170 bp, 19 predicted proteins | sample LitLauG_LLR_2012_FD_187203 | JGI IMG/M metagenome (GOLD analysis project Ga0209698, IMG submission 187203) | Freshwater sediment microbial communities from Pennsylvania, USA - Little Laurel Run_MetaG_LLR_2012 (SPAdes) (version 2) | ecosystem: Environmental > Aquatic > Freshwater > Creek >...
TCTTGGCTGAAGGGTCTCACGGAGGTGGAGCCTCCAGCCACGTTGGTCGCAAATATCCTGGCATCCACGACGGGCGTTGACACCCAACGCCTGCGGGCTACGGTTCGAGAGCCCCAGTTGCACGTTTCTTGGCTGGAGCGCCTGCAAGCATCCGTTTCAGGATATTTCGAACCAATCTGGGCTACGGTTCGCCAGCCGCGCTTCGCCATGTCATTCGGCATGGCTTTCTTTGCGCTGTCGGTGGGCCTGACGGTTGCCGGGGTAAAACCCGCCGACCTGCGCCAGGTCAGCCTGCGGCCGAGTGCGATCCGGCACACGTACTACAATACGCAAGCCCGGGTCGTGCGTTATTACGAAAACATCCGGCTGGTGTATGAGGTGGAGTCACGCGTGCGCGAACTCAAGCGCAACGTCGCCCCCGCCGAACCCGGTCCGGCAAAACAGAAAGACCATAAGAACGACACAACACAACAGCCCGAGCAGAAGCAGGAGCGCAACTATAGCCAGACGGACAACCATCTCATTCTGGCCAGCGCTCACCGGGGTCCATGTCTTAATGGAGTAAATGCTTGCGATCTGCCTGTAGTGTCGGTGACCACGTACAGGAGGTTCGTATGAACTGCGCCACGCACAACGATGTTGCTGCAGTGGCCTTCTGCCGCACGTGCGGCAGGCCACTTTGTCAAAACTGTACCCGCGATGTGCGGGGAGTCATTTACTGCGAGTCCTGCATCGCCGCGAGGCTCGAGAATCCTGCGGCTGCTGCGCCCGGTACGGTGGGATTTGTCCCGCCTGCGCAGTCTGGATTTGCTCCGGTATCAATCCCTGCTCCTGGACCGCGCGCATCGGGTTCAGGTGGCGGGCCGAACCCGGCCGTTGCCGGAATTCTCGCCGGATTCTTTCCTTTTGGCGTGGGTGCAGTCTACTGCTCCCAATACGCGAAGGGCCTCGCACATCTGCTGATCTTTGCCTTGCTGATTTTTGCTTCCGATCACGCAGGAGAGTGGGGTTGGATCTTCGGCATTGGCATCGCGTTCTTCTACGTCTACCAGATCATCGACGCCGTGCGTACGGCGAGGGCGTTGCAAGAGGGACTCCCTGCGCCTGATCCACTCGGTCTCGGTCAAACCTTTGGCATGGGTGAGAAGTTTGAAGCCAACAAGGTGCCGGTAGGCGCAGTCGTTTTGATCGGGCTTGGCGTGCTGTTCTTGCTGCACACCATGGGATTCTGGGAGTTCGGCTTCGAACGTTTCTGGCCGCTCATCCTGGTCCTCCTCGGCGGATGGATGTTTTATCGAAACTGGGAGCGTTCCACGCGCAGTTGCTCATGCACCCGTTGTCACACGCGATGGCTGATGGGGCCGTCGATGGTATTGCTGACCGGCGTTCTACTGCTGCTGAATACCACTGGCGTTGCGGACTTGGGCCGTACCTGGCCCGCATGGCTGTTGGCTGTCGGTGTGATTAAGCTGATCCAGAGCACAGCTTCAACCGCCGGACACATTGGTCCGACACTACCGCCCGGTGCTCCGCCGAGCGCGACACCACCACCGCCTACGGTTCAAAGCTCGGAGTCATCCACTTCTGGGGAGGTGCCCAATGTCTAGCCCTGTGCAGCCTCCGGTGCAGCCCGGTTTTACTGCGGTGCCGCCGCAGCCGCAGCTGCCACGTCAGCATCGCTCCTTTGCCGGGCCGGTCGTGCTGATCATCATCGGCATCGTCTGCTTGATGGGGACGATGGGTTATCTCTCGATCGGCCGCATGGCGCATCTATTCGCGAACTACTGGCCGGCGCTGCTGATCCTTTGGGGCGTGATCAAGCTCATCGAGCACCAGCAGGCGCAGCGCGAAGGCACGCGCCCCCGCGGAATCGGCGCCGGCGGGATCTTCCTCGTGATCATGATCATGGTCACCGGACTGATCGCGACCCAGGTTGAACGTGTGAACTGGTCGGGACTCAAAGAAAATTTCAACATCGATGACACCGACTTCAAGGGTATCTTCGGCGAAAGCTACAATTTCAACGACCACATCGAGCAGGATTTCCCTGCGGGAGCGAGTTTAAAGATCATTGACACCCGCGGTGCCGTGAGTGTTCACGCGTCCGACGACAACAAAATCGCTGTTGTCGTTCGCAAGCGGGTTGGCGCGGAAAACCAGGGCGATGCTAACAAGTACAACGAACAGACCAAGCCGACGATCACCACGATCGGGGGGCTTGTCACCCTGGACGCGAAAGCCGAGGGTGCCGGCGATCACCCCGTGGAAACCGATCTGGATATTTCGCTGCCGGCTCGCGCCGCGGTTACGATTAATTCGCGCCGTGGCGATGTTGTGGTCGCCAGCCGCAATGCCAATGTGGACATCTCAGCCCAGCACTCCGACACGTCCGTCGAAGACATTACTGGCAATGTAAAAGTCAGTCAGGAAAAGGGATCGGTCAAGATCGAACAGGTCACCGGCGACGTCCACGTTGAGGGCCGCGTGAATGAATTGTCTGTGGCCGACGTGAAGGGTGGTGCGCAACTCGAAGGGGAATTCCAGGAGAGCGTAAAGCTGGCCCGCATCGCGAAAAATGTCACCTTCAAGTCGTCGCGCACCGACATGGAGTTCTCACGCATTGAGGGCTCTCTCGACCTCGATTCCGACGATCTGCATGCGGACGAGATCACCGGCCCCGTTCATCTCTCCACCAAATCGAAGAACATCCGGCTGGAGGCGGTTTCCGGCGACGTGCGGTTGCAGGACGATAACGGCACCATCGAAGTCGGTATGCGGACGCTGGGGAACATCCAGATCGACAATCGCAATGGGGACATCCAGCTTGCGGTGCCCGAAAAGTCAGGCTTCCGCCTGGATGCTCGCACACGCGGCGGAGAGGTTCAGTCGGACTTCCCGGAACTGAAGATCGACAACAACGACCAGGAAGGGAAGGCGAGCGGGAGCGTTGGCAATGCGGCGTCACACATCGTGCTCAACAATGAGCACGAGGGCATTGAGATTCGCAAGGCCGGTGCCCTGCCTCCAAAGCCACCGGTGCCTCCTACCCCCGCAAAGGCGGGCAAGGCATTGCCGGCACCGAAGGAAAAAGTAGAGCCGACGGAAAACTGATCAAGGCAGGTTCCAAAGTTTCAAGGTTTCAAAAAGGCAGCGGTTCATCCTGGAAGTTTTATTTTTGAGGTATTGAACGCAGTCAGACTTCGAGCCACTAAGCTTTGAAACATTGAAACATGGAAACATGGAAACCTAACCAAGCTTTTCCTTCACCAGCCCTTCGACTCGTGCCAGGACGTCGTCTTCACTCATCGCGCTGGAATCGATGATCACCGCATCCCGCGCCGCCTCTAGCGGCGACGCCGCTCGCGTGCGATCCCGGCGATCGCGATCCCGCAGCTCTGCCGCAACTCCAGCGGCGACCTCGCCCTTAATCTTTTGTTGCTCCATGCGTCGCTTCTCGCGAACGACGGGGTCGGCGTCCAGAAATATTTTCAGGTCGGCGTTGGGAAAGACTTTTGTTCCGATATCGCGGCCTTCCATGACCACGCCGCCTACTCCGCCCATCGCCCGCTGATGCTCGACCATCCACTCGCGAACTCTGGGATGCACCGACACGCGCGATGCTGCCTCCGTGACGTCTCGCTCGCGAATGCGGGAAGAAACATCGCGCCCATCAAGAAGCGTGCGGTTGCCGCCAATCGTCGGCTCGAGTTGGATGCGGGACTTCTCTGCCAGATTCACCAGCGCGGGTTCGTCGTCGAACGATGTGTCCCGGTCGATTGCCTTGAGTGCCAGCGCGCGGTACATGGCTCCGCTCTCGAGATTCACATAGCCGAGTTTCCGGGCGAGGCGGGATGCGATGGTGCTCTTCCCCGCGCCGGCAGGGCCGTCAATGGCGATGATCAATTTGCGTGGGATGGTTTCTGTCGGGGAATGGTCGGTCATTGCTCAAGCAAGATTGTACACGGCTCGACAGAGCGGACTTCTGACCGAGCCCTTGGACCTTAGCGTTGCTGAGGTCCGAGGTCTGAGGTCCAGCGTCCGATTCTTCGTACTTGCTCGGGCGTCCATCCCGTCTCACGGAGCTTTCGTACACTCAGTGCATCGTGGCGCTTTGCCAGTCGCACGCCAGATTCGTCACGCACCAGATCGCAGTGATAGTACTGCGGGATCGCGAGCCCCAGCGCGCGTATCAGCAAGATTTGCCGAGCTGTTGACTTCAGCAAATCCGCTCCACGCACGACCTCGGTGACCCTCATTGCTGCGTCATCAACGACGACGGCCAGCTGGTATGCCGGAACATCATCGCGCCGCCAGACGAGAAAGTCGCCAAAATCGCGTCCTGCAATCAACCGTTGGGGCCCGAGATGCAAGTCGTTAAAGCAAATTTCCTCGCGGTCAGGTACCCGAAACCGCCAGTTGACTCCCCCAGGCGAAGACCATGTAGCGACAGCCGCCTCGCCTGTCCCGCGAGCGCGAAGCGCAGCGGAAGCGGGATGAGGGCGGCACGTCCCCGGATAGATCGGCTCGTCGTCCCCCTCATTCGGGGCACCAGCCGCGAGCGCCACATCGCGACGCGAGCAGGTGCACGGATAGATCGCTCCAAGTTCATGTAACGTCTTCCAAGCTTCCAAATACCAACTGCGGCGCTCGCGCTGGACATACGGCGCAAACGGCCCTCCACAATCCGGCCCCTCATCCCACGAGATCCCTAACCAACGCAGGTCCTCGATCATGGCTTGCGCGAATTCAGTCCGGCAGCGCTGCGAATCCAAATCCTCGTTCCGCAGGATGAGCACACCGTCCTGCTCTTTGGCCCGTTGCGCCGCGATCCAGAACGTGCGGGCGTGCCCGATGTGCAGCAAGCCGGTGGGAGATGGCGAAATACGTCCGCGATAGATTTTGGAATAAGAATGATCTGGCACGAGGTTATTTAGCCGCTGCGTGCGGACCCGCGAAGATTGCCTTCGCTGGCGTGATCTGCAACATCGATCGGCTGCCCACGTGTACGAAGCTCAACTCTCGGGCCGCCAGCAGCGCCTTGACTGCATCATTGACCTTCGAGCGCGCAATCAGATTCTGAAAGAAGACTTCCAGTTCCGATTGTTCCACGGCGACGACGCAATCGAGATATTTCGAGATCAGCGCCGACAATGCTTCCGGCACTGACAGCCCGACGCCCTCCTTTACCGCATCGGGTGCCCAGCGATATAGCAAATCCCACACGGAGCCTTCGCTTGCGCTGTAGTCGACCCGCGTGATCCGCAGCTTCGACCACAATTCCGCGAGAGCCTTGTCGAGTGCCGCGGTAGAGAGGCCGCCGCCAAGGCCATCAAGCAGTCGTTGCTTTGAGATCGGCCCATGCTTGTCAATCACCGCGAAGGCGTCGCAGGCCAGCGCCGAATACGGAGACCGCGACCCTGCTTTCGGAGCCTGCTTGGGATTGCGCTCGCCTCTGAGCGCGTAGAAATACGGAAACACCTCCGCGGCTACCAGAAAACCGTTGTTCTCCTCAAACAGGTTAGCCTCGAACACAGTGCGCTCGCGAAGAAGCCGAACCATCAATTCAGTTGCCTGCGCCGCGCGCGGATCCTTAAACGCATGCTGCCACTCGGGCAGTCGATCCTCACTGCCGACGAATGCCCCGATGAACGTCGGCACCAGCAATGGCAGCCTCTGCGGATACATCATGCAGAATCCAGTATCTTCCAAAAACGCGCGCGCCTCCTCGATCGTCTGAATGCGCTTGCCATCCAGCCGCCACTTCTCGCGCCGCAGTTGTTGAAGTTCAAGATCGGTCATAAACCAGTTGTGAGCAATGAGCGATGAGCAAAACTTGCGGCCGGTAGCCAACCCTCATTGCTCACGGCTCACAGCTCACAGCTCAGATTCTCTTAAACGCCTTCTGTATATCCTTCACAGAATACCGCAACACCACCGGCCTGCCATGAGGGCACGAATATGGGTGGTCGGTTTTGGCTAATTCTGTCAACAACCATTCCATTTTGTTTTGTTCTAGCGGCATGTTGACTTTGATGGCGGCATGGCAGGCGATCGAGGCTGCGATGCGGGCACGGATCTTTTCCAGGTTAAGCGACTGGTCTTCTCTTGAAAACTGATCGAAGAGTTCGTGCAGCATGTGCTCGATCTGCGCGGCTTCCACGCCAGCTGGAGCTACTTTAATGGCTACGCTGCGGGCGCCGAAGGGCTCGGCTTCGAATCCGTTGTGATGGAGTTCGTCGGAGATTTCCGCAAACACTGCCTGCTGCGCAGGAGTCAACTCCAGTACGATCGGCATGAGCAGGCGCTGGCTTTCGACTTTCTGGGCTGCGCGCTGCTTCAGCACTCGTTCGAACAAGACACGCTCGTGGGCCACGTGCTGATCGATGATCCAGAGGCCGTCTTCGTTTACGGCGAGGATGAAGGAGCTGCGAATCTGGCCCAGGGGCTTCAGGGTACCGAGCGATGACAAAGTCGGTTCGGCCTCGCTGATGTCGAGAGCGGGGGAGCAGCCGTTATCGGGAACGCGGTCGATTGGTTCCGACGGCAGAGGCGGAGCAAAGTTTGGATTGAGCGCCACATGTTCTAAACCACGGGCCACCGGGATTGCGGCATTTGCTTCTACCGCAATCCCGCCTTCGAACTGCAGACGAGCAGAGGTCGGCGGCTGCAACGTCGCTTGAAGTGCAAAGCGGCCATCTGGTGCGGCTTCCGGTCTATTTTCTGCAACGCGAAAAGCGGAGTCCTGCGGCAATGCGTTTCCCGAAGTCGGTTCCCAGGGTTGTGAGCCGGGCGTCAGCGCCTGGCCTGCGGTTGCGTGCGCGTGAATCTCGGCTACGAACTGCGGCACCGGACGCGCCTTCATGAGAGCTGCCCGCACTGAGTCGCGCACAAAATCGTGCATCACGGTTCCCTGCCGGAATCGCACTTCGGTCTTCGAGGGATGAACATTCACATCGACTTCGCCCGCGGGTAATTCAAGAAACAGCAGCACGACGGGATACACCGTGGGCGGAATGATGTTTCGATAGGCCTCGGTCAGCGCATGCTGCACCAGGCGATCGCGGATCAGCCGCCCGTTGACGAAGACAAAAATTGAATTGCGGTTGAGCTTCTGGATCTCCGGCTTCGAAACGAAGCCGTGGACGCGCATCTCGCCGGGGGTACGATCTTTTGGCTCGTCATCTTCTTGTTCCACACGCCGCCATGGCGGAGGCTGTGGTAGTCCGATCCGCTCGAGTGACTGCTGCGCGGCCACGGGGATCAACTGGTCCAGCGTTTCTCTGCCGAACACCTGGTAGACGCGTTCGCTGTATCCCGCCACGGGAGGCGCGACCAGCATGGCATTCGATGCCGAATGCAGCTCGAAATGCTTTTCCGGATGCGCGAGCGCATAGTGGGTGACCAGACTTGCAATGTGCGCGAGTTCGGTGGATTCGGATTTGAGAAATTTCTTCCGTGCCGGAGTATTAAAGAAAAGATCACGAACTGTGATGGAAGTCCCCGGCGGCAAGCCGGCTTCTTCCACACGCGCGATCTTGCCCCCGTTGATTTCTACGATGGTTCCTGCCTCTTCCTCGGCAGCCCGTGTTTCAAGATGCAAGCGCGAGACCGACGCGATCGAAGGGAGGGCCTCGCCGCGAAAGCCAAGAGTGGCGACATTCAGCAGATCTTCGGCGTCTTTGATCTTCGAGGTGGCGTGACGCTCAAAGGCCAGCATGGCGTCGTCGCGGACCATGCCGCATCCGTTGTCAGTGATCTGGATGAGTTTCTTTCCGCCTGCCTCGACGCTGATCTTGATGCGGGTCGCGCCGGCATCAAGCGAGTTTTCGAGCATCTCCTTGACCACAGAGGCAGGGCGTTCGACGACCTCGCCCGCGGCGATCTTGTTGGCGACGTTCTCAGAAAGAACGTGGATCTTACCCATATCTGGAGATCCCTCGCTTTGCCCGAGATTTCAGCTGCGGGCTCCCGCCTTCCCCTTCGTTTCGATCAGGGGCTGATTCACGACTGCAAATCGCCTCAACTTGGATTCGGCCCATCAGCGGTTCTCAGTTCTCAGTTCTCGGTTCTCAGCGGGTGAGGAGCAATGGTCAGTTTCGCAGATGAGCTGGAAAAAACAAAGGAACGAGCCCGTAGGGCCGTGGTGCAGTTTGAAAATCTACAGGGCTATGAATCCGGACTGGCATGTGTGAAACTGTCCACATGCCAAAAGACCGCAAGAAGACGTACTCGGATCACCAATCAGAGGCCTCTCGCGCAAAGAAGCAGCCAAAGAAAAAGAATCAAGCGTCGCGCGAGGACTTCAGCCAGGCGGCTGCTCGGATCGCCAGAGAAGCTACCGAAGGGAAGTAATCGCTTAGTGGGCTTTTCGGCACGTGATCCTGCGCCTCGCAAGCGATATTCTCATTCCGAATTTGGAAAAGATTGAATCGAAAGTCCGGCGTCCACTAGGTTCTCGGAACCCGTGACTTAGCAAAGCAGCCCACTACCCAGGTTTTCACTTCGCGTCGGTTACTTGCTCGCGCGACTCGTTGTAAGTGCCGAACTTTTTCGCAATCGGTTTCAGGGTGGGATAGAACTGGACGAACGTGTGCTCCACGGCTGCATGGGCGTCGTGGCAGGACCAGCACGGGTTTCCGTGTGGCATGGCTTCGGCGGTCTGGCCGCTCTCGTTGAATCCGTAGTATGCCCATTTGTCGGGATTGCGCGTGGAATCTTTCACCTCGACCGCGAGGCCCATCAGGTCGGTCTGATAGTGGCCCTTCTGATTGATCGAGCTGCGGCTGGCCGCATCGCGTTCGTCGATGACGAACATGGTCTGCTCTGGCCATTTGCCCGACTTCACGAAGTCGTCGTAGGCCCAGCGCTGCACAAAAACATTGGTAAACATTTCGTGGCTGCCGGGCTCGGGGCTGTAGTTCATACCGTAGCCTGCTGAGAGGAACATCCACTCGCGATAGTCCGCCGGGCGCATCAGGCGTCCCTTTTCGTCATACTGCGGTTTCGGCGACTTGTTCTCGGAAGCGACAGCGAGCAGCACCAGGCATGCGGTCATGATTGACGCGAGCAAAAGCTTCTTTTTCATCGCAGAACCCCCCATCGGGATGGAAGCATGCTACTCGAATCGGAGACCTCGGTCTTGAACAAATGAAACATGGGGTGACAATTTACGGGGATCGCCGTCTGTCCAACATGCCCGGCCAGGAAGGATCATCGTCGGCTCCCGGTAAGGTTCTGCGCGGGGGTGAGTTTTACTCACCGGTGCGGTCTCGGCTGGGGGTCGGGGATATTCTGCTTTCGGAGTTGTGCCAGCCGTGTTCACGCACCGTCCCACGGCACGAACACGAACTCGCCTACGTGACAGTGGTGCTTGGGGGAGACTACCTCGAAGGGGACCACGGCCACTTTGCCGAATTGCGTCCGTTTACTGCGGCTTTCAATCCCGCTGGAGTGGCGCATTCCACGGTGATCGGGCCGGCGGGGGCGTCATTCTTCACCATCGAGTTTCGGCACGATGCTTTGCGCGCTCTCGATCTGCGCCTGCCTTCGGATACGACGTTCGACCGCGGCGCTGGCTCGATGCTCTGGCCTGGGCTTCGACTCTATTCGGCTTTCAAAACGCAAGGCGATGCGCTCGGACTTGAGTCTTGCATTCTCGAAATGCTTGGAGCGGTCGCGCAATTCGAGCCGCCGGAATCGCCGGCACCGCCATGGTTTCGCCGCGTCAAAGAGCGGCTGAGGGAAGAATTTCGCGAGCCGCTTCGCATGCGCGATCTCGCCCGGGAAGCTGGTGTCCACCCGGTACACCTGGCGCGGGTCTTCCGCCGGATCGAAAAACAGAGTCCCGGGGAATACCAGCAGCGTCAGCAAGTACGCGCCGCGTGCGAGTTGCTGCGCGATGCCGAATGGCCGCTCGCATTAATCGCCGCCGAGTGTGGCTTTGCTGACCAAAGCCATTTCACCCGACTCTTCCGGCGAATGGCCGGGACCACTCCAGGGCGGCTCCGGAGGATCATAAACGACAAGGTTCAGACTGAGGGTGGACCGTCGCAACCGGGCGTCAACATGCACATGCACTCTTGCAGCTCCGATGACGCCGGCAGATTGCATAGATCCTCCGGCCCGCAAAAATACGCAGACCTCGGGATGACTGCACCGTCCTGGATCGGGCAGCGGTTCCGCAGAACGGCGTCGCGTTCTTTGTGATGTTCTTAGGAAGTACCTCCAAACCCTTTCTGGACGCGCCTCGCCGCTTCCGCTAGAATCTCCCGTTGCTCCCGGCCACGCCCTTCCCCCCGAGCATGGCACTCCCGGATTCTTTCGAGGACTTATGCCCCTGATTCAGTTCACGCGCAATCACAACGATCACTCCACGGATAAAGGATTTCAGTTCGAGTTCATGTGCGACCGCTGCGGAAACGGTTTCATGACGGAGTTCCAGTCTTCGGTCACCGGAATGGCCGGGAGCGCCCTGCGGGCTGCGGGAAACTTGTTTGGCGGTTTTTTGGGACAAGCCAGCAGTTCGGCCTATGAGATCGAACGCGCCATCCAGGGCCCGGCTCATGACAAGGCGTTTCACGCCGCGGTAGAAGAGGCGAAACCGAATTTCCGTCAGTGCCCGAAGTGCACTCACTGGGTCTGCATCACCTCGTGCTGGAACGCCAAGCGCGCGCTCTGTTTTGATTGCGCGCCCGATCTGGAAGTCGAACTGGCGTCGGCACAGACGCAGACCGCCGTCGAGCAGATGAGGGAGAAGGTCCGGACCCAAGATCTCACCAAGGATCTTGATCTGACGAGCGAAGCGGCGGCATTGTGTCCGGCATGCGGAGCGCGCACCCAGGGAGCGAAGTTCTGCCCGGAGTGCGGCAAACCACTGCGTCCGAAAAACGAATGCACCCGGTGCGGGACCAAGTTCGAACCTGGAACGAAGTTCTGTCCGGAGTGTGGGAACAAGGTCGTCTGACCGATGCCCGATTTCCAGGGAAAATTTCAATACCTCGTCGGCGCAGCCGCGCAAGAAGGTCCGTGCCGCGTGCGGTTTGACGCGCAGACGTTCACGCTGACTCCCGAAACTGGTAGCGCGCTGGTCTTCGATCTGGGGGACCTCGAGGCGGTGGCTGTTGCGAACTGGGAGGTGCGGTTGCCTCTCTATACGGGGCGAACGCTCGTGCTGCGGCAGTTTGGGAAGGCGTATGAGACGCTGGCGCACGATCTGACGGAGGTGTACCGCAATCGCGCGGTGCAGTGCATGTTGCTCGAGGACATGGGCGAGGTCGCGCGGTTCAACGGCAACGTCGAGGTATCCGGAGGCGCTTCGGGGAGCGCCGAGATCCGGCTGTACAAGAGCAATCTGGCTGTGTTGCCCGCGGCAGCGAACGGCTTTCAGTGGCGGTTGGCTGACATTGACGATGTGAAGCTCGACTCGTCGACGTATGAAATTGTGATTCAGTCCGGTGGCGACCGGCTGAAGGTGTCGCGCCTGGCGAAGCGCACGGAAGAATTTGCGGCTCAGTTGCGTGAGAGCATGAATGCGCTGGCCACCCAGAGCACGCAGGCGCTGCACGGGATGCTGCCATTCCTTGATCCCGACCAGTTGCAGTCTTGCGCTTCGCTGCTTCGCGAGGGACGCTCAGCGCCGCTGGCGAAGCTGGTGGCGATTCACAAGCAGATCCCCGTTGCGCTGGCGGCGAACGCCGTCGACAAAGACTTGAAGCCTTACTACGACCAGCTAGTTGCGAAGGCAGCAGCCGGGACGGGATACGTTGGGTTCAAGCTCATCCGGCCGGAGGTGGAAAAAGATTCGGATGCGGCCGAGAAAGAGAAGCCCGCACACGCGGACAAAGAAGCGGACGATGACGCCAGCGACGCGCCGGATGCCGACGCCAGCGCTCCTGCAACGCTTTACTGGTTCCTGTTTCCGCTGGCCGCCAGGAAAGGCTTGGGCGTAGCGAACGCGGTCGCATGGGAAGCCAGTTCGCGCTCGGGACGCGCCACTTACTTTTTTCGCCTCACTGATCCTGCGCAGGCAGCGCAGCTTGCCGATCCATCGCGCGGTGCGTCAGTGGTGGAGGACTCGATCCGCCGGCTGAATCGTGTGCTCGCCATGTTGAATTTCCGGCGGCGTCCGATTTACCTGTCCGATGACGAACTCGCGATGAGCCCTCAGCTCCACCGCTACGCCATCGCCGCCCGTCGCCTGCCCGAGGTGCGGGAGGTTCGCGCTAATTTCCTCGGCCGCGCCTTGCACTCGTCGCCTGAGGCCTGGCAGACGCAGGTGGAGAGTATTCTCAGCCACGCAGGAGCATAAAGAAGCGCTCCGCCGAAGCGGAGCGCCGGTGAAACGCCCGCCGTCTACTGTACTTGCAAGGTAAGAGTAGTCTGCGCCGTGAGCGGATTCGTGCCGTTTGTGGTGGCATTGACGGTGATCGTGTAAGTGCCCGCGGGCGTTCCGGGGTTCTTGCTGCCGCCGTTGCTGCCGCTGCACGACGCCATCCAGATGGTTGAGACTCCTAGCATGAAAATCAGGCCCAGCACGCGAACAGCGTGTTGGGAACGCTTGCGCGAGCCGGCGATGAACATGATGCCGAGCAGGCCGGGCATCATGGCGGCATAGAAGATCCGCGTGCTGCGCCCGGCGGGTTGCACCCGCGCCAAAGAAGGCGCTGTGGTTGTGATGACAAAGGTCGCCCCGGTGGCGTTGGGTGTGATATTGCAGGTCGACTCCGTCAACGTCGCCGGCTCAGAGCAGGTGTAGCTGACGGGACTGTTGGTTATGCTGAAACCATTGGTGCCGGTCAGCGTGACGGTTGCACTGGCCCCATTGACCGTACCGCCGGGCGTGACCTGATAGCTGGTTGCGCCGGGGGTCAAGGTGTAGGACTGGTCGGTTGTATTCACCGTCAGTGTGAACGGGGATGTATGGGTGACTGAGCCGCCGTTTGTCGCACTGATATTGAACTGCGGGGCAGCGCCCGTCGCCATGCTGGCGTTGGTTGCGATGGTTAAGGTGGAGGTTGTGGTTCCCGCGGGCATGGGGTTAGGAGCGAAGTTACAGGATGCCCCGGTCGGCGGAGTCACGCAGCTTAGCGTCGTTGCCTGGCTGTAGCCGTTGACGGGAGTGATCGTCACGGTGATCGCGCTAGAGTTGTGTCCGGCTACAACGGTTGCGGTGGTCGGATTCGATGCTAGCGTGAAATCTGGAGCGATTACGTTAACAACCGTCGCGATCGATACAGATTGAGTGGTCGACGCATCTCCGAGATAGGTGGCTGTTACGCTGTTGGACCCTCCGGGAAGATTTGTCGTTGAAAAGGTAGCCGTGCCCATAGTCGTCGGCGGGTAGGGAAGGTTGACGACAGCTGTTCCCAGAACTGTCGTGTTGCTGTTGTTGACGGTCGAAAAACTGACCGTGCCGGTGCCGCTGGTCGGAGAGACCGTTGCCTTAAAAGTAATGTTCTGCCCCACATTGATCTGCGGTGCAGAGGCGGAGATGGATACGGTTGATGGGTTGCGCGGACCCGACCATGCATTAAACAGAGCGTTGACATCCACAGAACCAAGCCCGGTGACCAAATTGTAGTGGTGTCCCCCGGCAACCGAGTACCCGAACGTGCCTTGCGAGTTCAGTGGAGCCGGACAACGGAGTGCGGACGGCTCGAAACTGGGCGTAGTACCGGAGCAAGGTACGAGGTTGTCCGATGTGCCGCCCGTGCCAGTCGAACTAGTGCCCGTGCCGATGTCATGAAACACCGTCGGGTTGGTGCCATAGAGTGTATAGAGTTGCGGGTTTATGTTGCCCAGGCCGTTGGCCCCTAAGAACTGGTTCAGAAGCACCGTCATTCCCGCAGCGACCGGAGCTGAGCCCGAGGTGCCTCCCAAAACGGAGCCGTAAGTATTGATTGCGTCGGTAACGCTGACGGCACAGGTGCTGGTCGAACTTGTGCTGCCCTGAACGATCTCTGACTGCGGAGCGCAAACGATATAGAGATCGTTTGCATTGGATGCAGAGAAGGAGATGTCAGGCACGTCGCGGACGCCGTCAGCAGGAGTGATGCTGCCACCCTGCCAGGTTGGTTTAGGGAACCCACCGTTGGGCGGGGCATTGCAGAGTTCGAATAGAAAGCTACTAACCGTAGTCGTTCCACTCCCGAATGCGCAGTTGCTAGGTCCTCCACCGGTACCGTCCAGATTCACGGCCAACGCCGAGTCGTTCCAAGCGAGTTCCGGAATATAGCCGTTCTGCGGGCCATTGGGCAGTACTGAAGCACCATCTGTGCCGTTTGACGTACCCCAATAGACACTACTGTTATTTCCCTCGTTAAACTCGGTTCCGCCGACTCCCGTCACTTCCGGGCTGCTCGCAGGATAGCTCACCGAAAGCCCCAGTTGGGCGGGATACGTGCCGTTGTCGCCGTCACAGGTGGCCGCGGCGGCGTCGCCGGAGGAAGCAAAGAATGAAATCCCCTCGGCAGAGGCTTGCTTATAGACTGTCTCTGCGGCAGCGATTGACGGAGCAGTAACGAAAGCCTCGCACAGGCCATAGCTGTAGCTGATTACCGGCGCGAGCGGTGGGTTCTGATCGATGGCCCAACTGGCGCTGTCATCCACGCCGTTCGACGAAGTCACAAAGATGATCTGTGCCCCACGAGCGACTCCGCTCATCGTTTCGATATCCAGATCAGACTCGGCAAGGTTGCCAGTGCTGAGTCCGGGGTCGCTACCGGTGCTGGGAATCACCATCTGAAAGTTGCTTGTATTGCAAGCTGTGATTACACCGCTCGAATTAGTGGTGCAGCCGTTGATGCTGGAGAGACCGAAGGCGCTGCGGAAGAAATTGAGATCCGCGAGGTAAACGTCGGACTGGCCTGCGATGACCACCGTCTGACCCGTGCCATCGATGGGGACCGTAGCCTTATAGAGCGGATTCATGTCATAGATCGTGGCGATATCGCCCGGCGAAAGGAAATGCGTATTTTGCCCAGACACGGTAAAGGCAGGACGCGGCCTGATGTGAGGGCGCGGAAAAAAGTCGTGCAATCCTCGGAACCCCCCGATAATCCCGCTCAGCGCAGCGGGAATCTGGGGTGGCGTCACGTTCGCAAAATGCATTTTCCCATTCACGTTGTAGTTATGGAGTTCGGTCCTGAAGACGCTCTGCACTTGCCTTGCGTTGCCCTCGAACGATAGGAATTCCCTTCCGTGGGCGACGTAGGTGATCTTGAGCCCCTGCGACCGCAGCCACGCGCTGATCTTATCGAGGTCACCTTGACTTAAGCCGAACTGCTGGCCGAATTGATCCGAAGTAAGCCACTTATGAAAATTGGGTGAAGTGCTGTCCTGCTGCTGTGCCAGCAGTTTGTCGAGTGCCTGTTGTTGCTCTCCAGACGGCGCGAACAGCATGGTTACACGCATCGCCCGCGAAGGGGCAACCGGCCCCTGGTCAAACTGCGACTGCGCCCAAGGAGAGACGTGGCCTCTCAGTTCAACAACGTTAGAGGAATCAACCGCGCCCGCAATCCGATCCGGCGTAACCGCGTAACTCAAGGTGGAGAAAGGAACAGCCAACACCAGCGCACACACCAACGCCCAACTGCTTCTCGACATAAACGCTCCCTGGCAGACCTGCCGATTGGATAACCTTAAACGGCTTAACCCACTGTGATCAAGACTGTTGCCGGGAAGGTTGTATGAAGTGACACAAAGATTGCGAACCGAAGGACATGGCCCCGCTGTTTGAGAGCGAAGCCCGGCAGAAACTGGACGAATCGGCTCCGAATCGGCGTCAAAATCTTGCGACAGCCTGCGATTTCGGGTGCAGCGCGGGAAGCGTCCGACGACCGGCTTCTGCCGTATACTTCCCATGCTTCACTCTGCCCTGCATGCCGCCGACTGACGCCGGGAAATCGCGCCTTGCCTACATTGACTGGATGCGCGGGCTGGCCTGCCTGCTCATGTTTCAGACGCATTGTTACGATGCCTGGCTCGGTCCAGCGGCGCGGCAATCGCGGTTTTTCATGTATTCGCAGCTCGGCGGAACGTTCCCCGCGCCGCTCTTTCTCTTTCTGGCGGGAATCTCGTTTGCGCTGGTGACCGATAAGTTGTGGCAGAAAGGCACGCCCACCGGGCAGGTTGCGCGGACAACGATCGTGCGCGGAGCGGAAATCTTTGGCTATGGACTGCTTTTTCGGGTGCAGGAATTCGCGATTTCCTGGGGATGGGCGCCGAAAAGCGATCTGGCTCGCGTGGATATCCTGAACACGATTGGCATGTCAATGATGTTGATGGGGGTGATGTGCTGGGTGGCGGGGGCTGTGGCAGTGGTGGGGCGCCGGGCTGCGCCCGGGACGGGCGAAGGCGTCCGTCGCTCCACGATCGAGGGCGGCGGTCCCTCGATGACCGGACCCGCGCCTTCGCGCATTGTCGTCGTGATCGCTGCCTGTGCTGTCGCTTTGGCCATTTCTCTGCTCACTCCGCTGCTGTGGACTACGTGGCGTCCGCGGTTTTTGCCTTGGCCGCTTGAGTCCTATGTCAACGGTGTGCATAACCTGGGCACGCCGCAGGCTTGGCTGTTCCCGGTGTTTCCCTGGACGGCATTTGCTTTCGCGGGGCTGGCTGTGGGATTCATTCTGCAGGCGCCGTGGTCGCGTGCTCGAACGACTCGAGCCTTCGTTCTGCTCGGAATCGGTGGGGTGGCGCTGATCGAACTCTCGCGCTGGCTTGACGCGCTGCCGCGCCAGATCTATCCCGTGTATGACTACTGGCACACCAGCCCGGAGTTTTTCCTGATCCGCGTTGGGATGCTGCTCGTAATCCTGACCGCCAGCTATGCGTGGTGTCGATGGGGGCTGGCGCAGTGGGGATTCAGCCCGCTGATCCAGCTGGGACAGGCGTCATTGCTGGTCTATTGGGTGCACATCGAGTTCGTGTACGGAAGAGTGTCGATCCTGCCGAAACACGCGCAAAGCATCCTGGGGGCGTCCTTGGGACTGCTGACGATCTTCCTGGCGATGCTGGCGTTGGCGTACGTACGGACGCACATCAAGGGATGGATGCGGGGCAAGGACGCGATGCAGGCACTCCGCAGTTCGTCGGCCGTCCGCTCGTGACGATTCGGCACCGTGAATTAAGAACCATCATGTAAGATTCGCCCCGCAAAGTCGACCACCGCGTGCTCGGCCCAGCGCCCATCATCCATTGCATCCCCATTACTGCTGCCGATGAACGCGCAGTGGCCGCCGTCCTGGGTCTCGACGTAGGTGATGTTCGGATTCGCCAGAATCCGCTGCCGGGTCTCAGGAAGAACGCGAATAAACGGATCGTTGGCAGCGTAGAGAATCAAAGCGGGCACGGCAATTTGATCGACCACGTTGGCCGCGGCCGCCCTTGCGTAATAGTCGTCGGCGCCGGTGAATCCGCAATAGTACGCGGTGATGCGGTCATCAAAAATGCGCAGGCTGGTGACGCCTCGCAGGCGCGCGCGATCAAAATCTTTGGGGAACAATTTCGCCTTAGCACGAAACCGCCCGTACAACCGCATCAGAAAATACAGTTCGTAGATGCGGTTGCCTGGTTCATGCAAGGCATCAGCGGAAGGGGCTAGATCCATCGCGGGGCAGACTGCCGCGGCCGCTCGAAACTGGGGAGGACCATTCTTGCCCCATTCGCCCGCCAGTTTGAGCACGAGGTTGCCGCCCATGGAGAAGCCGATCAGGGCGAAGCGCGAGATGCGGTCCTTGTCGATCACATGTTGCGCCACGGCGGCCACGTCGGCAGAGAGGCTGGAATTGTAGAGCGTGGGGGCGCAGTGATCCATGCCGCCGCAGTTGCGCTGGTTCATCAGGACAACGTTCATTCCCAGGGCCAACCCATTCCGGGCGACCCCCAGCATGTACTGTGATTCGCTGGAGCCTTCTAGGCCGTGGACCGCGATGATGGTGGGAGCGGATTGGCGGTCGGCCTGCCAATGACACCAGCAGCGCACCATGATTCCCGGCGCCACCTCGACCAGCCGCTCTTCGGGAGCCGGCAGATGAATTTTGCGCGCGAGAAAGAAGCTGGCGATCGTCTGTACGTGCCCGCCGCGCAGAAGGCGATGCGGGCGAAAGACCGCGCGAACGTCGGCTGCAGTCTGGCCGTTATCTTTTGAGATTTGCGAACTCCCCACAATTTGATTCTAATAGAGAGTGAGTCCGCACTAGCCGATTGAGGAGTCGCCGATGCCCATTTTCGAGTACATCTGCAAGGAATGCCATCATCAGTTTGAAGCGCTGGTTTTTGGAAAAGAGAAAGCAGAGTGCCCCAAGTGCCACACCAAGAAACTAAAGCCGCAGCTCTCTGTATTTGCCGTCTCTGCGAAGGGTTCGTCGGCCTCACCTTCGCCAACGGGAGCGTGCGGTTCGTGCGGCGATCCTCGCGGCCCGGGCGCATGCTCCATGCGCGATATGAACTGATCTAAGTCTTAGGATAGATGGCGTAAAAGATCGCCACCACGACGGCAACTGCCACTCCTAATCCGAGTACGATCTGCAGGCCTGTGGACATTCCCTTATGACTCACGTGCTGAACGTCGGCATAGGCGAATTCTCTCGTTTCGCCCGTTTTGTTCTCGATCAAGGTGAACCCGGCGTCCGAGACTGCGGTTACTGTTCCAATAATCTTTTTTCGGCCGTCCGTGGTCCTGATCAGGACTACCTTTACAGGCTTGTGCTTGCTCTGAGCCTGGCTGAGGATCTGCTTCATCAGGTCCGCAGTCTGGTTTTGAGGCCGGGCGACTTCTGCAGGAACAATGGTCTGCAACAGGAGAACGGTCAACAATATCAATGAAATCTTGGCGGTCATGATTGCACCTCGATTGCGCGCTCTGCGAGGGCCTGTCTGAGACCAAATCGATTAGAAGAGTCAGATCGGTCGATGTCAGTGACCGGCGTCACCTTCGTTCAAGACCTGATCTTTGTTGAGCCGCTGGAACAGCGTGGGTGAGAGGTGTTGGCGAATGTATTTCTTGCTGTCGAACTTCCGTCCCGTACTCTCGCCAGACATGTAACGGATCTGCCCGAAGATCGGGCGCTCGAACCACGGACGGTCGAACTTCCCAACGGTCGCCCACGCGATTCCTGCGTAGCCATTCGGGTCGCGGCCGTCGAGTTCGTACTTGTCATTCAGTTGCACCGCAATGTTGTGGGCCTCGGCAGGGGTGCGGCTCCATTCCAGGATCTTCTTCGCCCAGTACATCCTCACGTAGTTGTGCATCCAGCCGGAAGTGACCATTTGCATCTGCGCGGCATTCCAAAGCTGATCGTGGGTTTCGGCGTGCTCCAGTTGCTTCTCCGTGTACAACACAGGCCGAGCATCGCGGGCGTGCTTGGCGAGTGAGCGGTGGGCCCAAGGTTCGGCGCATTCGAACGTGTCGTAGTTGTCGTTGAAACGAACCAGGTTCACGCTGAGTTCGCGCCACGTGATGATCTGGTTGAGGAACGCTTCCTTGTCGGTCTTGGGCGCGTCTGCATGTTGCACGCCGAGCGCTACGGTGATCGGACTGATGTGACCGAAATGGAGATACGGCGAAAGCCGGCTGGTGTGGTCGATCTCCGGCTTATTCCGCTGCGTACCGTAGCCACGAAGCTTGTGCTTGATGAATTCCCTCAAAAGACGCTGCGCTTCTCTGCTCCCGCCATGCCAGTCTGAGACGGGCGACACAGAACGATCGAGCGGCCAGCCTTGCGTGATGTCAATGTCTACTGGCAACGATTCCAGGCGAGTCGGCTTCTTCCATGACACTTTCGCCTGCGGATTCTTCGATGGCTTGAGGAAGGCAGACAAATGCGCCTGCAAACGCGGCCGAATCGTGTGCGCCGCATACTGGGCTTTCTCCAGCAATCTCGACGGGACAATTACGTCGGCATCCACGGTCCACAGCGGCACCTTTAACTTCTTCCCCGCGACTTGACGCCAGTGCTCCGGTTCGCGCATCGGGTTCTCGTCGCCGACTACGAGCGCGGGTTCTACCTCGTCACAGAAACGCAACAGGCTGTGATCCGGATACCGCCGCAACACGAATCCAATGTTCCTTTTTTCGAGTGTAGCGGCAATGTCAGGAATACCTTCGTTCAGGAATCGATAGTGCCGCAGATTAGCGTGCGGATAGAAAGGCATGGGTGCGAAGAACACCACCGCAGGCAGGCGCAGGAGATTGGCGATCTCTACGGCCACATCAAGCGCCGGATTGTCGACGCCGCGCTGCGCTCGCTGCATCCAGTACACGACGCATCTGCCCAAGGGATCGGGCGAGCCGGTTCGCCGCACCGTCACGCGCGGATCGTTCGCGATGCGCGTGAGATCATCCATCGCGACGTCTCAATGGACCTTGCGAAAGCCGCATAGGAACAGTCTAAAGATCGCGGAGGGGCATACTCACGCGGGGCGTATTTTTAGTTGCAGGCAGGGAAAAACAAGCCTGCAATTTCTCATGCCGGTCAAATGCAGAACCCGGGAGCCATCTTTCATCGAGGTCATCGAGCTCGCAGAATCGCGTCGGCCACCCGCGCCGCATCAACCGCGGCTTTCACGTCGTGCGTGCGAATGATGTGAGCGCCTTTGAGAATCAGTGCGACCTCTGTGGCCAGCGTGCCGTAGAGCCGCGCATCCACGGGAGCATCTTTGCCGCTGTCGGCCAGAGTGCGTCCGATAAACGATTTTCGCGATGTGCCCGCGAGCAGTGGAAAGCCTGCGGCCTGCAATTCCGCAAACCGTGCAATCAAGGGATAGTTTTCATCGAAGCTCTTGCCGAAGCCGAAGCCGGGATCGAGTACAATTCGCTCCCGCCTCACGCCCGTGAGGACCGCCTTTTCCGCCCAGTCTTTCAGTTCGCGCTTGACTAGGAGCACAATTTCTCCGGCGGGCGGCAGCGTGCGCCACTCCTCTGGGCGTCCGCGCATATGCATGAGCACGGCGCCGCACTTCAAGTCCGCCACAGTCCGGGCCATTTGAGCATCCCAGCGAAATCCGCTTACGTCATTCACAATTTCTGCGCCGGCTTCCAACGCGGCGCGGGCCACCACAGCCTTGTACGTGTCAATCGAAACGACCGCCGACGGATGATTCTTCTTCAATTCCGAAATCACCGGGAGCACCCGCTGGATTTCCTCCTCGGCATGAACTACCGGCTTCGAACTCGCGGGACGATTGCTGGCTTCCTGCGTGGGCAAATCGACGCGGGCACCGGGACGAGTGGACTCTCCGCCAATGTCGAGGATATGAGCCCCGTCAGTGAGCAACCGCTCGGCATGCTCGAGGGCGGCTTTGGCATCCAGGAATTGTCCGCCATCCGAAAACGAATCGGGCGTGACGTTGACGATCCCCATAATGAGCGTGCGCTTGCCGAGTTCAAGCGTGCGCTTCCCCAGGTTCCACTGGAACACGGATCTCATTGCGGAGGATTCTAAATGAAATTAAAGGGAGTACTATTTGCGGCGTGCGGCACCGGCGCGCTGACGCATGGTTCCGGCCGCAACTGGCCCGGTGCCCCTGGGAGGCTTGCGCTTGCCGAGCAACAATTCTTGCAAAACGGTCGCGTTATTTCGCTCTTCATTCTTCGAGGCAAATACGAGCGTGACCCGCTTCTTCGCATGCACGAGCTGATAGAGGCGATCGAGCGCCTCGTGTGCCGCGGCTTGGCTCAGTTCCTTCAGATACTTCTTGCGAAACGCTTCCCATTCTTCCGGGCGGGCGTGGTACCAGCGGCGCAGTTCGTTGGATGGGGCGAGGTCGCGCAACCATTCATCGGCCCGGGCCTTTTCTTTGGTGAGGCCTCTTGGCCACAAGCGATCCACCAGCACGCGATAGCCGTCTGCGGAGGCCGGCGGTTCGTACACTCGTTTGATGGTTACTTTCATCAGGCTCGAAACCAATACTCTATTATTGTAGAACGGCGCGGCAGAAGGCGCATCACGCGCCCAGGACTGATATGCAATTAAAAGACGCAAGTTATGTACGGAAAAGTCGCTCGAGGATCTTGATTCCACTCACGGCGCTGTCTGCCCTGCTTACACTCGCTGCCTGCGACGTGGAACGGCGCAAGACCGATGCCGAACTCGGACTCAATCCTCAGCAGGCGGCCGGCCGGAAGATCTACAACGCGAATTGCGACCGCTGCCACGAACCTTACTCCACGCG
>Ga0209698_10002216_pt1 | contig 22168 bp, 18 predicted proteins | sample LitLauG_LLR_2012_FD_187203 | JGI IMG/M metagenome (GOLD analysis project Ga0209698, IMG submission 187203) | Freshwater sediment microbial communities from Pennsylvania, USA - Little Laurel Run_MetaG_LLR_2012 (SPAdes) (version 2) | ecosystem: Environmental > Aquatic > Freshwater > Creek >...
GAGCGATCGGGCTATTTCGAGACCTACGCCACTACCAGCGGCCAGAGCTTGAGCGCGTCGCAATTTTGCTTCCGAGGGTCTGACTGGACCTGTGACACACGAAGAGCAGAAACTGGACGCGGTGGTCTCGCTGCCAGGCGGCGTCTTCAAGCCCTATGCGGGAGTCTCGACTGCCATTTTGCTGTTTACTAAGACGAACTCGGGCGGAACCGATCATGTCTGGTTTTACGACGTGGACGCCGATGGCTGGTCGCTCGATGACAAGCGCATTCCCTTGTTGGAAGAAGCGAAGCTAGGCTGCCTGCCGAAAGCAAAGTTAAGCGCTGAGGAGCACGACAAGAACAATCTGCCGGACATTCTGGCTCGCTGGCATGAGCGCGACCGTGAGGAACGGAAGCGACCGCGGACTGCACAGAGTTTCTGTGTGCCCAAGGCCGACATCGCGGCGCAGGGCTACGACCTGAGCCTTAACCGCTATAAAGAGGTTGTGCACGAGGAGGTGGAGCATCGTCCGCCGAAGGAGATCCTTGCCGAGTTGGCGAAGCTAGAAATGGAGATTCACCAGGGGATGAAGGAGTTGGAGGGCATGCTGAAGTGAGCAAGAGCTGGCCGCTCGTTTCGTTGCAAGACATCTTCACGATTGCGCGAGGGGGTTCGCCGCGCCCTATAGACAAGTTCATCACCGAAGATCCGGATGGCATTAATTGGGTGATGATCAGCGATGCTACCGAAAGTGAGAAATACATCAACTCGACTAAAAAACGTATCCGCGAGGAAGGGGCAAAACGCTCTCGCGCTGTTAAGCCAGGGGACTTCCTCCTGACGAACTCGATGAGTTTTGGTCGGCCGTACATAATGAATACCTCAGGCTGCATTCATGACGGCTGGCTCGTTCTTAGTCCTCACGACGGCAAGGTCTCATCTGACTTTTTTTACCACTTATTGGGTTCCGACTTGGTATATGCGGAGTTCACACGGCTCGCCGCTGGCGCCACGGTCAAGAATCTGAACATCGACCTGGTGAGAGGTGTTCGGGTCCCGCTGCCGCCGTTGCCCGAGCAGCGGCGGATTGCGGAGATTCTGGACCGGGCGGAGGTGTTGCGGGCCAAGCGCCGCGCCGCCCTCGCCCAACTCGACACCCTCACCCAATCCATCTTCCTCGACCTCTTCGGCGACCCAATTCAAAATCCCCGTGGCTTTCCCGTGAAGCCCATGATCGATCTCGTCGATCCCGAACGGCCGATCAGTTATGGCATCCTGATGCCTGGTCCTGATCAAGACGAAGGCATCAAGTACGTCCGAGTAGTCGACATGAAGGATGGAGCTATCGAACTTAGTGGAATCCGCAAGACGACTGAAAAGATTTCTAATGAGTTCCGACGATCATTGCTCAAGCCGGGGGACCTCCTTATGTCGATCCGCGGCCATGTGGGGAGGTTTGCAGTGGTACCGCCGGAATTGAACGGGGCCAATATCACCCAAGATACTGCGCGGCTCGCGATCCGAGGTGCCTCGTCCGTCTTCGTCCGGGAGTGTCTTCGAACTCTTGGTTTCCAGCACTGGATGGCTAAGCACACCAAAGGCGTCGCTGTCCGAGGGATCAACCTAGGCGACGTGAAGCTAATGCCTGTTATCCTGCCGCCACAGAAAGATCAGGACGGTTTCGCGTGTCGGGCTAACGCGATTGCAAAACTCAAAGGAACCCACCGCGCTTCACTGGACAAACTAGACTCCCTCTTCTCAGTCCTTCAGCACCATGCCTTCCGAGGGGAGTTGTGACGTGACTGCCAAGACCCACGAACTTACCTTCAATGGCGGGCTGCTGGAGCGCGGATTCTGGCTCTACGTGTGGGAAATTACCACTCCGGAAGACACGCATCTCTACTATGTGGGGCGCACAGGAGATAGCTCATCGATCAAAGCGCAGTCACCGTTCAATCGGATGGGTCAGCATCTGGGTTTTAACAAACATGCCAATCCGCTTCGCCGTTACTTGAACGCTGAGGATGTTGATCCTGAACAGTGCTTTTTCCGGTTGGTGACCTATGGCCCAATCCTAGAGGAAGCAGCGACTCTAGAGGAACACAGGCAACGAAGGGATCAAACTGGCGCCCTGGAAAAGGCGCTGGCAGGAGTGATGGTCTCGGCAGGCTACAGGGTGATTAATGCCGTCAACTGTCGCACCAAGCTGGACGCGAAACTATTCGCAAGCGTCCGACGTGCATTCGCCTCCTACTTCAAGAAATTGGCGGGCGTGGCATGAGCAATTTCGCCTTCCTCCGTTCCGAGTGGCCGCAGCTTTCTGCCGATGCGCAGAAGGCGGAATTACAGGTCATTCCCGATCCTCGCGCGGCCTGCTTCTATGCAAGACGCACACTCGAATCGGCAGTCGCATGGCTCTACAAGAGCGATTCCACGCTCAAGCTTCCCTATCAGGACAATCTCAGCGCCCTGATCCACGAACCGACCTTCAAAGCGGCGGTCGGACAGAAGATCTTCGTCAAGGCCAAGCTGATCAAAGACCTGGGCAACCTGGCTGCGCACAGCCACAAGCCGCTGGAAAGCCGGGACTCGATGGTCGCGGTGCGCGAGCTATTTCACGTCTGTTTCTGGCTGGCCCGCACTTACGGCAAGACCGCCAAGCCTACCGATGGCTTGGCCTTCGATCCGACGCTGCTACCCAAGACTTCGCCGGTGCCTCCGCAAACGCTGGCCCAGATTCAGCAGCTTGAGGCTCAGCTCGCGGAAAAAGACACTCGGCTTACCGAGTTGCTGACGGGCAAAGCCGCGCTTGACGCGGAACTGGAACGCCTGCGCGCCGAGATTGCCGCCATCAAGCAGCAGAACGCCGAAACGCCCGACACCCACAACTACTCCGAGGCCGAAACTCGCGATTACTTTATCGACCTGCTGCTGAAGGAAGCCGGATGGGCGCTCGACAAGCCACAGGACCGGGAGTATCCCGTGACCGGGATGCCGAACACGCAGGGCGAGGGCTTTGTGGATTACGTCCTCTGGGGCGACGACGGCAAGCCGCTGGGGCTGGTCGAGGCCAAGCGCACCAAGCGCGATGCCCGCGTCGGGCAGCAGCAGGCCAAGCTCTACGCCGATTGTCTGGAGAAGCGGTTCGGGCAGCGTCCCATCATCTTCTATAGCAATGGCTACGAGCACTGGATCTGGGATGACCAGAACTATCCGCCCAGGCCGGTTCAGGGGTTTTACAAAAAAGACGAACTGGAACGGCTGATTCAGCGCCGTAGCACGAGGACCAGCCTGGGTGCGGCCGAGATAAACGAAAAAATCGTCGAGCGCTTCTACCAGCAGCGGGCGATCCGCCGCATTGGCGAAGCCTTCGAGAAAGACCACGAGCGCAAAGCCCTGGTCGTGATGGCAACCGGCGCCGGCAAGACGCGCACAGTGATTGCCCTCTGCGACCTGATGATGCGTTGCAACTGGGTGAAGCGCGTGCTCTTCCTGGCCGACCGGATTGCGCTGGTGAAGCAAACCGCCAACGTTTTCAAGAAGCAGTTGCCCTCAGCCGCGGCGGTGAATGTGCTGGAGCATCCCGAGGAGATCAAGGACGCCCGCGTGCTGGTTTCGACCTATCCCACCATGCTCCGGCTAATTGATGAAACGAAAGACGGCCGGAGGGAGTTCGGGCCGGGACACTTCGACCTCGTCATCATCGATGAGGCGCACCGCTCAGTCTATCAGAAATATCGAGCTATCTTCGAATACTTCGACTCGTTTCTGGTCGGCCTAACCGCGACGCCGAAGGACGAGGTGGATCACAACACCTATGGCCTATTCGATCTGGAGGACGGCGTCCCGACCGACGCCTATGGACTGGAAGAAGCGGTTAAAGACGGGTTCCTCGTTCCCCCGAAGGCGGTTTCGGTGCCGCTCAAGTTCCAGCGTGAAGGCATGAAGTACGACCAGATGACCGACGAGGAGAAAGAACGCTGGGACGCGATCGAGTGGGATGAGGATGGCAATATCCCGCGAACCGTAGAGGCGGAAGCACTGAATAGGTGGCTGTTCAACGAAGACACGGTGGACAAAGTTCTGGAACACCTGATGACCCGCGGCATGAAGGTGGCGGACGGTGACCGTATGGGAAAAACGATCGTCTTCGCCAAGAACCATGATCACGCGCAGTTCATCGTGGAGCGGTTCGATAAGAACTATCCCAAGTACGCCGGCCACTTCGCCCGTGTGATTGATTTCCAGACCGAGTATGTGCAGTCACTGATTGACAGCTTCTCGGCGGAGACAAAGGCCCCGCATATCGCGATCTCGGTAGACATGCTCGACACCGGAATCGACATCCCCGAGGTCGTGAACTTGGTTTTCTTCAAAATGGTCCGGTCAAAAACGAAGTTCTGGCAGATGGTTGGACGTGGAACGCGGCTGCGGCCGGACCTCTTCGGATTGGGGCGAGATAAAAAGTGCTTCTACATCTTCGACTACTGCCAAAACCTGGAGTTCTTCAGCCAGAACCCGGAGACGGTTTCGGGATCGGGTAATGAGTCGTTAAGTAAGAAACTGTTTTCCAGCCGCGTGGAGCTGATCGTAGAACTGGACAAGCAGAAAGATCCGGAAGGCAAGGATGAACTGCGGAAGGAAGTTGCCGAGCGCCTGCGCCACGAAGTTGAGCAGATGAACGTGAACAACTTCATCGTCCGGCCCAAGCGCAAGCTAGTGGAAAAGTATGCCGACGCCAAAGCGTGGGAGAAGTTGGATGTGGAGGAGAGAAACGAACTGGTCGGCGATGTGGCAGGGCTGCCTTCCGAACTTGTGGATGAAGATCAGGAAGCGAAGCAGTTCGATCTGCTGATGTTGCGTTTACAGCTAGGGCTTCTGCGGCATGAGAAGTCATTCATCCGTTGGAGCAATGACGTGCGAGAGATTGCGGGGGCGCTGGAAGAGAAGGCCGCCATCCCCATGGTGCGGGCCGAGTTGGAACTGATAATCGAACTGCAAACCGATGAATACTGGCAGGACATCACGGCCGCCATGCTGGAGGATGTCCGTAAGCGCTTGCGTAGCTTGGTCAAGTTCATTGAAAGAACGAAACGACCAACCATCTACACCGATTTCACCGACGCGATGGGCGAGGAGCAGGAGATCGCTCTACCGGGATTCTATACCGGGCATGACGTAGACCGCTTCCGCGATAAAACGCAGCAGTTCCTGAAGGCTCATGAGAACGACCCAGCAATTCACAAACTCCGATTCAACGAGCGCTTAACCCAGCAGGACCTCGATGCTTTGGAGAAAATGCTGATCGGTGCCGGCGCAGGAACGCCGGACGAACTGAAGAAAGTGCGCTCGGGAACTGGGTTGGGCCTGTTCGTCCGTTCAATGGTGGGCCTGGACCGGGAAGCGGCCAAACACGCGTTCGACGGATTCTTGACGGGAAGAACGCTGTCGGCCAACCAGATTCAGTTTGTGACCCTGATCATCGACTACCTAACGCAGAGCGGCTGGATGCACGCGGCACAGCTCTATGACTCGCCATTCACCGACTTCAGCCCGAAGGGCGTGGAGGGAGTATTCAACCCGGAGCAGGTGACCCAGTTGGTTGGCGTTCTGGATGAAATCCGAACAAGAGCGGGACCTTAGATTGGATATATCCTCTGAAAAACGAGGAACAGAACGTGTGTTGGGGCAAGGGGCTGTCAGGTTGTTTAATCATGGTCATCGCGGCGGGCTCGAAACCATGTCCGCTCCAGCGATTATCCAATCAATCGATTTTCCACCGAACGCCCTCAGCTTTAGCAAAACTTCCAGACTCGGTAGCCGCTCTCCTCTCTCAATCTTCGACAGCGCCGCCTGCGTAAGTCCAAGGACTTTGGCCATTTCAGCCTGAGTCAAATCAAACCCGCGAACTTGGCGAATTCGGCCACCGACAGCCGAGGGGTCGAGCCGAATTTGAATACTTCTTTTCAGTATAGTCCTTGTGGGACTATAATAGTCCCACGAGGAATCCTGCACGAGATTCCTTTGGATGGAGTATCGCATGAAAACTGAGGAAGATCAGTTGACGAAGAAGGCACAGATCGCTGCTGCCTCAGGCGCTTTGTTTGGCATCCTTGACAAGCCTGTGCAGGTTAGTCTGACCTGCAGAATCAGCAAGTCAAAATTTGTGGCGGGACTTCAGTGTGCGAAGCGTCTCTATTTGCAGGTTCATCAGCCGCAACTGGCAAAGGTGACAGACCAATTCAATAAAGACCAAGGCGCGGCGGTAGGGGTTTTAGCACGGAATCTGTTTCGGGGCGGAGTTTTAGTTGACGCTGACCGCAATCACGTTGCCCAGGCTGTGCGTGCTACTCGAGAACTAGTTAACAACTCTGAAGTATCGGCGATCTTTGAGGCTACCTTCAGACACGATGGTGTGCTAGTTCAGGTCGATGTCTTGCGCCGTATCGGCAAGAAACCGGAATTCCAGCTGATTGAAGTCAAGAGTTCAACCGATGCGAAGCCCTACCACCTGCAAGACCTCAGCATTCAAAACTACGTCCTCCGTGGTGCAGGCGTCTGCGTGAACAGCAATCACTTAATGCGTGTGAATCCTGACTACGTTTTCAACGGCCACTTGGAATTATCAGAACTGTTCCTGATCGAAGAAGTTCCGTCAAACCGGTTGTTGACTCGCTCGGCCATATCGGAAATCTTGAATGAACAGTACAGAATGCTTTGCCGGCCGGAACCACCGAACATAGAGCCTGGAAGTTTCTGCAAGATTCCCTATCGGTGCGAGTTCTTTGACTACTGTCATATTGCGCAAGATCAGGATGATCTCCGTTCATTGCCCATTCCTGCCCACAAAATTCAAACACTCCTTCATAATGGACTCATATCGGTTTCAGAGCTTCCGAACACGATCCATCTGAGACTTTATTGGCACTTCACCAACAGCGAGTGCTCCAGAGTTGATGCGGCCAGACGTGCTCGCACCTCCGGGCTGTCGGTCGATCCAAGGCTGCGAGCCGAATTGGCTAGCATCAAGTACCCTGTCGCTTTCACGGACTTTGAAACGCTTGCTCCGGCCGTGCCCAGGTTCAGGGGCATGAAACCGTACGAACCAATCCCAATACAATGGTCGGTCCATCTCCAGGGGCACGAGGATGGCGGACTTGAGCACAACGAATTCCTTGCGCCGGACGGTCATGACCCTCGTCGTTTATTCCTCGAGTCACTTTCCGGTGCTGTGGGGAGTGCGCGAAGCATCGTTGTTTATGGCTCATACGAGACCACTCAGCTGGCCAATTTGTCTCGCTGGCTTCCAGAATTTGCTTCGACAATCAGCAGCATCAAATCAAGACTAGTAGACCTGCAGCCGATTATTCGCAGGAACGTATACAGCCCTGCCTTTCTGGGTTCGTACTCCATAAAGCGTGTTCTGCCAGTGCTCGTTCGGGGGATGAACTACGCCGATCTTCAAGTGCAGTCCGGGGACGAGGTGGGGCGTGTTTGGGAACAATCATGTGCAGTCGACATTGGAGGACCTGAGAAAGCAGGGCTACGACAGGCACTGTTGGACTACTGCGCACGGGACACCCTCGGGCTTGCCCATCTTGTAGACGCCCTCAGGCAGTATGCCGATACCCGTAAGAGTTAATTCGACGGACTTGGGGCAGCCAGACTGTAGCGCGGCAATCTGCATGTTCTAGAGTTGCCTTCCGGTCCATCCGGTCCATCGTGCAAACTGCGTCTTATGGGACTAGTGCCGTCTTCGCGGAGGAAGGGTCGAAAGGAGACGGACAACGTAGAGAATGGGAACGCCATTCGGGGACTTTCCACGAAATGTCAAGCGGATGCCAGACCCTGGCTTCAGCGTTTTGATTTCTTCTGCGAGCATTCTCTTGAACCGGTCCGGTGTTGACTTCCCTAGTTTCAGCGTCTCTGGCGAGAACTCGATCTTCAAAGCCTCGAAATCGCCAGCAATGACCCGCTCCAAAGTCTCTTTCCAATCACGCGTCTTTTTGATTGGGCTGACCCTTTTTCGGCGCGCTTTTGGCAGTTGATCAAGCGTGATTTCTGTGACCGGCACGTAACACATCATACCCACTTTCCCTGTATTTCGTCCAAGTTTGGCACTTGGGTGAAGTGTTTTCTACTACTGTCTCGTATCCAATTTAATATTCTGCAACAAGTTGACAAAACATCTAATCTCGTCTCATAATACTGTCTAATAATGCAGTCTCTTTAAGGGGAGGACTTATGAACAATGAAGAATCAACCCTCGAGAAGGCCCCCGGCGTTCGGGCAACGAAAAGGGGTACCAAGTTGAGGCGGGGGGCGGCGGTCCAAGTAATGGTTTACCCGCGCAGAAAAACAAAGGGGCTGCTTGTCGAGGCATCGCGCGACATGGGCTTGTCACTTTCGTCGTTCATGGTGTTGGCTGCTCTTAAGGAGGCGGCTGCGCTTCGGGGATGCAATATCGCGGACTTGGGCATAGCACCCGATGAGTTGCGTCGCTACCGGAGGTCTACGCGGGAGCGAAATCGATGAGGTTATTTAATGCGACTCCGGTCATCGTCGACGCTCTCGGTGGTGACAGCAGGAAGTTACTGCAGCCAGACGATCTTATGCCTGATCCTGTAACCCCACTGATAAGGAGTTTCGAAGCACCGGTCAAAGGCTCTGTTCTTTGTGGAGAAGACGTGCGCCAAACGGCCAACTCTGAGGGTTCCGCACCTGATCTGCGGTCGCGAGTCATCTCCGTCACATTCGGAGAACCGAGACTCACACCGGTTCGCAATGTCATCTCTCGCTCAAGGTGCTGCCCCACCGGCAAATACCCGTCTTGGAAAATGCGGCGAATGATGCACTGGGAGTCGCCTGGCGAGCTGAAGGCTTTCCGACTGCTCGACTGTGATGCAAAGATCCGGCGGTTCGTTGAACAGCCATGCGAGATCGTTTACATCATCGGTGGCGAGACCAGACGTCATTACCCCGATATTTACGTTGAATACCAACATGAAAAACAGCTCTGGGAAGTAAAGGACGATGGTCGCGCTTCAGAAGCCGATCTTCTCGCCAGGACGAAGCTGTTGACGGAAGGACTCAAAGCGCATGGGTTCACATACCGGCTAGTTCTGAATAGTGAACTGGGAAAACAACCGCGGTTGCAGAATGCAAGTATTCTCTCGAGCTATGGCCGTGGGCCGATCGAAGAGATCGACAGGGAGCGAGTGCGCCTGGAGCTCCAACATTCCGGTTCATTGAGCTGGGGCGGCGCTTGTGCCGGCGAGTATGGCCCAAACGGCAAACAAATCCTGTGCCGCTTGACCCTAGAAGGCGTTCTTACCATTGACATGGATCAACCCTTGTCAGCTAACAGTCTCTTTAGGGTTGCCGAGGGAGTTCGCTAGGTGGGGACGGCTAATTTCCAACGCGGCGCAGTAGTGCGAATCGAGGGAGTGCTCCATCGACTCCTACAGCAGGTATCTAACTTTTGGCAACTCAAGAATCTAGATACGGACCTCATCGTCCAGAAGAACTATCAGGAACTGCAGCGTCTCCACGTCGAACGCAAACTGGTATTTGTAAACGGCCAAAAGGAGAGAGGGGCTGACCCGGTGCTCAACACCTCACCGGAACAGATGAACCTTGCAAAACTACGCCTCCATTATGTTCGCGCTGTTCTTGATACATCGAACACCGCCCCCGCCATGGAGCCGCTAATACTGGACGCTTGGAACGAATGCAAGCAGCAACCGAAAAGCCGCCCTAGCTGGATAAGTGTTTATCGCTGGAAGAAGCGGTATTTGGAAGCGGGCCTTGACCTTCGGGCGCTCGTAGACAATTCCTTCAAGAAGGGTAATCGGAAAAACAGATTTCCGGAACTGGTAACCGAGATGTGCAATGAGGCCGTTGAGGATAAGTTCCTTTCCCTCGAACGAGGCACAATCCAGGATGCACATAACGAGGCTCTTCTTCGGATAGGCGATGAAAATCGACTAAGACTTCCAGCCATGGCGCTGCCGATCCCAAGTCGACGCTTTATCAAGCGCCTTATCGATCAAATCCCGGCGTTCGACAAAGACTCCGCCCGTTACGGTCAGGATTTCGCGCTTCGGAAATTTCGTTCAGTAAACGGGCACCGGGTCATCCAAGCGCCTCTGGAGCGCGCTGAGATTGATCACACCGTCCTTGATCTTTTTGTAATCGATGAACGTAGATCCCTCCCGCTAGGTCGTCCTTACATAACAGCCTGCATTGACGTTTACAGCCGTTGCATCCTAGGCATTTATATTGGGTTCGTTCCCCCAAGCTGCCTTTCTGTTTCAAAGTGTCTCAGGCATGCCTTCCTCCCAAAGATTGGGCTCCACGAAGAATTTCTAGAAATCGACAACGATTGGCCGGCGCATGGCGTGATGCGCGAGCTCGTGCTTGACAATGGCCGTGAATTCCACAGCCAGGCTTTGGAGAACACATGCCTGAGCCTCGGTATCGAAATGCACTTCTCGCCACGGCGGATGCCATGGTTTAAAGGGAAAATCGAAAGATGGTTCGGGACAATAAACCACGACCTCGCACATAAGGCGCCGGGGACAACGTTTAGCAATATTTTCGAACGCGGAGATTACGATCCCGCCAAACACGCCGTAGTGACTTTGTCCACACTCAACACCATGATAAGGAAGTGGATTTGTGACGTTTACCATCAGAGGCCTCATACGGCCTTACAAATGTCTCCTGACCAGAGATGGAAAACAAGCATTTCGCCGACGAACATCAGGGTGCCAGAGGATGTGGCGGAGCTTGATTTAGTCATGGGCAGACCCGATTCGCGGATCCTTACTCACAAAGGAATAGAACTCCTGGGCCTGTTCTACAACTCATCCGAAGTGCAAAATCTCCGACGGCGACATGGTGCGACCTTAAAAGTCGACATTCGAGTAGACGAAACCGATATCGGATACATCTTCGTCATAGCGCCAGACTCTTCAGACTATTTCCGGGTGCCTGCATTGCATTCTGAATATGCGAAAGGGCTGAGCAGTTGGCAGCACGATTTGTTTCGCAAACAGGCCCGCGAGCAGATGCACGAAAATAACCCCATTGGCTGGATAAAAGCGCAACGGGAGATTAGGCAGTTCGTTGAGCAAGACCTCAACACTTTGCGGAAAACATCGCACAAGAAGCATGGCCGATTCTTGGAGGATAGCAGGGCAGCGGAATCCAGGAATTCTATTCACGTTCTTGCAAGCAAGACGGACGTTGGTACGCCCCAACCAGAGCCGCTGCACAACATCGCCGCGGAGACTTACAGCGACAACGCTTCAGCTGTTGCATCTCTCATGGTGCCGAGGCGCTTTGGGCGAATCCATCAAGACAGGCAGCTCAATGGATAAGGCGATCGAACAATTTCAGAGCGTCCTCGTACCGCATTCAAAGTTTGCAGAGGCTATCCGGAAGATGGAACAGAACTTTACGTATGCTCAACAGGCGTCCGAACCCGTTGGCATGGCGCTCCTTGGAGAGTCGCGCACCGGAAAGAGTCGGGTACTTGAGACCTTCCTCTTAAAACATCCCTCACAGCGCCTGGATGACGGAATGAACGTGCCCGTTGCGTTGGTGACGGCACCCTCGCGCCCAACCGTCAAGAGTCTTGCAGAGCTCATTCTTGAAAAGCTCGGCGCCCCAGATCCTGGCCATGGGACGGAGAACGAGCGCACGCGTCGTCTCAAAGTACTCATGAAGGGTGCGCAGACCCGAATGCTAATGGTCGATGAAATCCACCACTTCTATGACAAAGGCACTAAGGCCATTATCCATCACGTTACTGACTGGCTGAAAATTCTGGTGGACGATCTCAGGTGCGCCCTTGTTGTGGCTGGTTTGCCGTCGTCCAAAGTTATCATAGATCAGAATGAACAGCTTGCAGGTCGGTTCCAATCTCCGGTCTATCTTTCACGTTTTCATTGGACCAGGCCCGACGAGCGCCAAGAGTTCATCGGAATTTTGTATGAATTTCATGAAGAGTTAGGAGGGAGATTCCAAATCCCTGAGCTCTACCAGGAGGGAATGGCGTACCGGTTTTGGACTGCGACTGGAGGGTTGATCGGCTACTTGACGAAGCTTCTGCGCAAGGCAGTGGTCAACGCCGTTGATGCAAGAACAGATCAAATAAGTCTCGAAGATCTGAGCATTGCCTATCATGAGTCGATGTGGGATGAACCTGGTGGTGACATCGGTTTGTCGCCTTTCGACCGCAACTTCAAACTGGACCTTACCACCGATACAGTGCAGCATGCCCTGCGCATCGGAACCGTCATAAACCCGATTGAGTCAACACCGCGAACAAACAACCGGCATAGACCGAAAAGGGCGAGCGCATGCCTGACCCGGAACTAGAACTCGGCGTTTTGGACAAGCAATGTGCTGAGGTAGGCCCTTCGGATCGCTCAGAAACAACTCCTCTACACCGCAGATCGATCATAAGAACTCTCCCGGAAGAACGAGCTTTGCTTGAGTCCCTTCTCAAAGCCGATGGTCTGGTGCGCCACCCCCGGCCATATCCTACAGAAAGCCTGTTTGGCTACATTCTTCGCCTAGCTGAAGAGAATGGGTATCCAACACCCCATCGTATTCTTGCGCTTATCCGGAAAAGAGCCTGTCAATTCAGCAGTCGACGCATACCCTTGCCGAAGCTCGCGAAAGTCGCACACCGAGACTTGGGCGAATTAGAGCGAATTGCGTACTGTTTCACCGACAAACGCCAGCACTATATCCTGGGTCGTCCAGTTGCGTTCCGTGAGCTGAGACGACATGTCAAGGTATTTCTCTGCCCTGCATGCGTGCGGTCAGTAGGCTTTATTGAAGCGCATTGGGATTTGGAGCTAATGACTGGTTGTCCGGTCCACAGAACCCGTCTATTGTCGTGCTGCCCGAAGTGCCACTTGAGCTTACGTTGGATGCGGCCAGGTCAGCTTGAATGCAGTTGCGGCGCGATGCTCGGGCAAGTTGATGGTCCAACTCTGCCTGACGACGAAGCTGAGCTGCTCGGCATAATTCGCTGCAAGGTCTTAGGGCTTCCTGTTTCCGCGGAAACCTCTACCGGCCTGCCGATATCCGAACTATCTGCGCTTAGTCTCGGTGGATTGCTTTTCTTGATGCGAACTCTCGCAAAATCTCATTTGCAAAAAAAGGACCGCAGACAACTTGACGATCCCCAAGCTGTTGTGACGGGCGCCGCGCAAGTGCTTCGCTCTTTCCCGGATAACTTCTACAAACTTCTTTGGACATTTGGAGAACAAAGTGTCACGAAGCAATGCGGAGGAGGTGTCGAAAATCAATCTCGCGGCATGTACACAGACATTTGTGGATTCAGAGCTGGAGACCCGCCTGAAACCCGGGATTTCTTGCGTAGAGCATTTCTAGCTTTTGCAATCAACCATTTGGATCGCGGTGTCATCACTGGGAAATCGCTACGCCATCTCCAAAGGACAAATCCCAAGCGGTTTATCACACGACAGGAATTCGGAGAGCGTTTCGGACTGGGGAAACTAACAACCTTGCGAGTATTGGCAATGAAGAACATTCCCGCAATTACGGTTCGCACTGGCCAAATAAGGACACTCATAGATCTCCAACAGCTGCAGGAGCCTCCTATGATACCCGGGAAAATCTTCCCATTGAGAAGGGCAGCTGCAGCGATTGGAGTATCGGTGAAAGCCCTTAGAAGGCTACGTACATCTGGTCATTTTGAAGTCAAGTACTTAGTCGGCCGTGGGTATCATGAATACGACGTCAAGCATTTTATTGAACGACTACTCGCTTTGAATCCAAGTACAACAAATAAGGCTCTTCCGTGCGGCTGCATCACTTATCGCGCTATGCGTGGGAGCCACGGTACGAGTGAAGTCAGTGCGGGCATCATTCGCGCGCTCCTGTCCGGTGAAGTGCGGGTGATGGGAAACGTCGACGGTACAGTTCGAGGGCTGTTTGTTTCTCGAGCCGAATTTCAGCAGTTCTGTAGGAATGACCGTGCTCGTCAGAATGGCAATTCCAGAACGGCAGTGGAGGTCGCGGAAAAAATACATTGCACCCACGGCTGTGTCCATAGGCTGGTTCGACTCAAATTACTTGATGGTTGGAAGACTCGGACCGGCTTGCGAATCTCAGAACAATCGATCGCGAAGTTCAAAAAGAAATACGTGTCCCTCGTGTCAATCGCGCGTGAAATCGGGAGTAGCCCGTCAGCCCTCCTCAGACATTGGGCGGCAGCAAAAAAGATGCCAGTGGTTGTCCTGAAAGTCGCGTATGGGGAAGGAAAACAACAGGTGTTTGTTCGTCTAAAATATCGAAATCCCCTTCTGTCCTTTCAGCCGGCCATGTGGCGGGAGCTACAACGATCTGCGAAACGGAAGCGACGACTCGCACAGAAGCAGCAACGGCTAAAGGTTCTGCAGGAAGTCAACCAATGCCACATAACCAAGAAGCAAGCAGCGCTCGAGCTGGGGATTTGCGTGGGATATGTACACCAACTGCTAGCGCGATGGCGAGCCGGGCACGATAACCCATTGCGGCATCGGCAGCGCGGGACGACCGTCGAAACCCAAAAGCCGGTAGCGGTGAAACGGCGAGCCGTGGAACTATGCAGCGAGAAAAGGCGGGACAAGCCGCGAATGGAACCGCTGCCACTTCGACAGACCGATCTGCGCTGAATGAAGATCTCGACGCCGCAGGGCAGACCCAGGCCGCGTGACGGCTTGCAGATTGTCGTGTTGCGGACCGTGAGTGCATGTGGAGAGAGTTGGGCAGTAATGTTACTCGACGACCATTCGATCCGGAGTCCAAGCTGGAATCTACAACCGGCGTGGTCACGCAAGTCCTTCGGATCGGCTCAGAAGCAGCCCCTGGAGCACGTTCACCGCGCATCGATGGCAGGCAATCTTCCAGAAGAGCAACGTATGCCTGAAGTGCCTCTCCAAGCCGATGGTCTGGTGCGCCACCCACCGCCGTACCCAACAGAGAGCCTGTTCGGCTATGTGCTTCGCCTAGCTGAAGAGAATGGATATCGCACACTCTCTCCTATTCTTGCCCTTCTCGGCAATGCAAAATGTCAACTCCAGACCCGACGCTTACCCTTACGGGAGCTCGCTAGAGTCGCACACCGCGAGTTGTGGGAGTTAGAGCGAATTTCTTATGACTGCAGCGGTTCGCGCCAGTACCAGATCCTCGGTCATCCGGTTGCACTCTACGAGTTAGGGGGCATGAACCACACGTCTCTGTGTCCTGACTGCGTTCGGTCAGCAGGGTTTATTGAAGCGCATTGGGATTTGAAACTGATGACAGGTTGTCCTGTGCATCGAACCCGTCTGCTGTCGGGCTGCCCGAAGTGCCATTTGGGCTTGCATTGGCTGCGCCCAGGCCAGCTCGAATGCAATTGCGGTGGGATGCTCACGCGAGTTGAAGGTCCACTTTTGCCTGAAGACGAAGCTGAGCTGCTGGACATCATCCGCCGCAAAGTCTTGGGGATTCCCGTCTCGCAGGAGAGCTCTACCGGTATTCCTATACCTCAGCTATCTGGGCTTAGCCTCAAGGGATTGCTATCCCTGATGCGAACTCTCGCGAAGTTTCACTTGCAAGTAAGGTCCGTCAAGGAGCTTTACGACCCCCAAAGCGTTGTAGCAGCCGCTGCGTACGTGCTTCGCTCTTTTCCGGCCCATTTCCACGCACTTCTCTGGAAGATTGGGGACCAACATGTCCAAGAGCGATGTGGCTCAGCAATCAAAAGCCAGTTCAGTGATATCTATGGAAGCATTTTCAAGTTCAGAGCCGGAGATGCACCTGAAACTCGGGAGTTTTTGGGCAGCGCATTTTTAGACTTTGCAATCAACCAATGGTGTCGCGGAGTGGTCGACACCAAGCTGCTGCCCCGACTGCAAAAGAGCATTCCCAAGCGTCTTCTCACGCGTGTCGAGTTCGGAAAACGTTTCGGAATCGGGAAACGTACACTACGCCGTGTATTGGCTGTGAAGGGCATCCGCACGATTACGCTTCATCACGGAAAAAAGAACCGCACATTCATAGATCTCCAACAGCTGCACGAGCCCCCTAGTGCACCTGGGAAGATCTTCACGCTGCCGACGGCCGCTGCAGCGATTGGGATCGGGGCGAGGGCCCTCAGTAAGCTAAAAGCATCTGGCCATTTTGAAGTCAAGTACCTTCTTACGCGTGATGGATATCATGAACGCGACATCAAGCAATTCATTGAACGACTACTCGCCTTGAACCCCAATCCAACGAGCAAGACCCTCCCTAGCGACAGCATCACGTTACGTCAGGCTATGTGCCGGTATCACGGAACCGGCGAAGGCGGTGCGAGTATTATTCGCGCGCTCCTATCCGGCGAACTGCGAGTGTTGGGCAACGTTGACGGGACAGTTCGAGGGCTATTTATTTCTCAAACCGAATTTCGGCAGTTCGGGAAGAATGATCGTGCTCGCCAGAATGGCAATGCGAGAACGTGTTCGGAAGTCACGAAGGAGATATATTGCGATTGGGGCTGTGTCGAGGGCCTAGTTTCGGCCAGATTGCTTGATGGTTGGAATACGCCGACAGGTTTGCGAATTTCAGAAACATCGATCGCGATGTTCAAGAAGAAATATGTGTCACTCCTTTCGATAGCGCGTGAAATGGGCAGGATCTCGCGAACTCTAATGTGCCATTGCGCAGCAAAACACATCCCCATCCTCATGGTGAAACACCCGTATAAAGAAACAAAGCATGCGTTTGTTCGTATAAAGGATCGAAATGCGGTGTTGTCCTATCGGCCAGGGTGCTTGTGGAACAAACCACAGTCTCCGATCCGTCAGTCTGCCTGGCTCACTCACGAGGTGTACGCGGCACAGGTTTACCCTCGGCTGCGCGAAGCAAGTCTCTCGCAGATCGCGGCAGCTATCGGAGTCTCAATTGCTTATGCATCCGAAATTCGGACGGGAAGACGACGACCGCATCCGAGGCACTGGCAGGCGTTGGCGGAACTAGCGGGGGCAGCCCCCTTTCCAGTCACTTGTAAAGTTGGCATCCAAAATCAATGCTTCAGTACGGGCGCTTTCGGAGGTTGACTGGTGTTGGGCGGCTGGAGATTGGAGGCACTGGTCAAATACAAGATCCAGATAACCAAGTCAACACAGGCGACCCAGCCAAAACCATCAAAATCCAAACTATTTTCCGGTAAAGCCGGACCCAAGCGAGCGCTTGCCGCAGCTTCTTTCTCTCGCCGATTTTCAAGGAATGATAACGTCCACTACCTCGGTTCGTGAACGCATGACGGGACCGGAAACGCGTCAGCGCAGTTGATCCATATCGATATTCTGGAGAAGCCAGCCAGTACCGCCCTCCAGATCGTCGATTGCATCTTGCGCCAGGAGCTTTACGCCGGGGCTTGCGTCGGAGTTCTCCTTGGATAGAACCGAGAGAAGGACCGCTCGACCACCCTGGGGTAGAGACTTCATCCGTTGTTCAAAACTAGCGCGGATCAAAAGCTGCTGGCGAAGATAGGCTCCGGCTCGGACGCCGAAGCGCTTCAGCGAGCCTCGCTCGATGACAGCGGGCAGGTTATGGTTATATGCGGCGTAGAGTATCGATTGGTTGCGGATGTTGAAGTCGGGCGAGGTTAAGAGAAGCTCTAGATCCGTCGTGCTGCCCTGCATTGCAAGCACTGTTGCCGCTTTGAGCTTCTTGTCTTCAAAGTTCAGACATTTCCTAAGTTCGATCAACACCGAATCCGGCAAAGGCACCCTGCCCAAGGCCTGGGCTGCCTCACTGGCATCATCTCCGAGCGTCAACATGAACTTGGCGTAGGCGCGAGAATCGTGACGGATGAACCACGACCTGGAATCGTCCATGAACGCTCCGGGAAGCAGCCGCTCCAGGCGGAGATCGTCGCCTTGTGCAAGGCTCACTGGACTGGTCCCAGCCGAATCAAACGAAAGGTCGCGAGGCCCGGAGACCGCGAGAAGGGCTCTTACGGTCCGAATCGCCTCGATGCGCAATTCCGCCTTATGAAAGGCCACGGAAATCTTCTCGACGAATGGACGGGCCCCAGACAGATGTCGCAGTCTTATCGCTCGCATCATTTGCATGACGGCATCCGTGGCGTCGGTGGCTTCCTGTGGTTTCCCCTTTTCGGCGGGTGCCACAAGCGACAAGATGGTCCTGTCGGCAACCGTATCGCTGAACCATCCGGCCCTGGCAAGAACCGCGAGTATCCATGGATCAGAGGAGTAGGTCTCGCTTAGCATTTTCTTGTTGGCTTCGTCTTGCGTCAGCAAGGCCGTGGCTGCCGCAACCCTCAGATGCTTATATGGGGAAGTCAGGAGCGCGGTGACGGTTTGAGGAAGGGCCTTCGGCGATAACAAAATGGCGGTCTTAAGGTCCGCCCACAACAAAAGAGAGTATTCGTAGTCCGGCGACACTGCCAGAGGGTCATTGGAAGCTGGAGGCGTTTCAGGACGGTGGTACGTGAGATTGGATATCAGTCTGTCAATATCGGCAACCAGCTGAGGCGCAAAATCCGCGGGACGTGACTTCGTCAGACCTCCGATCCAATCCAGCCGCTGGTCGAGGAGGGGACCATGGCGATCAAGGTCATGAAAATAGGTTCGTACCGGAAGCACGCAGCCGGTGCGAAATAACGCGCCGTACCAAGCGTCGTGAATGTAGGAATTGTCATCGGCCCCGTGGGCTGTGCGCATCAGAAAGCGAACTATCTCGGGATCGCAGTGGGGCGGCAAGCCTTCGAGTACGCTAATCGTAAATCGCGAATCGTCTAGAGGAAACAGGCCGTCACCCTTTGCAAGCAAACTCAATGCTCGATCCGGATCGAAGAAGGCAATTTTCCGGAGGGCTTTTGGCGAGCTCTGCGGGGCCATTCCTGAGACGAGCGTCTCCAGCGCGTCCAGCTGCGAAGCCGAGGCCACTGTCGCCAATTCCTCGGTCGCCTCCGGCAACCCGGAGGCGTCGGGTTTATCGAAAGGATTCAGGTCCGGCGCGTATTTCCATGGGTCACTTGCTCCGTCACCCGACCACGCGGAGATTGCTACCTTCCATTCGGGATAGACCTGCTGGAAAAGCACAGGCTCAATATTGAGATTGAATCGCGTTTTTGTCGGAGTGCCGACACCGGGTCTCACTTCGGGGGGCAGCGCGGTGGTTCGGATGTCGGTAGTAAATATCCGGTGCGGGAAGCCGAGCCAGTTGAGCTTTGGGTCTCCAGCATAGATCGCCAGATAGTCGCCCTCCCAACCGTCCACGATGCCAGCTTCATGCCAGATATACCGGGAGTGGTCCAGGTATGTGTAGTAAAGACAACTCGCGACGAATGACAGGAGTGCAATTGCAAAAAGGGTGCGGCGAATCCTGCGGCGGAGAAATTTCCGGGAATAGCGCGGCGTTTCGGCTTCGAGGCGCTCAAGAGAAAGGCGGCTCAGAATAAAAAGACGGGGATCTTTCGTAAACGTGCCAGCAAACACGGGCTCTTGCAACGCAGCGCTCTGGCCGCTGGCTTCCAGGTCTTCCGCCACCTGATGCTGAACAAACTCGAATAGGTCCGAGAAGTAGACGGTTCCCGGTTCCTTTCCCACTACTACGCGGCCCGTCAATACATCGACAATCGCGTTGGTGAAGAAAGTACCTGCTGAGTTGTCGAACTCATACGACAACTGGCCCGCGCGCGAGGCACTAAGAAGAAGCCTGAATTCCGAGCCCGCCAACGTACGAAAGAAGGCATTCGTGTTCTCTGCAAAGCCGGCGCTCTTGCAACAATCCAGAATTAGCAGGATGCCGCGCGCCGGACAGTGAAGCAGCGCCGACTGAAGATCTTCCAACCCGATGGCCGTGTAGGAAAGCGCGGCGGTGCTGGCCTCATGGGGCAGAAGATAGAATTGGGCTCCGTCCCGTTCTCCATGGCCTGAGAAATAAAAGATGAGAATATCGTCCTTCCCGCAGGAACTCGCGGAAGCGGTGAGTTCACGAATGACGGCGGCGCGGGTCGCGTTCTCGTCGCTTAGGATGGTAACTTGCGAGGCGGGAATCGCACAGCCGTCCTTGGAAGTGAGGGCCTGTTCAAGATCGCGGGCGTTGGAGGCTGCGAACCGGAGGCAAAGCTCGGGCTGCAGGTAGTGAGAAATACCAACCAGGAGCACTTTAGTGGAATCGGCGGCTAGCACGTCTCAAAACCAGCTACTCAAAAAGCTGCGGCGAACGTTCTGCTCGTCCATTACCGTGAAACCCTTCGGGCGTCCGCTCTTGCGGGCAGCGTGCCCCAAGGTAGTGCCGCCGACCGCCGTGCAGTAAATCAGGCAGCCGTTCAATGTCGCAATGAAATAGTCGCTCGGCACATGAGCAGATTGCGCCGCATACGTTCCGTAAATAGCGACGGCCTCGGACAAGGCGAGAGCCAACCATTTCGGGTTAAAGTTCAGAGCCGCCTGCAACGCGTTACAGACGACAAATACTATACCGGAAGCCCCAGCGAGACTATAGAAGCTGTCGGCGGTGAAAAGGTCCTTTGGCATCGTCATCTCTTTCAGTGCGACTCCTATCCTGGGAAAACAGTGGCCGCGGCGAAAGCGAAATAATGTGTTTCATCGAAATAGCTCGGAGGACTCCGCAATTCACCCTGCCAATGAATTGTGAAGACTATAGTATATGTTTTGATGCAATCGGGATTACGACCCATAAAACAGGTCGGATCGTCCTTGCGCTTTCAAGTGGCTTGGATAGTGAATGATAAAGGACGCTGTCGTCAATTTCGTGCGCGAAGCGAGCAGGCCGCTGCGTTTACGCGGTATCATTTGCGACTGAGATTTCGAAGCGATCATTAACCGCGTTCTGCAGTTTCTGTTTGCTCCCGATGTATCGCTCCGTCGTCTGGACGGAGGCGTGCCCAAGCAGAAACCGGATCTGTTCGAGTTCGCCGCTGCAATCGTGGCAGAGTCGGGCGCAGGTACGACGAAGGTCATGGGGTGCCAGGTTGGCTATGCCGGCCTGCCGGGCACATCGCTTGACCGCATACCAGACAACGTTTGCAGTCACGCCAGCCTCTTGTCGCTTTCCCGCTTTCGAAACTCTTCTGAATACTCGTCCATCGCTGACTCCCGAATGCGAGAGCCATGCATCCAACAATTGCTTGGACCGCGACGGCACCGGCACTGTTCGCAACCGTCTTCCCTTACCGATCAAATCGACGATGACCCATCGTCCCTCCCGCATTTGCAGTTGCTCCAGCGTCAATCCGACCATTTCAGAACGTCGCAATCCACAACCGAGAAGTAAGCCAACGATTGCTCCGTCCCGCCAGCCGCGCAGGTCCGTCTTCGAGGCGGCATTCACGAGTTCTTGCGCGTGGCTCCGCGAGAGCCAGTTGCCGATTTTACGTCCGAGCCGCTTCACCCCTTGAACCCGCCGGATTCCAATGGCCAGTTCCGGACTCAGCCAGCCGCTCTCCGCTGACTCGTCCGCCAGTCTCCGGATAGCTGAAAGATGCGAATTGATCGTAGACGCGGACAGACTGAGTCCTTCAAGGTGTGACCTGTAACGGACGACTACGGCTCGATTGAACGTCAATCTGGGCTCGCTGCAGTACCAAGCGATGAACCTGTCGATGGCAAAGGTGTAGCTGCGACGAGAGTGAACGGAGGGGAGCGTATTGAGGACGGCCGATTTCGATTGCTCCAGTTCAGGGATGGTCAGCGTATCGGGGCGAGCGCCAGAGTCAGTATGCTTTTGAGGAACCATAGAGCGCGGCTCCTTCCGGCCGCGCCCACAGTTTTCTCCTCAACGATGCTTTCGGCCTGCACGCCCTGAACTAGGGTTGTTGAAGCAAACGTCCTTTATCGTTCGTCATGGGGTCCAGAAATGCCAGTCGGCGCATTTCGTCGGGCCAAGCCAGCGAGCGGATAGTAGCCGTATGGGCAAGCGGACCGAGGTCGTTGCCCAGCTCCCTTTTCAGATATTGAAGGATAAAAGACGTTATCAGAGCTGAGTTGTAGTGGTGGGTCGCCCATCCAACGGCGTTACCGTTTTGCAGACCCTGTGACAACCCCACTGCGCCCCTAAGACGTTAACTGAAATCGATAAGCCCAATGACGCAAAAACTTCTTTGTGCACACGCACGGATCAGTAGCGCGAAACACGTTTGGCC
>Ga0209698_10002217_pt1 | contig 22156 bp, 21 predicted proteins | sample LitLauG_LLR_2012_FD_187203 | JGI IMG/M metagenome (GOLD analysis project Ga0209698, IMG submission 187203) | Freshwater sediment microbial communities from Pennsylvania, USA - Little Laurel Run_MetaG_LLR_2012 (SPAdes) (version 2) | ecosystem: Environmental > Aquatic > Freshwater > Creek >...
CGCGACCCCTGGCCCCTGTTTTAGGGGCCCCGGCCCCCTGGAGATAGAGATGAATCTTAGTCACTTAAAACCGCCCACGGGGCAGACGAAAGGCCGCAAGCGCATCGGGCGCGGCATGGGGTCGGGGCACGGAAAGACGGCCACGCGCGGGTCGAAAGGACAACACGCGGGCACGGGCTTCAGCCAGAAGCGTGGTTTTGAGGGCGGCCAGATGCCGTTGCACCGCCGGCTGCCCAAGCGCGGTTTTACCAACATCTTTAAGAAGCAGTTTGCTATCGTCAACCTGGGGCGGCTGGAAAAGCTGGAAGGCGACACCTTCAACGCGGACCGCCTGATGGAACTCGGCGTCATCAGAAAACTGGGCGACGGCCTCAAGGTTTTGGGGACGGGCCAGTTGACACGGCAGATTACGGTGGAAGCCCACCATTTTTCCAAGTCGGCCCTGGAGAAAATCCAGAACGCCGGTGGATCGGCGCAGGTGATCGGCGCAGCGACAACATAGCGCCGGGAATCGAAGGGTACCATGAACAAGCTCTTTGAAGCGTTCGCGAATATTTTTCGCGTTCCCGATCTCCGCAAGCGGCTGCTGTTCACGCTGGGGCTGCTGGCGGTGTACCGTCTGGGCGGACACATCCCGACGCCCGGCATCAACCTGCAGCGCTGGGAGGAGTTCTTCAGCTCGCAGGCGGGTTCGATCTTCGGCTTCTTCGACCTGTTCGCCGGAGGCAACATCCGGCGCCTGACCATTTTCGCACTGGGCATCATGCCCTACATCACGGCGTCGATCATTCTGCAATTGTTAACGGTGGTGGTCCCCACACTGGAAAAACTGCAGAAGGAAGGCGAACTTGGGCGGCGCAAGATCACGCAGTGGACGCGCTACCTGACGATCATCCTTTCGGTAATTCAATCGTTTGGTATTTCACAGGGCCTGATGGCGATGTCGCAGGGCATCGTGATTAACCCGGGCTTCGGCTTCGTGTTCCTGACGATCATTTCGCTCACCACCGGAACCGCCTTCATCATGTGGCTGGGCGAGCAGATCAGCGAACGTGGCGTGGGCAATGGGATGTCGCTGATCATCTTCACCGGCATTGTTGTGGGGCTGCCGAACGCCATCTCGAACCTGTACGACCACGTGTTCCGCATCCGCGACTGGAGCGCGCTGACGCTGATCGTGCTTCTGGCGATGATGATTGCGGTGGTGGCCTTCATCGTCCTGGTGGAACGCGGCGAGCGGCGCATCCCGGTGCAGTACGCCAAGCGCGTGGTGGGCCGGCGCGTGATGGGCGGACAATCGACCCACATGCCCTTGAAGGTGAATGCCGGCGGCGTGATCCCGGTGATCTTCGCTTCGTCGATCCTGTCGTTCCCGAACCTGGCCGGGCAGATCAGTTGGGTCAAGAACACGCCGTGGCTGGCGAACACGCTGAAATCGATCCAGCACGGCGAACCGCTGTATTATGTGCTTTTCGTGGCGGGCATCATCTTTTTCTGTTTCTTCTACGTTTCGATCATTTTCAATCCCAACGAAGCGGCCGACAACATGCGCAAGTACGGCGGATTCATCCCGGGCATTCGTCCGGGCCGCAACACGGCCGATTACATGAACACCATCCTGACCAAAATCACGGTGGTGGGCGGGTTGTACCTGGCCATCCTCTGCCTGATTCCGGACATCATGATTTCGGGCATCAAGCTGCAACACCTGCCGTTGATCGGCAACTGGATCGACTCGCACATGTGGCGGGCTATTTTGGACGGGCTGGGGGTGACTTTCTATTTTGGCGGCACCTCGTTGCTGATCGTGGTGGGCGTGGCGATGGATACCATCAACCAGGTGGAAGCGCAGCTCATCATGCGGCACTATGAGGGGTTCACACCCCGTTCAGGCCGCATACGGGGCCGCAGGAGTTCATTTTAGTATTGTGAAGGCGCTCGTCCTGTTCGGCTCACCAGGCTCCGGCAAAGGCACGCAGGCGAGAATGCTCAAGCACTGCCTCGGCATCCCCCACATCTCGACCGGGGACATGCTGAGGGAAGGAATTCGGCAGGGTTCGAGTCTGGGCACGGCGGTCGTAGACACCATGCATTCGGGCGCATTGGTATCCGACCACGTGGTCAACCTCCTGGTGGAGGAACGCCTCTCCCACTCGGATGCAGCCGACGGATTCATTTTGGATGGTTACCCGCGGACGCTGGACCAGGCCAGGCATCTGACCTGCTGGCTGGACGGGCGGGGGATCAGCGAAGTGGTAATTCATCTCGCCGTTGATTACAATATAATTATTGCCCGTTTGACCGGACGCCGCCAGTGCCCCCGCTGCGGTACCTTGTACAACGTTGCTTCCCAGCCACCGAAGGTGGATGAGCTGTGCGATCTGGACGGCCAGAAGCTGGTGGTTCGGGAAGATGACGGCGAGGCGGTGATTCGCGGCCGGTTGGATGCGTACGACCGGCAGACGCGGCCGGTATTGGATTTTTACCGGCACTCGGGGCGCCGGATCCTCGAGGTGGATGCCAGCATGGATCCGCCGGAAGCAGTTTTTCGCAAGATTTGCCAGGCGATGGAATCGGATGATCGTTAGAAAAACCGCCGCGGAACTGGAGAAGATGCGGCGCAGCGGTCTGCTGGTATACCGGATCTTGCAGAGCCTGAAGGAACTGACGGCCGAAGGGGTCAGCACCATGGACCTGGAAGTGGCCGCGGAGAAGATGATTGCCGATGCCGGGGCGAAGCCGGCCTTTAAAGGCTACTTCGTGCCGGCCGCCGGTGAGACTTATAAGTTTACGTTGTGCACCTCGGTGAACAGCGAGATCGTTCACGGTATGCCGAGCGCGAAGCGGATCCTCAAGAAGGGAGATATCGTTTCCATCGACACCGGGGTGAAGCTGGACGGCTACTATGGCGATTCGGCCATTACCGTTCCGGTCGGTGAAGTCAGCGAGCAGACGAAGAAGCTCCTTCAGGTGACTTTGGAATCCCTGGAACTGGCGATCGATCGGGTGCGGGCCGGGAACCGGCTGTTTGACGTTTGCGGCGCGGTGGAGCAATACGTAAAGTCCAACGGGTTTTCGATCGTGCGGGAGTATGTGGGCCACGGTATCGGCACCCAGCTCCACGAAGAGCCGCAGGTCCCGAATTACGTGGACCGCAAGAATGAGAATCCGCGGTTGAAACCGGGGATGGTGCTGGCGGTGGAGCCGATGGTGAACGCCGGGCGGCCGGAAGCGGTGGTCTTGAAAGACAAGTGGACGGCGGTAGCGAAGGACGGCTCGAATTCGGCCCACTTTGAGCACTGCATCGCGGTGACGGAGAACGGGCCGTGGGTGCTGACGAGACCGTAAAGACTGGGGCCAGGGGCCGGGGGCCGGGGGCCGGGGTGGTTGAGGCCGTCGTGGTGGAAGAGCGGCCGTCCGCCATCTATGTTGTGGTGCTGGAGAAGCAGCAACGGGTTTTGGCCCACCTGGTGGGCGCGGTAAAGCGGAATTTTGTGCGGTTGGTTCCGGGCGACAGGGTCGAGGTGGAGTTGAGTCCTCACGATCCGACGCGTGGCAGGATCACGCGGAAATTGCCCGGGGCGTAGCGGGAGGCAGGTTTCCCTGGCCCCCGGCCCCCGGCTCCCGGCCCCGCTGAAAGGGGTTGATATGAAGGTACGAGCGTCGGTAAAAAAGATTTGCGATAAATGCAAGGTGATCCATCGCGAAGGCGTGGTGCGGGTCATCTGCGTAAACCCGAAACATAAACAGAGGCAAGGGTAACGAACTATGGCGCGTTTAGCCGGTGTGGATTTGCCAGCGTCGAAGAGGGCCGAGATCGGGCTCACGTACATTTACGGCATCGGCCGTACCCGGTCGCGTTCTCTCCTGCATCGCGCGGGCATCGATTTCGACAAGAAGATCCGCGATTTGACCGAAGAGGAGGTCAATCGCGTGCGTACCATATTGGAAGAAGAAGGCGCGGTGGAAGGCGACCTCCGCAAGGAGATCTCGATGAACATAAAGCGGCACATCGAGATGGGTTCCTACCGCGGCTTGCGGCATCGGCGCGGGTTGCCGGTGCGCGGCCAGCGAACGCACACCAACGCCCGCACGCGCAAGGGACCGCGCCGCGGAACGGTGGCCAACAAGAAGAAGGCGACGGGCAAAACATAGTATGGCGAAAGCAGCGAAAGCACCAGTCAAAGCAGGCAAGAAGAAGAGCTTCAAGAAAAAGGAAAAGCGCGTCGTCCATACGGGTATCGTGCATATCCAGGCCACCTTCAACAACACCATCGTCACCATCGCCGATCAGGAAGGCAACACCCTGGCCTGGTCGAGCGCCGGTTCGCTGGGTTTCCGCGGATCGCGCAAGGGCACTCCCTTCGCCGCCCAGCAGGCGGCCCTCACGGCAGCCAACAAGGCCGGTGAGAGCGGGTTGCGGGTGGTCGAAGTCCGCGTCGCCGGTCCGGGTTCGGGCCGCGAGTCGGCGGTGCGCGCGCTGTCCACCGCCGGCATCGAAGTTCGCGCTATCAAGGATGTGACGCCCATCCCGCACAACGGGTGCCGTCCTCCCAAGAAGCGCAGAGTGTAACACGGCCATCCCTGGCTGTGTTGCTTGTGAACAAGCGGGAAGAAGGCCGGCCATGGCTGTAAACCGCACCTGAAGTTAGGAAAGGTAAGGAGAATCACTTGGCAAGATATATCGGCCCGGTGTGCCGGCAGTGCCGGCGCGAGGGCATGAAACTCTACCTCAAGGGTGAACGCTGCCACAGCGAGAAGTGCGCCATTGAGAAACGCAATTTTGTCCCCGGCCAGCACGGCAAGGATCGCGCCAAGAAGATCGTGGGCTATGGTCTTCAGCTTCGCGAAAAGCAGAAGGTCCGGCGCGTCTATGGCGTTCTGGAGCGGCAGTTCCGCAATACCTTTGAGAAGGCGGCTCACGCCAAGGGCATCACCGGCGAGAACCTGATGTCCGGTCTGGAGCGCCGTCTGGACAGCGTCATCTATCGCATGGGTTTCGGCACCAGCCGCGCCCAGGCCCGACAGGTGGTGCGCCACGGGCACATCGAGGTCAACGGCCGCAAGTGCGACATCCCCTCCGCGCAAGTCAAAATCGGTGACCTCATTTCGGTCCGCGAGAGCAGCAAGAAGAACCCGACCATCCTGGCTGCCCGCGACGCCACGGCCCATGCGCCCGCGCCGAACTGGATCGATGTGGATCGGGATGGCTTGACAGGCCGCGTGCAGAGTCTGCCGAAGCGCGAAGACCTCGTGCAGATTCAGTTGAATGAGCAGCTCATCGTCGAGTTGTACTCGAAATAGAAGATGCCGGATCCCGGATGCCCGTAGCCGGCGCATCCGGCATCGGGTATCCGACATCCGGCATCAACAGGAGAAATTATGTTCAAGGGCTTCCAGAAACCCAAACGTTTGGTCGCCAATACCGACACCCTTACGGACCGGTATGGCATGTTTACGGCGCAGCCTTTCCAGCGCGGCTTCGGCACCACCATCGGCAACAGCCTCCGCCGGGTGTTGCTCAGCTCGATTGAAGGCGCCGCCATCACCGCGGTGCGCATCGAGGGCGTGGAGCACGAATTCAGCCCAATCCCTGGCGTGGTGGAAGACGCCACCGATATCATCCTGAACTTGAAGCAGATTCCGTTCAAGATCATGGGCGAGGGCGTGAAAACCGTGCGCCTCACCGTCGATCACACCGGCGACGTGCGCAGCGGCCAGATCGAAACCGATGCCGATGTGGAGGTGCTCGACCGCGACGTCCATGTGGCCACCGTCAGCGAAGGTGGCAAGCTCTCCATCGAGATGCGCCTGAAGAGCGGCCGCGGCTATGTCAGCGCGGACAAGAACTTCGACGAGGACCTGGCCCTGGGCTACATCCCCATCGACTCGGTTCACTCGCCGGTGCGCAAAGTCAACTTTGCCGTGGAAGCCGCCCGTCTCGGTCAGATGACCGACTACGACAAGCTCACGCTCGAAGTCTGGACCAACGGCGCCGTTTCGCCGCAGGATGCCATCGGCTACGCGGCCAAGCTGCTCAAAGACCACATGTCCATCTTCATCAACTTCGAGGAAGTGGCCGAGCAGGCCGAAGAGGTCTCCGATCGCGGCATGGACAAGATGAGCGAAGTGCTCAACCGCTCCGTCGAGGAGTTGGAGTTGAGCGTTCGCTCCTACAATTGCCTGAAGAACGCCAACATCCAGTCCATTGGCGAACTGGTGCAGAAGACCGAAGCCGAAATGTTGCGCACCAAAAATTTCGGGCGTAAGTCGCTGAACGAAATCAAGGAAATCCTGGCCAACATGGGGCTGTCCCTCGGTATGCGGATCGACGCTCACGGCCGCCTGGTAGCGCCGCCGCCTCAAGTCGGCGGAGGGGCGGACTTCGGTTCCGAGGAAGATGGCCAGCAGGAGCAGGCCGAGGAATAGCCATGAGACACAAGTACGCCGGTTATAAACTCAAACGGGACACCGCCGGGCGCAACTCCCTGTTGCGCAACCTGGCCACGAGCATTATCGATGCCGAGCGCGTGATCACTACCGTACCCAAGGCCAAAGCGGTGCAACCGATCGTGGAGCACATGATCACGCTGGCGAAGACCGACACGCTGCACACCCGGCGGCAGGCGGCTTCCTACCTGCGCACGCCGGCATCGGTCAAGAAGCTGTTCGACACGCTGGGCACCCGTTTTGGTCAGCGCGAGGGCGGCTACACCCGCATCGTGCGGCTTGGGCCTCGCAAGGGCGATGGCGCTGAGCAGGCCATGATCGAGCTGGTCGGTTCCGAACTGGTCAAGCGCGCGGCCGATCGGGCCAAGCGCAAGGAAGAGCGTCTGAAAGCACAACGCGAAGGCCGCGAAGAAGGCGAGTAACGGACGTCACTTCGCCAGCCGGTTGTACTTCTTCAGCACCTCTTGCAGCTTGTCGTGCGGGAGCGCGTTGACCTTGTGGCCGGCAACGCCGGTCATGGTTTCGGCGCCGACCATGGCGTTGACGATCGCCTCTTCGGTGGCCTGCACAGTGGCCTCGAAGACCGGGTTGAGCGAATCGTTGGGCAGCATCGACACGTTCATCGGAGCCTTGGCCGCGGCGGCGCCCGGGTTGGCGGTGGAGAAGGCGATGAAAATGTCGCCGGAACCGTTGCCCGAGACCGATCCGGTGCGGCCGAGCCCCAGCGTCGCGCGGCGAGCCAGGCGTTTCACCTGGTGGGGCAGCATGGGCGCGTCGGTGGCCACCACGATGATGATCGAGCCCACGTCCTCGCGAACCGGAGGCGCGACGCTCGCTACCGGCATGCCCGGGCCGATCTCTTGGCCGACCGGCAACCCGCCGATGCGCAACTGCCCCCGGCTGCCGCAGTTGCACTGCACCAGGACGCCCACCGTATAGCCTCCCTGGCTGTCGGGCAACTTGCGCGAACTGGTGCCAATGCCGCCCTTGAAACCGTAGCAGATCATTCCCGTGCCGCCGCCCACGTTGCCTTCGGGTACGGGACCGGCGGAGGCGCTGTCGAGCGCCGTCGCCACATCCTCCGGCTTGACGTGAAAACCGTTGATGTCGTTCAGTTGCCCATCGTAGGTTTCGGCCACGATCGGGTAAGTGTAGAAACCGCCGTTGAACGTGTTGGTGCCTGGCTGCCGGTGGTTTTTGACCAGCCAGCCGAGGAAGGCGTCGCGCACCACGCCAACGCTATGGGTGTTGGTGATCAGCACCGGCCCATCCAGGAAGCCCGATTCCTCCAGCCAGTGGGTGCCGGTCATGTCGCCGTTGCCGTTCTGGGAGAACCAGCCTCCGAACGCGGGGTCGGACGACCTCTTGCCGCGCGGCCACACCGCCGTGACCCCGGTGCGCACGGACGTGCCGGAGATCAGCGTGCGATGGCCGACTTCGACGCCGGCTACATCGACGATGGCGTTCAGCGGCCCGGGCGTGCCTTCGAGCGGCACGCCGAGATCGCGGGCTCGCGGCTTGGTTTGGCAGTAGAACGGCGCGGCCAGCAGCAGACATAAGCAGATTCTCATGGCGTGAGAATCGTATCACAAGTAGCCGCGACCCTCTGGGTCGCGTCGCGAGCGCTTTGACTTACAGACGACGGTTGACTACACTCGGCACATCCCGTGCACCATGCACAACAGCTATGATCTCGATCGGGATTACATCGCCCAAGAGAGTCCGGAATCCGCGCGACGCTTGATGGTACGGATCTCCCGGAGGTCGCCTTCCACGTACTGGCCAAAGAGAAATCGGCTCACCGGGCGCAGGGTCCGTGCCGCTGTTCATCGAGCTCGCCGATGAGTCGAGCCATGACTTCCTCACCGTCGACGCTCTCCCCGCCGTTCAGCGACCTCAGTCGCTCATCGATTGCTAGCGTAAACTCGGTGAGCCGGATGCCGCGGGCGGCCTCTTCGAACACCAGGCGTTCCACGTACGCCCCGACGGAAACGCCTTCGGTGAGCGCCTTGGCTTTGAGCTGAGCTTCGATCTCAGGTGAGAGGTCAATAGTCATATGGAACTTCTGCTCTCAGGCTATCAAGGATTTCGAAGCGCCAGTGGGCGCTGGAACGGCCGCGCCCATGCTGCCACAAGCCCGTCATGCCAGGCTGCACCTCCTCCAACCGCAAAAAAGGCGGCTGCGCGGAGACCATACCCGGCGTCTTTGCGCACCGGACTGCCGCAGCCGTGGCGTAGTTCAGGTACGCCGCCTTTGAACGGCGTGAGTTCTAATGCTGGCTCGGATCAATCGTTTTTCCGCATCCGACAAGAATGCGGGAAACCAACCTCCGACCGTAGTTGTAACTTGGTTCCCTTCCAGGCTCAACGATTCCACGGCGTACTCCTTTACCTGGTCTGAGCGTAGATCCGCCTTGCACCTGGGGCAGATCGCAAGATCGTCCGGAATGGCTGTCGAGCAATGAGGGCGATGCAAAGTCTCATGGCGTGAGAATCGTATCACATTCCTGGGTTACACTAACGGTTTGTCCCCACAGATTTCTCGCGCCGGAGAGTGGTTTCTGCGCTCCGGGATTCAAGAGCCGGATGGCGGCGTGGCCCGCTATTACCGCGCCGATTTGCGCCGCAATCATGCGGTTTCCACCGAGATCACCGGTTACGCCGCGAGTGCCTTCGTGTACCTGCACTCGGTGACGCAGGATGAGCGCTATCTGCAGCGAGCGGTGGCCGCCGCGCGCTTCCTCACGCGTACGGCGTGGGACCGGGCGTCGCGCACCATGCCGTTCGAAATCGCGCCTTCCCAATTCACCTACTTCTTCGATTGCGGCATCGTGGTACGCGGGCTGCTATCGGCATGGCGGGCCACGGGCGAACTTGAGTTCCTGGATGTGGCCGTGGCGCTGGGCCAGTCCCTGGCCGCCGATTTCGCTTGGGAGCGCGGCGGTTTCCACCCGATCCTTTCGCTGCCAGGCAAGCGGCCGGTAGAGTCGGACCCGCTGCGCTGGTCGCGCACCAACGGTTGCTATCAGTTGAAATCGGCGATGGCGTGGTGCGATCTCTTCCAAGCTACGGGCGATGCGGCCTTCCTCCCACCCTACGAGCGCGTGCTGGAGCAATCGCTGGACACCTGGACAGGCTTCCTGCCCGGCGATGCGGACCGGCTCAAGGTGATGGATCGGCTGCACGCCTTTTGCTATTTTCTGGAAGGCCTGCTTCCGCGGGCAGAGGACGCACGTTGCGCCGCCGCCATCCGGGACGGGATCGGGCGCGTGGGGCACCTGCTGCGCGAGATCGCGCCGGAGTTCGAGCGGTCCGACGTTTACGCGCAACTGCTGCGCATGCGCCTTTATGCCGATTGGCTTGGAGTGATGCCCCTCGATTGCGAGGCCGCGCTCTGCGAGGCGGCTGCGCTGGCAACCTTCCAGGCGGAGGACGGCGACCCGCGGACGGCCGGCGGATTCTATTTCGGACGCAAGGCCGCCGCCCGGCTGCCTTACGTGAACCCTGTGTCGGCGGCCTTCGCGTGCCAGGCGCTGGAATTGTGGCGCTCGCGCGCGAGCGGTGGAGCGCAGGCGCACCGGCACCTGCTGATCTGACGTTGAAGCCGAAAATCAAGGTCGCGTTTGCTTCCGGCACCGACGAGCTAAACCGCCAGCTCATCGACCGCATGCGCGCGCTGTTTCCCGAATTGCCGCTTTATGTGGTCTCGGATTTTCCGCCGGAAGGCGCCGATTTGCGATGGGTGCCGTACCGCGTGAACCGGAGCCTGCGCGACAACCTGGCGCGATGCCGCGACGAACTGCGAGGTCATCGGATCCGGTTGGCGGGCGTGATGCTGGTGCCCAACGTGCCGTTCCGCAGGATGCGGTTGATGGCGCTGCTCGTTTCGCCGTTGGGGTTTCTGGCGTTCAACGAGAACCTGAACAACTTCATGCTTCGGCCCCAGGCGGCGCCGGCGGTCCTGCGGCACGTGGCGTGGCGCGTGAAGAACGCGGTGCGATGGAACCTGCGGGCGGCGCGGAAGGCCGATTGGAGTTTCGAGTGGGCCTACGCGAAGGCGCGCCTGGCGGGGTTTCTGAGGCCGAGGCGGCAAAGGCATTCCCGCCCGTGTGCCGCTGTTGGTGATGCGGGTATTTCCATCGTCATCCCTTCGCGCAACGGACGCCCGCTCCTCGCCGCGCAGTTGCCGGGCATCGTGCGCGAACTGGCCGGCCTCACCGCGGAGATTCTGGTGGTCGACAACGGCTCGGACGACGGAACGGCCTCTTGGCTGCGCCGTGAGTGGCCGCAAGTGCAGGTGGAAGTCTCCGCAACGCCACTCTCCTTCGCGCGGGCCGTGAACCGCGGGATCGGACGTGCGCGCTACTCGCACGTCTGCCTGTTGAACAACGACATGCTGCTCGATCCCGGCTTCTTCGCGTCGCTGCGTCGCGCGTTCGAAGAAGTGCCCGATCTGTTTTGCGCCACCGCGCAGATCCGCTTCCCGGCGGGGGTGCGGCGGGAGGAGACCGGCAAGACGGTGATGGCGCAACCCGCGCCGGAGGACTTTCCCGTGCGCTGCGACGAGCCCCTGCCCGGCGAGGACCTTAGCTACGTGCTCTACGGCAGCGGCGGCTGCTCGCTGTACGACGCGGCCAAGTTGCGCGCGTTGGGCCACGTCAACGAGGCCTTCGAACCAGCCTACGTGGAGGACCTCGACCTGGGCTATCGCGCGTGGCAACGCGGATGGCCGAGCGTGTACGTGGCTGGGGCGGTGGTGGAGCATCGGCACCGCGCCACCACGTCGCTCTACTACAGCGAGGCACAACTCGAAGCCATTCTGGAGACGAACTACCTCAAGTTTCTGGCTGGCGCCGTGGCCAGCCCTCGAATGTTCCGGAAGCTGTGGCGGCAGGCGGTGGAGAGGCTGCGGGTTCGAAAGGCGGCAGCGTTGCGCACGGCCGCCGCGATCGCGGTGGCCGGCGGAGTTGTCGAAACGCCCGAATACCCGGAAGAGCGGTTCCTGGCGTTGGCCGGCGGGGTGGTGGCGGTGTTTCCGGGGCGGGCGGCATCGGGGAAGCCGCGCGTTTTGGTGGCGAGCCCGTATCAGCCGTTTCCGCTGTCGCACGGCGGAGCTGTGCGGATGTACAACCTGATGCGGCGCGCGGCCGGCGAGTTCGACCAGGTGCTGGTGGCTTTCACCGAAAAGCTCGCGCCACCGCCCGCGGAGGTGCTCGCGATCTGCGTCGAGGTGGTGCTGGTGCAGCGGACCGGCAGCCATTCATTGCCTTCCACCGGCCGGCCCGAGGTGGTGGAGGAGTTCGACTCGTTGGCCTTCCGCGCGGCGCTGGAACAGTCGGTGCGCAAGTGGCGGCCGGGCGTGGCGCAACTCGAGTTTACCCAGATGGCGCAGTACGCGGGCGAGTGCGCGCCGGCCAAAACGGTCCTGGTGGAACACGACGTGACGTTCGATCTCCACGAACAGATGCTGCGGTTCCAGAATACATGGGAACTGCGCCGGCAGCGGGCGCTCTGGACGAAGTTCGAGCGCGCGGCGTGGCATGCGGTGGACTGCGTGGTCACCATGTCGGCGAAAGACCGTGCGCTGGTGGGCGCGCGCGCGGTCACACTGCCGAACGGTGTGGACCTGGACCGGTATCGGCCGACGGCGGCTGACCCCGAGCCACGGCGGCTGCTCTTCATCGGGTCATTCGCCCACCTGCCGAACCTGATGGCGGTGGAGTTTTTTCTGGACCGTGTCTGGCCGCGGCTTCGCGATGTGCGCTTACACATCATTGCCGGGGCGCGGCACGAATACTACTTGGATTACTATCGAGACCGCGTGAGCGTGGATCTTGCCCGTCCGGGCGTGGACGTAGAAGGCTTCGTTTCCGATGTGCGCGGCGCCTACGAACGGGCAGCACTGGTGATCGCGCCATTGCTGGCCTCGGCGGGCACCAACATCAAAATTCTGGAAGCGATGGCGATGGGGCGGGCGATTGTCAGCACACCATCGGGCGTCAACGGGCTCGACCTGGAGCCGGGGACGGACTTCGAGTTGGCGCAGACTGCAGAGGAGATGGCTGCAGCCATTGAAAAGCTGCTGGACGATCCGGGACAGCGGCGACGGCTGGAAACCGCGGCGCGGCAGCGGGTGGAACGGGAGTTCGGCTGGGACGGGATCGCGCGGCGGCAGGCGCGGCTATACTCGGAGTTGGGGTGACGGCCATGGTCAATGAGCATGTCGAACAGCGCGATGGCGTCTACTATGTGACGGGGACGCGGATCTCGCTGGATTCGATCGTCTATGCCTTTCGTGAAGGATGCTCGCCCGAGACTATCCGCGAGGATTTCGACGGGCTGACTCTGGCGCACGTCTACGGGACTATCGCCTTTTATCTGGATCACCGGATCGATGTTGACGCCTACTTGTCGCAACGGCAGGAGCAGTGGGCCGAGCTGGAGCGCCAGGGGACTCCCCCGTCCCAGGACCTGGAGGCTCGTCTTGAAGTTGCCCGGCGGAACATTTCGCTTCTTCGGCAATGAAGGTTCGGTATCAAGCGGACAACGATCTCCGAAAGTCGATTGTACGTGGAGTGGTTCGCAGGGAACCGCTGGTGAACTTCCGCAGCGCGCAGGCCGCACACCTGGACACGTACTTGATCCAGAGGTGCTGGCACTCGCCGCGGACGAAGGGCGGATTCTGGTGTCTCATGATTCCCAAACCATGCCAAAGCATTTCCGGCAGTTCACGGAGGTGCGGCACAGCCCCGGACTGTTCTTGGTCAGCCAAGACCTGCCTGTCGGTCGAGCGGTTGAGAGTCTGCTGCTGATCTGTGAGGCTTCCGAACCGGATGAGTGGGCAAATCGGCTCCAAGCCTGATCGTCATCGCAATCAGGGGTTCGGGGCCGGGAATCTACGGTTCCGAGAACTCGAGGAAACCCCGTTTTAGAACGGGACGTCGTCGTCGGTGATTCCCTGGTTGAATTCCTCGGCCGGGGCAGCCGGTGCCGCGGGTTGCGGCGGACGCTGGGCGGAGCGGGGCATCGATACCGGCGCGCGCTCGTAATCGCCGCCGGACGAATCCGGCACGGATTCGCCGCGGCCCCCTCCCAGCAGCACCACGTTGCCGGCCTCGCACACCACTTCGGTGATGTACTTCTTCTGGCCTTCCTTATCCTCGTAACTGCGAGTCTCGATCCGGCCTTCGAGATAGATCTGCTTGCCCTTCAGAAGGTAGTTCGAGACGTTTTCCGTGCGCCACATCACGATGTTGTGCCAATCCGTGATGTCCTTCCATTCGCCGCTTTGCGGGTCCTTCGTGCGCCGGCCAGTGGCGAGCGAGAACTTGGAGACCGAGATGCCGGTCGGTGTGAACTTAGTCTCGGCATCTTTGCCGAGGTTCCCAAGCAATATGACTTTGTTGACGCTTCGAGATGCCATCTTATCCTGAACTGTAACACACCCCGCCGCCAGAGACCGGGCCTCCTCCACCGGAAAATAGGGCGAAACCGCCGCCAGCGACTGCTCCAGGTATTCCCGGGCAGGGCCGCAGGAGCCGCCGGCTACCACTGCCAGTTGCCGCCACGCCACCGCGTCCGGTCGCATGGCTTCCGATATGTCGAAGTTCAATGCGCTGGCAAACTCGTTCTCAGCCCGGCCGAAGTCCCGGCGCCGGTACAATACGATGCCGCGGTAGAGGTGCGCTTCTCCCGAAGTCCGATCCTGGGCGTGGCCAAAAGAGGTCCGGCTGGCCAGGTTATAGTCTGCCAGCGCTTCGTCCATTCGGCCCGCTAACTCGTGAGCCCGTCCCCGCAGGAACAGCGGGCGTGCTTCCGCCGGGCTCGCTCTGATCGCTTCATCCAGGGTGCGTATGGCCGATTTGGTATTCCCGGCCAGCAGTTCGGCGCCCCCCAGGTCCGCCAAGGCGGTAGCCATGTCCGGCCGCGGCCCCAGTCCCTGAAGGAACGAGGGGGTCTGCCAGCACGCTCTCCAGATGGCGATGGCCTCCGCATACCGGGTGGCCGCGTCGCCGTACCGCCGGCTATCAAAAGCCACTCGCCCGGCCAGCCAGGCCGGCCACCCGGATGCCGCGGCGCCGGCGAAGTAGCTGCCCGCTTCCTCCAGGTTGCCCGAGCGCAAAGCCATCCAGCCCAGCCACTGCCGCCCGGTCTCGACCACCTGGCGGCAGATGTCCGTCTGCATCACGTTCGAATTGCACACTTCGGCTTGAACCGACGCCGCGATCTCGTCCTGTGCCGTATCCTCGACGCCCGCAAGCAGATGGCTGATCGCAGCCAAGAGTCTCAACCCGGAGGAAACTGGCTCGGGCGGATTCTTCTTGCCGGCCTTGCCGAGCCGCTGGGGCCAATAGGCGATGGCCAGTTCGAATTCCGCTGCCGCATCCACGTAGCCGCTCTGGTCCCGAATGAATTCCGCCGCTGCCAGGGTGCAGTAGCCCTTGCGGTAGTGAGCCAGCGTCAGTTCTTCCGGCGGTGTTACCGGAAGCACGCCCGCCTGCGATTGAACGCAAACCTGGGCGTCGCGCAAGGTAGGTGTGGCCGGCAATTCTACACGGTCGAAAGCGGCCTGTGCTTTCAGAGCCAGCGCCAGTTGTGCATCGTCTGTTGCAAACAGTACAGTTGTGCCAGCAAGCGCAAGCGCGCAAAGCTTCATCGGCCAGGACGGAGCACTCGGAAGGCCATTGTAAAGATAATTACCTTGTGAAAATGGTGGCGTCGACGTTCATGCCGGGCCGCAGGATCAAGCCCTCGGAGCGGTCCACCAGAATCTTCACCGGAATCCGCTGGACTACCTTTACGAAATTGCCGGTGGCGTTTTCGGCCGGTAGCAGGCTCAACCTCGATCCGGTGGCTCCGGCGATCGAATCCACGTGGCCGTGCACGGTCTTGCCACCGTACATATCCACCGAGATTTCCGCCTGTTGGCCGGGACGCACCTTGGCCAGTTGGGTCTCTTTGAAATTGGCGGTGACCCAAACGTCCACTAGCGGTATGACGGTCATTAGCCCTTGGCCCGGCTGCACGATCTGGCCGGGCTCCACGCTTTTGCGCGTGACCACGCCCTCCGTGGGCGCGACGATCGTGGTGTAGCTGAGGAACAACTCCGCCGCCGCCAGATTGGCGCGAGCCGCTGCCACGCCCGCTCCGGCAGTCTCGGCATCGGCTCTCCTCACGTCCACCTGCTTACGGTTGGCCAGCGAGCTTTCCAGTTCGGCCTGGGCCTCCGTAACGCGGGATTGCGCCATCTCCACCGAAGCCTTCTGGATCGTCGCGTCCTTCTGCACGGAAGCCAGTTTCTCCTGTGCCGCCTTCCATTCGCTCTCTGCCACGCGGGCCGCGGCCAGATAGGAATCGTATTGGAGTTGCGAGATCTCGGCCTTATCGAGCAGTGGTTTCATGCGTGCCAGGTCGGCCTGTGCGCGCTCGTGGCTGGCCTGCTTGGAGCGAACGTTGGCTTCGGCGTAAGCAATGTCCGAGCTGGCTGCCTGCTCATAGGTGAGGCGAGCGTGCTGCAAGTCGGCCATGGCGTTGGCAAGTTGGGCGGATGCGCCGGAGGCTCCCGACTGCGTAGTCTCGCTCACCATCGGGACCGTCGCTTGGGCCGACCGCAACTGGCTCCCGGCCTGCAGCAGCGATGCTTTGGCCATGTCGACCTTGGCCTGGTAGTCCCGGGGGTCGATGCGTACCAGCACCTGTCCGGCATGCACGCGCTCGTTGTCCTTGACCAGCACTTCCAGCACCGTGCCCGAAATCTTTGGTGCGATGGCCGTGATGTGGCCATCCACCTGGGCGTCGTCCGACGACACGCGATCGCGGAAATGCAGGTATGCCCAGACCGCCGCGGTTCCCAGAAGCAATACGGCGCCGATCAAGAACAGCCGGACGCCAAGCTTGTTACGGGGTTGCCCGGCCTGGCTGGAGGCTTGCGCCATTGACAATTCGTCTATCACATCTGCCATCGCGATGCCCGCCCTTTCGAAGTTAGATTCCGCAAACCAGGGGCCAGATTCCGCACAGCCCCAAGTTACTGAAGAAAAGACGCTTCCCACGGAAGTTTGGCTGGCCTATGGGAGGCCCTTGCCCACATTTCGGCACTCAGGCGGGCGAGGGACGCCGGTTGCCTACCGCTGCCTGGTGGCACGAATCATCTTTCCCCACAGCGACTGGCTGAGTTCATCGGCATCCTCCGGGTGAACCGGAACCACCTCGATGTGCAGCCCCGCCATCTCGTCGGTAGTGGCCGGTCCCCAAGTCACGCGCCTGGGCGGCTGGTTAGGGTTGCGCGGGTTCTGGGCGGAGTTGTCGTAGACGAATTCCATCTCCAGGCGCGTGCCCGCCGGAAGGCGGACGGGCGCGGGGTAGCGGTACTGCTGCTGCCAATTGAAGTTCCAATCCGGGATCTGGATCAGCGTTCGCTTCGCGCCGCCGGGCAGGAGCGCGTAACCATACATCGATTTGCAGAGGTAGTGGGCGTGCGGGATGATGCCGATGGCTTCGACATCCACGGGTAGCGTGAAGTAATCCTTGACCACATAGGCGCGCTCGCCGGCCGGGATATCGATGCGATTGGAGCCGAGCGGAATATCCATCAGGCGGCGTTTGGGCTTCTGGCCGGTAAAATAGAGGGCGACGCGGGTGCGGTCGGTTTCCGGCTTGCCGGTTGGGTGGTAGTGGATCTGCAGAACGAGGTCGGCGGCGGCGTGCAGCAGTTCGGGGATATCGTCGGGCATACGCGCCGGCAGCGCGCCGGGGGTCCAGCCGCCGAGGCCCCGGGCTGGGAGGAAGCCGGGCGTTCCGAAGCAAGGGTAGCCGGAGCCTGCATCGCGCTGGCGGGCCGTGTGGGTGGTGTCCTGAAACAGAATCGCGTGGTGGACCACCCTGGCATTGCCGGGCCGGATATCGAGGGCGCGGACCCAGTGCTCCTGGGGGGATGGCGCCGGGATAACGAAGCAGCGGTACAGATCCGGGCCTTCCGCTGGGACCGCAGCGGGGGCGGGCATAGTGGCTTCAAGGTCCGGCGGACCAAGTTGCCATGCGTCGCTGAACAGCGGCGGGGCTGGCGTGGAGGCTGGGTTGCCTTCGGGCGCGCCGGCGTCGGCCCAGCGGTTGAGGAGGGCGATTTCGGCATCGGTCAGTTTCCGCTCATTCAGAAAGTGCGGCGTGGAGGGCAGCCATGGCGGCATGTAGCGCCTGGCAGTGACGGTGGCGATGAGGCGCGCGCGTTTGGCGGCGTCGTCGTAAGTGACCAGCGCAAACGGCGCGACGCCGCCCGCGTGATGGCATTCGGCGCAGGCCTTGTAGAGGATCGGGGCGACGTCATGCGAGAAGGTGGGCGCGGCGGCGAGGAAGGCCAGCAGCAGCGGCGACAGAGGCACAACCCTTATTCTGACGCAGTTCCGGTGGTGCGTAGGCTTCCCGCGGTGCGGTACGAGTAACTTCCTTAAGCAAGAAGAAAGCGTTACAGTGTCCTACAGAAGGGGAGGGCTCGGAATGCTCTGGCAGGATCTTCGTTACGGTGTGCGACAGCTATTGCGTACGCCTGTCTTTACGGTGGTGGCGATCGTCACCCTGGCGCTGGGAATCGGCGCCAATACCGCCATCTTCAGCGTGATGAACGCGGTGCTGCTACGCTACATGCCGGTGCGTGATCCGCAGCGCCTGGTCTACATAAACATCACCCGCACGCCCAATGACTCCTCCCAGACCGGGCACGGCGGCGCGTCGCTGAGCGAACCCGTGTTCGAGCAGTTCCGCCAACAGAAGCAGGTTCTGGCGGACGTCATGGCCTACGTGCCACTGGGCATTGGCAAGGTCGCGGTGCGCTACGGAAAGGAACCCGAGGAGGCGGAGGCCCAGATGGTGAGTGGTGAATTCTTCACCGGCCTGGGCGTGCGCGCCGAGCGCGGCAGGATGCTGGCCATGGACGACGAGACGTCCCACGCGTCCGTGACCGTGCTGAGCTACGATTTTTGGACGAAGCGTTTCGGGCGCAACCCCTCGGTGATCGGCCAGACGCTCTATGTCAAGGATGTGCCGTTCACCGTGGTTGGCGTGGCCGCTCCTGATTTTGTGGGCGTTGACCAGGGCCCCACGGACCTCTGGATCCCGCTCCTGGACAGCCCCGCCCTGCGGCCATGGGGCGGCTCGGCCGCGATGAGCGGCCTGTATAACTCGCCGAAGTGGTGGTTCCTGATGATGGTCGGCCGATTGGCGCCGGGCGTCAGCGAGCGGCAGGCCCTCGCCCGGTTGAATCCCGTGCTGGCGCGCACAGCCTACGCCGATCGGGCCCAGCCAGATCCAAAGGAACAGATGCCCAAGCTGGTATTCAAACCGGCACAGGGCATATCGGGCGCCCGTGACGATTACGATACCCCTCTCAAGGTGCTGATGGCCATGGTGCTGCTAGTGCTAGCTATCGCCTGCGCCAACGTCTCCCTGCTGCTGGTGGCCCGGAATGCCGTGCGGCAGCGCGAATTCGCCCTCCGGGTGGCGCTTGGCGGCAATCGCGGCCAACTCTTCCGCCAGTTGCTGACCGAGAGCATGCTGCTGGTGGCAGCCGGAGCCGGCCTCGGATGGCTGTTCTCTCTCTGGTCTACGAGTGCCCTCTCCGCGTGGTCGGGCCTGGAGGTTGGGCTGGACCCGGATCGTGCCGTGCTTCTCTTCACCCTGGCCGTGTCGCTGGTGGCTGCGCTCCTTTTCGGGGTGGCGCCGTTGCGAAGCGTGCTGCGGAGCCCGATGGGGCTGGTTCTGAAGACCTCCGCCACCACGGCAAATCGCGACCGGAAGAAGGTCCGCGGCAGCCAGGCGGTGGTAGCTCTCGAAATCTCGCTGTGCCTGGTGCTGCTGGTGTCCGCTGGCCTGTTGGTGCGCACGTTACGGAACCTGTCGACCCTGAACCTCGGCATGCGAACCTCCGGCTTGTTGGTGTTCGGCGTCAGCCCACTGCAACGGGTTCACTCCGACAACGAATCCATTCGCTTCTATCAAGGACTGCTGACGCGTCTTCGGGTTTTGCCAGGCGTCGAATCGGTCACGCTCATGCAGAATCGTATCGGCTCGGGATGGAGCAATAACACCGGCGCGTACGTCGATGGCCAGGAACCGAAGGTGACCGGGTCCACGACGATGCGTTGGAATGCCGTTGGACCGGATTATTTTCACACGCTGGGCACGCCCATCCTGATGGGGCGGGATTTCGATGACGCCGACTCCGACGCCGGGCCCCATGTCGTCATCGTCAATCAGACCTTTGCCAACCGCTACCTGGCGGGCCGGACTCCACTAGGTCACCAGGTGTGGCTATCCGATAAGCCGGGCGGGCGATACACGATTGTCGGGGTGGCCGTGGATGCCAAGTACACCGAGGTTCGCGAGCAACCCGTGCCGATGGCCTACTTTCCGTACACGCAGACCGGCGGCATCGCTGGCCTGCACGTGGAAGTGCGCATGGCCGGCGATCCCACCGCATGGATGCCCGCGGTCCAGCGCGCGGTCAACGAATACGCTCCCGGCCTTGCCATGCTTCAGCCCATGACGCAGCAGGCCCAGTTTGACCGGTCATACCGCCAGGAGCGGCTGGTGTTCCGGCTCTCCCTGTTCTTCGGCTTGCTGGCGGTGTTGCTGGTGGCCATCGGCCTGTACGGAACCCTTGCCTACACGGTGAGCCGGCGCACTTCAGAAGTGGGCCTGCGCATGGCCCTCGGTGCGCAGCGACGCGAAGTTCTGTGGATGGTGCTGCGCGGCAGTTTGGTGGTCAGCCTGGCCGGTATCGCGATCGGCTTGCCGCTAAGCATCGCCTCCACACGCGTGGTGCGCACCATGCTCTTCGGCGTCGAACCGGGCGATCCAATCGCCTTCATCGCGGCAGTTGGGGGAATTGTGTTGGTTTCCGTGACCGCCAGTCTGATTCCGGCGCTGCGGGCAGCATCCGTTGACCCTCTGGTGGCTCTGCGTGACGAGTAGAGGAAAGCCGGCGTAAAATCCCGCCGAAAAAATTACTAGCCTGTCGATTCCGCTGTTGCCCAATCGTCCTAAGACTGAACGCCGGCTTTCACGGCCGCGCCATCAAAACCAAGGAGCATTACATGAAGAAGACAGTCAGCCCGATCCCGGCCGGTTACCATACGGCCACGCCCTACCTGGTGGTGAAGAACGCGCCCGCCGCCATCGAGTTCTACAAACAGGCCTTCGGCGCCCAGGAACTATTTCGCATGCCCAGGCCGGACGGCGTCATCACCCACGCCGAAATCCAGATCGGCGATTCGCGCCTCATGCTGGGCGACGAAGCCGCCGGCGCGTCGCGCTCCCCGCAGAGCCTGAACGGCACGCCGGTCAGCATCTTCCTGTACGTGGAAGACGTGGATTCGGCCTTCCAGCAGGCCACCGCTGCCGGCGCCACGCCGTCCATGCCCGTACAGGACATGTTCTGGGGCGACCGTTACGGAAGGCTCACCGACCCCTTCGGCCACCAGTGGCACGTGGCCACGCACCAGGAGGACGTATCGCCCCAGGAGATGGGAAAACGCGCTGCCGCCGCCATGACGGCGGCCTAACAGCGGATGCCGGGTGCCGGATGCCATTTGACCGCTTTAAGCATCCGGCCTCCACCGGCCTCCGGCATCTGGCATCAGGCAGCGGTTTTTTTTGGTATAGTGTCCGAACATGAGCCGGACACTCCTCGCACGCATTTTTGCCGGCGCCCTCTTCCTGACGGGGTGCTGGATCGCATATACACAGAATCAGCCGAAGCAGGCGCCGCAGTTGACGATCAACAAGGTGAAGGACGACCTGTACGTGATTGAAGGCGACGGCGGCAACGTGGCGGTGTACATCACCGACCAAGGCGTGATCCTGGTGGACGACAAGTACGAGCAGGACCACGACAACATCGTGGACAAAGTCAAGAGCGTGACCAGCCAGCCGATCAAATACGTGCTGAGCACGCACCATCATGCCGACCACAGCGGCGGCAACGCCAAGTTTCTGCCCACCGCCGAAATCATCTCCACCGCCAATGCGCGCGCCAACATCGTGGCCCACAAACAGTCGAATGCGCCACCCAACGTCGCTGGCGCCCAGGTGGTTTTCAACGACCAGGCGGCGGTCTTCCTTGGAGGCAAAGAGGTGCGCGCGTATTCCCTGGGCCGCGGCCACACCAATGGCGATGCGGTGATTTACTTCCCGGCGCTGCGCACTCTTCACACCGGCGACCTGATGGCGGGCAACACGCCCCTCATCGACTATCCTGGCGGCGGCAGTGTAGTGGAGTGGCCCAGGACGCTCGACGCCGCCATGAAGCTGGACTTCGAGACCGTGATTCCCGGCCATGGCGCAGTCACCACCAAGGCGGCGTTGAAAACCTACCGCGACAACGTCGACAAGCTGCGCAGCCGCGCGCAGAGCTTGATTCGCGAAGGCAAGAGCCAGGAGGAAGTCGGCAAGGTGATGACTGCCGAGTTCAACTGGGCGCCCACGGGCTTGCAGATGCAGTGGAGCCTGCCTGGGATGATGGCGGAACTGAGGTAAGGCAGGACCCTCAAGTCGGCGGGCACGCACGGGGCATGTCGCTGTGGCCAGGCGGTGCGGTCCAGGGGTGAGGGCTTGGTTAGAGACACGTGTGCCCGGAGATTGGAAAGAGAATTCGTTGCGGCGGCCGGGGCTTCGCGGACTTTTCGCCGTGCGTATCCGGCCGCCAATGGATTGG
>Ga0209698_10002218_pt1 | contig 22112 bp, 36 predicted proteins | sample LitLauG_LLR_2012_FD_187203 | JGI IMG/M metagenome (GOLD analysis project Ga0209698, IMG submission 187203) | Freshwater sediment microbial communities from Pennsylvania, USA - Little Laurel Run_MetaG_LLR_2012 (SPAdes) (version 2) | ecosystem: Environmental > Aquatic > Freshwater > Creek >...
CGGAGGGCCCGGCTGGGATGGTCCCGATCCGACGGTCGTCGCCGGCTACTGGCGGGTGTTCGGCACGGCGCTGCCGTCCCTGTCGCCGGAGGGCCTGAGCTACCTGCTCGGGTCGATTCAGCAGGAGTCGGACTTCAACCCGACCTCGCACAACGTGGGCGAGGGCGCGTGGGGCCTGATCCAGGCGGAGGGCGGCCGGTGCGTCAACGTGCCGCACACGGCGCTGGCCGAGTCGGCGTGCGTCGTGGACGAGCTGACGTCGCCGGTGTTCTCCGGCGGGCCGGCCAAGGTCGACCCGGGCCCGGTGCTCGGCAACGCGCTCACCCTGGCGGAGGGCGTCGCGGCCAAGACCTCGGTGCTGCCGATCCTGTCGACGCCGGGGCTCGACCACCAGCTTTACCGGGCGGCGATCAAGCTGTACGAGGGCTACGGCAAGGAGGGCCGGCGCACCGATTACGCCGAGCGGATCTGGCAGGCGGTGTCGAAGTGAGGCCGGTGCGCACGGTCGAGGAGGCGCTGGCGTGCCTGGCGGATCCGACTCCGCCGCTGGCTTGGCACACCCCGGAGCCGCGCCCGCCGGAGGAGCCGCCGTTCGAGTGGCCGCTCGGCGGTGTCTCCGCCGCGGAGGCCGCGACCCGGATGCGTCAACTCGGGGAGGCGTTCCCGTCGGCCGCTGAGCTGGTCCCGCGGCGCGGCCGCCACTTCGAGCGCCACCCATGGGAGCGTCGTATCGTCCGCCTCGGGGAGCGGCTCCCTTCCCCGAACCAAGGAGGTCCGCATGTCCCTTGATCACCCCACACTCAAGGAGGCGCTGGAGCACGCTCGGCGCTGGACGGTCGGCGCCCGCTACGGCGGGGTGTCCGTCGAGCTGCCCGGCGACGCCGACGTCGCCGCGATGGCCGAGGCCGAACGGGCCAACACGGCGATCCAGTCTCGGTGGATCAACTACGCCCAGCTCCTGATGGCGCTCGACGCCCGGGAGCGGATGGACGAGGAGCTGCAGTCGCGCGCCGCCGCCCTGGCGACGTTCACGGCGTTCACCCTGTCCGACGCCGAGGTCGACGCCCTGGTCGATCAGGCGGACACGGTCACCGAGAACGGCGTTCGGATCGTCAACCCCGTGCTCGCCGACCTGGTGACGCGGCTCCATGAATGGAAGGAGCGGTCGTGATCCCCTACGCATCGACCACCCGGCGGGCCGCCGGCAAGGCCGTCACCCTGATCATCGTCGCCCTGGCCGGCGTGCTCGGGGTGGCGACGATGCGGGCGTTCGACTGGAACCCGTTCGCCGGAGCGCACCTCCCGAAGGTGCATCTCCCGGCCGTGTCGCAGACGGTGCAGGGCCCGTCCGAGTCGACGCTGATCCTGCAGCACCTGCAGGCGATCGGCGTGATCCACGCCGAGGACGCCACCTACAACTGGGGTCTGACGGTGTCGTCGGCGCATCGGACGCTCGGGTTCACGACGGGCCGCTCGAAGCACTCGGTGGCGCTCGTGGCGAAGGTCCCGATCGGCGTCGACGTGTCGCACGCCGGGTTCGCGATCCCGCGCCCGGAGTTCCTCGTGCTGATGCTGCCGCCTCCGGTGCCTGGCGTGCCGACGATCGACCCGACGGCGCAGACGCAGGTCGACTCGTGCGAGACCCGGCTGCCGGTGCTCGGCGGCCTGGCGACCGTCGACCTGAACCGCTCGTGCGCCGCGGATGCCCTCAAGTACCAGGCGCAGGCGATCGCCGACATCACGAAGCAATCGCAGCACGACCCGGCCGTGGTCGACGCCGCGCGCCTGCAGACCGCGCAGCTCATCGCTTGCCTCGTGCAGCCGACGGGCTGGTCGGTCGGGATCTCGTGGACGGACCAGCCGTTCACCGTGTCGCCTCCGGTCGCGTCGTGCCCGTCGCCGATGACCGACCGGCTTCCGCCTGTGCCCACCACCGTCCCCGCAACGACTGGAGCTACGCCGTGACCATCGTGTTCGATCAGGATGAGCCGACCGCCGAGGTGTACCTCGCGGACCTGTACGCTGAGCGGTCCGCTGACGTGGCCCGCTTCGAGGAGCGTGGCCGCCGCCGGCACACTCGAGCTCGGCATCGCCGCCGCCGGCTGGACCGGCTCGTGGTCGGCCTGGTGGCCGTCGTGCTCGCGCTCAGCTCGGTGCTCGCCGCGCTGCTCGTGCACGGGACGCCTGGCCATCCGACATCGACCCGGCTCACGACGACGGACAAGGCGAAGGTGCTGCCGACGCCGGCTCCGGCGCCGTCGACCATCCCGCCGGTATTCAACGCCCAGGGCCTGGTGGTGCCTCCCGGGACGCCTGGCGCGGTGCCCGCCGACGCCGGCCCTCCGGCCACGATCACGGTCGGTGGGACATCGGCTCCGAACCCGCTCATGCAGGCTGACCAGCCGGGGGTGTCCTACGCCGGGGCGAACTACTACGGGGCTCCGCAGGCTGGCGTCGGGCCGATGGAGACGGTGCCCGGCTACGGGCTCAACGGCTGCGCGCTCTACGTCGGCCGTCAGCAGATCGGCTACCAGTTCCCGGGCTCGGTGAACGTCGGTGGGACGGTCAAGACCTATCAGTGCAACCCGTCGATCACGCCGGCCTCGATCCCGAAGCACCCGTGAGCGTGCCGGTGGCTTTCCCTGGGGTAGACGCGGTACGGTCCTGGTCAGCACGCCTCGGCCCGGACCCCGCCGATCTACCCGGGGGAGGACCCCATGGCAGCACCCGTAGCTCCTGCTCCTGCACGCACGTCCGGCCGGATCGTCGTGGCCCTCGTGCTCTTGCTCGCCGGGATCGTGTGCCTCGTGATCTACACATTGCTCGCGGCCGGCCTGGTCAAGCACCACGGCGCTGTCGCTGGCGGCTGGCTCGGCGCCGGCCTGGTCCTGTGGGCCAGCTCCCTGCTCGTGCGGCTGTGGCCCTGATGTACGTCGGTGGAGGGTTCCTCCTGCTCGTGCTCATCGTCGTGCTCGTCGTGCTCGCGCTCCGACGCTGAGAGCCATGGCCGTCGTGACGGCGGTCGTGCTGGCCGTCGCGCTCGCGGTCGCGATCGACGCTTCGATCATCGCGTTCGGCCACTCGCTGCAGCCGCCACGCTGATCCCTCCCGCCGAGGTGCCCGGTCACTTCCCCAAGGCTGGACACCCCGGCAGTCAGGCTGTCACGCTCAGTGATCCTACCGACCCCGGGCGGTGGACGCTACCCTCGCGACCCATGCCCCGCGACCCTGACGAGCCCTACGGCCAAGAGCCGTTCGGGCCCCACTTCCCCATGCCCGACGACCCGACGCTCCAGGTCGCCTGGCCGATCCGCGATCCTGGTGACAAGCCGTTCTTTCGCAACGACCACTTCGTCCGGGAGCTGACCGAGGCGATGATGAAGCCGCTCCTGTGCGACGTGGCCTACGGCGGCTGCCGCTGCGGGCTCGCCCCGCACCCGGCCGACGAGCCGCACGTCTGCGCCGAATGCGACGGTTCGTGGCGGATGCTCGAAGGGGCGTGCGTGATGGTCCGCCCTCCGCAGCGGATGCCTGACGGCTCCCCGACCCCGTTCGCGGGCATGTCGAACGAGGAGGCCGAGGCGTGGGTCCACGAGCACGAGCTGCGCCGGCTGCAGATGGTCGGCATGGATCCGCTCCTGGCGGCGGCGATCCTCGCTCGGGGCCCGTATGTCGCTGAGCGTGGCGGGATCCGGTTCATCAAGCCTCCGACCCTGGCGGGCTCGTGATGGACAACGACCACCTGCTCTCGCCCGAACTCGAGGGCCGCGTCGCGGACCGCCCCGGCAGTGCTCGACGTGCGGCGCGCCCGGCCAGTCCGGCCGCTGCCACTACTGCCGGATGCTGCCCTCGCCGGCCGCGGTGTCCGACGCACGCCAACTCCGCCTCCGAGACGAGCCCGGCGTCGAGATCATCCCCACGACGGCGTGTGGCGTGCCGATGATCGTCTACCGGGATCGGAGCGCCTGATGCCCGCCGACGACCTGGAGACCGGCTACCCGCTCACCTCCCAAGAGCACGAAGCGATCCGCCTGCTCGGCGACGTCGGGAACCTGCTCCCGCAGATCGTCGCTCACGGCCCGACCCGCGAAGCCGACCTGGACGAGCTGGTCGCCCACCTCCACGTCCTGCAACGCTCGATCGCCGCGCAGGCTGCCGCCCGCGCCTACCCGCACACCTACCGCCTGCTCGGCTGGCAGCTCCGGGGGACCGACTGATGCCCGCCGGCCGCCCCTCGAAGCTGAACAAGACCCACCACCTGGACGAGCGTGGCCGCCCGGTCACCGTCGCCGACACCATCCTGACCCTGATCCGCCGAGGCGAGTTCATCGAGACCTCGTGCGCCGTCGCCGGCATCAACAAGGTCACCTTGCACGGCTGGCTGCAGGTCAGCCGTGACGCCCGAGACAAGGCCGCGAAGCGCCTCCCGTTGACCCGCCACGAGCTGGACTGCCTGGAATTCTCCAACGCGATAGCGCTTGCCGAGGCGGAGAGCGAGATCCTGGTCGGCGACCGGATCATGGCGGCCGGCATGGAGCCCGCCCGGACGGTCACGACCGTGACGAAGAAGGTGCCAGTCAAGGGCCCCGACGGAGACGTGTCCTGGGAGGAGCAGACCGAGGTGCGGGAGGTCATCGCGCCTCCGAACCTGACGGCGTTGATCTGGCGTGCCGAGCATCGCTTCCAGTCGCGGTGGGGTCGCCACGCCGTCGAGGTCACCGGCGCGGATGGCGGCCCGATCGAGGTGTCCCTGGCGGAACGGAAGCAGGGTGTCCTCGAAGGGCTCCGGGAGTTCATGGCCGGCGCTGCGCACGGGACCGAGGTCGCTCGGGCCGCCGAGGAGGTCGCCGAGCCGTGATCGAGGTCCGGGTGGTCGACCAGTACGGCAATCCTGTGCGGCTGGAGCACGGCGACACGATGGAGTTCGTGACGCTCGTGATCGACGGCGTCGTCATCCCCGACGTCATGCTCGCCGACGGCTCCGAGGCCGTCATCGCCCGCGTGTCCCGCGCGCGGGACATCTGACCCGCGTTCCCGCAGCTCACAGAGGAGATCCTGGTGTCCAATCCTGCCCCGACCCATCCCCATCCCGAGCCTGGCCCTGTGCCGCCGGCCGGTCCTCCGCCGCTGCCGACACTGGCCGCTGGGCTGGCGACAGGCGTCGCCGTCGTAGCTCGTGCGGTGGACGTCGCCCAGGACGCCGGCCGGCGCCTGGAGGCCGCCCTGGATCGAGTCGGGGACGCCTCCCCTTTCCGGCGGACGATCCCGGCCTGACGTGATCCCCGGGACTCTGTTCCCGGTCGAGCGGAAGAAGCGCCGGCCTCGGTGGAAGGGTTCGCGGGCGCTCGTGCCGCTTGGCCGCGTGTGCCCGGGCGGGCATGGTGAACTAATGGCGATGCACCAGGATCAGCTCTCCCTGTTCCGCCACTCGGGCGCTGGCGCGACGCTGCGCTCGACGTGGTGGCTGTGCCTGACCTGCTACTGGTCGGGCCGGCCGCAGCTCGACACGGTTCGTGCTGGCGTGCCGGCGAGGTTGGGGTGATGGACGTCGAGTTCGCCGCGCTGATCGAGGAGGCCGCCCGCCTGTTCGACGGGGTGGTCGCCATGGCCCAGGAGGCGATCGCCGAGGGCCGCCCGGTGTCGAGCCTCGGCGCGGTCGTCCATGTGACGTGGGCCGCTGACTTCCTGGCCGGGATCCTCGTGGACGAGGGAGACGAGCTGACCGACGTCGAGCTCGAACGGCTGCGCCAGGTCCTCGCTCGGGCTCGGCTCGTGGAGGAGCTGGTCCGCTCGTGACGACGATCGAGACGATCTCGCCCGGCGGCGACGTCGACGCCGAGATTGTCGAGCTGCTCCTGTGCCTGTCCGAGCGCGAGCTGGCCCGGTTCATGGACCAGCTCGGCCACGACGAGGTCGAGGTCGTAGAGCGGGCCCTCGCGGAGCACGCTGCGCTCGGGTGGCGTGCGACGCCGACGACGATGGCGGCGCACCTCACGCCGATGGTCCGCAAGGTCAGCGCGGACGGCGTCGTCACACTCGAACCCGGGTTCAAGCGGTGGCGGTACGCGATGTACCTCGGCGAGCAGTTCCGCCTCGCCGCGACCGGGGTCGAGCCTCGGCAGATCTGGAACCTGCCGGCCCGGTACGGCAAGAGCCTGATCGGCTCGCAGTGGGGTCCGGTGTGGGCGTTCGACCGGGATCCGACCAGCCGGATCATCCTGGCGAGCTACGGCGACACCCTGGCCGACGAGAACTCCGACGCGGTGCGCCAGATCCTGCGCGAGCACAAGGACGTGCTGCGCGTCGAGCTGCGCCGTGACCGTCAACGCATCGACCGCTTCGTGACGACCGAGGGCGGTGGCCTGCTCGCCGCCGGCATCGACTCGGGCATCGTCGGGTTCGGTGCTGACGGCGCGGTCGTGGACGACCCGTTCAAGAACTGGCAGGAGGCGCACTCGGAGGCGCGCCGCAACCACGTCGACAACCAGTTCCGGGCCGTCATCCGGCTCCGCCTGGAGTCCGACACCTCGTGGCTGATCGTGATCCACCACCGCCACCATGTCGATGACCTGTCGGGCCGGTTGCTGCAGCAGATGGAGGACGGGACCGGCGAGCGCTACCACCTGGTGCGGCTGCCAGCGATCGCCGAGACGCCGGATCCGAACTCGCCGAAGTGGTGGCGTCGGCTGCCGGATGCGATCGGCCGCGCGCCCGGCGAGCCACTCGAGCCGGAGCGGTTCAGCGTCGCGACGGTGAAGGCCCGTGCCCTGTCGATCGGCACGTATCTGACCGGGGCGATGGAGCAGCAGGATCCGGCGCCGGCCGAGGGTATCGACATCAAGCGCGACTGGTTCAAGGTCGAGCTCGATCTCCCTCCGGCGTTCGATCAGATGATCACGAGCTGGGACATGAAGCTGAAGGACAAGGAGGCCGGCGACTACGTGGTCGGCCAGGCGTGGGGTCGCACCGGGAAGGACTGCTGGCTGCTCGACGGGCTGCGCGGCCAATGGAATCAGGCGACGTCGACCAACGCGATCGCGCTCCTGTCGGTGCGCCACCCGGAGATCCGCTACCACGTCATCGAGAACACGGGCAACGGCCCGGAGGTCGCCGAGTCGCTCCGGTCGCCGGCTCCTGGCTACGAGCTGTCCGACGAGATGGCCGGCCAGCTCGGGATGACGATGGCGGAGCGTGCGCTCGTGCAGGAGCGTCGCCGACGCGGCCTCGGCGGGCTGATCATGAACAACCCGAAGGGCTCGAAGCCGGTCCGCATGCGCGCGGTGATCCCTTACATCGAGGCCGGCGACGTCCACGTGAACGCGCACTGGACCGGGCTCGGCGCCTACCTGGACGAGATGGCGGCGTTCCCGGAGGGCGACTTCGATGACCAGTGCGACGCCACGTCGCAGGCGCTGGCGCGGATGCACCGGCTCGGGGTGCGGTCGCGGCGGCCGACCGGGCAGGCGTTGATCGAAGGGCGTGCATCGACCGTCTAGGTGAGCTAACTTCGGTTCGGTCCACCAAGGAGGTCCCCGCATGTCGGACGCCCCGCAGGCGATCCCGCCCTCGGCTTCGCCGCCGTCGTCGGTGATCCATGTCACCCGGCCGATCGAGCCGGGTTGCATCGTGGTGCTCGACTACCCGGAGCTGCTCGACTCGAGCCAGGTCGACGGGTTCATCGAGGAGGTCCGCGACGACCTGGTGAACATGGCGGGCCACGCCGAGTTCTTCATCTTCGTGGCGATGCCCGGGAACCGTGTCGAGGTGTTCCCCGAAGGCTGCCTGGACGACGCGCTTGACCGGGCCCTCGATCGACGCGAGCAGCAGCGCCTGGCCCAGCGGTCCTCGCTGGACGACACGCTCGACCGGATCCGCACCGCGAAGGAGGTGCAGGCGCGCACGATCGCCGACCCGCGCGTCACCGACGTCGGCGTCGCTCCGGTCGGCCCCTCGAACCCGCACTCGAGCCTGGGCCTGGTGGGGGAGATGCCACCGCGCCGGGAGATCGGCGACGAGTACTCGCCGCCGTCGGGCGAGCACGCCGGCCACACGATCAAGATCCTTGCGGTGCGCGACGTCGACGGGACCCGGCTCGCGCTGGCCCTGTGCTCGTGCGGCGTCGATTGGGAGTTCCCGAACGGGGTAGCCGGATGAGCGGCGACGGGTTCCGGTTCCGCTGCCAGGTCGCTCGGGCGTTCAGGATCCCGCCGTGGATCGCGATGGACGTCGACCACGGTGGGCGCGGCACGGTCCGCCGTCGGCTGGTCGGCCGCCGGCTCGACCGGGTTCACGTCTGCCGCTGCGCCTGCCAGCGTCGCCTGTGGCGTCGCTGCGGGCCGTGCCTGTGGTGCGGGCGGTGACCGTGCTCCGGGAGCCGAAGCGCCACCACCAGTGCATCCCGCTCCTGCCGGAGCCCAGGTCGGTCGTGTCCGGCTCCCTGGTCGAGTGCGACGTGTGCCGCCGCCGATGGGTGCGCGACACCGACACCGGCGCCTACAACGTCGGGGCCTACTGGCGGCGCTCGTGGCCCGACGCGCTCCTGTTCGGCTGGCTCCGCCGGCACCTGTCCCACCCCACCAACCCGAAGGAGAACCCGTGAAGCGCTTCATCGCCATCGTCGCCCTCGTCGCCGCCCCGGTCGTCGGGCTCGTGTCCTCGGTCGCGTCGCCGGCTCCGGCCTCGGCCGCCGCCGCGTGCTTCCTGCCCCGGCACTGGCATTGGGTCGCGACCGGCTACAACCGGCAGACGGGCACGTCGTTCGGTCGCCTCGTCTGCTCGTGACCTGGGATCACGCCGAGCAGCGCGCCTACGGGGCGGAGGAGGCGTACGTCGATGCCGTCGCCGACCGCGAGCGCGCCTGCTCGGTGCCCGACGGCTACCTGGCGTCCCGAACCGAGGCCGCCGAGCTGATCCTGGAGGCACTGTCGGCCGACTCGACCATTGACGGTGCGCTCCGGGCCCTGGCCGGCCTCATGGACTGTTGCACCGGCGCGGCAGTGTACGGCCCGACCCGCTGCACCTGCTGGGTCACCGAGTACGACCTGGTGCAGCAGCCAGTGGAGCCGGGCCTGGTCGTCGGCGTCCACGACCGGGCGAAGATGTGCGATGCGTGCGCCTACCGGCCGGACTCGCCGGAGGCCCGTGGCGATCCCCGCTACCAGGGCCGGGCGCCTGACGGGGCCACGTTTTGGTGCCACGAGGGCATGCGGAAGGTCGCCCGCTGGCGTCACCCGGGGCTCGGGATCACGGTCGAGGCCGACGGCGACTACTACCAGCCGCCGATGGTGAAGCACCGGACGCAGGCGGGCCGCGGCGAGGCCGTGCCCTTCAAGGCGGACGGGTCGCCCGGCGAGCGGTGCGCCGGCTGGGCCGCCCACCAGGGTCGGGACCGGCCCCGTGGGTGAGCCGATCGAACGGATCGAGCCGTGGCCCTCGGTCGAGGACCCCGAGTACCACATCGTCGTGTTCACGGCGGCCGACGTGTGGTGGTCGGAGCATCCGCCGTTCGCGCCTGGCTGGCTGGAGGTCCGGGTGTTCGACGTGATGTGGGAGGAGTCCTACGGCGAGGGGAACCGCAACGTCGGCGGGATGTCGTTCCGCACGCTGCCGGCCTCGGAGCCGTTCGAGATGGGCGGCGTGTCGTTCGTGTCGGTCGGCGGCGAATCGATGTCATGGCCGGCCGCGCCGCCGCCCGGCCCTCCGGTCGAGATGGGGTTCACCTACGAGCGGGCCGGCGCCCACTCGAACATGGACCGCACCCGCGACTGGCGTGAGGCCGACCCGGTCGCTGAGGGCTCCACGAAGTGGGACGGCTGCACGAACTACTCGGTCCACGCGCACGCGTGCTCGCCGGAGCAGATCGTCGCCGTCGCCGCCGCCTTCCACCGTGGCGTCGAGCTCGCTCACGAGATCATGCGGGTGGACGAGATTTGAAGGCGATCACGCTGCACCAGCCGTGGGCGTCGCTGATCGCCGTCGGAGCGAAGCGGATCGAGACCCGCTCGTGGTCGACGCGCTACCGCGGGCCGCTCGCGATCCACGCCGGCATGCGCCACCCGCCGACCGGGCTCACCGAGGGCGCCGTGTGCGGTGGCCTGGTCAGCCGGTCGACGCTGCGCTACCACGACCGGGTGGACGACCGCTTCCACTGGTCGTCGTTCGCCAACGCGACGTGCCTGATCCCGCTGCCGCTCGGGGCCGTGGTCGCGGTCGCGAACCTGGTCGACGTGCTGCCGATGCAGGCGTTCGCCGGCCCCAACGAGTGCCTGGTGATTCACGATGATGGCGGCGTCGAGCAGTGGATCCCGGGCGAGGAGTACCCGGGCATGATCCGCTCGCTGGACGACCAGGCGCCGTTCGGCGACTTCGCTCCTGGCCGGTGGGCGTGGATGCTGGAGGACGTGCGCCCGTGTGCGCCGATCCCGATGCGCGGTCACCAGGGCCTCTGGACGTGGGCGTGACCGGCGTCCCGGGGCTCGAGCCCGACGTCGCGGTCCGGGTGGTCGAGCAGCTCGTGTGGGTGGTACAGAACTCCGACGGTGTCGCCGGCCTCCGGGTGGACGACTCCGTCATGTCGTGGCATGAAGTCGTCCAGCTCTACGTCCCCGCGTGGCCCAAGGAGGTCCCCCGTTGACCGTTGTCCTTCCCCCGTCCGATCCGACGCTCGGCTGCGAGCTGAGCTGCGGCTGCGTCATCACCGGCGATCAGATGATCCCGCTGCTCGGCTCGAAGCCTGGTGATGAGCGGGCCTGCCCGATCCACGGGCCGCTCCTGCTCCCCGCCGGCACGACGATCCGCGTCGTGGCCACCAACGTGCCCGTGTCGATGCCGGGGCTCGTGGTCGAGGACGAGGACGAGGACGGCTCGGGCGCGGATCTCGGCGACCTGGTCGACGCGTCCGGGCGTGTGGACGAGCTGCTCCGCCGGCACACCGAGCGTGCGGTGTTCCCGGACCGTGGGCTTCCTGGCGGCCCGCCGCCGCACTTCCACGACGAGTCGCACGACCGTGCCCCGGAGATGGAGATCGTCCAGGTCGTGAAGGTGACCTTCCTGCGCGGCCAGGGATGCTGCGAGCGTTCCCTCGTGCGCCGGGTGACGGCCTACTACGGGATGGACGGCCGGCTGATCGTGGAGGACGACCCGTCGCCGCAGTCGATCCCGTGCGGGTTCCACGAGTTCGCCCACCCGTTCGACGGTGTCAGCAACGGGGCCGGATGCTTCGAGGCGTCGTCATGAGCGACCCGTCGACCAACAGCGCTGAGGCGCAACCGCAGTCGGTCTACGAGGCGCTGGCGATGCAGCTCGGTTGCCCGGGATGGAAGCCGGAGACCCCGTTCCGGTGGTTCATCGTGAAGCTCCGCAACCCGGGCCGGTCGACGGAGTACATCGTGGTCGTGGACCATCCGCTCGGGCGGATCCCGCTCATGTTCAGCCACCAGGCGTTCGGCGAGTTCATCCGGGCCGCGCAGAGCGAGCACTCCGGGATCGTGCTGCCCCCGTCGGGCGGGTGAACCGGATCCGCATCGACCTGAACGTGCGGACGGCGACGGGCACGTTCGCCGGGTTCGAGGACGCCGATCTACTACCGTTCGTCGGCGAGCACGTCATCGCCTTCGAAGAGGAGACCGGCGTGGAGGGTCCTGCCATCGTGGAAGCCGTCGAGGTCGTGAGCCGCCTCGTGTATCTGCAGCTCGACTGGTCGCGCCTTGCCTGACTTCGATGACGAGCTGTTGGACGACGATGATGTCGTGCTCGACGTGCTGCCCGAGCCTGGCGCTCCGCCGCCACCACTCGAGCCTCCGGTTACGCCGGCGCAGACGCACACGGTTCGCCGCCGGCCCCGGTTCGGCGAAGCGGTCCTCGGGCTCGGCCCTCGTGCTCGTGGCGCTCCGAAGGCGCCGCGGCCGGACAAGCTCCTGGCGCAGCGCGAGCACGCGCAGAAGGCGAAGGCGCTGATCGAGGGCGGCGTGAACAAGGGCGAGCAGCTCGGCTACGGCCCGGCGTCGTCGGGATCGGTCGAGCCGTGAAGGTGGTCGAGTGGGCGGTCGTGCAGGGCCGCGGCCGGCTTGCCGTCGTGCCGTGGGAAGGATCGAACGATGAGGCCGGTGGGCTGCTCGGCTCGACCGTCGAACTTGACGGCGCCCCGTTCCGGGTGGTTGGCGTCGAGTGTCAGCCGACTCTTATCCCGAAGTACGTGCGGGACGGTCATGTCGCGCTGCTTGTTGACCCGGTGTCGAACCCCGGTTAGCCTACGGGGGTTCCCCAGGTCCAAGGAGCGCCCCGCATGCCGAACCTCGCCGACGGTCACGCCAGCCATCCCCGCTTCAGCTTCCGGCTCCACGCGCCCGACGGGGCCCTGTACGACGCTGCGGCGTTCGACGGTCAGTTCGGGAAGCCGTTCCTGGTCGACGCCGGCTGGGGTCAGCTCCAGGGCGAGCTGGTCGCCGCGGTCGTGTGCGACTCGGGCGCGTTCGCCGACCTGACCGTGCGGCTCCCGGAGAGCGCCGGCCGGATCGAGACGATCGTCGGCGAGTCGATGCTGCACCTGTCGCTCGGATGAGACTCGAGCGGCTGCCGTACGTGAAGGTCGGGCATGTCCCGGAGGGTCTTCGCGTCCGGTGCCGCCTGTGCCCGAAGCGGCCGATGGAGCTGATCACCGGCGGCTGGCGTGCGGTCGATGACTGGTGGAGGGAGCATCGCTTGTCGGCCCGCCACGAGCTGGCGGTCTACGAGCACTGGTGCGCCGAGGTCGTGGTCCGGTCGATGTCCGTTCAGGGTCGCAGCTTGGGCCCCTACCTGCAGGAGGCCCTGTGCCCGCCGATGAACCCGCCGAGTCTGAGTCGCCGTTCGCAGCGGTCGGACTCGGACCCATGTGGATCCCGTTCGCCTTCAACTGGAACTGGGGTCGCATCACCCTCGCCGACGGACCTCGGGTCGCCGTGCTGAAGCTGGCGTTGCCGACCGGGCTGACCGGCCTGGCGTTCCCGCCGGCGCGCGAGCCTGGCGCTCCGAGCCTGCTCGACAGGTTCGTGTCGGAGGCGATCAACCATCGGTCCGGGATCGTGATCGCCGGCAACGCTGGAGGGCTTCGTGGGTGACGTCGAGCTCGCCGATCAGATGCGCCGGCTCGGGGTGCTGGAGGTCCGCGCGTACATCCGCTCGAACGGCATCGAGTGGGACTTCACCAAGGTCAGCGACTCGACCGAGGAGGCGATCGCCATGCTCGGCCCCGGGTGGCGTTCGGTCGTCGCGCCGGATCTCGGGCAGGCGCTGATGAAGCTCGCCGGCCGCCTCGGGCTGGCGCAGCGCGCGAAGGCATTCCACGAGCAGCAGAAGCACGAGGCCGACGAGTTCTGGAACGAGCTGCGGAAGGAGATGGAGTGACCACCGAGATCGTGGCCCGCCCGCTCACTCGAGCCCAGGCGCGCAAGCTGACCGACCGGATCCAGCATCACGCCGAGGAGGCATGGGGGCTTCTGCAGACCGCCCGGAACGGCCGGGCGTGGGACGCCCTCGGCTACGCGTCGTGGGAGGCGTACGTCGGCGAGGAGTTCGGCATGTCCCGGTCGGAGAGCTACCGGCTGCTCGACCAGGCGAAGGTGATCACCGAGCTGTCCGCCGCCGCCGGGGTGCCGGTGGCCGTGTCGGCCCGGCAGGCGGCCGCGGTGAAGCCGGAGCTGGAGCGGGCGAAGGACGAGGTCGCCGCCGCGGTGGCCCGCAAGCCGCGCCGGGCTCGGGCGGCGATCGCCGCTGACGTCGTCGCCGACATCGTGAAGCCCGACACGCGGCCCGCTCCGCCTCCCCTGCCATCGTCGCCGCCTCCGCTGCCCGCGGCCGCTCCTGCGCCCACACAGCCGGTGGACGACGTCGACGGTGCTGACGGTGAGTTCGACACCCCGGCCCGCCGGCAGCAGGCGGCGCAGGTCCTGCCCCGGATCTTCCGCCTGTCCCCGCAGGGCGTGCTCGCCGAGGTGCCCGACGCTGAGCGGCTGGCGCTCGTGGACGCCGCGGAGCGGTGGGCGATGAAGCTCCGGCTGGCCTACAACCAGGACGAGGCGAAGCGGACGTTCGGCCGTGGGCGGCTCCGGGCGTGATCTCGCTCGTGGCGTTCGGGATCTCGGTCGTGGCCGCGAGCGCGGCGGTGCTCGCCTGGCGGTTCGCCTTCCGGGCTCAGGTGTCGGCCGTGCAGGCGTGGGCGGTCGTGGCGGCGTTCCGGGAGTCGGAGGTGCGCGCCAACGTCGCGGAGTGCTCGACGGGCCCGGACCCGTGGCATGGGCCTGGCGAGAACCCGTGGTACTGCCGGGTCGAGGTGTTCGTGGAGACCCCGTCGCCGGATGCGACGTTCCGCACGGGCGAGTGGATCCTGCTCCGCCGGCCATGACCCTGTGGGATCTCGGCGGTCCGTTCCAGATGCAGCACTGGCACAAGGGCGCGTGGCATCCGATGGAGGATGGCGCCGCCGGTCATCACTGGCGGCCGACCGTGGCGGCCCAACCGGCGATCGACCATTGCCGGGCGTGGACGGGCTCGGTGTCGATCCCGGCGATGCAGGTCGTGGACCTCTCGACCGGGGTCGTCGTGTGGCGTGACCCGGGCCCGTACCCGGATGCCGGTCCTCCTGTCGGGCGCGCGGCCGCCGTATCCTGACCGGCCATGGCTGCCCCGCGACCGAAGAGACCGAAGGCGACCCGCGTGAAGAAGGGCAAGAAGGGCGCCGCCGGCCACAACATCCGCAGCACCGGCTCCCGCCAGGTCACCATCCGAACCTCGGGCCAGTGAGCTGGCTCGTGTTCGTGGTCGCCACGCTGGCGGCCTGGCGGGCGACGAGCCTCGTGACGACGGACACGATCAGCGACCGCTTCCGCCGCCGGCTGATCAAGCGGTTCCCGGCTCGGGTCGTGCCCCTCTACGACCCGAACGGCGACGAGGTTGCCGGCACCGGCCAGCTCAAGAAGCGCCTGCTCGTGGAGCTGGTCCATTGCGATCGATGCCTCGGGTTCTGGATGTCGGCTGGGGCGTTCGGCCTGGCGCACGGGATCGGCCTCGCTCCGTCGTGGAAGCTGTGCCTGCTCGCCTGGCCTGCCGGCGCTGCCGTCATCACCGGGCTCAGCGATCACGTCTGAGCTGCCGGTCCCACGCCGAAGCGTCCCGCGCCTGCCATGATTCAGCCCGTGGCTGACAACCTCCGCGAGTCTCGGTAGTGGCGCCCCGACAGGCTGCGCCCACGGTCCCGATCCGGCCGGCTCGGGTGCCGGTGTCACCCGAGGTGCGCCTGGCGCAGAAGCGTCGCAGCGTGCAGGACGCACGCCAGAGCACGATGTCGGCGAGGGTCCGCAACTCGACGTCGCTGCTCGGTGCCGCCGAGTCGCTCGGCGCGGGCACCTCGGGCGATCAGACCGCCAACCCGAACTCGCAGACCCGCACCTGGCAGCACGCGGCGTGGGGCTATCGGCGGTCGGTGCCGGAGCTGAACGCGGCGATGCTGTACGTCGGGAACTGCCTGGCTCGGGTGAAGCTGAAGGTCGGGAAGCGCAACCCTGACGGGTCGGTCGACACCAACTTCGACGGCGCGGAGCCCGACACGAAGGGCATCGACGCTGGGGTGCTCGCCGACGCGCAGGAGATCGTCGCTTCGCTCCGCACGCCGATCGGCGGCCAGTCGGAGCTGAACCGCTCCTATGGCGAGAAGATGTTCATGACCGGCGAGCTGTACTTCCTGCCGCAGGACTCGCCGGCCGGCCTCGTGTTCGAGGTGCTCTCGACGCAGGAGTTGTCGAAGGACGGCAACGAGTGGGTCCAGTACAACGGGCCTGGCTACGACTCGGAGACGGTGAAGCTCCCGCCGGGCACCGAGCCGATCCGGGTGTGGCGGCGTGACCCGCAGTTCTCGAAGCTCGCGACGTCGTCGGTGCAGTCGTGCCTGGAGATCCTCGAAGAGCTGGTCGTGCTGACCCGGCTCGTGCGCTCGGCGGCGATCTCGCGGATGGCGCTCGCCGGGATCCTGGCGATCGCGGATGAGTTCGACTCGCCGCTGGACGAATCCGGCGAGGACGGCGCGCAGCAGGAGTCGACCAACCCGCTCGTGGTCGACATGATCCTGACGGGCGCGAAGGCGATCGATGACCCGGCGTCGGCTGCGGCGTGGATGCCGTACATCCTGCAGGGCCCTGTCGACCTGATCGAGCGTGGCCTGAAGCACATCGCGTTCCAGACCGACGACACCGTCCACGTCGTGAAGCGTCGGGAGGCGCTGGAGCGGCTGGCGCAAGGGCTCGACCTGCCGATGGAGGTCGTGCTCGGCCACCAGCAGACGACGTTCGCGAACGCCGCGCAGATCTCCGAGGACACTTTCAAGCTGCACATCGAGCCGACGGTGCAGATGGAGGTCGACGCCCTCACGATCGCGGTCCTGTGGCCGGGCCTGGCGGCGAAGCGCAAGCTCGACTCGAGCCGGACGAAGCAGTCGGGGTTCCCGCCGGAGTTCCTCACGGTCGCGATCGGCTACGACGCTTCCGAGCTGATCTCCCGGCCGGACCGGACCAAGGACATCATCGAGGCGTACAAGGTCGACATCTCGCAGACGTTGATCGCCAACTCGGAGGTGCGCCTGGCGCTCGGGCTCGACCCGGACGGCGGCCCGGACCAGGAGGAGACCGACAAGCGAATCGACGCCATCCGGCTCACGAAGATCCGGGAGGTCATCGCGGCGCCGCCCGAGGACGCTGCGGTGCCGTTCGAGGACGCCGGCAAGAAGGGACCGAAGGCCGGCCAGTCGGCGGGCAAGAGCCTGATCGGGGTGGAGCAGCCGTCGAGTTCGTCGGGCGCCGCGCAGAAGGGCGCGGAGGAGGCCGGCGTCGCTCCGGGGACCGGGGATGGTGCCGGCGCTGCCGGCGAAGGCACGTCGCCCGCGGCGGAAGCGATCCGTCAGGCGGCGACGCAGGCGTCGGGCGCGCTCGCGCAGCGGATCGCCGGCGCGGCGGAGATGACCGTCGAGCGGTGCATCGAGCGTGTGGGCGCGTCGCTGCGGGCTCGGGTGAACGGCTCGCCGGACATGAACAAGGATCTGATCAAGGGCCTGGCGTTGCAGTCGATCCCGTCGGTGCTCGGGCCGATCACGTCGGAGCGGCTGCTCGGCGACACCAATCCGATGGAGCCGGAGATCGCCACGTTCTCGCGGACGGTGCTGCGCTGGGCGAAGGACGCCGCGCACCCGATGCCGGCGACGGTCGCGGAGGCCGCATCGAAGCTCGTGCAGGCGGTCGCGCGCGAGCGGCTGTATGGCGGGGTGCTCGACATCACACCGGAGCTGTGCGCTCCGCTCCTGGTGGGCGTCTGACCGTCATGGACGAGGAGCCGACGACTCGCCCGTACCCGTTCGGCGAGTCGTGGGTGGTCGACATCGGCGACGAGCACTTCATCTCGTGGGATGACGACGGGCTCGGGCTCCTGTGGCATCACCCCGGGTGCCGGCCGTGGGCGCACCTGTCGTTCAAGCCGTTCCAGTCGACGGGCCACGTCCTGGTGGACGGCTCGCCGGAGCGCCCGGAGCGGCTGACGATCCGGGGGAGCTTGCTATGCCCGATGGGATGCGGCGACCATGGGTTCATCGAGCTCGGCCGGTGGAGGGCAGCGTGACCATGATCGCGGGGAGTGAGCAGACGAAGCGGCCGGCCGGGTTCGTGATCCTGGTGCGCTGCAACCTGGCGGTGCCTCTCGCCTACGGGCCGGACCGGGTGACCGACGACGAGGTCCTGGCGTGGCTCGACACTCGGCTGTCGCGCGCCGGCCTCGCGTCGCTCGACCAACTCGAGCCTGCCCTCGTGGCGCCGTGGGCGCAGGCATGCGCGCTGGACCTGGCGGACTCCGGTGGGTGAGCGGCTCGTGCCGGCCAGGCACGTCGACGGTTACCAGCAGCGGATCCGGGCGGCGATGGCCGCGGCCGGTGATGTGCAGCGCCGCCATGTCGCTCGGGCCCTATCGGCGAACGGGCTGACCTGGTCGTCGCCGGCCCGGTCGACGTCGCTGGTCCTGTTCGATCAGACGCAGTGGGCCGCGGCGGTCGAGGCGAAGGTCGTGCCGGTGGTCGAGCAGATCGCGGGGGAGATCCTCGGGGTCGTGCGCGCTCGGGTGCCGCAGAAGCTTTACGCCGGCCTGGTGAACCCGACCGCGCAGCTTGTCGCGCTCGTGCAGAACCGTGCCCTCTCCGGCGGTCCTGGCGTGCAGCGGAGGATCAGCTCGGGCCTGTCGCTGCACGCCGGCTCCTGGTACTGGACTCGCGGGGAGGCGCAGCCGTTCAAGGTCGACCTCGACAAGGTGCGGGCGTCGATCGAGGCCGCGCCGTCACGCTACGGCGGCGTCGAGAACCCGAACGGGCCGGGCCCGACGATCGCCGACGCATACCAGGCGGCGTACGACCAGCTCGACCAGCTCGTGGCCCGCACCTCCGCGCACCTATCCGACGCGGCCTCGGCGATCCTGGCCGAGACGATGGATCAGAACACCTCGGCGACGATCCAGCACCAGTGGAACTCGGCGCTCATCGAAACGACCCGCGAGGATCACGCCAACGCCGACGGCGACATCGCCGACGCCGGCGAGACGTTCTCCCTCGGCGACGAGGAGGCCCTGTACCCGGGCGACCCGAACCTGTCGGACGAGCAGTCGTGCAACTGCCTGTGCTGGCTCGACATTCTCGGGGTCGAGCTGGCGGACGTGCCGGCTGCGGATACCGGCGCCGAAGAGGCCGGGTGAGGGGCCGCACGATCGAGCGCCTGGTCCGCCCGGCGCGCCGTGGCTGTCCGTGGTGCTCGGGTCGGGCGCAGTGGGTCGGGCGCAACCGCAACGGGGTCCGGGTCGTCGTGGCGTGCGAGTGGCACGCCCGCTCCTGGCGGGCCGGAAAGAATCTTCCCCGATTCGCTCAAGGTTTCCGGCGGGCTGCCGATCTTATGGGTACGCAGGCAAGCAATCCCGGAGAACCAACCTCGCGGGAACTTGAAGCGGAAGTGCAGCACTGGCAGCGGCATCGACCTTTCGGACCCTCGACGGCAGGCAGTCTGGCCTCTCGGCCAGCGGATCCTCGGATCCCCCTCGACCCTCTTTAGGCGACGATAGGCGAAAGACCACCAGCCCGGCCCGGCAGGAGTAGCTCTCCCGCCGGGCCGGGGCGCGTCGGTCCCCAGGGTCGAAGCGTCGCGCGGGCTACCCTTCCGGTCGGGATCCCAACCCGAGATCAGGAGGAAGCCGTGAAGGCCAATCGCTGGCAGCGCCCGATGTTCGGGCCGTTCCGCCGGCAGGCACACACCGGAGTGCCCGCCGACCACTTCCGACCCGCGGCCGAGATGACCGCCTATGGCGACGGGGTCACGGTGCTCGTGGCCGACGGGCCCGCCGGGGCCGTGCTCGACCAGCCCACCACCGCGGAGGGCGTGGCCCTCCTGGAGCTGGCGGCGACCGACCCGCTCGGGGTCGTGGCGCAGCTCAACGGGATGCGAGGGCTCGACGTGGCCGCGCAGCCGTGGGCTCCTGATCGGGAGGCGATCTACGCCGCGGTGGCCGCGGCTGATCCCTCGGTGCCGGCGCTCGCCCCGCTGAACGTCATCGGGCATCGGGTCGGCGTGTGGGCTCGGGTTGCCGAGTGGGCCGACATCTCCGACGCTGCCGAGAGCCTGCTCGTGCAGATCGACGCGGACATCGATGAGCTGCTCGAAGAGCTGGGCATCACCGACGACGACCAGGCGACGGCCGCCGCGGTGAAGCTGAGCAACCGGGCGAAGCTCGTGTTCGGTCGGATGTTCGGCGAGGGCGCCCTGGCCGCGGCGCATCCGGCGTTCACGGGCAAGCACTCCCACTCGCATGCGTCGATGGGTTCGCAGGGCTCCGACGCGACGCACTCCCACTCGCATTCGCACAACGGCGACGCCAAGCACGGCCACGCCCATGGGACCGCGTACGAGGGTCCGGTCGGCGGCCTGTCGTCGCTGACCGAGGCGAAGCGCCGGGAGTTTGACGGCGCCAACGAGATCACCGATCCGGTTGCGCTCGCCGCGCTCGTGGCGTCCGCACTCGAGCGGCGTGGGATCACGGCGGCGACGTCGGCGAATGGCACCGTGATTCCGGCGGCGTTCCACGCCTACCTGTGCGCCGAGGGGATCCGCACCGACGACGGGCGGGAGCTGGTGCTCGGCTCGTGCCGGTACCCGGACCTGCCGATCTCGCTGCGCCTGCTGATCGAGGACGAGGGCGGCCATTGGGGCGCGGTGACGTGCGGCCGGATCGACACCATCGAGCCGATGGACGTCAACGGGCTGCGGATGCACTACGCCGAGGGCGTGTTCGGCTCGGATCCGAACGGCCAGCTCGCCGAGCTGATGGTGCGCGAGCAGACGCAGCGGTTCGTGTCGATCGACCCGCGCGACGTCACGGCGACGCTGGTCGAGGTCGAGATCTCCCGCAGCTCGCCTGGCTACTTCCCGATGTTCGATGAGGACGGCGACGGCGGCGAGTACGACTGCTGGCTGCAGATCACCGACTGCGTCATCGGTGCGGCGACGATCGTGCCGATGCCGGCGCTTCCCCAGGCGGTCATCGCCCTGGCGGACGTCGAGTTGCCCGAGGCGCCGATCGCGAACGAGTCCGCTCCCCCCGGGCTCGGGGATCGTGCGATCACCGCGTCGACGGCGCCCGCCGCGTCCGGGATCCCGGTCACCCCGCCGGCCGCATGGTTCCAGAACCCTGGCTTCCACGTCGGCGATCCTCGCCTCGTGAAGCAGCCCGACGGCCACTACGCCGCGCCGCTCACGATCACCGAGGACGGCCAGGTCTACGGGCACTTCTGCTACTGGGGTGCGAAGCACACCGGCTTCCCTGGTCGGACTGTGAACCCGCCGAAGTCGAAGACCGGCTACGCCCACTACCTGACCGGGGCGTGCCCATGCGACGGCGGCGACGACTGCGGCCACGCGGTCGGGCAGGTCACGATGGGTTGCGGGCATGCGCCGCTCACCAAGAAGGTCAACGGCCGTGAGGTGCCTCTCGCTGCGCACGAGGTGCAGGCGCACTACGACGGCGGCTACGGCGCGGTGCAGATGGCCGACATCACGACCGGCGAGGACGACTTCGGCGGATGGTTCGCCGGCGCGCTCAAGCCTGGCGTGACCGCCGAGCAGATCAGGGACTTCCGGGCGATGGGTGTCTCGGGGGACTGGCGTGAGCTGGCGTCGCCCTCGGGCGGCCTGGCGCTCGACCTGCTCGCGATCCTGTCGGTGCCGGCGCCCGGGTTCCCGATCGCCCGTCGGGCCCTCACGGCCGCCGGAGCGCAGGCGCAGGACGCGGGCGTGCAGGCGATGCGCGCCGGCTACCACGACGAGCGGATGTTCGCCCTCGTCGCCGCTGGCGTCGTTCGCCCGGTCGATCCGATCGAGCGGATGGCCCAACTCGAGCAGGAGGTCATCGAGTTGCATCGACTCATCCGGCCGATCGCCCTGGCGCACGCCAGGGACCTCGCTGGGATCTGACCGTGGAAGAGGCCCCGCAGCCGATCACCACCACGTTCACCGGCGCCGAGTGGTACATCCCGCAGCCCGACCTCTCCGACCAGCTCGGGGCGCTCGGCGGCTCGTGGGTGGAGCAGGCGCACGTCGCCCGGTCGTCGGGCGTGTCGCACGAGCCCGTGTGGGGGCCGTGGGACTCGAGCGACGGGGGCGTGACCTCCGTCTGTTTCTGCACCGTCGAGGGCTGCGACGTGGCGGCCTGGCAGGTTCGGGATGTCCCGCGCGCGGGACACGAAGAGGGCGACGTCGAGCTCGCTCCTGTCGGGATCCCGATGCAGGTCGATGAGGTCATGACGGCCGAGGTCGTCGTGCGCGGCCACGCCGTCGACCTGACGCAGCCGCCGCCGTCGTGCCAGCACCGGGTGTTCCACCAGAAGGTCGAGTCGGCGAACATGGTCGAGCCCGACGGGACGCTCGTGGCCCGCCGCGCGCAGCTCAGCATGCGCTGCGCCGAATGCGGGATCCCTGTCCGGTTCCGGGTCAAGACGCTGCTCGACACGGAGCTGAACGAGAGCGTCGTCCCGGACGGGCTCCTGTCGAACGATCGGCTGACGGTGGCGATCT
>Ga0209698_10002219_pt1 | contig 22106 bp, 14 predicted proteins | sample LitLauG_LLR_2012_FD_187203 | JGI IMG/M metagenome (GOLD analysis project Ga0209698, IMG submission 187203) | Freshwater sediment microbial communities from Pennsylvania, USA - Little Laurel Run_MetaG_LLR_2012 (SPAdes) (version 2) | ecosystem: Environmental > Aquatic > Freshwater > Creek >...
CAAGAATCGCCGCGTGACCTGTTGCTCCGCCGCGCTCGGTCACAATGGCAACCAGGTGTGCGCGATCGATCTCGATCAGTTCGAGCGGAAATAGCTCCCGCGCAACGACAATCGAGCCGACTTGCAGATATTCAAGCGGCCGGCGCTCATCGTCCGACAGATGTCGAAGTACACGGCGGCCAAGGTCCATGACATCGGCCGCCCGTTCGCGAAGGTACTCGTTGTCGCCTGATTCGAGCGAAGCCGCGATGTCCTTGACGGTGGTTTCGACTGCCCATTCCGCATTGACCTGCTGCTGGTCGATTAGCAAGAAGATCCGCTCGCGGAACTGCCCGTCATTCAGCAGGGCGCGATGCGCATCAAAGATCTCGGCTTCCGGCCGGCCCAACTCGGCTTGTACGCGGTCCTGCAGACGCGCCAGGTCTTCGGCGCCGCGCTGAAGTGCGGATTCGAGGCGCCGGCGCTCCTCACCCGTCACCGAAGCTGCGATCCGGTAACGCGGGACCGCGGTTCGACCCCCGCCTATGACATGTGCCCTGCCTCGGGCCAGGCCGGGTGAAACAGGTCGCCCACGTAATTCGAGCATCGTCGTTTCGTCACGCCGCAACCGCGCGGCAATTTGGCAAGCGGATGTCCATGGCAATTCACCATCAATGGCCGGGGTGTTCCTACGCAGCGACTCGCTCTTGCGCCTTGCGATTTATGTTTCGTGCAGCGGTTTTCAAGCACCTCCCGATCACAAACTCTTGGGATGTTTCGGATGGCGACTTCGGGACCGTGACCGCTTGAAAGGGAAATGACAAACCCTATATCTCGCCGCAAGTCGGGTTGGCGAACCGGGCCGCGGCGAGAGGACCCCGTCGCTACGGTGCAGAACGCCCCTCGGCCGGGACCCACTCATGTGCAAGGAGGTGCGGAAATGTTCGGAAGTCTGACCAATTTCGAAAGCCTGTTCGATGAGCTCAAGCGCATGGAGCAGGACGTAGACCAGCTCTTTGGGCGCTGGGCCGCTCCAGCAGGAATACGTTCGGTAACACGAGGTACGTTCCCGGCGACCAATGTCGGCGCCACCGCCAGTACCGTGGACGTCTATCTGTTTGCCCCCGGGCTCGATCCGAAGGGGTTCGAGGTGTCTGTACAGCAGAACCTGCTGCTGGTGTCGGGAGAGCGCCGCCTGCCGATTCACGAAAAGGCGACTTATTACAGGCAGGAACGTTTCGGCGGCGAGTTTCGCCGCGTGATTACTTTGCCGGAAGATGTCGATGCCAATCGTGTCGAAGCCAAGTATCGCGATGGCATCCTGCAGATAACGCTGCAGCGCAAAGAGGCGGCGCGCCCGCGCCAGATCCAGGTCCAATAGTCGGGAGGTGAATCATGAGCGACGCACAAAGAATCACCACGCGCCAGGCAGGTGAAGGGGAAGCGAAGGAAGCCGACACAGGCCGAGTGGCCGGTCTGGTGCTGCGGCCACCCGTTGACGTGTTCGAGGACACCAGCGGCATCACGCTGCAGCTGGACATGCCCGGCGTATCGAAGGAGCGCCTGAGCGTACAGACCGACAGGAATACGCTGACGGTTGAGGGTGATGCGCAGATCACGATGCAGCAGGGAATGGAGGCGCTTTACGCGGAAGTGCACGCGACCCACTATCGGCGCAGCTTTACGCTGAGCGGCGAACTGGAGCCCGAGAAGACCGAGGCGAACCTGAAGGACGGCGTATTGACGCTGCTCATTCCGAAGCGCGCCGAGTTGCGGCCCCGCCGCGTCGAGGTGCGCGCGGTTTGAGCGGCGAAACGAAGCTCCATCGGAGGCGAACGGACCAGGATAGGAGAGAAAGCGCTAGGGAAAGCCCTGAAGCGAGCCGCCTCGCCGGCTGATCGGCAGCGGCTCGCCTCAGTTTGCCAATATTGAAATAGACCCGCGTGGGACCTTCCTCGACGGAGGGATGCCCTATCGAAAGTCTGCATCGCATTCGGCGATTTTTGACGCTGCTTCGCGTTCTTGCATATTTTCTAGCCGAGATGGCGCGCGCGGCGTCAGGCGAGGAAGTCCGCCGACAAGGCAGGACCCCATTGGGCCAGCACCTTGCGCATGTCGGATGGATCGAGCCGGCTGTTGGCAGGAGCGTATTCATCGTTGACGACGTCTCCGTCCGTATAGCGCTCTAGCTTGTGGCCGAACGGATCGCGCCAGTAGTCGAAGATGTTGCTGCCGTCGTAGTGGCGCCCGGGCCCCCAGCTGTGCTTGTACTTCTCTACGGCTTGCATGTGATCGTGGCCGATCATCAGGTCGTCCCAATCCAGAACTTCGAAGGAGGCATGATCGAATCCCGGTTTGGGCGCTTGCACAAGTGCCACGGTGTGGTGATCGGTGAAACGCTGGCCAAGGCCGCAGCGCATGAACGCTGCAATCCTGTTGTCCGGAGCGCCGGCATAGTAGGTGTCGGCGACACGCATGCCCAGCACGTTGGAATAGAAGCTCACCGCCTCCGCAAGATTCGGCGTGTAAACGGCCACATGCCCCAGGCGTATGACATGGGCCGGTCCGGCGGCCAGGCGCACCGTTCGATTCATGCGGGTGCGGCGGCTGCTGGGGTTGATGTCGATGGGCTCGCGCACCGGAAGCGGCGGGATTCCTGCGAGGCCCCACATCACATCCACCTGGTGTCCACCGGGAGCGACGAGCCGCACCCGCTTGCCACCTCCGGGCTCATCGTTTTCCTCGACTGGACGGCCGGTTTCTGCGGCTAGCTTCTGGAGTTCAACCTCGCTACCCACCTTCATGCCGAAGCCGACGGCGCGGGGTTCAGCGCCCAGTTCGGCCACATAGACGTGGTGGGAACTCGCCGCACCCCGCATGTACAGCGCAGACGCGGTCCGCGCCGAACGATGCATGCCAAAATCCGTTGCAAAGTTTTCCGCCGCATCCAGGTCGGTGACCTGGTAACGCACAAATACGATGTCTTCGATCGCACTCATGAATCTTCCTCCAAAAGAGCCTTGCCAGGCATTGCAACCGCCCCGTAGGGAGCACCATTTAGACAAACATCGCTGACAGCGACTACAGCACTTCGAACAACCCGGCTGCTCCCATGCCGCCGCCGACGCACGTGGTCACCACCGCAAACCTGGCAACTCGTAGAGCAGAAAGCGAAGGTCCCGGTTGTTCAGCAGCTCTGCCATGGCTCACATCCAGCTCAGGACCTGCCCGCCATCCACGGGCAACGCCACGCCGGTGATGTACGCACCCGCGTCGGAGGCCAGCAGCAGCACGGCACCATCCAGGTCTTCCACTTTGCCGAAGCGACGCTGCGGAATGCGCTTCAGCACGGTGTCGTCGATGCCGGCCTCGACAAACGAGTGCTGCATGTCCGTCTCGAAGTTTCCAGGGCAAAGCGCATTGACGCGCACGCCCCGGGCCGCCAGTTCCACGGCCATGACATGGGTGAGGTGCACCAGGCCAGCCTTGCTCGCGCAGTAACTGGCCAGCAGGCCGCCGGCGCGCAGCCCGGCCGTCGATGCCATGTTGATGATGGACCCGCGGCCGGTGGCGCGCATGCGCCGCGCCGCTTCCTGGGCCACGAGAAAGGCGCCCTTCAGGTTGGTGTCGAACAGCCGCTCGACTTCTTCCAGGGACTGGTCGACGAATTTCTGGACGTAGATGATCCCGGAGTTGTTGATCAGAATTTCGATCGGGCCGCCGTAGGTTCGTTCCAGTTCGTCTAAAGCCGGCGCGATCGTCTCGGGCCGAGTTACATCCATGACCAGGGCAAGTGCCCGGCCCTTGGCGACGCGAATTTCGCCAACGGCTTGCTCCAGCCTGTCGGCCCGCCGCGCCCCCAGTCCGACCTTGGCGCCGCGCTTGGCCAGCATTTTGGCCAGGTGCAGGCCGATGCCGCTCGATGCGCCGGTAACCAGCGCTATTTTTCCGTTGACCGAAAACGGTGTGTCCATTTTGGAACGGGCGAATGCTCTCAGCCTTCCGCCACGCGCACTCTCTGCTCGCCGAGGTCGATCACGCGATCCGCGCTTGCGATTGTCGCCATCATGAGGTCTCCCGGCTTCAGGTATTGCGGACGCCTGCCCTGGACTTTGCGAAAGGTCGCCCAGAACTCGCGATCCGATAGAACGAGTTGCATCAACTTGCGCACGAGCGGTGGCGGAATTCGCAATGCACACCCGGACGGTGTGCCGGTGAGCAGCACGTCGCCTGGCGACACGTCGCTGAAGTTCGACATTTCCGTGATCGTCTCGGCCGGCTTGTAAACGAGGTTCTTCGTCTCATCGTGCTGCCGCACCTCGCCGTTGACGGCAAGTGTCAACGTCAGATGATCCAGGTAGCGGAAATCGTCCCGATCGAGGACGGCCAGATACGGCCCCATCGGGCAGAACCCGCGGTAGCTCTTGCCCTTGAAGAACTGCATCTGCGGGATCTGAACGTCGCGCGCCGAGAGGTCGTTGGCGATCGTGATGCCGAACACGAACTCGTGCAGCTTATCGGCAGTGACCGTGATGGGTCCCGTGATCGCCTTGCCGAATACCAAGGCAAGCTCGACTTCGTAGTCGAGCAGCGCGACATGTGCCGGCCGCGTCACGTTGCCTTGGGGCGGACTCACCGAGCAGTCGGCCTTCTCGAAGAACATGTTGAAGGCCTTCGCGTCGGGATTCATGCCGGATTCGATCATGTGCTGGCGGTAATTCGCCCCCTGGCAAAGCAGCCGGCAAGGTGCCGTCACCGGGGAAAGCACTTCGACGTCCGCAATCCGAAGCGGACCCGCGGATCGTGCCGCGCGCAAGTCGTCAGCACCCTTCTCGATCAAATCGGCCGTCGTCGCGTAGTAGCCGGACAAGGGCGCTATGGCGCCCGCCTTGACGACGCCCCAGCGGATGTCCCCAGCGTCGCGGTAACGGATCAAGTGGATTGCCATGTCATTCCTTCAGGAAGCGCGCGGACGCCGGATTGCCCTACCGCTCCACGGTCTGGGTTTGAGCGAGAACACGCGCTTTGCCGCAAGGAGGCGCTCAAGCGTGAATTCCTCGCGCGTTCGAAGCCCGTGAACGACTTCCGCCGCACGCTTCGCCGTCATGCTCAAGTCGACGAAATGGTCCGGCAGGTCCGGCCCCCACAGATAAAGGCTCTCTTTGGACGCTTCGTGCCACCGGGTCGGGTAGTCGGCGTCGAACACGTCGCCGTCCGCATAGTGTTCGACAGTGAAGCCGCTCGGGTCGTAGTGATATGAGAAAAGCTGCGAACCGAGAACGTGGCGCCCGATTCCCCAAGCCTTGATCCAGCCCTGACGCTGCATCCACTCGCAACCGGCACCCAAGGCGTCGATGTCGAGCAGTTCGAAGGCGGCATGTTCGTAGCCGTTTTCCGGCCCTAATGCAACGACGATCGTGTGGTGGTCCGCAAGACCGGCGCCACGGTCGCACCTCATGAACGCGAGTACCGGCTCACGACTGCCTGGAAGCAGCAGCACGTCGCTGGCGATCAAACCGAAAGTCTGGATGTACCAGTTCGCATTGCGAACGAACTCCTGCCGTTGCATCACGGCGTGACCAAGGCGATAGACTTCGGCCGGTCCCACAAGAGCGGGCTGTGGGGCATTGGCGCGGCGCTTCTCTTCCGGTGCGTTCGTCATCCGCGGCAGGCGCGATGCGATTCGCGGCAATTCCTGCGTCCCATGAACCACTTCCACCCGGAATCCGGCCGGATCTCGCAATTTCACGATCTGCCCGCCTCCGGGCTCTCCGGTTGGCTCGACCAGGGCCGAATGTGCGGCGGCGAGCGTGCGCAGATCTGCCGCGCTTGCCGCGCGCAGACCCAGCGCGAGGAAGGTATCGTGCCGGTCCTGCTCGAGGATCACGCAATGGTGCTGCGGCAGTACGCCCCGCAGGTAGACGGCGGCCTGCCCGCGTGCCGCAGTTTTCAGGCCGAAATCGTTGAAGTAGCGCTCGGCACGGGAAAGATCCAGGCGCCCGAACCTCAAATAAGCGATATCGTGGATTCTGATCGTCGGTGCTTCGGCCCGTGGAGTGAATGTGGTCACGACGACAGTTCCTTCCAGGTGATCTCGTAGTGCACGCTGAAGCGGCCAAGCGCCAGCCGCACAACCGAGTCCAAGGCCCGCGCGTCGGACCGCCCGGCCGTCGCGACGATTGACGCCAGCATGCCGTGCCGCTCGTCCGAAGCGACCGATACTTCAAACGTCGCAAGGCCCGCGCCGACGCCACGCAAGACGTCTTGCAGCGCGCGCTTCACCGCGTCGAAGCGCAGCTCCGGCTTGAATATTTTTCCCACCGCCGTGAGCGGAATCGATTCGCGCACGATGACTTCCGTCGGAACAGCGGCCCTTTCCGGGATCGTCGATTTTGCGAACGACACCAGTTCCTCGGGCTGCGCCATGCTGCCCGGGCGCAGGGTCACGTACACCACGGGGAGTTCGCCGGCGTAGGCGTCCGGCTTGCCAACGGCCGCGGCCATCTGCACGGCAGGATGGCGCGCCAGCGCTTCCTCGATCATCATCGGATCGATGTTGTGGCCACCTCGAATAATGAGGTCCTTTTTTCGCCCCGTCAGCCAGAAACGGCCGTCTGCGTCCTGGCGGGCGAGGTCCCCGGTGTCGAGCCAGCCGTCTCCGATCCAGATTCCGCGGTTCGCGTCCGCGTCCTTGTACCCGGGAAAGACGTTCGGCCCCCTGATCACCAGGTGCCCGATCTCCTCGGCAGCGCAATCGCGCGCGCTTCGCCCCTCGGCATCGAAAAGGACGGTCTTCATCTGCTGGTACGGAAGCCGAAAACCGATCGACCCGGCCGGGCGGCTGCCATCCTTCGGATTGAGCGAGCTGACGCAGGTGCCTTCCGTCAATCCATAACCTTCGAGGATCCTGACACCGGTGGCGGCTTCGAACCTGCGCAAAAGCTCCGGCGGCATCGGGGCCGCGCCGCATCCCGCGTAGCGCAGCGACGACAGGTCGGCGCCGGCGATCGGTACGCCCAGCAATGCCGCGTAGACGGTCGGCACGGCAGAGAACGTCGTCGCGCGGAACCTCTCGACATTGCGCCAGAAGTGACCGATCGCGGCCTTCGATCGGTATCCTTCCGCACCCAGCAACACCACCTTCGCTCCCACCAGGAACGGCACAATCCCCGTGACGACGACGCCGTTCACATGGAACAGCGGCAGGCCGCACAGGCAGGTGTCGTGCGGATTCATACCGAGCAATGCGGCGCTCGACCAGGCATCGGCCAGTTCGTTCCAGTGCGTGTGCTGTGCCACTTTGGGCAACCCGGTCGTCCCACCGGTGTGGAAGTACGACGCGATATCGCCGCGCCGGATGCGTCGCCCGCTCGACAGCCGATGGCCCGACTGGCGGTCGAGGACGCCCGCAAACGGCAGCACGCCTTCCGCGGGCGCCTCGTCCTGGCCGACGACCAGCACCGCGCGCAGGCTCGGCACGCGCTTTCGAACCGCGTCGACCTTTTGCCACAGTGGCGGCGCGAGTCCAGGGCCGACCGTCACCAGAACCTTGGCCGCGACGGAGTTCAGGAGGTGCACGATGTGGTCCGCCTCCAGCAGCGGGTTGATCGCGTTGACGATGCCCGCACTTTCACCACCCCAGATCGTGTAGTGCGTTTCGAGCAGATTCGGAAGCACATAGGAAACGACGTCGCCCGGTGTGACGCCGAGCGCGTGAAACGCGTTTGCAGCCTGCGTCACTTTCTGCAGCAAAGACCCATACGTCACCTGCAGCGGCACGGCCGACGAGTCGCCCTCCGGCAGGAAGATGAGGGCTACGGCATCCGGAGTCTGCCGAGCGGCTCGTGCGATCACGTCGTACGTGCTTTCGAGTCCGTCGAGGCGTTCCTCGATCGGCACGGCCTCGATCGCCTCGATGTCGGCCAGCGTGCGCACCTGGACTGAGTCCATCGAAGATTCCTCAGCCCAGCGTCAAGGTGCCCAGGTAGACGCTCTCGCCCAAAATGCAGTCGGCGACAGCGGCGCCAAGGCGGGGATGACCGATCCGGACGGCGTAGGCGCCGCTGTCGCGCTCGAAGCCATCGCACTTGAAGTCACCGAAAGTATCCGTCGTCGTGCGCGCGACCTCGGCACCGTCTTTGAGTACGAGCACCGTAGCTCCGACGACGCATGTCGTTTCGCCGTCGATCAGCGAGATGACGCTTCCGCCTATGAAGCATCGGTCGAACCGATAAAGGTTCCGGTAGTAGACACGCGGCTTCGTCTTGAGCTCCGGACGCAGCACCTCCAATGACTCGGTGCGCTGCTGCGCCTGCATGGCCGCGTCGTCCTGCAGAACCGCACGAAGAGCTCCGGTCGGGCACGATTGCACGCAACGCGGCTCCTTCCAACCCGCATCCAGCAGATGAGCGTCGAAGATCCACGCCTGTGGCAATTCGAGCTCCTCATTCCAGGCGATCGCGCCGTACGGGCACGCTTCGACGAGATCGCGCCTGCCGCGACTCCTTTCCGGGTCGATGATGACGATGCCGTCGTCACGCTTGCGCACCGCGTCCCCGCCGGCCTTGACGCAAGGCGCGTCGTCACAGTGGCTGCACATGGTGGGCAGGTAGGCCGCGTCGACCATGTGTGCGCTGCCCCTGACCTGGCGCGTGATTCGGATCCACTCGTGTCCGCGCGCCGGCTTCGGCGCCGCATAACCCGGGAAGTCGTTGCCAACATGCTCGTCGCTGATTGCGAGCGTGCAATTGCGGCAGTTCTCGCACAGCGCGACGTCGACAATGAGGTTCCACTTCTTCATCGTCGCGGCCTCACGCGCTCCAAGGTTCGACTTCGACCAGGCACGAGTTCGACGCCATGCCCTCGGTACCTTTGACTTGCGGCCTTCGCGGCGTCAGGAGGTTCAGGCACCCGCCCCGATCGGTGAGGCGCTCGCCGTCGCCGACCGGGTCGAAGATCGCGGACGCCTGGTATGCCTTGACGACGCCGGTTGCGATCAGCGAGGACACGTCGGCGGCGCAGATGATCGCGGCCCGGTCGTTATGCACGCGGACGAGGTCGTGATGCCGGATGCCGCGTCGCGCCGCGTCGGCGGCGTTTATCCGCAGCACCCAGTAGTCGTAGCCGCCGACCCTCACGCGGTGCTCTTCGATGTCGTTGATCGCGCTGCCCTTGCCGTCGCAGTAGGTGTGGAAGCTATAGCGCGAATGGCTCGAGGTGAGCTGTAGCGGAAAACGCGTCGCGAGTTCTGCACTGGCCGGACCTTCCCACGAGGGAAGGTACCGATTGAGCGCAGGGCGCTCAGGATTTTCAGGGTCGCCGCGCGCGATCGTCGTTGCGACGAACTCGATCTTCCCCGACGGCGTCTGCAGACCCTTGCCGAACTCCTCCAGGTACTGCGATGGCAGCGGATGGGGTTCCGGGACGTCCTTGTGGCGATCTTCAGCGTACCAACGGAAGTAGACCGGATCGCGCGTCGCTTCCGGCTCGGCAGGCACGACGTAATAGCCCTTCCTGAGGAAGTCCCGCCAGCTGACGTGCTTGGGCAGGTCGGAAGACTCGAACACGCGCTTGACCCAGTCGAACTCGCTGCAACCTTCGGTATAGAGCGCACCGAGGCCCATGCGGCCCAGGAGGTCCGCGAAGATCTGATAGTCTGACTTCGATTCGCCGAGCGGCTCGATGCACTTGTGCTGCAGGACGACGACTCGGTGGTTAAGCTGCCCCTGCGCATGATGGCCATAGCCTCCCGCGCCGGCCCACTCGCCGATGTCCCAGCGCTCGAACGACGTGCACGCGGGAAGGATGATGTCCGCGAACTTCGCCTCCCCTTCGAACCAGATCGACTGGTTGACGACAAATTCCAGGGACGGGTGACGGTAGGCATCGATGAAGCGGCTCGAGTTCGCGATCGTTCCGAACGAAGAAGCGCCGTACCGGTACAGCATGTGTACGCGCGAATACCCCGGCATCGGATACTCGAAGGGTGAGAACTGCGCCTCGAGCGACATTCCGTCCCACAGATAGCCCTTGCACTTTCCTTCGATGATTGCCTCAGGAAAACGCTGTCGCGGGATCATCTGCTTGACCGGGTTCATCGTCAGCACATGAGGCATGCGCTCGTAGTTGCTGATGGCCGAGGCGGTCCATGTCAGTTCGCCAGAAATGCCGCCCTCGGCGTAGCCGGGAAAATAGAACGTGAAATCGAGCGGCGTACCGGCCTGCAGATTGCCGAAGTTCACGCCGGGTTTGCCCCATCCCTGCATCGCCATCATCAGGATCATCGAGCGCGCCCACTGCGTGCCGGTCGCGGTGCGGCAGGCGCCTCCCAGTCCCGTTCCGGGCCCTCCCGCCGCCAGGTAGGTCTTCCGGGTACCCCAGGCGCGGGCCAGTGCGCGGACGACATGCGCCGGGACGCCGGTTTCGGCCTCCTGCCATTCGGGTGTCTTCGAAATGCCGTCATCCCTGCCTAGAAGGTAATCGCGCCAAGCCTCGAAACCCGTGGTACGTTTCTCGACGTACTCGCAGTCGTACAGACCCTCTCGCACCCAGACATTCATGATCGCGATGGCCAGAGCGGCGTCCGTGCCGGGGCGGATCGGAATCCAGCGCCCCCCGAGCAGCTGCGCGGTCGGGGTGCAATGCGGGTCGATATGAACGAAGTCGAGACCCAGGTCTTTGGCCCAGAGGCGCCGTTGCGTGCCCTCCGAGCCCGCATAGGCACCACCTGTCGTCTCCGGGTCGCTTGACCAGAAGACGATCATCTGACATTCCTTCAGGCAGTCCTCCACCGTGCTGTAGGCGCCGGGTACGCCGACGCGCAGGCTATTGCCGAAGTGATGCTGGGCACCCCAATACCAGCCCTCCCAGCTGTCGGGATTCAGGTGGACCCGAGTAAATCCCACCAGATTGCCGAATCGGGCGAGCGCGCTCAGGTAGTAACCGACATTTCCCCACTGGTGATGCGAGCTGTGATAAATCGCCATGGCGCCCGGGCCGTGCTCGCGGCGCTGACGCTTGATCTCGTTTGCGACGATGTCAAGCGCCTCGTCCCAGCCGATCCGCTCGTAGCGGGAAATGCCACGGTTGTGCGGATTGCGCTCGCCATTCGGGTCAAAGTCGACCCGCTTCATCGGGTACAACACCCTCTGGTCCGAGTACACCATTGATTTCAAGGTCAGGGCATGCGGGCTGACCGTCGCGCGGCGCCAGGGCGAGAACGAGCGTCCGCGCGCGCGGATCGTCCAGCTCGGCGCGTCACCCTGATCGAAATCGATCGGCGTGATACGCACGATGCGGCCATCCTTGACGAAGGTGTACAGCGGACCGCCGTTGGTGCACGTCGTGTAGCGCGTCGAGCCGTCCGGCATGCGTGTGCCGTAGCGCATGCCGACCCGCGCCGTTGCGTTCAGGAGTTGCATGAACCAGACGACCTGCTCGCTCTTGCCGTCGACGATCGCACGAAACTGCTTGGCGGCGTGAACGATCTCGGAGCGGTCCGGCGGCGGAATCAGGAACGTCAGAGCGGTCCGCACGTCCCGAAACGACATCGTGACGTTCGGCTTCGGATGCAGCCCCGCGCGCGAGCGCACTCGGCCATTTTCTAGCGCGTACCAGCGCCCGATGCTCCCGTCCTTCAGCCGGATCTGGGCGACGATGTTGTGCTGCCGCATCTGGCGGCGGAATCCGGGATCCACGCGTGCGCAGATGCGCAGAACCTGCGTTAAGGCGAAAAGGATCGCGCGCAGCCCTGTCCGATTCATGGCTCTTGATACGCACCCGCCGCAATTGAGGTCTGCACTGTAGGCGGACGTGGTGCGGCACGCCCCCGCCAACAGGGGGGGGGCCGCAGGCATCGGCCGCTTCCGCCTTCCGCCCGCAAACCCGGTCTTGCAGACGGGCGCCGATCGCCGCCCGTCTGTCTAAGGTCCCTTCATCCAACCACGGAGATGAAGATGACCTCGCAAGCGCAAGACGGAGCCGTGCTTTCCGGCGGCCGGACCCTCGAAGTTCCCGTTCTGATCGTTGGCGGTGGCGGCGCCGGCCTCACCGCTTCGATGCTGCTTTCCCAGCTCGGCGTCCAACATCTGTTGGTGAGCGCGCAGCCGACGACTTCCATCCTGCCGAAAGCCCACGTGCTCAATCAGAAGACGATGGAGATCCTGACCGATGTCGGCGTTGCCGAGGAGATTTACGCCAAGGGCACCCCTGCAGAAAACATGCGCGCCATGGCCTGGTACGCCGGCCTCGCCGGTCCCGGTCCCGATTTCGGGCGCCGCATCGCGCAGATCGAGTCCTGGGGCGACGGCGGCAACAACCTGAACTGGATGGCTGCCAGTCCGTGCCGCTCGTCGAACCTGCCGCAAATCCGCCTCGAGCCGATCTTCAAGGCGCGCGCGGAAGCTTTGAACCCTGGAGGCGTCCGCTTTCACCACGAGCTGCTCGAGCTCGCTCAGGACTCGGGCGGTGTGACCTCGCGCATTCGCAATCTGGGGGACAAGAGCGAGTACACGGTACGCTCAAAATACGTGCTCGGCTGCGACGCTGGCCGCACGGTCGGCAAACAGGTCGGCATCAAGCTCGAAGGTCTCGGCGTCATCGGAAGCGAGGCGTCGATCCACCTGAGCGTCGATCTGTCGCACCTTGCGCGCGATCCACACGTTCTGATCCGGTGGATCTGGTCACCGGCGCTGGGGCGTATGGCGGCGCTGGTGCCAATGGGTCCGACGCGCTGGGGCCCGGACAGCGAAGAGTGGGTATTCCATTTGAATTACCCGGGTGACGAGCTGCGCCGCCTAAGCGACGCCCAGGTCGAAGCCGATATGCGCACTGCTCTGGGCTTGAAGGACGTACCGTTCAAGATCCACCAGACCACGCGATGGACCCTGGAAGGCCTGCTCGCCGATCGGTTCCGCGCCGGGCGTGTGTTCATCGCCGGTGATGCCGCACACCGACATCCCCCAACGGGCGGCCTCGGTCTGACGAGCGCGATCCAGGACGTGCACAACCTGGCGTGGAAGCTCGCCGCGGTCCTTGCCGGCAAGGCCGGTGACAGCCTGCTCGACACCTACGAGGCCGAACGACGCCCCGTCGATGGGCTCAACGTCCAACGCTCGCTGGAGAACGCGGCATGTCATTTCGAGATGAGCGAGATATTGGGACTTGACCCTCAAGCAGGAATCGAAGTCAACTGGGCTCGAATGAGTCGCATTTGGAGCGGCAAGACCGAAGACGCCGAATTGCGCCGCCGGGCGCTTCGCCAAATTCGCCGGCAATCGATGGAAAGCAACGAGCTCAATATCGAGTACGGGTATCGCTATCGGTCCCACGCGATCGCAGCAGACGGTTCGCCCGAGCCGCAGCCCATCGACCCTGTCCGCCTTTACGAACCCGATGCTCGTCCCGGCAGCCCTCTGCCGCACGCCTGGATCGACAACGAACACGGACTGCGACGCCCGCTCATGGATCTCGTGCGGCCCGGGCGCTTTCTGCTGATCGCGGGAGAAGAGGCACAGGACTGGTGCGACGCCGCGAAGGAGATTGCGGCGACCAACGGTCTTCCAATCGACTGTGTCCGCATCGGCGAGTTGGACGGCGATCTCTTCGATCCCCGCCTGGCGTGGACGCAGTACCGTGGCATAAGCCGCAAGGGCGCTGTCCTGGTTCGCCCCGACCGCTTCATCGGCTGGCGTTCCGCTGGGGCCGCCGCCCATCCCGCGCGACAACTGGCTGCGGCGTTGCACCAGATCCTCGGCACGAAGATCGCCGTCGTATCCCCCTGAGGGACGCTTCGCCTAGGGTCACCTCGCTGCGCCGCAACACGGGGTTGGGAATCGATCATGCTAATTTCTCACGTTTATCCAACACTGAATGTTCGGCGGGGCGAGGTCGATGTCGAAGAGGGAGGGTGCGGCGGCGCTGCACGCGCTGAAGATCGCGCCGCCGCGTGCCAACCGCTGGCTGGTGAGCCGCGAGCGACTCGTTCGAAGGTTTCAATCGGTGCGCGAAAGCGCATTGATCTGTGTGCAGGCGCCGGCCGGATACGGCAAGACGTCGCTTCTCGCGCGCCTGCGACGCGAATGGCTCGCCGCAGGCGCCTATGCGGCCTGGTTGTCGCTCGATGAGGGCGATGACGCCGGTCGCTTTCTCGAGACTTTGCTGCTGAGTACTTATACCGCGCTGGGTCGACCTGCGCCAATGCGTGCGGCCGAGCAAGCGCTGCGCAGCGGCGTGGAGCCCCGCGACTCGATCGCCGCGCTGGTCGGAGAACTGGCGGAAGCGGCGCGGCCCGTTGCACTGGTGCTGGACGACCTGCACCTGGTGCCCGAGTCGGTGGCTTCCGAACTGCTTCCTCATCTGGCGTTCAACCTGCCTCCAAACGTCTACCTCATCATCGGCACCCGTCGACGGCCACCGTTCCCAACGTCGGACCTGCTGGCCCACGGGCAGTTCGTTTCGTTCGACGCTGGGGACCTGAGATTTCGCCTCGATGAGACGCGCGCACTGCTGCATGCGCGCTGCGGCGAGCAGGTCGATGCGGATACGGTCGCGCGCGTGCACGAGCGCGTTGAAGGCTGGCCCATGGGCCTGCAGCTCATGCTCATCAATGTCGAGAAAGAGGCGAACCCCGTCGACGCGCTGCGTCGCGCGGCGGCGACAGGATCTGGACTCGACACCCTCTTTTCCGACCTGATCCTGCCCCGGCTTGATCCGCAGGACGCCGCCTTCCTGACGTCGGTGGCACCACTGGAAGAACTTCAGCCGCATCTTTGCGCCGCAATGACCGGACGCCACGACTGCGCCGAAGTACTTGCCCGGCTGCGCGATGACACACCGACACTGAATGCGGTGGAGGGCAGCGAATGGCTTCGTTTGCACGCGACATGCCGGGAGGTCCTGCTGCGCCGGTTCGGCGCGCTGCCGAAGGCCGACCAGCTGGCGATGCACTGGCGAGCTGCACAGTGGCTGCAGGCGGCCGGGATGCTCGAACGCGCCGCCCATCACGCGCTGGCTGCGGAGCGCCACGAAACGGCTTACGCGTGGATTGGTCAGGCGCTGTACGGCCTCGCCACGTCGGGGCGTGCGCTGACTGCCCGTGCCTGGCTGGAGCGTCTTCCGAAGTCCATCGTCTTCGGCGACGATCGCCTTCGCCTGGTTGCGGCATGGACGCGCGCGCTATCCGACGAGTCTCGTGAGGCTTTTGACCTGTGCGAGCCACTTCTTGGGCCGCAGGTCGACCCGGCGCTGCGCTACGAGGCCTTGCAGGTGCGCGGTGCGGCCGCGCACTATACCGATGATCTAGTTGCCGCCTCGCGCGTCAGCGAACAGGTTGGTGAAGACAATCCGTTCGGTACTCCGGTGGTACGCGCCGCCAACGCGGTGTTGCGTTCGATTCTTGCCCTGTCGGGTGGCGATACCGTGCAGGCGCGCGCCGAGCTTTCGAGGCTAGGCCTGCCGGCGCAGGACGGCAGGGAGGATTATGCGAACTACTACGCGGAATTCTTCGCGGGCCTGAGCTACCTGCTCGATGCACGGCCCGTCATGGCGTCGCGCGGCCTGTCTCAGGCCCTGGCACGTGCCGACAGCGTCTTCGGACGCAGAAGCCCGCCCGCCTGCCTGGTCGCTGCCGCCTTGGGCGCCGCCCTGTTGGAGCAGGATGAGCCGGATGCGGCCGAGGCTACTCTTGCCGATCGCCTCGACGTGATCGAGCGGACCGCGGTCCCCGAAGCGATTACGCTCGCCTACCTGACTCTCGCCCGTATCGGCCTCGAGCGCGCCAACCTGGGGCGCACTCGCGACCTGCTGGAAGGCCTCTACACCCTCGGCGTGCATCGCCGCCAGCCGCGCATGATCGCCGCGAGCCTGGCCGAGGCGGTGCACGTCGAAGCCTCGCTGCAGCATTCCGACGCCTGCGCGCGCGCGATCACACGCTTGCGTGCGCAACGCGCGGCATGGCACGACTTCGAACACGGCGTCTGCGGCATCATTGACTGGATGTGCGGTGTCGCCGAAGTGGTCGCGGCGCTCTGTGCACGCGACGCCCAGGCCGCAAGCGAGGGGGCCGCACAACTGCTCCGTTCGAATGGCATCGGCTGGGCGCGCGGCCGCCTCGAGGTGATGGCGCTGCAATTTGTTGCCGAGCGCATGCTCGGGAAGTCTGCCGACCATTTGCGCCGGGAGCTCGAAGACGTCGCCGCCGCCAACGGACTCGTCCGGCTTCTGCGCAAGCTGCAGTCGCCTGGCCTCGGGGTCGTGTGCGACACGAGGCAAGCGGCGCCGCGGGTGGTCGCCTCGACGTCGGCGTCAGCACCCGCCGCGGACGTGAAGACCGCCGTCATTCAGACGGGTCTGCTGACGGTAAAGGAGCGGGAAGTGCTCGCACTTCTCGCGCACAACTACTCCAACAAAGAGATCGCGCGCGCGCTCGACGTCGGGCCGGCGACGGTGAAGTGGCACGTGCGCAATCTTTTCAGCAAGCTGAACGTCGGCAGCCGCCGCCACGCCGTACAGCGAGCGCGCGTGCTGCATCTGGTAGCGACCGAAACGTCCCATCCGTAGCCTCCGGTGCCGGTTTCGTCCCGGCATCCCGCACCGCAACACACCTCATCCAGCGGCAACTCCCCCTCCTACTCGGCGGGGGCATACGGGGGCGGCCGCCGTTAGATTCGTCCCAGATCCCCACCGCGCCGCAAGGAACTCCTTCGATGCCGGCGAGGTTCGAGGAGGACGAGCACATGCCTGAACAACTCGTTGTAGCTGGCGTAGGGATGATGCCGTTCGTCGCGCCGTGCACGAACGTGGCGGGGTTTGCCGAGCGCGCGATCCACAGTGCCATGGACGACGCAGGCATCGATGTCGAACTCGTCGATCAGGCGGTCGCCAGCCACGTCGGCGGCGACTCGCGCCGCGGCGAGCGCATCCTTGCGCGTGCCGGACTCACTGGCATCGCCATATCGAGCGTCGGTAGCGGGATGGCCTCCGGATCGGCAGCCCTGTTTCATGCGAGGCAGGCACTGTTGTCCGGCGAAGCGAAATGCGCCCTCGCGTTCGGCTTCGAGGAAGAGCCGGACGCCGCACTGTGCGACGAAGTCGGCGTGTTGTGCAACGCGGAATTCGAACATATCGCACGGTCGATGGGCATCGGCGACGAGACGTTTGCGCAGGTTGCCATCAGGGCCCGCGCGCACGCCGCACGCAATCCTTACGCGTTACAGCGAGATCCTGAATCTCTCGCCCGGGAACTTGGAACGCCGGCCGTCGCGGGGCGCCCGCGCTCGTCTTACATCAGCCAAGCGAGTCGTGGAGCGGCCGCCATCATCTTGTGCACCCGACGCTTCGCTGCAGGCCATGGAATGCGCGACGACGTGGTGCTTGCGGCACAGGTGCTCGAAGGCGAGGAGCCTGACGAGCTGCCGGAGGGTCCGCTCCGCACGCGGAGCACAAGCACGACGCGGCGCGCGGCAGAGCGGGCTTACGAGGCCGCAGGGGTCGACCCGGCCGACATCGATGTGGCTGAACTGCACGACTGCTGTGTCGGTAATGAATTGCTGATCTGCACACAGCTCGGCTTGTGCCTGCCGGATGAAGTCGACCGCTTTGTCCGCTCGGGCGCAACTACGCATGGCGGCCGCATCGTCGTCTCGCCCTCAGGTGGGCTGCTTTCATTGGGCAGCGCGCCGGGGGTCACCGGGCTCGCTCAGATTTGCGAGCTGACATGGCAGCTTCGAGGTGAAGCAGGGCAACGCCAGGTGCCGGCAGCCCGGATCGGGCTGCAGCACAACGGCGGGCACCGCGGCGCCGTTTCTGTGGCGATCCTTCGTCGCAAAGACTGAGCGCCCCCTCCCTTCTGACGGGGGCCGAATGTTCCTGGTATGGGCAATATCGCTCAAACCGGTCAGAAGCCACCCGCTTGGTCGAAAACAGCAAGGAGATGCGAATATGAGGGGATGTTCACTTGCCGCGCGAGCGGCCACATCGGGTCGGACGAGTCGGGCGAGGCGAAATAAAGCACGGATTGCCCTTGCCTTGGGCCTTGTTGCCGCAGCCGGGTCTGCGGGTGCGGCCGAACTGCTCGATGCCAACGGCTTCAAGCTGCGCTGGGACGACACCGTCAAATACACGACGGTGTGGCGTCTGGAAAGCCCGTCGGACGGACTGACGCACGACGCCAACCAGGACGACGGTGACCGCAATTTCAAGTCCGGGCTCGTCTCTAACCGATTCGACCTGCTCAGCGAGCTCGATGCGACCTACGGTCAGTTCGGAGCGCGACTATCCGGTGCAGCGTGGTACGACACCAGTTACACCGGATCCACCGACAACGACTCCCCCCAGACTTTCAATCCTCTCAGCGTAACGCCCGGTCATTTCGTCGACTCGGTCCGCGACCTGCAAGGGCGCAAGGCGGAGCTGCTGGATGCGCTTGCTTTCGCAAAATTCGAATTCGGCGGCGTTCCCGGCGTGGTGCGCTTCGGCAAGCACACGGTGGTATTCGGTGAAACGCTCTTCTTCGGCTCAAATGGCATCGCGGCGGCGCAGGCGCCGGTCGACGTCATCAAGCTGCTGTCCGTGCCGAACACGCAGTTCAAGGAACTGCTGATGCCGGTACCACAAGTATCGACACAGCTTCAGCTGCTTTCCAATTTGTCACTGGCGGGCTACTACCAATTGCGATGGACGCGGACGCGTCTTCCCGGCGCAGGCAGCTACTTCAGCAACAATGACTTCCTCGACGTCGGTGGCGAGCGCGTTCTTGTCGGCCCACCGCTGGCGCCAGTCCCCGGCTTCCTTCCGGCAGCACTGTACCGAGCGCCCGACCTGGAAGGCAGGAACTCCGGCCAAGGCGGGCTGGCCGTGCATTGGCGGCCTACAGATCTCGACGTCGATTTTGGCCTCTATGCCGTGCGCTACAACGACAAGACGCCGCAGATCTACGTGATCCCCGGCGCCGGCCTCAATCCTCCGGCCGGCCAAGTCGGTGAGTACCAGCTCGTCTTTCCGAATGCTGTCCGGGCCTACGGCGCGAGCTTCAGCACGGTGATCGCGGACGCCAACGTCGCCGGCGAAATATCTTTCCGTCGCAATGCGCCTCTCGTCAGCGACGCGGCACCCGTCCCTGCGCCCGGCGCCTTCGACAATTCCGGGCATCCGGCGTACGCGGTCGGCAATACGATGCACCTCAACTTGTCGGCCATCTACGTCTGGGAAAAATCGTACCTGTTCGACAACGCTTCCTTTACCGGCGAAGTCGGCTGGAATTCGGTTCAAGGGGTCACCCGCAACCCGGCGATCCTGGATCCGAACTCGTCGAAGACGGCATTGGCCTTTCGCCTCCTCTTTGAGCCGAACTACTACCAGATCTTGCATGGCCTCGACGCCTCTGTGCCGCTGGGCCTTGGTTACAACCCGAGCGGCCGCTCCGGAGCGGTCGGCGCATTCAATGGCGGCGCGACCCACGGCGGCGACTTGAGCGTCGGCTTCAAAGGGACCTACCTCAATCGCTACAAAGGCTCGCTCAATTACACCCGTTATCTCGGTCCGGAAGGGACCAATCTGAAGCTGGTCAATGGCGCGTACCAGTTCAGCTTCAATCAATCGCTGAAAGACCGCGACTTCCTTTCACTCTCGTTCCAATATACGTTCTGAGAGTTTGCGCGCTCCGGATGCCCGTAACTGATTCGAGGGAGTACTTGTGATGAAGATGCTCAAGCTTTCATGCGGCATTTCAATCGGCCTCATGTTCTTCTCCGTGACGGTCATGGCAGCCTCGGCGTCCGCTGCAGTAAACGCCGAGGACGCCAAGACGCTCCAGACCACGTTCACGCCGCTCGGCGCCGAACGTGCAGGCAACAAGGACGGCTCGATTCCCGAATGGACTGGTTGCCCGGATCTGCATGCGCCTATCGAAAAGCTGAAGGCCGGCGATCGTCGCTGGGACCCCTTTGCGGCTGAGAAGCCGCTGTACACGGTTACCGCGGACAACATGGCGCAGTATGCCGAAAGGCTGAGCGACGGTCTCAAAGCTCTGTTGCAGAAATATCCGAAGTCGATGAATTATCCGGTCTACCCGACGCACCGCACCCACTGCGCGCCGGCCTGGGTTTACGATGCGACGCTGCGCAATGCAACCAGCGCCAAGCTGGTGGGCGATGCCGCGTATTCGGGCGTCGACGGCGCGATTAACGGAATTCCGTTCCCGATTCCGAAGAGCGGCCTGGAAGTGCGCTGGAACTTCAACATGCGCTGGCGGGGCCAATCCTTCGAAACCAAGGTAAGGCAGCTTTCGTGGACGGCCGGCGGAGACAAGGTTCTCGGCTCGCAGGTCATCAATGAAGATCAGATCGGGTGCTACCGCCAAGGCCTGAGCGCCGCCGATTATGCCAAGGAGGGAAGCAAGAACTGGTTCCTATATCAACTGACCGAATCACCGTCGTTCCGTGCCGGCGAAGGTCTAATGTTCGTTGCAAACTCAAACTACGACAAGAACCGGGAAAATGGCAGCTGGCAGTATCTCGTCGGCCAGCGGCGCGTTCGCCGCGCACCGTCGGTCGGATGGGACACTCCGGACTTCGTCAACTCCGGGGCGAGTTTCTTTGACGAGGTATTCGGCAGCATCCTCAATACGAATGAGCGCTACGACTACAAACTCGTCGGCAAGAAGGAGATGTTGATCCCATACAACGACAACAAGATCTTCAGCCTCAAGGAAGACGAGATCTTCGGCAAGGAGCACCACAATCCCGATGCGATCCGCTGGGAGCTGCATCGCGTCTGGGTAATTGAAGCGACCCTGGCAAAGGGCAAGCGCCACGCCGTTCCTCGCCGTGTGTTCTATATCGACGAGGACACATGGGGAACATCACTGATGGACGGATACGACGCATCGAACAAGATCTGGCGCGTGCAGTTCCTTCCAGCCTACTATTTTCCGGACATGCCAGGAGTGCAGTCGGCATACTCGGACATCCTCTACGTGCTCGACGGAATTTACTCGTCCCGCAACACATCCTTTTACGAACCCGGTTACCAGATGAAGCCGGTGCCGATGAAGCCGGATTCCGCGTTTACGCCCGAAGCGCTGTCGGGCAATGCAGTGCGCTGATCACACCGACGGATAGGCGGGAAGCTTTCAAGCAAGAGCCTGTGAGGGCGACCCGCGTCCCCACCGACAACTTGGAGTGCACTCGTGTCGAAAGCTCGATTTGCCGCGCTGACGCTCGCCTGCCTCGGGTGCACTCCTTCGCACGCGTTGCAGGGCGAGCCCGTGCTGCCGCTCGATCAACCCGCGCGGATCAGCCCCTACGCCGTTCGCAGCGTGGTCCTCAGCGTCACGCCGACGGACGCAGGCCCGCTGCTGGCCGCCGGTGAGCACGGACACATCCTCACTTCGACCGATGCAGGTCGCACCTGGGCGCAATCGCCGTCGCCGGTCTCGGTGACCCTGACTGCGGTCACTGCCGGAGGCAGCGGACCAGCGTTTGCGGTGGGACACGGACTCACGATCCTGAGGTCGACTGACGGCGGCAAGTCGTGGGCCAAGCAGACCGACGGACGCGCCCTGGCCGCGCGGTTCCAAGCGTGGGCCGGGGCGGCTCAGCAGTCGGGAAATGGCAAGCTCGCCGTGAAGCTGGGTCGCCTGGCCAAAGAAGGAGCGGACAAACCTCTGCTGGATATCGTCAAGCTGAGCGACCGGGCGGCCATTGCCGTCGGAGCGTACGGTGTCGCCCTGAGAACGAGTGACGGCGGAATGACCTGGGATAGCGCCTTCGATGGCTTTCCCGGCGACGACGACAGGCACTTGAACGCGATCCGCCGCGTCGATCGCGCAATTTGGGTCGCGGGCGAGCGCGGGCTCATGTACCGATCCCTCGACGACGGCCGAACCTTCCAGGCGGCGAACTGGAAGGACAAGGCGAGCCTCTTTGCGATCGATGGCGCGGCAAGGACCGTCGTCGCGGTCGGACTGCGCGGGACGATCGCCCTGTCGACCGATGCCGGAACCACCTGGGCGCGGATCGACACAGGCACGCGTTATTCGATCACTTCGCTCGCGCCAGATCCGCACAAGGAAGGAATCTATTGGGCCGGGGATGACAGCGGCGGCATATGGTCCATTGATACCGTCAAGC
>Ga0209698_10002220_pt1 | contig 22098 bp, 20 predicted proteins | sample LitLauG_LLR_2012_FD_187203 | JGI IMG/M metagenome (GOLD analysis project Ga0209698, IMG submission 187203) | Freshwater sediment microbial communities from Pennsylvania, USA - Little Laurel Run_MetaG_LLR_2012 (SPAdes) (version 2) | ecosystem: Environmental > Aquatic > Freshwater > Creek >...
GATCAGCGCAAACCATCCTGCGACGTTGAAGAAATGAGAGAGGATCTCCTGGCCGACGCCGGCGACGGCTGACGAGCCTCCGACGAACGCCCCGATGATATACCCGACGCTGCCGATTACGGTGGCGAGCACGACCTCGATGGAGTTGAACGGGCTGTACTGGTCGAAGGTGACGTGTTGGAAGCGGAACGCGACCAACGCCCCCCCGAGGGCGGCGAGCCCTGCGCCGAGACCGAACGCGTAGAGCTTCGCGCCGATCAAACTGATGCCAAGGCTCGCTGCAGCCCGCTCGTTGTCGCGCACTGCGATGAGTCGCCGGCCGGAACGTCCTCGGCGCACGCTCGCGACCATCAGGCCGCAGAGCACGAGCAACGCGATGCAGAAGATCGCGTACCGTGCCGGGTGGTCCACCGACGAGATGTCCCAGCCGAAGAGGCTCGGTCGTTTGACCTCGGTACCGACGATCACGCCACCGGTGAAGCTTGGGTTCCCGAGCACGACAGCGGCGATCACCACGGACAGTCCGAGTGTGGCGACCGCGAGGTTCACACCTCGGGCGCGCACGGCGGGAATCGCGACGATCAGTCCCGCCGGGACGGTGAGGACGACACCAAGGAGCACCGCCGGCAGGAACGGCACGCCTCCGGCGGCGGCGAATCGGCTGGAGATGAGCGCGCCCACACCAGCTAATGCGTATTGGCACAGGCTGAGCTGGCCGCCCATGCCGGTGACGACGACGAGCGAAAGACAGACGAAACCCAGGAGCGCGGACGTCGTCACAGCGTCGATCCATGAGTCCGTGAACCACGTGAACGAGGCGAACGTCAGCCCCGTGACGACGGCGATCGCCACCCACCTCGGTCGCCCAGAGCCGAGCGCAGGCAGCCGATCCGTGATGTGGCCGCGCAACGGGAGGGCACGTCCGCGCACGACGAGGATGGCGATGATGATCAGGAACGGAACCGCTGCCGGCCATCCGGGTGCGTGCACGTAGTGCGTCGCCAGCGACTCGAGCACGCCGATCAACAGCGCGCCCACAAGTGTCAGCGGGAAGGAGGCAAAGCCACCGACGAGCGCGGCGGACAGAGCCGGCACGATCGACAGAGTCATCGTGTCAGGCGACAGTCCGACAATGGGAACGAGGAGGACGCCGGCGACGCCAGCCAACGCACCGCCGCCGGCCCAGTTCGCTGTGGCGATGAAGTTGGGTGACCAGCCGAGCGACGCAGTGGCTCGTTCGTTCTCGGCGATCGACGTCGTCGCCAAGCCGAACGTGGTGGTTCGGTAGACGAACCAGAGCACGCCGGTCAGCACGATCGTGAACACGGAGATGATGACCCGGTCCTCGGAGATCACCAGACCGTGGATCGGCCGATATCCGTGTGTCGGCAGAAAGGCCTTGACGAATGGCACCGTCGTGCCATACCGCTTGATCGCCGCCTGCTGGAACACAGCGAGGAGGCCGAGCGTTGCGATGACCCGGGCCAGTGGCGACGAGCGCCGCATCAATCGCATGATCAACAGTTGGACGAGCGCCCCGGCCACGGCGGCAGAGCACACTCCCAACGCGATGGAGAGCGGAACCCCGAGCGACTTGCGTGTCTCGTGGAACACGGATGCAGCGAGGAGCGCCAGGCCGCCATTGGCGAAGTTGACGATCCCCGAGCCACGGTAGACGAGGACGACGCCGAGGGCGAGCAAGCCGTAGATGGCGCCGGAGCTCAGTCCGAGGATTAGGAACTTGAGGAATATGTCCACGTCAACTCCACTGCTTCGATCCGCTCCGCGCGGGCCTCTGACGATCCTGGGGATCCGGCCAAAGCCGGATCCCCAGGCTCGTTGCGGGATGTCAGGAGAACAGGTGGACGGCCGGACTGCCGTTCACCGCCACCTCCTTGCCGTCCTGGTACTTGTAGACGTAGATCGCATCGTTGACGACTCTCGGGAGCGAACCGCCCAGGCCGGTCTGCGGCTTGGTGTAGTCCGTCGGACCCATGAGGCCGCTGACGTCGAAGTCGGTGGTTGCGTTCATCACTGCGAGGATGCCGGCACGGTCGACGGTGGCGGCCTTGTTCCCGGCGAATTGCAGCATCTTGAGAGCAATCCAGCCGCTCAGCACCGAGTCGTTGCGGTTCCCGTAGCTCTTGTTGTAAGTGTCTATGTCCTTTAGGAACTGCTGGTAGCCGTCGGACAGGTGGTTGTACTCACCGATGATGTAGATGTTGCTGTTCGCCCCGGCGAGACGGTCCTTGATCTGGCTGGCATCGAACACACCGGCCGACACGAGGAACGGAACGCTGCTGCCCTGCTGACGCGTGGTCTGGATGAACTTGGTGTACTGCTCGACCGTCAGTCCGTCGATGATCGCGTCGGGGCTCGCGGCGAGCTCGTTCGCGACCTGCGACGTGACATCGCCAGCTGTCAACGGGACCGGGATTGCCCCGACGACTGAGCCACCGAGCGGCTTGATGATCGCCGTGATGAACGGCGGCAGCTGGGCGCCGGCCGGGATGTCGACGTACGGCACGCCGATCTTCTTCGCTCCGAGCTGTTGAACGGCGAGCTTGGCGGACGCGATCGAGTTGAAGATGCCCGCCGAAGATTCGAACGTCATCGGCGATTTGGCGTCCGTCTGCCCAAAGATCTGCGACCCGAGCGCAGGCAGGCGGCCGGCCTCAAGTATCGGATAGACGGACGCGCCATAGCTCCCCGATTGGTCGACGATCGCGACGACCGAGGGGTCGTCTACGGCGTCGCGTGCGCACTTTGCCGCGGTGTTGGCGTCGTTGTTGTCGGTGCAGATCGTCAAGTCGACCGGTCGACCTTTCAAGCCGCCTTCGGCGTTGATCGCCTTGACGCCGGCTTGGAGACCCGCGGAGTTGTCATCGCCCGTCCCTGGACTCACGATGCTCACGACCTTGACGGGTGTCCCACTCGCGGGCGTCACGGATGCGGCGGTGGTGGCCGGCGAAGCGGCGGTGGTCGTCGCGCCGGCGGGCGTGGTGGTCGCGGCTGCCGGTGCCGCGGCTGTGCTCGCCGTCTTGGACGACGAGCAGCTGGCTGCGATCACGGCGAACACCATGACCGCCGCTGACGCCCGCTTGGCAGACGTGGATGACTTGCGCTTCCTCAACATTGCCCCCCAGGGTCGGGGAGCCCCCATAGCTCCCGGAAGCAACGCTAGACCGTGCACCCTGGATACCGCAACACGAACAAGAGGGATCCGCGATCCAGCAGCCATCGTCGTGGCCCCAGGATCCCGGAGCCAGGCGGGTGGACGACCGGACATGCAGCGACGATGGACCCAACCTGCATCCAGGATTGCGGATAGTTGCGAAGAACGTTTACGCTCTGACCAGGGGTGACCGTGGACGCTACGCACGAGGTGCCTGGGTCGTTGCACTTCGGCGGCATGTCGGACGACGAGTTCCGGGCCTTCGCCGAGTCGTTCGACTTGTTCGATCCGCGCGTGCAGCAGCTCGACCTGAGCGACTTCTTCGCTCGCCTGCGTGATCAGTGCCCGATCGTGAAGACCACGAGCCGGGCGGGCGACGTCTGGATGATCTCCCGGCACGATGACCTCCACCAGGTGATGCAGCGACCCGCCGAGTACTCGAACCGCGTCGTCGTGTGGCCGTACGACGAGGCCGGCCAAGTGCTGCTGAACGACGACGGCGAGCGCCATCGCCGGCTGCGGCAGGCTCTGGCCCCGCTGTTCACTGCCCAGCGAGCCGAGGCATTGGCTCCCTACATCCGAGAGGTCGCCCGGCGACACGCTGAAGCGTTCCGCGACGCGGGCGCAGGGGAGGTGGTGGCCGACTTTGCTCGCCCGATCCCCAATGAGGTATTCCTGCACACCTTCGGCGTCGACCCGACGATGCTCCCAACGATGATCGACGCGGCCGACGCGGCGTTTCACCTTCCGGAGGGCCAGACCGCCGCCCACCGCGCGTACGCTGGTGGCGCGGTCGTCGCAAGGTACTTCGACGAACTTGTGCGCGAGCGGCGTGCCAGCGCCGACCCGGGCCACGACATGGTCGGCGAGCTCGTACGATTGGCGGTCGGGGACGAGCAGCTCAGCGAGGACGAACTGGTGGGTCTGCTCACCTTGCTGACCGCCGCGAGCCTCGACACCACTGCGAGCGCGTTCGCCAACATGATGGCCTGGCTCGCGATGCACCCGGCACGGCGTGACGAGTTGGTCGCTGATGCGAGTCTGATTCCGGGCGCGGTCGAAGAGCTTCTGCGCTACGACCAGATGACGTTCAACGGCAGGCTTGTCATTCGCGATACGGAGCTGTGCGGGCAGCCGCTGCGGGCAGGGGAGCGGGTGATGTTGGCCAATCGTGCTGCCGGTCGCGATCCGCGTGCGTTCGAGGACGCGGACGAGGTCGACTTCCATCGGTCGCCGAACCGCCACCTCGCGTTTGCCGTCGGGCCGCACCGCTGCATCGGCATGCACTTGGCCCGCATCACGCTGCGTGTCGAGCTCGAGGAGTGGCATCGGGCGATGCCTCGCTACGCCCTCGTCCCCGGCACGACGCCGCGCCGCCGCCTGACGATGCTGACCACCGTCACCGAACTGCACGTCGCCGTCACCGGCTGACGTGCGAAGGACACCATCGAGATGAGGAGAAGCTGACTATGAAGATCTCACTGTTCGTCGAGATCCCTGTGCCCCGTCCCTGGGACGATGGCTCCGAGCTGCGTGCCTTCACCAGCAACCTCGACTTCATGGAGGCCGCCGATCGAGCCGGATTCCACGCAGTGTGGTGCACCGAGCACCACTTCCTCGAAGAGTACTGCCACGCGGCCGCGCCCGAGGTCTTCCTCGGGGCGGTGAGTCAGCGCACCAAGCGGCTGCGTCTCGGACACGGCATCATCCACATGCCGCCGAACATCAATCACCCGGCCCGCGTCGCCGAGCGCATCGCCACACTCGACTTGGTGTCGAATGGCCGCGCCGAGTTCGGCACCGGAGAGTCTTCCTCGGTCGCCGAGCTCGACGGCTTTCGCGTCGACCCGGGCAAGAAGCGGGAGATGTGGACCGAGGCGATCCAGGTGGCAGCGCGGTGCATGACAGAGCGGCCCTTCACCGGCTTCGAGGGCGAGTTCGTGTCGATGCCGCCCCGCGATGTCGTGCCCAAGCCCGTGCAGAAGCCACACCCGCCTGCATGGGTCGCGTGCACCCGGCCGTCCACCATGGACATGGCTGCGCAGAACGGCATCGGTGCGCTGAGCTTCTCATTCGTTGGGCCGGATGAGTGCGAGGCGATGGTGTCGAGCTACTACCGGCAGTTCGCCGACGCCGTACCGCTGCTGCCTGGGATCAACCCGAACATCCTGTTCACCGCCGGCGACCTGATGTGCGCCCCCACGGTCGAGCTCGCGCACGAGCGCATCGGCCTCGGCGACGGCTTCTTCGGCTACGGCATCACCTACTACTACGTGTGGGGCATGCATCGGCCGGGCCAGGTGAACCTCTGGCAGAACTACGTCGACAGCCGCGCCGCAGAAGCCGCCCAGCAAGCGGTCGCGGCGACGGGGGATCGCGCTGACTGGCAGCGTCATGGTGAGGGCGCGTCGCGTGGCCCGGTTCGTGGGGGGATCGGCTCGCCGGAGCGCATCCGTGAGTGGTGCCGGCGCTATGAGGCCGTCGGGGTCGACCAGTTGATGTTTCTGCTCCCGCCGGTCGAACCCGGCATGGTGCTCGAGTCGATCGAGCTGATGGGTCGGCACGTGCTGCCCGAGTTCCACGAGCGCGACGCCGAGCAGGCCGAGGCCAAGCGGCGCCGGCTCGAACCGGTGCTCGCGGCGATCGAGGGTCGCCGAGTCAACTCGGCCCCGCCGCTCGATCCGGCCTACGAGTTCGGTGGCGTGCCCGAGGCGTTCGACAGGCAGTCCAAGGCGACGGAGGTGCTCGAGGCGATGGCCAAGGCGGCGGAGATGAGCGCCCAAACCGTCCCGACGTGACCCGGTTGGCCGCGGTGTGTCACTTCAGGGCGATCGGATTGACCGGCGATCCCACCGCACCAGTGATGCGCAGGGGTGGGGCAACGAGCTGGAACTCGTAGATCCCGTCGGTCGCGCAGTCGGCGGACAGCCGTTCGAGGTCCCACAGCTCGCCGAACATCATCCCCATGTCGCGCAGGCACAGCATGTGCATCGGAAGAAACGCGCCGGCCACTTCCGGGACACCGTGCTCCACTGCCGCGTTGTCGGCAGCGACGGCGGCGATGTCCAGGCCGTGCATCCACTCCGCGCACGTCCAGCTCAGTCCTGCCGCGCTGACGTCGCGCCGGCGCGGCGTCTGGAAGAACGCCCCGTACCAGCCGGTACGGACGACGAGGATGTCGCCAGCACCGAGCTCCACGCCTGTCCTACTGGCAGCCGACTCGAGCTCGGCCGGCGTGATCGGCAAGCTGGGATCGGCCACCTCTTGACCGCGATGGCGGGCCACGTCGAGCAGTACGCCACGCGACGTGATGCCTTTGACGTCGACCTGGTCGATGCTGCAGCGGGTGGCGCCCATGCTCGTGACGCTCGTCGCCGGGAAGCCGTTGTACAGCTGACCGTCGTAGTACACGTGAGACAGTGCGTCCCACTGCGAGGCGGCTTGCAGCGGCATCATGATGTAGTCGTCGTTGAACCGCATCGGGCCGTTGTCGAACACTGTGCCGATGAAGCTGGCCGCGGCATGGTTCCAGCCGCGCACGGCATCGGCGTAGGCCGCACCGTCGCCGCCGTCGATGGTCATCAGGTGGATCGGATTGGTGCGGAAAGGCGCCATCTCACCCTGCGGGCCCTGGCTGTCGAAGTTGGCGCCGAGGGCGAACACCTTGCCCTGGCGTACGAGTCTCGCCGAGGCCGCGACCTTCGCCGGGTTGATCAGGTTCAGTGTGCCGAGTTGGTCGTCGTCGCCCCATCGGCCCCAGTTGCGCACCCGCGTCGCGCACCGTTGGAAATCGTCGAGATGTGCCACTGAGGCCCCCTGTGCATCGTCGACCGTACGTCGACGGGTGAATCCAGGACACACTATAGTTGAGGGGTCGCTGCCATCAGCCGTGCGACAGGGGGGTTGCTTGAAAGCATTTCGAATCGTGGCTCCTGGGCGAGCCGCCCTGGTGGACGTGCCCGAGCCGGAGCCGGGTCCGGGGCAGGTCGGGTTGCGGATCGCCAGCGCGAGCTTCTGTCACAGCGACATCGAGCTGTTGGCGCTCCCGGCGAACGTGCCCGGCATGCCGGTGCCGGTGACGCTCGGCCACGAGCTGGCCGGCTGGGTCGACAGCCTGGGCCCGGGAGTGGACGGCTGGGAGATAGGGACGCCGGTTGCCGTGCATATCATTGCTGGCTGCCGGCGCTGCCCGGCTTGCATCAGTGGCCGGCACAACGTCTGCGAAGGTGGCGTCATCCGTACGCCTGGTGTGCACTACGACGGGGGCATGGCCGAGCGGACGGTGGTTCACGCCGGCGACTTGGTGGAGCTCGACGGCGTCGACCCCTCGACAGCGGCGCCGCTCACCGATGCAGGCCTGACCGCCCATCATGCCGTCGAGTGGAGCCGCCCGCTGCTGGGACCGCGCTCCGTCGTCCTCTTGATCGGAGTCGGCGGCCTTGGCCACCTCGGGTTGCAGATCGTGGCTGCGACGTCGGCGGCGAGCGTGATCGCCGTCGACGTCGACCCGGCACGCGTTGCGCTGGCTGAACGGCTCGGGGCGACGCGGGCCTTCATCTCCGGCCCGGTTGTCGCCGAAGCGGTGCGAGACGCCGCCGGCGGGCGTGGTGTCGATGTGGTGCTCGACTTCGTCGGTACCCAGGACTCCGTGGACCTGGCCGTCGACGTGGTTCGCCGTGGCGGGATGATCGTCGTCACCGGCATGGGCGGCGGCGTCGTGCCGATCATGCACGGCTTCGGCGGTCCCAGCCGCCGGGTCCCTCCGGAGACTCCGGTGGTCGCGTCGTTCGCCGGCGACCGCATGGACCTCGTCGGTGTGCTTGGCCTGGCGCGGCGCGGCCTTGTGCACGTCGAGTCGACCTCGTTCCCACTCTCAGGGGCTGCGGCGGCGTTCGCCCAGTTCGGCGCCGGCCGGGTGCTCGGCCGCACGCTCGTGGTGCCGTCATGATCGAGCTGTTCCGCTATGACGGGCGGCGAGTTGTCGTGACCGGGTGCTCCTCCGGCATTGGCGAGGCCGTCGCCGTCGGTGCAGCCGAGCTCGGTGCCACCGTCGTCGGCGTCGACATCAAACCGCCGGCGTCGGACATCGCGGAATTCGTGCACATGGACCTCGGCGATCGTCGCTCGATCGATGCCGGGGCGGCGGCGATCGGCGGCACGATCGATGCCCTGTTCAACTGCGCCGGCCTATCCGACGGCTCGGCCACGCCATCGCAGGTGTTCGCGGTCAACTTCCTCGGCATGCGCCATCTCACCGAGGCGCTTGTGGGCGGTCCGCTCGCCGGCGGCGGCGCCGTCGTCAACGTCGCTTCGCTTGGCGGCCTTGGCTGGGACAACAATCTCGAGGCCGTGCAGCAGATGGTCGCACTGAACGACTGGGACACGGCCGAGTCGTGGTGTGCCGCCCACCCCGAACAGTTCGCCCGGGGTGGCTACGGGTTCTCCAAGCAATCGATGATCCTGTACACCAAGGAGCGCGCCGTCCCCTGGGCTCAGCGCGGCCTGCGGGTCAACGTGATCGGGCCCAGCCCCGTGGATACGCCCATGCTCGCCGCCTCGGTGAAGTCAGTCGGTCAAGCGTTCCTCGACGCGTTTCCCCGCCCGCTCGGCCGCAACTCGACCGCTCAGGAGCAGGCGGCGGTGCTGCTGTTCCTCAACAGCGGCGCGGCCAGCTACGTCACCGGGCAGCTCCTGTGGACCGACGGCGGCTACACCGCCGGGTTGACGACTGGCCAGATCGACCGCCCTGGGAGCGGACGCGCCTAGCTCGAGCCGTCGGTAGCCGGCACGCCGCTGCCGGCGATCTCCGTGACGTAGCGTGCCGTCGCCTGTTCCCAGCCGGTGCTCAGGCTCTGCATGCTTGCCTCGCGCCGGCTGCCCATCCACTCGAACGACGCCAACCGTGATTCCATGCTGCCGTCGAAGTGCGGCATCACCTCGCGGGCGAACAGCTCGTACGAGCGGAGCATCGACTCGCGGCTCCCCCAGTCGTTGCAGAAGAACAGGAACGCGCCAATCCCTCCGGACAGGTCGAGCAACCTGCGGATGTGGCGAACGGCCATCGCCGGAGTCCCGATCACCCCCACTCCGGCATCGTTCAGTCGGGCCACCTTGGCAGCGAGGGTGAGACCCTCGTCGTCGGTCCACAGACCTGCCGGCACGGCGACGTGGTGATAGCGGAAGAAGTCGTCGAAGCCGTAGCGCACGTCCTCGATCGCCTGCTGCTCGGTGTCGGCGATGTGCATCATGCCGACCACCGACCAGTTCGTCCGGTCGACGCGCTGTCCGTGCAGCGCTGCCTGCTCTTCGACGATGCCCCAGGTGTGCCGCAGCCCCTCGACCCCCTGTGCGGATGTCCCCCCGAAGGAGATGAGCCCGAGGCCGTGCTTGCCGGCCAATCGCGGGCCCGACGGCGATACAGCGGCGGCCAGGGCCATCGGCGTGCGGGGTTGCACGTAGCTCTTCACCTGCAGGCGAGCCTCGCGCAGCGTGAACCAGCTGGTGACCATGTCGACCGGTTGGGACGAGTCGAACAGGGCCAGGACGGCCTCTAGTGCCTCCTCCATGCGCGGCCGCAGCGTCGTGTAGTCCATGCCCATCATGTACGAGTCGCTCGGCAGCGCTCCTGGACCGAAGCCTGCCGTCACCCGGCCACGTGTGAGGTGGTCCAGGAACGCGATCCTGTCGGCAACCATGAGCGGGTGGTGGTAGGGAAGTGAGATCACCCCGGTGCACAGCTGGATGCGATCCGTCCGCTGGGCCGCGGCGGCAATCATCAGCTCGGGGCACGGGATCGTCTCGTAGCCGCCGCTGTGGTGCTCGCCGAACCAGATCTCGTCGTAGCCGAGGCGATCGAGGTGCTCTGCGAGTTGCAGATCGCGCTCAATGGACAGCGCGTGGCTGTGCTCCGGGTTGTGGTACGGCGGCAAGAAGATGCCGAAGCGAAGGCGGCTCATGTGCTGAGGCCCCCGGGCGAGCTCACAGCCAGAAGTTGTACAGCTCGCTCCATTCGCTCCACAAGGTACGGCATCCACCCGGCACCGCCTTCCGACAAGGCGAAGCGAAGCCCGGGGAAGCGCTGTAGCACGCCGCTGAAGATCAAGTCGGCTGCTGCCGACATCGAGTTCAACCCGCAGAGCGAGATCGGCACTGCCTCGGTGGACTCGGGTGACGGCGTGACCAAGCTGCCCGACGTGCCGATGTGCATTGACACCACCAGACCGGTCTCCTGGACCGCGTCGAACAGCGGATCCCAGTGGTCGGTCCAGAACGACGGCAGCCCGAGCGGAGCCGGCATCTCGCACATCGTGATCGACTTCGAGCCCTTCTCCGCGCAGCGGCGCACCTCGGCGGCGGCGGCCACGGGATCCCACAGCGGGATCAGGGTCATCGGGATGAACCGCTCGGGCTCAGCCGTGCACCACTCGTCGAGCATCCAGTCGTTGTATCCACGCACACACTCGAGGGCGAGGGTGAAGTCGGTGGCCTCGAGGAACAACGTGCCTGCGAACCGCGGCAGGGTGGGGAAGTTCAGCGATGCGTGAACGCCGTCGACGTCCATCGTCTTGACCCGCTCGTGCACGTCGTAGCACGCCGGCACCATGTCGCGGTAGCTGCGCGCCCGGAAGTCATCGCCGGCACCCGCCTCGCCGTCGCGGAAGATTCGGGTCTGCGGGCTGCCCATGAGACCGATCGGGTAGGTGCGCCCCTCCCATACCCACGCTTGGTCGGCGTCGTTGAGGTCGATCACCCGGGGCGCGGCGTCGGCGAACCGGCTGGAGGTGCGCCCCTCCCACACGTTCGGCGGCTCGACGATGTGATCGTCGACGGAGATGAGTTGGACATCGTCGTGCAACAAGACGTGCTCCCGGGATCAAGCCGTTGGCGGCAGCGGATGGCGGAACAGTGCAGCGGCGTTGAGATGTGTCATTGCCGCCTTCTCAGCGTCGGTGCAGCCGTCGAGAAGTCGGGCGATGTGTTCCTGACTATCGGGCCAGGTGCCGTCGCCATGCGGGTAGTCGACCTCCATGAGGATGTTCTCCGGTCCGATTCGGCTGCGCTGAGCGATCGCTGCGTAGTCATCGAACGCGCAGAACCAGAAGTTGCGCAGCAAGGTCTCGGCCGGTGAGACGTCCTTGTCCGCCCAGGCCTTGGCGAACGCCGCGCCGGCGTGGCCCTGCATGTACTCCAAGCGGTCGAGCAGGGCCGGCACCCAGCCGGCGCCGGATTCGGCGAGGGTGATCTTGAGCCCGGGGAACTTCGTGCACACCCCGCCGTAGATCCACGTCACGGCCGCGTTGATCCCCACGACGAGCGTGGTGGCCGTGGCGATCGCTCCCATCCGCGCTGAGTCGAGATCCTCGACCCGGAACTCCGACAGGCTGAGGCCAGAGGCGCCGATATGGATCGAGATGACGGTCTTGGTCTCCTCACATGCCCGCAGGAAGGGTTCCCAATAATGGTCCCAGATGGGCGGCAGCCCGAGTGCGGCCGGGTTGTCCAGGAAGGTCACCGTCTTGAAGCCTCGCTCGGCGTTGGCCCGGACCTCGCTCGCGGCGATCTCTGGATCGCGCAGCCACGGCACCTGGAGCGGGATGATCCGATCCGGGTAGGGACGAGCCCACTCCTCGAGGTGCCAGTCGTTCCACGCCCTGGCACACGCGAGTCCAAGCTCTTTGTCGTGCATCTCGGAGAATCGGGCCCCGCCGAAGCCGGCGACCCGGGACGGGAAGCAGACCGACGCGTACACGCCGTTGAGGTCCATGTCGGCGATGCGTGCGTCGATCTGCCAGCAGCCCTTGCGCATCTCGTCCCAGCGTCGCGGCTCATCGTTCCATTCCTCCGGTGGCCGGCCAGCGACGGCGTTGAGCCCGAAGTTCGGGAGGATCTTGTCCTCCAACTTCCACGCCGGAACGCCCTGATGGTCGATGAGCACCGGCGCGCGGTCTGCGAACTTCGCCGGCAGACGGCCCTCGAACATGTCCGGTGGCTCGATCAGGTGGTCATCAACCGAGATCAGCAGGTTGTGGACCACCCTGGGCTCGGGATCCGGCAGCAGCATGGTTCAAACCCCCTGGCTCGTCACCCGCACGTCAGGATCAGACTAGCATCCGGGATACCGGTTCGCGCAGAGTTCCTCCTACTTGATGCCGATTCTCAATCGGCGGCATGCCGGTAGGGGATGCCCCGCTCGTCGAGGTTGACCATCGCGTCCTGCAGCGTCGCTGTGGCCTCCACCCCTGCTGGGTTGCCCACGTAGAAGCCGATGTGCATGATCACCTCCTGGATCTCCTCCACGGAGATCCCGCCGCGAAGCAACCCGACGATCCGCGTGAACAACTCGTTGGGCCGGTTGATCGAGCCGAGGATCGCCAGGTTGAACATCACCGTCGTCTTCAGCGGCAGCACGCGGCGGGCCCACAAGGGACCATTCGCTTGGCTGATCACCTGGTTGTAGCTCGTCGCCGCCGGGCTGGACATCGCTTCGCGCAGGTGCTTGCTGGAGACCTCGTCACCGAAGACGAACTTCATCAAGTTCTCGTCGGTGGGCTGGGGCAGCTCGTCGGACATTGTTGATCTGGTCCCTTCGATGGTCGTTGATCTGGCGAGTCGCGGGCGGATCGGCGGGTCAGCCGGCCGGGGTGCGGTTGCGAAGTTTGACGAGCTCGGCGCGCATCTCGTCGGTGAGCGCCTCTTCGTCCAACGTGGTCTGAAAGCCGGGCTGGCTCACGTAGAACTCCAGCAGCGTGCATCCCTCGGGCCCGGCGATCACCGGGCCGTACATCGCCTTGGCCGGGAACCAGCGGACGGTGCCGGCCGGGTGGGTCTCACCATCGATGATCGACGAGCCGCGCACGACGGCATCCATGAACACGTCGCCGTGGTAGTGACGCGGCAACACTGCATTGGGCGGAAACTCGGTGACGATCAGCAGGGGGCGGGTCGAGTCGGCTTCCTCGCCGAGGGTGAAGCGCTGCTGGTGCAGGCCGAAGCCGACCTCGGGAAACCGCTCGGGATGAAGGAACGAGTGCACCTGAATCCCGTTCTCGATGACTTCGCGCATCACGAACCCCCTCGCTCGCATGTCGCCGTTCCCGGCCTCATGGTCGGCCACCCTAGCGCCGCGACACAGCGGATGCTGGATCCAAGGTGGTCGTCGGCAGGGTCGGCAGTGTTCAGCGCGTGAGCACCATGCATCCACCGAAGGGGCCGCTGCCCGCGGCGGCCAGTGCGACCTCGGCGCCATCGACCTGGCGAGGCCCAGCTTCGCCGCGCAGCTGAAGGCAGGCCTCGTGAAGCAACCAGTACCCGTGCATCCTGCCTGCTGACATCTGCCCCCCGTAGGTGTTCAGTGGCAGCTCGCCGGTCAGGCCGATGCGCTGGCCACCTTCAACGAACGACCCGCCCTCGCCGCGGCCGCAGAACCCAAGCGCCTCCAGCCAGGCCAGCGTGATGAACGAAAAGCCGTCGTACAGCTCGGCGACGTCGACGTCGCCCGGGCCGACGTCAGACCGCGACCACAGCTGGCGCGCAGCATCGTCCAGCATCATAGCCGGGAAGTCGCTGCGCTGCTCCCAGGTCGTGCCGCGGTCATGCACCGCGCCGCCGACAGCGTGGATGCTCACGGCTGGATGATCGAGGCCTGCGGTGTGCTCGCGAGTGGACACGATCACTGCGACGCCCCCGTCGACGGGGACGTCGCAGTCGAGCAGCGACAGCGGTTCGCAGATCGGGCGCGCGGCGAGATAGTCGTCGAGCGTGATCGGATCGCGGTACGCAGCCAACTCGTTGAGCGCGGCATTGCGGCGTTGCGTCACGGCGAGGGCTCCGAGCTGTTCCTTGGTGGTGCCGTAGAGGTGCATGTGCCGGCGCAGCATCATGGCGTGAGCCGGCATCGTCCCGTAGACGTGGTACGGCACGGTCCACTGCATCGCACCCGTGATGCCGGCACCGGTCTCGGCGCTCGCTGCTGCACGGCGCGCCCCGGCACCGGCCCCCATGTTCGCTGCGGCAACGCATCGGTACACCAGCACGTGACGGGCCAGGCCGGCGCCCACGGCCACCGCCGCACTCATCACCGACCCAAGTGGCCCACCGAAGCTCAGCCCACCGCCAGTCCAGTTCGTGGCCAGACGGAGGGCATCCTGCATCTCGGGCACCGGCGTCTCACCCAGCGAGGCGATGCCGTCGATGTCGGCGAGCGTCAGGCCAGCGTCCGTGACCGCGGCGAGGCACGCGTCGAGGGCGTGATCGATTGCCGAGCGGCTGGTGCGTCGGCCGATCCTGGAGATGCCGAGACCACTGATGATCGCCGCACGTTCTCCGGGCTCGTTCACCATCTGGACCTCCTCGAGTTGAAATGTGTCACGGTAGCTGGTATCCAGGATGGCGGTTCTGGGTCGGTGCGTACAATTCGAGATCAGACGCGAGGGGCCAATGAGTCAAGTGCCGGTGTTCCGTTCGCTGCCCGCGCTCGCCGACGAGTCGGCGTACTTCTGGACGAGTGGCGGCCGCGGTGTGCTGGAGATCCTGCGCTGCGCTGCGTGCCGGACGTGGGTGCACCCCCCTGTTGGGATCTGCCCGGCCTGCCAGTCGCGCGACCTGGCGCCCGAACGGGTCAGCGGACGTGGGCGGCTGTTCAGCTTCGCCGTCAACCATCAGGTCGCCGACAAGCGTGTTGCCACGCCGTATGTCGTCGCGCTGGTCGAGCTCGACGAACAGCCGGGACTGCGACTGCTGTCGAACCTGGTCAACTGCGATCCGAACGCGGCGCGTGTCGACATGGCAGTGCGCGTCGCGTTCGAACAGCATGGCGAGGTGTGGGTGCCCGTCTGGGAGCCGGACCTGCCTTGATCGTCGCCCGTCCGACCGATATCCTGCATCCAGGAATGGCGGTACGACGCCGCACCGGGGAGGGAAATCATGTCTGACACCCACGCCGCCCAGGAGCAAGAGTATCGGGCCGGCTGGCATTCCGACGTCGAGCGCCTGAAGCGGTTCATTCCCTTCAACCTCAACGAGGTCAGCTGGACCCAGGTGGTGATGCCGAAGGAGGGTGAACCCGGGGTCCCCGAGTCGCTCGCCAGCGTCGACTTCGCCAAGTTCTACGAGCACGGCATGTGGACAGCGTTCGTCGATGCGGGCGCGTTCAACATCCTCGGCGTCAAACTCGCGCCGAACTTCTCGATTCCCCGCCACCACCACAACGTGCACCAATTGGTGCTCGTGCACTCGGGCGAGGTGTGGCTGGGAGCGCAGTGCTACGGGCCCGGTGATGGCTACTTCACCCGCGCCGGTCATACGTATAGCGTCACTGCCGGGCCCGAGGGCTCGGTCGCGTTCGAGATCCGCTTTGATCCGATCCAGGACCTGACGCTCGTTTGGGACGACGTCGATCCGCACAAGTGGGTCCACGGCCGTCGCCCCGGCGGCACGGCTGAGGCACTCACCCCCGAAGTGACCGAGTGAGCTGAACGAGCTTCGATCGGTCTGGTGGCGCCGTCGGCTGGTGGGGGGCCAGTGGTCCGGATCTCCGGTAGCCCGCTGGGGCGGGTGGGACATCGATCCCGTGATCCTGTATCCTGGATGTTGTTCCGCCCGCTCAGATCTCAAGGGAACTGACGGGTCATCGAAAGCTTGGAGGTAGCGCCGGTGCTCAGGGAGTCAACGAAGCTGATCTCGGTCGACGACCACGTCATCGAGCCGCCACACATCTGGCAGACGTGGTTGCCGGAGAAGTACCGCGGCATCGGGCCGCGGGTCGTCGAGGTCCGCTCCGACGGCAGCGAAGGGCCGGTCCAGGTCGGCGCAGATGGGGTGGTCGATGGTCCGCGAGACGCGCTGCACGTCTGGGTGTGCGAAGACCGCCGCACGCCGGTCTCGCTGCAGGGCAGCCCGCAGACGAGAAGGTTTCGCACCGACGGCACCGACGACGACTTCCACGCCCGTAGCTACAACGATATGATCCCGGCCTGCTACGACGTGGGCGCTCGAATCGCGGCGATGGACGAGGATGGTGTGTGGGCGTCCACCCTGTTCCCCCAGTACCTGCGGTTCGCCGCGACCGGCCTCCTCGAGGTCAAGGACAGGGACGGCCTCGGCGTCGAGATCGTCAAGGCATACAACAACTGGATGATCGACGAGTGGTGCGCTGCCGCCCCTGGCCGCTTCGTGCCGATGATGATCTTGCCACTCTGGGATCCGGTGGCTGCGGCGGCTGAGATCCGCCGCTGCGCCGCCAAAGGCTTCAAGACGATCACGATGACCGAAAACCCACATCCGCTCGGGCTCCCGTCGTTCTGGAACCAGCACTGGGACCCGGTGTTCGCCGCCGCTGAGGAGACCGGTCTGGTGCTGTCGATGCACATCGGCACCTCCGGCGCGTTGGTGTACCCGTCTCCGGACGTCAGCTTCGACGTCCCGATCTCGCTGTGCGGCCTGAACGCGATGAGCGCCTGCGCCGACCTCATCTTCAGCGGCATCCTCAACCGCCATCCCGGGGTCAAGATCGCCCTGTCCGAAGGCGGCAGCGGCTGGGCGCCGTACCTCGTCGAACGAATGGACTACACGTGGGAGCGCAGTCGCCTGCAGGTCGACAAGGAGATCCCGCCCTCGCACCTGTTCAAGCGGCACTTCTGGACGTGCTTCATCAGCGACCAGACGGCGATCGACATCCGCGACCTGATCGGGCTCGACAAGCTGATGTGGGAGGGAGACTTCCCGCACAACGACTCGCAGTACCCAAGCAGCCGACTGCTGTTGGAGAAGGCACTCACCGGCGTGCCGGACAACGAGGCGTCGATGATCGCCGAGACGAACGCTCGGAATCTCTTCGACTTCTGGGACTGATGTGAGCGATGCAGCACCGGCGTGGTTCGCCGCGCCGCTGGTGCCGATCCCAGGATTCAGAGGACCGGCCGCTCATCTACCGCCGCGTCGCCATGGATCGGTCCGTCGCAGTACACACCTCGACGTGCACGCGGTGGACAACCCTGCCGCGCGCCACGTCGGCTCGATCGACGGTGCAGGGCGTGACATCCGGACAGACGCTGACGGCCGCGTGTCGGTGCTCGCCGAGGCATCGATCGAGATCGCCGTGGGACACGACGGCACGATCGTTTCGGTGCACGCTACGCCCAACGTGCCCGAGGTCGGTTCGGCGCGCGGTGCACGGCTCGGTGCGGGGTTCCGCCGGACGATCGGTGATGCCCTCGTGGCCACCGCCGGGACACCGCTGGGCGTGCTCCTCGGCGACCTCAGCGGCTCGCCGGCGGGGATGCGCTACGGTCTGGTCCGGCGCGGCGAGATCGAGAGCAGACGCGGCGCAGCCATGATGGGACAAGGCGCCTTCCTGGGATGCGCCGGGCACCGGGCCGTGCTCAGCGTCGCCGCCGCCTCTCTGGCGCCTCTGCCGATGCTGGACGCGCCGCTCGCTCCAGAGCTTCTCTCGGTGGGAGCCGATGAGTTCCACCCCACCCAGCCGCAGGCGCCGGGCACCGGGCGACGGATCCGATGCATCGACTGCTGGCTCGAGGACGATTCGATCGTGGTCGGCGCGTTCTTCCGCGACACCAACCGTGACCCCGGGGGTGTCGACTTCGTCGTGCACGAGTACGCCATGCACGCGGCGATCGACCGTGACGACAGCAGGATCACTACGCTACGCGCTGAACCGCACGTACTGCCCTTCAACACGTGCGTCGATGCAAGCGAACACATCGGCACCCTTATCGGCGAGCGGATCACCGACGTCGCGATCGACATCCACAGCCGGGTATCCGGCGAGATCTCTTGCACGCATCTCAACGACATGGTGCGCTTCCTCGCGGACGTGCCGGCGATGGTCGGCCAGCTCGGTGGCTAGCGCAAGGTTGCTCCGCGGTCGACGTAGATGATCTGGCCGTTCATGTACGAGGAGGCCGGCGTGCACAGGAAGACGATGGCATTGGCGATGTCCTGGGTGGTCGCCAACGTGCCGCCACGACCGGTTCGTGCAGATTCATCGTCGATGCCCAGCTTCTCCCACACCGGACGATTCCGCTCGGTGGGAACGAACGTCGGCGCGACAGCGTTGGCCCGCACACCCCGGTCGCCGAGCTCTGAAGCAGTGACCCGGGTGATGATCTCGAGGGCCGCCTTGGCAGCCGCGTAGGGTGCGACGAACGGCACCGGAGTCTTCGTCGACATCGACGAGATGTTCACGATGCAACCCCCAGCCCCGTCGGCCATCGCCCTCCCGATCTCGCGAGACAGGACCAGCGGCGCCCACATGATAACCGCGAACTGCAGCTCCCATTCGCTGTCGGGGATGTCAAGGAACGGCGCCATGGTCTGCACGGGTGCTGCGTTGTTGACCAGGATGTGCAGTTCGCCGATGTTCCTTGCCAGCTCGAGCGTCGCCACTCGATCGGTCAGGTCGACCCCCAGCGCCGACGCCTTCGCTCCACCGGCGGCGAGGTCGGCTGCCACGGCCTGGGCGCGCTCGAGGTTCAAGTCGGCGATCACGACTTCGGCACCCATCGCCGCGAGCTGTCGGACCGTGGCCTCGCCGATGCCGCGACCGGCGCCGGTGACGAGAGCGCGCTTGCCGGACAGGACGTCGGCGCTGAATGTGTCCGCCATGACAGGAGACCTCCGTTGGGTTGCGTGACGGGTCGGCAAGTGCTCAGATCGTGCAGCAGGTTGTGGACCCCGGATGCATGATTGCACGAGGCAAACTAACATCTGAACCAAGCGACCGCGGCTGTGAGGCCGGCCAGGGGAAGCGGTCGCACGGCACCGGAGGGATCGATGTCCATCGACAACAGGGTCACCGTCGAGTTTGAGCTGCGCTCACCTGCGTTCCTCAACGACCCGGCCGCCGGGTTCGCCGCACTCCGGGAGACGGGCCCGGTGGCGTGGTCGCGGCCCGACCAGCAGTGGATGATCACCGGCTATGACGCTGTCCACGCGACGCTCCAGAACCACCGTTGCTTCTCCAATGAGGCCTACGGCAATGGCAGCTCTTCGCCCAAGCTGCTCGTGCTCGGCCAGGATCCACCGATCCATTCGGCGTACCGGCGCCCGCTGAACCCGTGGATGTCCCCGGGCGTGGTGGAGCGTCTCGGTCCGAAGATCGAGGCATACTCCGTGGAGCTGTTCGACCGCGTCGTGTCGCGCGGCCGTTGCGACATCGTGATCGACTACGGCAACCCCTACCCGGCACTCGTCGTGCTCGAGCTGTGCGGTCTCGACACGGATCGGTGGCGAGAGTTCGCCGAGCCGAACCACGCGCTGCAGTACGCCAAGCCCGGCTCGCCTGACATGGAGCGTGCCGTCGCCGGCATGTACTGGATCGCCGGCGAGATCGGGCGCGTCGCTGCGCTACGGCGAGACGATCCACGCGACGACCTCGTGTCTGAGCTGGTCGCGACCGAGGTCAACGGGGCCCCGATCCCGATCGAAGATGTGGTGGGGATCGTGCTCACTGTCGTTGGCGGCGGAGTGGACACCACCACGTCGTTGTTCGCCAATGCGGTGCGCTATCTCGACCAGGATCGAGACGCACGCCAGCGACTGCTCGACCGTCCCGGCCTGATCCCCAGCGCGTGCGAGGAGTTCCTGCGGTACTACACGCCGGCCCAGGTGCTGTCGCGGTCGGTGACCGCCGAAGTGGAGGTGGCTGGACAGCACCTGTGTCCTGGCGAGCGTGTCGGGGTCGCCGTGGCCGCGGCAAATCGCGACAGCGCGCAATTCCCAGACCCCGACGCCGTGGTGCTGGACCGCAGCCCCAACCGCCACGCGGCGTTCGGGCTGGGCATCCACCGCTGTGTCGGATCAAACCTGGCAAGGGCGATGATTCAGACGATGCTGGCCCACCTGCTCGATCGGCTGCCCGACTACACCCTTGATGGTGGTGAACGACACTACGGTGGCCCGATCGTCAACGGCTGGGTCAACATGCCGATCCGCTACACGCCAGGGCTGCCACGCGGTTCGGGGGTGCAGCTGCCAACGTGACCGAGATCCGCGAGGTCGCCGAGCTCCTCGACGGCGCCGTCGACTGCTACATCCACGCCGCGCCAGATCTGCTGCCACGGCGGGTCGACGATCTCGCGCTGGCCACGGAGTCACAGGCAGCCGGACTGGCCGCGGTGATCCATCGCCATCACTACGCCTCGACCGCCGAGCGCAGCCAGTTGGCCCGCGACGCCACCGGCTTTCCCGTGCTCGGAGCGATCCTGCTCAACGATCCGGTCGGCGGGCTCAACCCGACGGCGGTCCGCCTGGCCCTGGAGATGAGCGCGGAGTGGGTGAGCATGCCGACCCTCGACGCGCTCGCCTTCCGCCGGGCGCGCGCGACCGCGGCGCCAACCGCGTTCGACGACCGCCTTGCATTCGGTCCGGGGCAGCTTGCCGCGACCGACGACACCGGCGCGCTGACCAGCGCCACGAGCGAGATCATCGACCTCGTCGTCGAGGCCGGCGTGCCGCTGAATCTCGGCTACCTCGGCGTGGCCGAGATGATTGCCGTCGCTCGTGCTGCGAGCGAGCGCGGACACCGCCGGCTGGTGGTGACGAACGCGTTGCTGGTTGGCGAGAGGCTTGGCGAGCTGCTCGCCATCCCCGGGATGTTCGTCGAGGTGACGTCGTACTCGGTCCACCCGGACGGCCTCGGCGGGGCCAACGCTGAGGCCGGCGTGGAGCGCAACGTCGAGCTGATCCGGCGCGTCGGGCCAGACCGGGTGGTGCTCAGCTCCGACGGAGGGATGGCCGGATCACCGCCACCGGCCGAGATCCTCGGCTGGGCGGTCGGCAAGTATCTGCGTGCAGGTATCGATGCCGCCGACGTGCGAGCGATGGTCGCGGACAACCCTCGCCGGCTGCTGCGTGCCACCGCGCTCGGCTGAGTCATGTGTCGATGGCGTCGTACCACGTCACCTCGCTCTGCGCCATGCACTGACGACGTCAGCCCTGGCCGGCGCCGCGCTGCCACTCCCGGATCGCGCGGCCGAACTCGGCACTCTGCACGTGAGTGCGACCTCCATCGAGCCGGAAGTCGTCGCCGGTGAGCCACCCGGCCCGGTCGCTGAGGAGAAAGGCCACCAACTCGGCGACGTCGGCAGGTCGCCCGACACGGCCGAGCGGGTGCATCGGCCCGAACACGGCGTCGAGGTCCTCAGGCGTCGGGAACGCCCCGGAGAAGATGCCCGACCACGTCATCGCCGGGCACACAGCGTTGATCCTGATGCGGTGCTCCGCGAGCTCGGCAGCAGCCGAGCGCACGAGACCGAGGATTCCGGCCTTGGCGGCGGTGTACGCGCAGAGTCCTGCCTGACCCTGCCAGACCGACGCCGACGAGGTGCACACGATGGCCCCGCCACCGGCGGCGACCATCGCTGGGGCGACGGCGACGATCCCGTAGAAGGTGCCGTTGAGGGTCAGGTCGATGCACGCACGGAACGAGGCGAGATCGGGATCGAAGATGCGCGACGCGCCGCCACCACCGGCATGCAAATGGGCGAGGTGCAGCGCTCCGAACTCGCCGACGACCGCGGCGACCATGGCGCGGTTGTGACCCGGATCGGTGGTGTCGACCTGTATTGCCAGCGCCCTCCCGCCGCGCGCGGCGATGCCGGCTGCGACCTCGTTGGCCCTGGCTGCGTCGATGTCTGCAACGCCGACGCTGGCTCCCTCGGTCGCGAGCAGTTCGGCCGTCGCCCGTCCAATCCCGGAGCCAGCCCCCGTCACGACGGCGACCTTTCCCGTCAGCTCACCGGGCAGACCGCGTAACGTGACGCTCATCGGGCAGAGACCGGGAGCCCGATCGTCTTCACCTCGAAGAACTCGGCAAAGCCCTCCGGGCCGTGGCTGCGGCCGATGCCCGAGTCCTTGTAGCCGCCGAACGGCACGGCCGACGAGACCCCGAGCGAGTTCACTCCGAT
>Ga0209698_10002221_pt1 | contig 22092 bp, 12 predicted proteins | sample LitLauG_LLR_2012_FD_187203 | JGI IMG/M metagenome (GOLD analysis project Ga0209698, IMG submission 187203) | Freshwater sediment microbial communities from Pennsylvania, USA - Little Laurel Run_MetaG_LLR_2012 (SPAdes) (version 2) | ecosystem: Environmental > Aquatic > Freshwater > Creek >...
ATCCGATAGTCGGTAGTCGTTCCTTTCGGCCACGAGAACGAAAGCTTACCGCTTGGTTTATGCGTGCCGAACAGCACATCGGCCACGCCGTCGCCTTCCGTACCCGGCAGCCAAGCTGCCACCACCGCATCCGCGTAAGGCAACAAATCGTCAATGATCATAGGCCGCCCGGAAGTCAGCACCACGATCACCTTCATACCGTCCGCCTTCATGCGAGCCACCACGCCAAGATGTTTGGGATCGAGCCTGAGTTCCGCCCGGTCTCCCATCATCTCCGCATAAGGGGGTTCGCCCACAACCGCGATGCCGATCTTCGCACCGGCTCCGCCGCTGCCGTCCACGCCGAATGTGACCTTCGTATTCGCTCCAGCCGCACTGCGAATGCCCTGCAAGATCGTCGTACCGAGCGTCACTTCGCCGGTCTTGCCTTGCCAGAAAACCGTCCAACCGCCGCACTGATTGCCGATGTTATCCGCTGAATCGCCGGCCACGTGTATGTGCGTTGCGTTCTTTCCCAGCGGAAGACTGCCGTCTTCGTTCTTCAGTAACACCAGCGACTGGCGCACGCAGGTCCGCGCCACTGCCCGATGTTCCGTCGAACCAAAGTTGCGATGCAAGCTGCGGTCAGCCAGTTGCGATCTGGATCGATCCATCAATCCCATCGCGATCTTTACTCGCAGTATGCGCAACACTGCGTTGTCAATCCGCGATTCCGGCACCAACCCTTCCGCCACCAGCGCTTTGAGAGTATTGATGAATTCGAGCCACTTGTCCGGCACCATCACCATGTCCATGCCGGCGTTGATTGACGTCTGCACTTGCTGCTTATAGTTGCCTGGCAGTTGGTTCAACGCCGCATAATCCGAAATGAGAAACCCTTCGAACCCCAATTCAGTCTTCAATAGATCGGTCAACAGCTTCTTGCTGGCTGAACAACGCACGCCGTTCCAACTGCTATAAGACGGCATGATGGTCGCCACTCCGGCTTGGATCGAGCTGATATAGCCGGGCAGATGAATGCGCCGCAAAGTGGCTTCATCCACAATCGTGTCGCCCTGGTCCAAACCCGTCTTCGCGCTGCCGAAAGACGTGCCGCCATCGCCGACGTAGTGTTTCGCGCAACCGGCAACGGAAAGCGGATCAGCCAGCGATTCTCCTTGCAAACCCTTGGTCGCCGCCGCGCCGAGGGGCTTCACGATTTCCGGGTCTTGGCTGTAACCTTCGTATGTCCGGCCCCATCTTATGTCCTGTGGCACCGTCACGCAGGGCGAGAACGCCCAGTTCATGCCAGTCGCTTTTACTTCGTACGCTGTAATGCGGGCAGCTTTTTCGATCAGCTCCGCATTGCGCGTACAACCCAAACCGATGTTTTGCGGAAACACGGTCGCGCCAATCACGTTGTTGTGCCCGTGCACGGCATCCACTCCGTAAATCAGTGGAATGCGCAAGCGGGAGCGCGCGGTCCTCAATTGATACTCGTCGTACATGTCAGTCCAGGAAATCAGATCGTTTCCAGTTTTAGGATCCGAGTCGCCGCCGCTCAAGACCGACCCGAAACTGTAGTTCGCCACGTCGTCGGCGTTTTGAATGTAAAGCTTGTCGGGCTGCGTCATCTGCCCAATCTTTTCGTCAAGCGTCATCTGCTTTAAGATGGCTAACGCTTGGTCGTCATAGCGGGAAAAAGTGCCGGCCTTTGCCTGGCGAGAAAAAAGTGCCGTGCCCGCAAGCGCAGCGCCACTGCTTTTGATAAAGGTTCTTCTGGATGAGGTCTTCATGGACGATTTGTGACTGCATTGCCATCGTACAGTACGGTCGAGTCGGGAAGGGAAGTGGTGTCAATCCCTGCCCCATGGCCCGGCCTCACCACGACTACGTGGAAAGTGCGTTGGTTGAGCATGCCCGGAAAGTTGCCCTGCCGCGCGCCGATACTTAATGTCTTGCTTTGATCATTCCAGTGCAGCGGGATGGTGGCGTAGACACCCTTTTCGTACCGATAGGAATCGCCTTCATCTTCGTAAAGGGTGTACTCTGCGTCCGCTCCTGGATAGATTCGCAGTTCGATCGGGTCGGCTGGCTTTTCGTTTGAATATTGCAGTTCCGGTCCGAGCGGCAGGATTGAGCCAGCGCGAACGAACAGCGGCAGGCTGTTCAGCGGCGCGGGAGCATCAATGTAAGAGCCGCCCGAGAGCGTCGCGCCCGTCCAGAAATCAACCCAATTCGTTTTGGGCAAATAGAGGTGCCGGGTTGTCGCGCCTTCTTCCGTCACCGGGTTGACGAGAAGGGAACTGCCGAATAGAAATTGGTCGCCGATGTTTCTGACGTATGGATCGTCCAGAAAGTCCATCACGAGCGGACGCATCGGGGTGTATTGTTCGCGGGTCACTTTCCAAGCATTCGAATAAATGTATGGAAGCATCCGGTAGCGCAGCCGGTCAAACTTGGTGAGGATTGCCTGGGCTTCCGGTCCGTAAGACCAGAGTTCGTTTTCGCTCGGCGTGCGGGTACCGTGAACCCGGAAGATCGGACAGAACGCGCCGTATTGAAACCAACGGATGAATAATTCACGATAGCTAGGATCGTTGGGATGGCCGAGAATGAATCCGCCGATATCCGTGGTCCAGTAAGGGATGCCGGACAACTCAAAGTTCAGCCCAGCCGGAATCTGGCGCTTGAAGGTTTCGAAGTCGGACAGGATATCGCCCGACCAGGCAGTGACGGCATATCGCTGGTTGCCTGCCCACGCTGAACGCGACAGAATGAAAACGCGTTTGTCGTCGCTCTCTTTGCGCTGGTGGTCATAGATTCCACCGGTCGTCATTAGCGGGTAGGCATTGGCGTAGCGCGCGCCGCTGCCGATCGCCACTTTATAATCTATGGAATCAGCTACTTGCGAGCTTAAATACAAGTAGTGAATGAAGCGATTATTGAAACGGCTAGGTGAGCTATTGTTCCATAAGACGCCGTATCCTTTGGATGAAACAAAGAAGGGAATTGCGATGTCGGTATTTTCCTGAGACAGGTCAACCGATTCGCCCCGCATATTGAAAACGCCCGCCTGATGTTGGCCCAAGCCATAGAACGCCTCGTCGGAACCGTAGACTTTGAAGGCATCTTCGGCATGGAACGTCTGTTCGCCGTTCACTTCCGCCGGCGCCAATTTCTTCGGACCCTCGGCTAGGAGCGGCTTGCCGGCGGCGTCCCGATAGCTGATCAGACTGTCCTGCCGGTTCACAAGGACTTTGAGCTGGGCAGTCGAGAGCGTGATCGACTTTGAATCGCTCTGGACATCCCACGGTACGGGAATCCAATTTGTTTTCGTAACGGTCAAGTTGGGCCGGTTCGATGGCGGTGGCCATTGCGGCGAGTAGGTCACGTGAATCACGGAGGCCGTACAAACTTCGAGGCGCATCGCGCCGGATTGCATGCGGATCACGATGCCGTCAGAAACCTTTTCGAACGCGACAGACGGATTCTCAGGAATCCATTGCGCGGTGGCAGCGAGGGCGAACAGCGGAAGTGCGAGAATAGCTTTGAGCATTTCGGGAAAGCTCCATTAGATCAAAGGTCCAGGCTGGATCGACATGACCGATAACAGGTATTATGTAAACTAACATGCTAAGGCGGATTAAGCCGAAAAAAAGCGGCCGACCCTGCTGAAAAAGTCAGCTTGCAGGATCGGCCTTTGAGGGAAGAAACTGTGAAGTCGCTTAGCGGTGGTGTCCGCCGCCTCCGCCACCGTGGCTGCCACCGCCGCCACCACTTGCACGGCCGCCACCTCCACCGCCGCTATTGCCACGGGGCGCAGAAGGCGCGCTGTAGTGGGGAGCCGGAGCATTATATCGAGGCGCGGAAGGCGCGCTGTACCGAGGCGCAGCCGGTGCTCGATAGTTGTTGTAACTTGAAGCGGCGGGAGCCCGATAGCTTCCGTAGCTTGAACCCGCCGGCGCGCGATAACCGCCGTAATTTGGCGTTGACGGAGCGTTATAACGAGGCGTTTGCGGTTGGCCAAAGTTGTGCCAGCCACTCTCGGCATTGCCGTACGGGCGGCTCGAAAAAGTTTGCGGTTGCTGCCGCTGTGGCGCGGGCGAGCCGAAGCGCTGCCAGCCGCCGCCGTTAGCAGATGGAGACGATGGTGTGGAGTAACGCGAACCGTTGAACGTGCCGCCGCGCGAGTTGTTGCCGAACGCCGAAGGTGAGGACGGCCGGCTAAAGAATGTCCGCGAAGCCGATTGCGAAAACCGTGGATTGCCATTTACCGGCCGCTCGGTAAACCGATAGCTGGCCGCATTGGGCGAAACCGGAACGCTGCCATGGTAGAACGACGCGGAACGTAACTGCCCGGCATTCGCAAAGCTGTATCGATGCCCTGCTCCGCCAAAAGAGTTGTAGCTGGCTGTGATTGCACCCCCACGGAAACCTGCGTTGCGATATCCCCCGTGGAAATCATAACGACCTCTAAAGCCGTCATAGCCCCCGCGACCCCACCACGGATGGTACACCTCGAACGGGGCAAGAGACACCCAGCCCAAACCTCCACCAAAACCAAAGAAGCTGACAAGCGCGGGACTCCAATGAAAACCGAAACCGCCGCGAGCACCTGGCCACCAACACCAGCCAACGCCAGTGTTGTAAAACCAGCGACCGTAATGATAGGGCGCCCATCCCCAAGGCTCATAGCCGATCCAGGTCCAGCCGTAGTAATCGGCATAGGTCCACTGGCCGTTGCTATAAGGAGACCAATCCGTCCCAACGCCTTGCGGGGCCCATACCTGGCCATATTCTGACGGAACCCAATTGCCGTAGCGATCCAGATCCTCGGCGCCATAAACGTCGGCGCCCACATATTGAGCACTGCGCGAAGACATCATCTCGGCATCCCGGGAGCCGCTCCAGTCGTCAAACTGGTCGCGCGGCACATCGTAAGATTGTTGAAATTCGGGGTCGTTCGAATCACCGCGTACGAGCAGCGATTGGCCTTGCTCGACGGTTTGCGATCCGCGTGGACCCGACATCTCCAGGCGACCTGAACGCACAGCTACCTGGGTGGTGCCGTTATCAAACACGGAAATACGGTATTCGCCCGGAGACAGCGGATGAAACGCAACGCTGGGCGTCTCGAGTTCCATCTGCGTTTGCGAAGCGCGCAGAACGCGGACGATGACGGTGCCAATGCCCAACTGCGCCTGTACACGGCCAAACGCTAGGTTGGCGAAATTTAGATCTGTATCGGGAGCGAGCCGGATTACGTTGGCGTTATCCAATTCGGCTTCGGCGCGCGAACCCGGACCGGTTTCCAGATGATCGCGGGAAAACAATGGCGCATTCATAATCGCACCGGTTAGAGTGCCGTTATCGCCTCGCTTGACATTCACATCGCCCTGCACAATCCGGATACGCGCAACGCCGTGCTGCTGATCGGCGGCAAAATCGCGGCCTTGTTGATCATCCTGAGTGGAATATTGAGGAGGTGGCTGTTGTTGCGGCTGCGTTGGATAAGACTGCTGCTGAGGATACGTTGGATATTGCGACTGCGCTTGATACTCAGGCTGCACATCCTGTGGATACGGTTCGACTGGTGGCGCTTGCTGGAACTGCGCCCAAAGCGGAAGGGTCAAGAACAACAGAGTTAGTGAGCGACGCATAACGTTTCGTCTTTCTTAGTACACGTTAAGCCCCAAAACGTAATCTATTGAAACAGATGGGCTTATTGGCACATCCTCGTTTGGAAAGGTGGCTGAAATGCACCACCCCTGTCTAGTTTGCACCGTGGTTTATACAGGTAAGGTAAAGAAGACGGTGGTACCGCGTGAGCCGTCGCTCTCCACCCACAAGCGGCCTTGATTCGCCCGCACAAGCTTGTCACAGATGGCCAAACCTAGACCGTTTCCCGCAACTTCGCTGCTGTGCAGGCGCTTAAATGGCAGGATCGCCTGTTCGCAAAAACGCGGATCGATGCCGAGGCCGTTGTCGCGCACGCTAATCCGGCATTCGTCACTACCCTTCTCCGCGCCAATCAGAATTTCCAGCGGCTCGGCTGAACGGAATTTCAATGAGTTGCCGAGAATGTGTTGGAAGACTTGTGAAACCTCATTCTCATCGCCGATCACGTCGGGCAGCGGCGAACCACGAGAAACTTTGGCGCCGCTTGCCGTTATCTGCGGAGCCAAATTCATGAGAGCCATTTGCAGCGGTACGTTCAGATTGATGACTTTTCGCTGCTTGGCGGCGGCCCCCGCGCGTGAATAGACAAGAATCTGCTGGAGCAATTCACGCATGCGCAACGCGCTACTCAGAATGAAGGTCGTGTATTCGCGATTGGTAGACTCGGAGGCCGACTGGCGCTCCAGCAACTGAGCATAAGTAATGATGCCACGCAACGGTTCCTGCAAGTCGTGTCCAGCCGCGTACAGAAAGCGCTGTAACTGTTCGGCGGATTGCGATAGCTGTTGACGGAGTTGCTGATTTTCAAGCAGCGCTTCAGCGAGCGGATCGGGTGCCGGTATTGGAGAAGAACCGCTCATGCAGCAGTGAGAAGGCCCAGGCGCTCCAAGAGAGCGTTGGCGTCGGGATCGCGTCCCATGAATTGGCGGTATAACAGCGCGGGATCGTCACTGTCGCCGCGCTCGAGGATTTGCCGGCGATAATCGCCGCCGGTGGTTGCGTTGAAAATTCCCTCGCGGCGGAAGCGCGTGAACGCGTCGGCATCCAACACTTCAGCCCACTTGTAGCTGTAGTAGCCTGCTCCATAAGCCACGGGGCTCGAAAACAAATGAGTGAAACTGGCTATCATTCCATAGTTGGACGGCAAAGGCACGGGCGAAAACGAGGAATAGATAGCACGGGCATAAGCCATCACATCGGGGGAGACGGCAGGATCATATTCGCGATGAAGCTTGAGATCCACCATGCCAAAAGCCAATTGGCGCATTTGCAAGTTAGCGCTGCGGAAGTTCCGGGCGCGTTTCATTTTCTGGAAAAGATCTTCCGGAATCGGTTCGCGGGTTTGATAATGAGCGGCGAACTTATTTAAAGCTTCTCGCTCAATACACCAGTTTTCCATGATTTGCGACGGCAGTTCCACGAAATCCCACGGAACGTTTGTGCCCGCCAGAGATTTGACAGGAACCAAGCTGAGCGTGTGGTGAAGCAGATGACCAAACTCATGGAAAATCGTTTCTACTTCGCGATGTGTGAGCAGCGACGGCTTGCCTGCAACGGGCGGGGTAAGATTGCCGCAAATGAGACCTACGTGCGGCTGTCCGGCAGTCGGATTTCCCGTAAAGAGGGAATCCATCCAGGCACCGCCGCGCTTGTTTTCGCGCGGAAACCAATCCGTATAAAAGCCGCCCAAGTTGGTTCCTTTGGCGGAATCTTCCACTCTGAAATACTTGACCGCCGAATCCCAACCAGGGATGCCGGGCTGCTCGATTACCTTGATCCCGAACAGATGGCTGAAAATATCAAACATTCCGGCTACAACCCGTTCCAGTTCAAAGTATGGGCGCAATTCTTCTTCATCGAATTCGTATAACGCGATGCGCTGCTTTTCGGCGACATACGCGATGTCCCAAGGTTCGATTGTCTGATAACCCAGTTCCCTGCCCGTCTGAGCCAAGCTTTCGTTTTCTTTAGCAAAAAACGGCACAGTTTTCGCCCGCAAGTCTTCCAAAAAGTCTTGTGCGCGCTGGCCGGTGTGGGCCATGCGTTCATCCAATACGAAATCTGCAAAATCACGATAGCCAAGCAATTGGGCCTTGGCACGCCGCAAGCGCAGAATTTCGGCGATGAGTGGACGGTTATCGAGCGGGCCATCCGCAGCGGCGCGGGTATTGGACGCGAACCAGAGGTCGCGACGCAAATCGCGGCTATCCAGGTACGTAAGCGCCGCCGTATAGCTCGGTGCTTGCAGAGTGAGACGCCAACCTTCTTTGCCCTTACTCTTGGCACTTTCGCGCGCCGCTTCTAGAGCCGACTCAGGGAGACCAGCAAGCTTAGACTGATCGTCGATCAGTAATTCATAAGCGTTGGTCGCGTCGAGTACGTTCTGCGAAAACTTGGTCGTGGTCTTGGTGAGGGCAACATCCAGTTCTTCAAGCTTCAATTTGCCTGCCGCGGCCAAATCTGCCCCAGCACGGCGAAAGCCGGTAACTGTTTTCTTCAGATAGCGCCGGTGGACAGGAGCGAGAGTCGATTTGTCGATCGATTGATCAACGGCTTTGACGGCTAACCAGAGCTTTTCATCCAGTGCGATGGAAGTGTAAAAAGCGCTGACCGGCTCTTGGACGGAATTGTAAGCCTCGCGGAGAGCAGGCGTGGTGGCGACGGATTCCAAGTGTCGCACAATCGCCATCGCAAAATCGAGCGGTTCAGTTGCCGTATCCAGTGCAAGGATTATGTCGCGATAGGTCCGCGGGACGTCGGTATTGCTGATGGCAGCGATACGTGTCTTGACCAGTTCGAGCAGTTGGTGGATAGCCGGTTCCACGTGCTCGGCTTTCACGTCGCCAAACTGAATCGGGAAGTGCTCCGTTAGGAGGGGGGTGTTGGTAAGTTCTAAAGCCAATTCTAATTTTAACGGACGCCGCGTTTCAGAACGTAGACTTAGCGGTTCGGCGATTCTTCCGGCTAACTACCAAACCCGGCAAGCCTTGGCGGCCACCATTTTGTCTGTGGCTTTGCAACTAAAAGCCTGGCGGAATTCAGGCATGTTGGAAACAGTTCCATCAACCCGGAATCGCGCAGGGGCGTGGGGGTCTGTCTGCACCTGCAAACGTGCTGCTTCCGGGCGCTGGTTTTCGCACCAAACTTGCGCGAAGCCCAAAAAGAACTGCTGTGTCTGAGTGAAGCCGTCTTGCGTCTGGCTTACGGGAATCGCGTTTTTGCTTAGGTCGTCGAGAAGGGCCAGATAGGCGAGTCGAATTCCACCGTTGTCTGCAGTGTTTTCACCAAGCGTAAGGCGTCCGTTCAATTCGACACCCGGCACCGGGCTAAAGCCGCCGTATTGGTTAACAAAACAGTCGCTCAGTTTGGTGAAATGGTCTCGGTCGGCCTTCGTCCACCAGTCCTTCAAATTTCCATTGCCGTCATATTGGCGGCCTTCGTCGTCGAACCCGTGAGTCAGTTCGTGACCAATGACCGCGCCGACTGCGCCGTAGTTCACCGAGTCGCTTGCGTCATTCGAATAGAACGGCGGTTGCAAAATTCCGGCGGGGAAATTGATGTTGTTTTGGGTTGGATCGTAGTAGGCGTTCACCGTGGGAGGCGTCATCTCCCATTCGCTTCGGTCAACGGGCTGGCCGATTTTGGCAACTTCGCGTCGGCTTTCAAATTGGTTCGCGCGGTACCAGTTACCAAAGTAGTCAGCAGGATCAATACGAACAGATGAATAATCGCGCCAACGATCCGGGAAGCCGATCTTCCTGGTGACGGCAGCGAGTTTATCTTGCGCGCGCTTCTTTGTTTCGGGGCTCATCCAACTTAACGAGTTGATGTCGCGCTTCATCTGCTCTTCAATCTCAAGTACAATTTTCAGCGTGCGGGCCTTCCCTTCCTCGGCGCGGGTGCGTTCCACAAAAAGACGACCTAATGCCTCGCCCAGTTCATCGTCGGTTGCTGCAACACAGCGTTTCCAGCGAGGGCGAAGTTGCGATGCGCCGGTTAGTGTCCGGCTATAGAATTCAAAGTTCTCGTCGACGAAGGCACGAGAAAGCAAGCGGCCGCTTGCGCTGACGTAGTGCCAAACCATGTACTGCTTAAGGTTGGCCAAAGGCTCATTCGCCAACAGTTCATTCAACTCCTTCTGGAACGAAGGAACCGAAACATTCCCAGTTGCGAATGACGGAGCGGAGATAGCTTTGAAGTACTTGTTGAACGAAAATGCCGGTGATTGCGCTTGCAGTTCCATAACCGGCATACGGTGGATGAGAAGCTTAGGATCTCGCCTCGCGGTGACATCAAGCGATGCTTTGGCCAGTGCGGTTTCAATTCTCATGACGTCAACTGCCTGCGCCGCCGCGAACTGCGGCTCAATGCCGCTCAGCTGCAGCATTTTCCCGATGTGAGCCACATATTTCTTACGAATCTCTTCGGAACGGCTATCGGTCCGAAAATAGAAGTCCTTTTCCGGCAATCCCAAGCCCCCTTGATCGAGATTCGCGATGTTGTGACGGGCGTCATCTGGATCGGGAGTCGCGCCGAAATTGAAAAATGCTTGAACTCCCAGATCATGCAGACGGGCGATTTCAGGAACAAGCTCGGCTCGGGTGTTGATTGCGGCGATTCGATCCAACTCTGCACGCAGAGGCGTTCCGCCGAGCGATTCAATCGCCTCTTCGTTCATACACGATTGGTAGAAGCCGCCCACCTGCTCAGCCACCGGTGCACCCGTGGGATGCGCCGCTGCGTCCTCTAAAATCGAACGCAGTGTTTTTTGATTATTCTCCTGAAGAACGTCAAAACGGCCCCACGCTGCTTCTTCCGGCGGAATAGGATTCGCTTTCAGCCAGCCGCCGCAAGCATATTGATAGAAATCGCCGCACGGATCGGCCGTCTTATCTATAGCGGTTAGATCAACCCCGCTTTGCGGTTGCGACCAAGCAAGACCGTGAAACAACAAGAGCGCCAGAGCGAGCGCAGACCCCTTCACGAAGCGTTTACCAAACCCGGCAGGCGTTGGCTGACACCATGGGTTGACCTTCAGAGCAGCCGAAGGCCGTGGCGAACTCAGGCATATTCTGGACCACACCATCGACACGAAATTCCCCAGGCGAGTGCGGATCGGTACGAACCAAATTCTTGAGTGCCTCGGGCCTTTCGTTTTGGCACCAGATCTGGGCATAACCCAGGAAGAAGCGTTGCTGCGGCGTGAAGCCATCGAGTTTTTCCTTCTTAATGGACCCGTCTTCTAAACCACCAAGCAAAGCCATAAAGGCGAGGCGGACGCCGGCATTGTCCGCTCCGTTCTCGCCCAGCGTAAGGCGCCCATTGAGATTGACACCTTCCACTGGACTGAAGCCCGAGTATTCTTTATCAATGCAATCTACGCGTTTTTTGAACTCGGCATTGTCTTGTTCGGTCCACCAGTCGCGCAGGTTGCCATCGGCATCGTACTGGCGGCCCTGATCGTCAAACCCGTGGGTCAGTTCGTGGCCGATCACAGCGCCGATGCCGCCGAAGTTTTGGGCCATATCTGCGCCTGCCGTGTAGAACGGAGGCTGGAGAATTCCGGCCGGAAAGTTGATGTTGTTCTGCAACGGACTGTAATAGGCGTTCACTGTAGGCGGCGTCATGCCGAATTCCGCCCGGTCGACAGGCTTGCCAATCTTATTCAGATTCCGTTGCAATTCATACTCGCGAGAGTTCCGTACGTCGCCCACAAGATTATCGGTCACAGTGACCGCGTTGTAGTCTTTCCACTTTTCCGGATAGCCGATTTTATTGGTCACTCCCTTCAGTTTGACGAGCGCTTGCTGTTTAGTGGCTGCTGTCATCCAGGTCAGCGAATCGATATCAGCCGCCATTTCTTTTTCGATGATGGCAACCAGCTGTCGGGTGCGCTCTTTTGACTGTGCGGGAAAGGCTTTTTCCACATATCTCTGACCAACCGCGTCACCCAAACTGCGATCTGTGAGTTGCACGCAGCGTTTCCAGCGGGGTTGCAGTTCCTTGGTGCCATTCAAATACCGCTGATAAAAGTCAAAATCGGCGTCAACGAACGGCTTACTTAGTTCGCTGGCATAGTTGTTGACATAGTGCCACATAAGATAGCTCTTCAGATCATCCAAGCTGCTGGAACCGATCAGAGTGTTCAGGTTCTTGAAAAAGTCCGGAACAGATACGTTGAGAGACTCGAATGTAGGTGCGTGCCGGTCTGTGAAATACCGCTTAAAATTGAATGAGGGAGCAAGAGCCTCCAACTGAGCGAGCGTCATACGGTTATGGAGCAGATGAGGGTTGCGGCGCAGCGTCCGGTCAAGCGAAGCAGTGGCTAAAGAAATCTCCACGGCGAGCACCGCTTTCGCCTTGCTATCTGCTTCCGTGGGCGCGATGCCGATTAGTTGGAACATACCCGAAATATGGGCTACATATTTCTCGCGTTTCTCGGAATCCTTGTCTTGCAGGTAGTAGCTCTTGTCCGGCAGACCGAGGCCGCCTTGATCGAACTCAGCGATGGTCATGCGGGCGTCGTCGGAATCGGGGGTGGAATTGAAGCGGAAGAAGCTGTCAACCCCTTGATTGTGGAAGCGGGCGATTTCGGCGGCCAGATCCGCCTTACTGCTGAGCGCTTGAATGCGTTCCAGAGCGGGCTTAATCGGATCGTAGCCGGCTTTGTCGACGGCCGACTCGTTCATGCACGATCCATAAAATGTCCCGATCTTTTGATCAATGGCCGACCGGTCGCGATGGGCGGAAGAATCGTCCAAAATCTCTCGCAAGACAGTCTGGTTGTGTTCGGCGAGCTCATTGAATCGGCCCCAGCGCGAGTATTGAGGCGGTATGGGATTGGCTTTCATCCAGCCTCCGCACGCATATTGGTAAAAGTTCTGGCACGGATTGACCGATTGGTCAATCGCCTTCAGATCGACCCCGTTAGGGACAGCAGAACTCTGACCCAAGAGCGCAGTGGTTGAAAGAAGAATAGCGGAGAGAGAAGAAAGACCGTAGACGCGCATACCTTCATGAATAACAGATCGGAAATATGCCGCTGCCGCGTGTCAGCAACATTTAGAGACGTGGTATCGGAACAAACGGCGATCGAATACGTCTAAGCAGAAAGCCTTCTTATGGAAACTTTATTGCGCGATATCAAGCATGCGCTTCGCATGTTCCGCGAAAGCGGAGTGTCTTTCGTTGTGACAGCGGTCGTCGCGCTTGGCCTTGGAATCGGCGCGAATACCGCAATTTTCTCACTCGTCAATACCGTTTTGCTCAAAGAGCCGCCCTTTCCATACGCGAACCGCATTGTGATTTTGGGCTCGCATTCACCGCAAGGAGAGAATAACTCGGCTTCTCCCGCCAAGTTTGCCTATTGGGCGCAACAAACGAGCGTGGTGCAGGATGTAGCGGCATTCAACGATGGAGTCATGAATTGGACAAATTCGGAACTGCCCTTACAATTGCGAATAGAGCGGGTAAGTTCTCGGTACTTTTCGTTATTCGGCGTGCCGTTTGTATTGGGCCGGCCTTTCAATGCCGAGCAGGATGCGCCCCGATCATCTCCGGCGGTGGTGATAAGCGAAGGATTGTGGACCAGACGCTTCGGACGCGACCCGGCCGTTGTGGGAAAAACAATGCTCTTGGGCGGCGAGCCGTACGACATTACAGGAGTGGTAAGTGGGAAATTCGATTTTCAGGATTTCGGACGTGCGCCTGAGATCTGGGTTCCTTTTCAACTCGACCCCAATTCGCCCGACCAGGGTCACTATTTTCAGGCGGCGGGCCGTTTGAAAGATGGCGTAACTCTAGCGCAAGCGCAGGCAAAACTGGCGGCTAGCACGCGCGGTTATAACGAAAACTTTCCTACTGTATTGAGCCTGAAAGAGACGTTTGGTGCAACCGCGCTGCAAGACTCGCTGGTGCGCAGATCTAAAACATCCATCTTCATCTTGATGGGCGCAGTTGGATTCGTTTTATTGATTGCCTGTTCGAATGTGGCGAACCTGCTGCTGGCGCGGGCCGAATCTCGTAAACGCGAACTGGCGATCCGGGCTGCATTAGGTGCTGGCCGCGGTCGCATGATCCGCCAATTAATGACGGAGAGTTTGTTGCTTTCTTCGGCCGGTGCGATTTGCGGCTTGCTGTTTGGCCTGCTGGGTATTCATGCGCTGCTTTCCGTGAACACGGCAGGGTTGCCGCGCGTGGGCGTGGCTGGCGAGTTGGTTCAGATGGATGGGCGCGTCCTTCTCTTTACAGTGGCGCTGACTCTTCTCACAACTTTGCTGTTTGGTCTGTTCCCTGCCCTGCAGGTTACGCGAACAGATTTGAGCACGACGATTAAAGAAAGCGCGAGCCGCTCGGGAAGTGGCTTGCGGCACAATCGAGCGCGCACTACACTCGTGATTACCGAAGTAGCGCTAGCGGTTGTGCTCTTGGTTGGAGCAGGCTTATTGATACGAACGGCTATGGCTATCTATGCAGTCAAGCCTGGATTTGATACGAATAATGTTTTGACGATGCGAATGTCGTTATCCGGCAAGGCATATCTAACTAGCGCGGCGATCGACTCTTTGGTCCGAAACGGAGTGCAGCGTATAGAAGCAGTACCCGGTGTAGAGATGGCGACCGCCACTTGCTGTGTGCCTCTTGAAGGCGGGTATGGTTTGCCGTTCCGCATCATTGGGCGGCCTTTAGAGAAAGGACCGTTTCATGGCGGTGGCGAGTGGAAAACCGTTTCGCCCAAGTTCTTCGAAGCTTTCCACATGCGCATGCTGCGCGGGCGCTCCTTCACGGAGCGTGATACGGCAGCGTCGACTCCGGTGGTGGTCATTACCGAAACAATGGCCAAGAGATTTTGGCCCAAGGGTGATCCGTTGCAAGACAGCATTCTGATAGGCAAAGGCGTGATGCCGCAACTGGATGCTGAGCAGCCGCGGCAGATTATCGGCGTGGTTGCGGATGTGCGTGACAATGCGCTGAATCAGGATCCAGGCCCTGGTATGTATTTGCCGAACTCGCAGGTGCCTGATGCGATCCAAGCCTTAAACGTGAAATTGACGCCATTGGCTTGGGTTATCAGGACGCGCGGGAACCCGCTGCTGCTGCGTGCGCAAATCGAGGAACAACTTAGGCAGGTGAGCGGATTACCAGTCTCGGACGTCCGCACTATGGATGAAACTCTATCGCGCTCAACGTCTCGCGAGAGGTTTCACATGTTGCTAATGACGGTATTCGGAGGCGTCTCGTTATTGTTGGCCGCGATTGGCATATATGGTCTGATGGCTTATTCGGTGGAGCAGCGAACACAAGAACTTGGAATCCGTATGGCTTTGGGCGCTGAGGCGCAAGACGTTCGGCGAATGGTGTTGAAGCAAGGCGTCACGTTCGCCATGGTTGGCGTCCTAGTTGGGATGGCTGCCGCCTTCGCTCTCGCCAAACAATTGCAGAGCTTTGTATTTGGCGTAACCGTTTGGGATCCACTGGTGTTTGGAACAATACCAATCGTGTTAATGTTAATCGCGGTGATCGCCGTGTGGTGGCCCGCGCAGATAGCAACCCGCATCGATCCGGCCGCTGCGCTACGGCAGAGTTAGGCTGGCCGCGCGGTCTTGGTAGCCAGCAAATCCGTGAGGATGCGACTGTTAGGTCCAGGAGCGAGCAGCACCAGCTTGCCCGGGTTATCGGCAATTCGCTGTGTCTCCAAAACTTCGAACAACGCGTTGGCGACGGCGGGTTCTTGCGCAATCTCTTGTAGCGCCGCGCTTAATGTGCTGGGACGAATGGCATTCGCCTTGGCAAACTCAACTGATGCTTCTCGCTCGGCGGAACTGGTAATCACGCTGACCTGATTAGCGCCTGCCTGGCGGATAGCGGCAGTCACTTGCCTGAGACGGTTTACCACCTTCTCTTCAATCTGATGGATCATGGCTGCGTCGCGAAAGTGCACTTTGCGGATGTAAACGGAGCCCAACTGGTAGCCCCACGACTGCGATTGGCTGGACACTTCATTGCGAACCGCCATACTCATCTGGTGTCGAGTCTGGAGCATTTCTGCCAGCGGCATGTTGCTCAGACAACGCACGGTGGCATTGCTCACGTTGGCGCGCAACGAACCACGCGGATCGGTGTTCTTGAACAGATAGGCCACCGGATCGCTGATCCACATTTCGTACCAGATGCCGACGCCCATGGGAGCACCCTCTTCAGAATTGACGGCTTCACTGCGGCGATACTCCTGATCGAGGCGCAAATCCAAAACGTAGCAACGGCCTAAGAAATTTACGATGAAGGCCGTTAGACCGAGATATTTCGGGAGGAAGTGCAGCCCTGGGTCACTAAGCGTGCCCACCACTTTGCCAAACAGCACATAAACTCGGCAGGTGCGCTCTTCAACTATGGCGTAGAGGCCAAGAGTACGCGCGACGAACAGAATCACCGGCAGCAAGAAAAACAGAGCGAGGAATGAGGTCAGAGCCGAAATCAGAAAAGGAAAAACGACGAAGCTGTTCATGCGCGCACATCCAGGTAGATTTCTTTGCTCTTCTCAAAGAGCTTTAATTTAACATTGCGTATGTATGCTTCCAAAACACCTGGCCCGGCTTTGCGCAACTGCGCCAGTTGTTCGGCCAAAAGCTGAATTGGCTGCACTTCCGCCTGCGCTTTCAAAGTTTCGATTTCCACGGCCCGCTTCGATTGCACGATTTTCTGATCGGCCGAAGCCTGCGCAAGACTGATATCGCTTGACACTTGATTGTGCGCGGTGTTGATAGCGGCCAGGGCCGATTCGACATCGGGCGGCGGATCGATGCTCGTGATGAGCGACGCATCCAGCACTACGCCATAACGCGCCGCCGTATTGCGGCATTCCAAATCCATGTATTCGTTCAGATCGCGGAGGTTCTTGCGCAAATCGTTGATAGAGACGCCAATCATTTCGCTGCTAGCTACAGATGGAATCGCCGCTGCGGGATCCGGCTTGGCTTCAAAATTTGCAATCTTCTGACGCAACACCGAGACGAAGTAAGCCATCACATGAACCAGCGGCTGGCGAATGCCGAAGAGATAGGCATAAAGATTGTGCTCGCTGACGCGATAGCGAATTTGCCCGGTGAGTCCGGTATTAAGTTGGTCTTTTGTAACAGCTTCCAACATCGTGCCGCCCGCGTTCGCTGCAGGTTGTTCAGGATCAACCGCCATGTTCATGGTGTTGGTTGAAATGACTATTTTGCGGATGGATTGCCACGGCATCTTGAAGTAAGGACCGCCGGGAGGGATGACACGAACCTGTGGATAGCAATAGCGATCGCGTTCTTCTGGGCGGAGCATCTCGGCGATTGGATCCTCCAGCGTCGTCTTGTCTTCCAAACGTTCTGCCCGGCCAAAGCTGATTTTCACCGCGCGTTCGTTCTGATCTACGGTATAGATTCCGAAAAGAACTACACGAATTGCGAACCAAACAACGATTCCAAAGAGTACACCTAATATTGTTTCCACGTCAGTGTGTATGGTACTCGCTTGCCGGTCGGGATGCAAGTAGAAAGAGTTTTCAAGTCCTCACGGACGAGGGGATCAGTTGGGTCAGAGGGACGAATAGACTTCCGGCCGTCGTTCCCTGGGGCGCAAAACGTTTCAAGTCTAGTGTGAGTTGCGCGTAGGATTGCGTTCCGGACAGAGCTTTGGCGAAGGCGCTTCCAATGGACTTCACTTCAACAGCGGATTCGTGGGCGAATTCGAGTCGAACGTGCGCGATACCAGCCGCCCGCCACTCTTCCAGCCAAGTGCTGGCTTCCTGAGATTCAGCGCCGAAAACCGTATTGCGACAGCCGACATCGGCAACCAAGGGATGCTCCCGGCCTTTTTCATCTCGCAGCGACACTGTGTGCTTTTCGCATGGTCTACCGCAATCCTTATAAGAAGTGCCTGTTGAGAGGAAACGGCAAAAAACACAGTGTTCGGTGTGAAACACCGGCAAGTGCTGGTATGCAACCACCTCCAACGATGCGCCACCGACTTGTTGGGCCAGAGCTGTGATTTGCGCGGCGTTCAGATCGTGCGTGGGCGTGATGCGTGTGAGACCGCGCATAAGAAGCTCGGACGCGGTAATTGAGTTAGCCGCGTTGAGACTGAAATCACCAGTGAGTTCACGCGCTTGCTTGTGGCCCAGTTCTTGCAGCAGCCCAGTGGAACGAACAAGTAACGGCGACTCGAGCCGCACAAGAAACTCGGCGATGCGCTCCTCGCCTGGCTTGAGAATTCTCGGACTAGCGACGCGTACCGCGATGCCAGCGGATTTCACCTTTTCGACGGACGGTTTCAGCCCGTAAAGATCTAAGTAGTCGAGTGTGATGCTGGCAGGGGCGAGAGTCAAAGCGGCGTCGAGTTGTTCCGGCGTGCGCACCAAAAGATGAAGATGAGAAGCAGCACGCCGGTTGAAAACAGGGGCTGGAATGAGCGCGGTCAGAATTGAGTCGGGATTTGCCTTGTGGCTGTGAGAAACCTGCGATTGCAACGCCTGTAGGTTGTCGACAGCCTCGCGACGCATCAGGTTCAGTAAAGATGCCTGGGCAAACGGCGTGCCCACAATCTCAAGCGTTAGTTGCGAGAGTTCATACGAAGTGCTGCCCAGACGGCCCAACTGAGCCCGCAATACTTCTTCTGTAAGGCCGCGATTGTTAGCGTGTTCCAAAGGCTCTAGCGAAGTTGTGACAGTGCTTGCACCCGAGGGTAGCGTCCATTTGATGCTAAGCGGTTCTCCCTCCCGAGCCTTCACGTTAACGGTGAGCGGTTGCTTGCGAACCGGTGTAGCCGGTTCCAGATAAGGCTGAGCAGCGCGATCAACCTCCGGATCATGGCTGCGCCACACCAAATCTCCAACTCGGATTCTCGAAAAATCGAGCGCATTATTCGCGAAGCGCAACTCCAAGAGACGGCCACGCTCGCGCGCTTCCAATTCGTAAAGCCGTCCACCCTCTTCTGTTTCCTGCGGGCTTCGCCAACTGGCGGCATCGAAGACTAGACCATCACCCGGCTTCAATGGCGCGAGTTGCATCGCACCTGACGGCTCTATTTCGACCGCATTTGCTAGCACGTGAGCCACCCGTCCGGCCAGAACACCACGATGCCGAGGCGCACGTCCCTCAACGACGGCCTGATGATTAGTGCCGGTTAAGAAATGCGCGCCGAGACCGCGCGAGTACACTTGCTCAAGCTGCAATCTTTCGACCGCGCCAATCGGCGATTTTCTTTGTTCATAGGCTGCGTCGACGGCATGACGGTAGGCGCGCGTCGTGAGAGCAACGTATTCGGCATCTTTGTACCGGCCTTCAATCTTCAGCGCGGTAATGCCGAGTTCCACAATCTGCGGGACGTGCTCAAGAGTGCAGAGATCGCCGGGCGAAAGCAAATAACGGGCATCCTCAAGCGGCCGCAGCCTGTCATCCACGATCAGCTCATAAGGAAGCCGGCAGGCTTGCGCACATTTGCCACGGTTGGCGCTTCGGCCACCCCACGCTTCTGAGGAGAAGCACTGGCCCGAATAAGCAACGCACAGCGCGCCGTGAACAAAGATTTCCAGGTCGCAATCGCTAGCTCGCCGAATCGCACCAATGTCAGCAAGCGACAGTTCGCGGGCCAGCGTGACGCGCGCTGCACCGAGACTTCGCGCAAATTCCACTCCGGCCGCGCTGGTAATGCTCATCTGCGTGCTTGCGTGCAGTTCGAGATCTGGAGCGATTTGTCGGGCTAACTTCAGAATGGCTGGATCTTGGACGATAATCGCATCGGCGCCGGAATCGGCAATGGCAGCAATCGTTTGCGCCGCTTCTTGGAGTTCATCTTCGAAGATCAGCGTGTTGAAAGTGACAAAACCTTTAACGCCGCGCTGATGAAGTGTACGAACGGCAGAAGGCAGTTCTTCTAATGAGAAGCCCACCTTGGCGCGTGCCGTGAAATGCGTGAGGCCGAAGTACACGGAATCCGCACCCGCTTCAATCGCAGCGTGAAGCTGCGGCCAATGGCCGGCTGGACTCATGATTTCAGGTTTACGCAACACTCCAGTACCAGCTTAGCGACCGAAGAAGCAGTCGTTCCGATATGCTGGAGAAGAAGCAAAAATATCATGCGGCTACTGAACATCAAGACCATCACTTTTGTTGGCATTTTTTCTTTGCTAACAGCCTGCGGACACTCACACGAGCACGCCGATGAGCACTCTGCAAATCCGGATAGCGTCGCCGGCAAATCTGGCCAGGCTGCATATGTGGCCGCTAAAGAAACCGGGAAGGCTGCCGTCGTTGTCGGAAAAGAAACAGGAAAAGCGGCGAAGGCGATAGGACATAAAGTAGCCGACGCAGCGAAAGATGTGCATGCGGGGTGGAAGGACGCGGCGGAAGAAGACAAGGCAAAACGAGACCAATAGATCGTTTGCCACGTCTACACAAACAAGAGATTTTCACGTGCGGCGCTTTCGCGCTCGCCCTCTTCGTTCTGCTTTGGCTGCGGAGGCCAGATTCGCTGCTAAACGCCCAGTTTTGGGCCGAAGACGGCGGCGTTTTTTTCCGGGAACAAACTCTGTTCGGTTTTTGGGGCGCGCTTACTAGGCCGTACTCAGGATATCTTCATGTCATTCCTCGAATGATTACCGCCATCGTATGCGAGTTGCCGGTGCGCTGGGTACCCCTTGGGATGAATAGCAGTGCACTCTTGTTGGAAGCGATTTCGTGCAGCGCGTTTTTTTGGCCTTGCTATCGAAGAGTAATTGCATCCGATATGTTGCGAGCCACGTGTTGCCTGATTGCCACCACGTCAATTGTGGCCGGTAATGAATTAGTTGCAACTCTTTCGAATGTTCAGTGGTTTCTTTGCATTCTTTCGCTGCTGCTCATTCTGGTGGCTGGCAAAGGATTTGAGATCGCCTTGACTTCGATTCAGGTCTGCATCGCTTTCACGGCCCCCATCACTCTGCTATATGCGCCGTTCCTGGCATGGCAACTGAAACGCAATCCGCCTCGTTTACGCCTGCGCCCCTTGATTCATTTGCTCGCCTTGCTGTCGCAATGCTGGATCATGCGCGAAGGCCTAATGGGACCGAAACCCGTTCTGCGGTTCAACTCCGTCTTCCTTTCTACCTTCGGAGCTGGTGTTTCCCGATGCGTGATTGCCCCCTTGCTTGGTTGGCGATTCTTGAGGGAGGCGAGTGATGTCGCATTTTTCACGACAGTGGCTGTGGGCGTGATTGCTGGGACGATTCTACTGACATTATTGAGTACCCGACTTTACAGAACTCAACAAATGAAGTGGTTGCTGGGCGCGGGCTATGTAGGAGTGGGCTCTCTAGCGGCGGTTTTGGTGGGTCGTAAGATCTTAAGCAACTTCCTAACCATGGAAGGAATGAGGCACTACACTGCCGAGCGTTATTTCTTTATCGGCGCGTGTATGTTCATATTCACGCTTGCCTTGGCCGTCGATTCATTTCTTCCGCTGCGAAAAGCTTCTCTGGGAGCACCCGTCCTAGGTGCGCTGTTCGCTTGGGGCGCCGTCCACAATTTCTCGGCGGACACCCTAACCGATTTCCAATGGCAAGAGAATGCCGCCAAAATTGAGCAATGGAAGGCTGCGCGCAAACGGCATGAGAAGACGGATACGCTGGTTGTGCCCATCAATCCCAACTTGCATTTAATTTTGGACTAGCTATTACGTACCGGCGGTCCGCGAATGCGCCTGTTCGTCGCTTTTCTGCTCAACTCGCCGGTAATCGCCTCGGCTGAAATATTTCTCCAGCCAAACGTATAGGCAGATAAACAAATAGCGACTCCCCATTTCCTTTAACTTCAGCTTCGCCACCCCACTTCGCCGGTTGCGCCACGTAATGGGAATCACGGTCCAGCTATAGCCGCGCACAATGGTCTTCAATGGCAACTCCACGGTCAGATTGAAGTGTGGCGAAAGTAGCGGCCTGCAGCCTTCAATCACACTCGCACGGTAAGCCTTAAATGCGTTAGTCGTATCGTTCAGGCTCGTACGGAACATTACACGAATGAAAAAGTTTGCCAGCCTATTGACGCGCAGCTTGAACCAGGGGTAATCGATAATTCCTCCGCCCTTAATGAACCGCGAGCCAAACACTGCATCCCAGCCCTCGTTGAGTAGCTTCCAGTAACGCACCACATCTCGGCTGTCGTCAGACTCATCGGCCATCATGATCACTACTGCATCGCCTGTCATTCGGTCAAGGCCATAAATGATGGCTCGTCCAAAACCATTCCGCCCTGTATTCTGTACTGCTTTGAGTTCGGGCAAGCGCGAAGCTAGATCCTGCAGCTTCTCCCAAGTGGAATCAGTACTGCCGTCATCTACCACGACAATTTCATGCGCAATTGCGTTCAGCTTCAACTCAAGATGCAAATGCTCAACAGTGGAGACGATGCAGCCCTCTTCGTC